>Ga0316221_1000338_pt1 | contig 63423 bp, 105 predicted proteins | sample TBH18007metaG_FD_206003 | JGI IMG/M metagenome (GOLD analysis project Ga0316221, IMG submission 206003) | Freshwater microbial communities from Trout Bog Lake, Wisconsin, USA - TBH18007 | ecosystem: Environmental > Aquatic > Freshwater > Lake > Hypolimnion/Profundal zone | place: USA: Wisconsin... | reverse complement strand
TGCTGCGATGGGTATCCAAGTCGGACGACAGGCTTGGGTACCCATCGGAGTAACACCTGTTATTCCAAACAAACAAGGAGAAATGATGAATCTAATTAGTCTAACTAAGAAGGTTGCGAGTGTGGTTGTGGTTACAACACTCATGCTCCCTGCAGTTGCTGTCAGTGCTAGCCCACTGAGTAAGTACAATGCTTGGAAGCATGCGACACAACCGATCGTGTCAAAGATGCTTAAGGACTATTCAGCACTGGAGATTGGGCTTAACAACAACAATCTTTCTGCATCACGAGCCGCTGCTCATGCACTGGCTAACGATGCTATTGTGCTCAACCGTCACTCTAACTCTCCTGACTACACACTGAACAGTGACACCAATGTATTGGCTGTTGCTCTGTCAAGCCTTGCTTCAACAACGTTGTTGGTGCTTGGTAATGGTGCTAGTCTTGCGCAGTTTAAAGCATCGGTCATCACTTTCACTCATGCGACAGAAACCTATACCTCTCGCCTTGTTTATGACAACAAGCGTTACTAGTAGGTAAGTGGTTACTGCAGTGGCTCAATGGTAGAGCGTCTAGTTCAGCTAGAAGATTGTGGGTTCGATTCCCATCTGCAGTGCGATACATACCATAACCGGTATGTGTCCGGTGATAACAAGCACCGTAAAACAACAAACAAACAAGAAGGAAAACTATTATGAGCGAAACTTCATACGAAGGCATTCCCGTTCCCCAGTGCTTCATCGACTTGGAGGACGTAATCGCTGCAGGTGTCAAGAAGGTCATCCTGTACGGCCCTCCTGGGACCGGCAAGACCTACTCGGCTCTCACTCTCGGCGTCGGTGACGCTGGGTCTGAGCGACTCATCTGCTCCGAGGACATGACCACAGGCGACATCGTAGGTGCAATGCTGCCTACGCCTAGCGGTGGTTTCGGCTTCGTCGAGGGTGCATTGGCTCGTGCTTGGAAGTCCGGTGCTCGTGCAGTTATTGACGAGATCAACCGTGCTTCCGGTGACGTTGAGTCGACGCTGATGGCGTTCCTTGACAGTGCGGAGTCATCGGTCTGGAAGAATCCTTACACGGGCGAGACTATTCGTCCTAATGAGAACTTCTCGGCTATCATGACCACGAACTTCACGGATCCCAACATGATCGCTGCTCCATTGCGTGACCGCTTCCCGGTTGCAATCAAGATTGACGCTGCCCACCCGGCTGCGTTGGTCGCTGCATTGCCACCAGAGTTGCGCATGCTTGCTGCAGCTATTGTTGCTGGTCAGAACGGCGAGCGTGCTTCATTGCGTGCTTGGAAGGAGTTCCAGCTTCTGCGTCAGAACCCAGCGTTCTCCACGGAGCGTGCTGCAAAGCTTGTCTTCGGTAAGCTTGCTGACTCTATCATCGATGTCATTCGTCTCGGTACCTTGAGCACGACGGCTTCACTGTAATGAGTGAAGACTACGCTATCGAGGAAGAAGGGGTCAAGCCACTAGTTGGTGCGATCGTTTCATACCGTGATGATGCGCCTACTGGTAACAACTGGGAAGTTGTTACAACAGTGGGTGAGTACGGCGCTGGTGTAGACTTCGCTGCGAGTGTATTGGCTGTCCCTCTCACGGGGGACAGTCAGTCACAGCAGTTGAAGGTGCGCAAGCTAATTGAAGCTCGTATCTCTCCAATGGATGACAACATTTACAAGCAGGGTGGTATTACTTACAAGTCGCATGGTATTACTGATGCTATGCTTCGTGTTGCAGAACAAGCCCGAGTCAATGCTGTCGCCAAGCCATTCTTAGAGCTCAAGGGCGTTGATTCTAACGAGATACTTGGCAATGAGAAGAAGCGTGGAGTGATGCTTGCTACAGGCAAGTCGTCTAGGCACTGGGATGAGGCACTCAAGTTCACTGTGGAGCATCACGGTACCAAATCGTTTGACTCGTTCGCGAGTGGCGTTAGGTCTGTGAACCCTGAATGGTCTGAGCGGTTGCGTAAGCTCAGCAAGAGGCTCGATAAGGTTCTGTTGGGTGATCCCATGGATCTCGGTGACACTTCCCCATACGATTTTGGTGGTGGTGTTACTGGCCCTCGTGGCTTCAACAACACAATCCGTGTTGCTGCTGAGATCTCACAGTATGCTTCAACAGGCATGAAAGCTCCTGAAACTATCCAGCGTGAGCGTGACGAGGAAGAGGATAAGCGTGCTTCAGAGTATGGTGAATCCACTGAGCCGAGTGAAGAGGGTAAGTTATCTCCCTTTAGAACTCCACTCAAAGATGAGCTACCTGATGATTACGAGTTCCCCACCGATGAGCGTGGCATGTTTGCCAAGCTTAACATCGATGATTCTCTCGTGCTATCTGTTGAGGTAGAAGGGTACATGAAGCGCAAGCGTAAGCCTGCTCAGTTCGGTCGTAGCATCGGCAACATCAGCCGACTTTACACTGACCCTGAGCGACGAATCTTCACTCACAAGAAGAGGGTACGTGGTGGCGTGGTGTTGATTGATATCTCAGGTTCTATGAGCCTGACTCAATCTGACATCGAGTCCATCGTTGAGGCAGCACCAGCTGCTGTCATCATGGCGTACAGTCACTGTGGTGATGATCAGCCCAATGCTTGGATCTTTGCTAGGCGTGGTTGGCGTGTAGCTGAGATCCCATCTGTAGGTGGGATGGGTAACGGTGTTGATGGTCCTGCTCTTACGTGGGCTATCAATCAACGTCATCCCGGTGAGGATCTTATCTGGGTATGTGATGGTATCGTCACCAGCAAGACTGATGGACGCAACAATGAATTAACTAAGCAGTGTGCTCAACTGGTCAAGAAGCACCGGATCATTATGATTCCGAGTGTTGAAGAAGCAGTCAAGGGGTTCAAGGCTGGCAAGCTTATCAATAAGCCTGCTGGTCCTATCCGTGACGCTTTGCTTGGTTTGCTTTAGCCCCAAGTTCATTGAGTAACTTATAACTCAACAACTCAGGTGTGGTCTATATGGTTACACCTGAGTGCCATGTGTGTCTTATGATACACAGTGTACCAGATTGGTACTGTAACAAATAAACAAGGAGCAACAATGGAAGAGTTCAATCTCGACTTGAAACTTGATGAAGCAGCTGAGGCACGTATTGCTCACGTTGAATTCCTTGAGGGCATCAAGGACTGGGGTGGTAAGATGGGTGAGATCATTTCACCTTTCTCAATCATTGCTCAGATCTTGATGAATGAGGATAGCAGCGTCAATGAGTTGGAAAATGCTAGTCGCATGTTCCCTCTTGGGCTTAAGCTAACGATTGACCACCTCAATGAACTCTATGACATCTTGCAGAAAGAAGCTGTCAATGTTTTGGGTGCGCCATTCCAATGGCACAGTGCTCATCACCCTGAGTGCGATGGTACCAACAAGAATTGTGGTCACCAGGACCACTGGGCATAAGGAGAAAGCGATGAACACTACTGGTATCCAGGCACGGGTTGAAGAGATTCAATCCAAGATCAACGTTGCTGAGGACATCGATAAGCTAAGGGAATATTCCCTGATACTTGTCGATCTTCTCATCAATGTCGACAAACTGGTTGATCTGTCCAAAGAACAGATCGCTGCTCTCGAGAACAAAGTCATCATCTACCAAACGGTAGCTAAAGGACTTGTCGATGTCGTTGAGGAAATTGAGATCGCTCTCAAGCTCAGTGGCGTCTATGCTCTCGATAGTATTGCTGGATTCGAAACTGCCCTAGCAAAAGCTAAGGTTCTTCTGGGATCATAGCATAACGTCGGCAAGGATGATAAGCTCGACATATACTTCGCTCAAGCAATTGAGAGGGGTTATGGAGAGTGCTTTTCCTTCTTGTTGTGGCATCTCCATAGCTCCTCTGGGTTTCTTGAGGAAGCTATCAGCTCTAAGGAGCTAACTCCACGCATTTCACAAACAACGTGTGTGTGTGGGGTTAGCTCAATAGACGTGTTTGGATCACGTTAAAAGCATCATGATGTGGAGGGTTGTCATTAAAACCCTGGCCTGGGCTATGCCGTGAGTAGGAGAGGCGGTTGCTTTCATGGCTTATTCAGTTAAAGAACTGAAAGCTGGTAGACGGGTACTACCAAACAAACCTCTCAGTGCAGGGGGAAGTTTGCACAGGAACGTAGGCTCTCCTTAAACCTAGCCAACCCATCCACTCTTAACGGATGAACCCATACCAGCTGTCATGGTTGGTATGGGTGCTACTCACGGTGAGTATAAACCGTCCCAGCTGGCATCTGCAACTGCCATCCTCACCATACGGGGAAGCGTATGGAGGTAATCAGAAGCCTACTTAATAGAAGGGAAGCTACTGCCTCAATGTAGCCGGTTTGATCCGTTAGCTCAATAATACTTCCTAGTTGGTATGATACAAAGGAACTAGGGGCGCTTTGAGCACAGCGTCTGGAATAAAGCTCAAGCCTATGTATGCTTCGTTGTGTACATAGGCCCTGTTGTAATTAAGCTATGGTTGTTAGGACAAGCTCATGAAGTTGATGACAGGGACAGAGACACGATTAGTTTGATAACACACTCAGTATGAGGGGAAGCTCATATCGGAAGTAGTGGATGCCGGAAAGAACACACGCGGCGGAGCGTAAGAAGCCAGCTTATCGGTTGGAAGGTAGAGTAATCGTTGCGTCCTGGGTATGACAGAAAAACTGCCCCCTTTCTTGTGTATCGCATGGACCGCGACGCGATGTGATGCAACACAGACTCAGCATGAGGAGCAGCTCATGTAGGTTAGCCTACTACCTGTGTGTTACACGAGTGTATGGCGTCCTGGGTATGACGATAAAGTGCCCACATAAATAACTAAACAAGGAGAATAGCTATGCAGATTAAAGGTACTCAAGTAGGTCCTAACCTTACTATCGAAGTTGAGTTCGATGATCCTGATCAAATGGAATCATTCGGTGCTTATTTCAAGCTAATGGTCGAAGAGTTTGCCAAGAGTCAAAAGGCAGCTGTATTCGATGTTAGTTCGGAAGAGGTTCCAAGCTCAGAAGACATGGGCAAACTTGTTAATAAGTTTGTTAAGCAAGGAGAATCATGATTAGTCGTGAATTGCATTGGCGTCTAAGGAAGAATGATGATGATGTTGTTTGGACTGCCAAAACACATCCTGAAAGAAAATGGTGGCTATACAATCATAATGTAGATCTATCTTTTACGTTAGAAGCTGGTTCTCAATACGGCATTGTTAATAAGAATGCAAGGCTTATCGTTCGTAAGCGGGATGATGGTAAGAAAGTAGCAAATAAAGTATTATTTGTACGAGAGTTTCAAAGCTCTTATCTTGCTAAAAACTTTGTTGATGCTCTATTATTCAGTGCAAGATTGCTGTATGGTAAAAGATCAGTTGAAGCAGAAGCTTGGTTCATTGAGCAATTAAGCTGTTATGAAAGCGCTAAAGCACCAGAGCCTGTTGGCCCTAGTAGTTATATCCGCAGTATTTCTGGTTACCCGTTGTAAAACAATAAAATAAAAAGGAGAATTATGTACGATACACTATCTAATATTATTGACTACGAACAGGGCAGTTTGAATGGAGAGGAAACAATTGAACTGTTTCAGTACTTGATTGACACTGGAATGGCTTGGAGTCTTCAAGGTCATTACGGTCGCATGGCAGAAGGACTCATTATGGATGGCCTTTGCACACCAAGAGTTAAAGATTAAAGTAATAAGAACAGAAAGTCCGGGAGGACTCTCGGTGGATTGACCACCACCGGCTGAATGAAGAGGTCAAATAAACAAGTAAGGAAGGAACTAGTAAGATGACTAACGAACTTATCTGGGTACCAAAACCAGATGGTAAGTGCTGGAATTCTAGTCGTACTCGCGACATAGTTGACCTAGCGTTCACTGTTACTAAGGAGACACCAACAAGTTTCTCCCGAGTAGATATTCGTTGTTCTAAGAACGATGAAGAAACTGGACGAGCACGTACTATCATTGGGCGTATGTTCTATGCAACTCACCAAGATGCTAAGGCAAATATCGCTACGATGCTACAAATGGCACAGACTGAGACTAATCGAGATATTGCGCGTAAGTACTTTCTCTACCGTATGCTTGGTCTATCGTACGAGGTTGGTAAGACTGGCATTGTCTTGAATCCTTGCATCTCAATCGATGGTGTTTGGAAAGAGAAGTCAGATCTAGGTATGGTATATTCTACTATTCCTACAACGGTTGAAACTACCTCCAGTGTTACTGAAGATGCACCAACTACTGTTGTAGCAGAAGTAGAACCCGAACCAATGATTGATACCTCATTCACCATTGACACAAGCGCATGGGATTTCGGTGGAGACAAAGCAGATATTCCAGGCTTTAGTATGATGTTTGATAGTATCGGAGACGTTATTGAAGCAATTAATCCAGTGTTAGAACCTGTATCAGTAGCACCAGTAGAACCAGATGTACCTGCTGCACCGCAGTTCATTACTATTAATGGTAAGCAAATTGAAATTGTTTTCCCTAAGTAGTTAAGTTAGTATGACCTGGGTATGTCATTAAACTGCCCACTCAAATAAACCAAACAAGTAAGGGGAATATAATGGGAAAGTATGCAATCACTTCTGATGCAGCTACCAATGAGATTGCAATCGTTGACTTTGATGAGGCAAATTCATACAAGCAACTGAAAGCAGCCACTGGTGGTGGCTTGATCCAATGCGTAAGTATCGATTCACTCGGTATTGATCTGTGGATCGATGACGAAGGAAAGCTCGTTGAGAACCCACGCATGAACGTATTCGGGACTGCTCTATGGATTCACGAGTATGGCATGACTGATATGATTGTCGGTGATATCATTATCACTGGTGGCATTGATGATGAAGGCAACACTCTAGCGATTGATAGCCTAGAAAAAGCTGCAGAAATCATTGAAGCAGCAAAAGCAGCAACGTCTTCTATCTTAGATGGTAGTTACCTTAGGTCGTTGTTCCCTGATGTAGAGTAGTAAGGTGGTCCTAATCTGGTGATGATGTATGATGGTTCGATCCCATCTTAGGACGCTCCCAAGTAGGGAATAGTAAGTTAAACAAGGAGTAAGATTATGGGTTTAGACCAGTACGTATTCATGGTTGAACGTCATGAAGATAACACTGACTTTATGTACTCAGAAGATGCTGATACATTTGAGTTAGCTTATCGTCGTAAGCACCCCAACCTTGAAGGATGGATGGAAGATCTATTCAATAGCAAAGCAAACGCGCAAGGCTTTGAAGGAGATAAAAGGTTTCTTACTGAAGTTGTTGCTCACATGGTTGGTGTAGTCGATAAGTCAGAAGTTACCCCAGAGATGCTTGAGATGGTAACATCTGAAGAAGCTATGAAAGCTATCATTCGACAAGAGCAGTATGCTTCGATGGCTGCTAATTTACACAAGTCTCGAATCTTTAACAACCAACCGTTGAGGTTAAATGTTGGTGACTTGGACCAGTTAGAAATGCATGTACGCCTTGGTACATTACCTTCAACTTCAGGATTTTTCTTTGGTGAGAATTCAGATTCATATTACTACAATGAAGACCTGGAACTTATCTTGGAAGCACGAGAAGCAATTAATAAAGGTCACGACGTTTATTACGTAAGTAGCTGGTAGTTAAGGTATCCCTAGCCAATTGGTGGTGATGTATGCTAGTTCGAATCTAGCTTAGGGTGCTCCTCATAATGAGGTTAAACAAGCAAGGAGAATAACATGGGAGACCGTGGACAGGTAGAATTGGTTAGTGCTGAGGGTTCAGTGTTTTTGTATACCCATTGGGGTGCTGATTATCTTCCTATGACTGTAGCTAATGCTCTAGGGCGTGGGAAAGGTCGTTGGGGTGATGATGAGTATCTCAACCGTATCATCTTCTCAGAGATGATTTTCGGTGAAGTAATGGGTGAAACTGGCTATGGCATTGGTCTATCAGAGCATGATGACGTATGGCGTATTGTTGTAGTTAACCATGTAGATAGGACTGTTGTGATTAAAGAAGTTGATTACTCAGACATCAGCATAGAACACTACCAAGAAACTATCAAGTGGACTGCAACTGATCCAGTGACGTTTGATGAATTCATCAGTTTATTTAAGGGGGTATGATGAAAAAGTATACAGCCATTGCTACGGTTGAATACTATTATGAATTCACCGAAGAAGACATGCCTAAGGGCTATACTCCTGAAGCATGGGCAGAAGATGTGTGGGCAAACGGCCATGCATTCCTCATCGATGGTCATGAAATGGAAGTAGATGAGGTAGAGGAGATAAAATGAATCAGAACTGGCGTGATGATGCCAATTGCATCGGTGTAGACACTGATGTGTTTTTCTTTGAAGGTAGAATGTTACCAAGAGAAATAAAAATAAAGATGGATGCAGCTAAGGTATACTGTGACAATTGCATAGTGCAACAGGAATGCCTAAAGTACGCCATTGATAACAACGTGGTCGTTGGTATCTTCGGTGGTATGACACAGCTACAGCGTAGGGCAGTCAAAGGAATGCCAAAGAAAGGTAGCAAGTATGATGTTACTGTTTGATTATGGCATCGAGACTCCAACTAACTTAGCAGAAGCAATGAAAGTTATTGCTAAATTGTTGGATCGATGTGAACAGCTCAATGAAGTAATAAATATGTTAGAGGAGTAAGCAATGAAAGAGTATTACACAAAAGTTTCTATGGACGTTGCTGTTGTAGCAAGCAGCCCCGAAGAAGCAACCGAGAAACTAAATCAGTGGTTGGATGGTCAGCAACTGATAGATAAGCAATTAGAGTCTGACTTCTGGTGGGACAACATCGATTGGGATGATTGGGCTATCGTAAACACAGGAGAGGAAGCATAGTGAGTAAGAAATATCCTATTTGTTTAACATGCGGTATGGAGTTAGATACTCCATTAAAGCACCCATGTGACGAATGTGATGATGGTACATGTGATGAATGCTGGGGAGTATAATGGATGAAGTAACTAAAGATAACCTAGAAGAATGGTTTGAAGAGATTGATTTCACTGATTTAGATCAAGATGATCTCGATGAGTTAAACAATGAGCTGGACAAAGCTCGGGCATCAGTCTTTGAAACATTCCTCAATGAGTTCCCAATCAAGTAAGGAGTAAGTTATGATATGTGAACCATGTGATCATGGACCTACTGTATATGAAAACTATTGTCAGCATTGCAATGGTTTATGCCCCATATGTAGTGAGATGGGTGAGTGTGACACCTGTGGTAGAGAATATGAATTAGCTAGTCGTGATGGTCGTTGTGGTGACTGTGGTGACTGTAGTTCATGTTGCACACATACTTAGGAGGAAACAATGAGTAAGTACCTTATCCGCGACTGGATGAACAACATCCTGTTTGATGGTATTGAGTTTGATAGTTTTGAGGAAGGGTGGGGTTGGTTGTACGTCAACCACCCTGAGCCAGATGAATCAAGCCCCGACTGGATTGACGGTTGGAACGACGATTGGTTCGTAGTAGAGAAAGGTTACACAGTAACCGGAAACAAGGAGGAAGAGTAATGGATCCAGAGACACTAGAGGCAGCAATTAGCCTAACTAAATGGGCTATCAATGATTCAGAGAAAGATGGCAGCGTAGAACGTGCTATCCATAATCTTAAACGTGTCTACGGTTTCTTGACAGATACAGAAGTAGGAGAATAAGTATAATGGAATATCATTACGTGGTAACGTGGTCTGAGAGTAAAGGTTGGTACATAGATTGGGAAACAACTCTTGCCCGTTTTGATAAAGGTAAGAACGTTTTTGTACCTAACTTAAACGAGTGGGTATTTGCTGATCCTTTCACAGAAACTGGTGAGACTGAGAGGGATATATTGTACGAGTTCCAAGACACATTAGATCAATTAAACAACAACAACTGGAAAGAAGTGTCATGAATAAAAATGAGCTGATCGAAAAGATCATGAAGTTTTATCCGTTTGAGTTGGGAGATGATCCCTATAAGTGCGGTCAATCGGATACTCTCGACAGAGTAATTGAACTAATAGTTAAGGAGATGTAAGCTATGACTTACACAATCCAATTTGATTCAGATGTATATGATGATACATTACCAGATGGTTATATGCGCAATGCCTCTGGACAAGTAGTGCAAGTAAGTTACTGCTGCAGCAATTTTGCCAATGGCTATGACTGTGGCTGTGCTGAGTATTAATTAATGAATCGAAACGCCGGGAGGCGTATTCATAGGGTTGACCGCCTATGGACTGATGAGATAGGTTAAATAAAGGATACATCATGGATGATGAACAGGTAGAAGAACTAGTAAGCGACATGTACAATGGGAAAATTAGCCCTGTTTCTATGTATCGTGAGCTTGAAAGCTACGGCTTTGATGGAGATCTAGTAGACTTCCTATAAGGAAGCTAACTCCTCGCATTTCACATATAACAATAAAAATAAAGGAGAAACAATGGGATATTACGAACCAGATGATGAACCAGAACCGATTGAAGAGGAAGCTACTAGAGATGTAGAATGCCCTTGTGGTGAACCACATACTGGTATCGAAGGCATCACTATGACTTGTTACTCACACAATCGCAGTGGGAGTATATATAGCGGTGGTTGGGTAACTAGCGGTAGCTGGGGTGATGGAGAAGGTACATTCTATTATATCTGCCCTAAAACAGGAAAGGAGGAAGAAGTAACATTTGACGCTTCATATGAATACATCGACTCATACGAGTACGATGGAGAATATTAAATAAGAGTAAGGCATATAATGCAAGTAATTGGCGAAGACAAAATTTCGCAAGTACAGTCTATGGTCAATCAATTAGACGAAGTAAGTAAATGCTTCACTGAATTGTTAGAGGGTTTTGAGATCTATAACAATCACAAGGGAAGCCTTAACATATCAGTCTATGAGGCAGCTTTAGCTCTGTACGAATGTGCTTTGAAAGCTATGGAAGAGCAGATAAGTAACATGAATATCCACATCAAAAGCATTAATAAGCTGTTAAGTTAGAATTGCCGAAACACCGGGAGGTGTACGGAGAGGATTAGTCGTCTCTCCGCCGATGATGGCTAGACTATAACAAGGAAGGAACAATGATGGTAAGCAAACTTACTGATATTATTTCTAGGGTACAAAAAATCTTACGCTTAGCGGAGAGTAGTAATCACCCTGGAGAAGTAGCAGCAGCTCAATCACTTGCTCAGGAGCTCATTACGCAATACCAGATTGAGGAAGCTCAGCTTAATAACCATGTGGGTTCTGGTGGCATTACTTCATCAAGGATTGAAGTAAATAAACCATATCTTATTGATAAGAGTGTGCTACTTAATTCCATTGCTAAACATAACTTTTGCAAGGTATTGCGAGGAGATGGTTACTGCATGATCTATGGTTATCAAAGCGATATTGATTTTTGCTTAACTCTTTACGAGATCCTTTGTCCCCATATGGTTAGCGAGATGAAAATTAAGTTAGAAAAAGCTAAGGCTATTTATAATGATACTTTGCCAGTTAAAGCTTGGACAAAGAGTTTCTTTGCAGGGTATGCTGTTACTATTAGTGAACGTATCAAAGAATCTAAGGCCAAAGTCATTAAGGATAATGAAATTATTGGTACATCAGTGGAGCTAGTAGTCCGAGATAAGCAGCATGCTATCGAAGATTATTTTCAAAGTGTTGGTAAAAAGAAATCCAGACAATCAGATAAGTTAACTTCTATTAACGGGTACGATGCTGGTATACTAAGTGGCAAGAACGCCAACTTAAATCAGACTGTCATAGAAGGATAGATATAAACATGAAAATAGTTTATGCATTACTCTATGATACCAGCTACAATAGCATGGAAATATCTGGACTATATACTAGTTTAAATAAAGCCCAAGCTGCTGTGCCTGGAGCTGAATGGAAGAAACACGAGAACTTAGCCATGTGGGAAGCTCTTGCTGGTGATAAGTACTGGTGCATCAATGTTCATGCACTATTAGATTAATCCGTGTGAAGGCGCACCTGGGTATGTGCAAAAACTACCCTCAGAATATATCTCTAAACTTTTTCATCGTCGGCCTCTTGACATACCACCGTAGTCACGGTTTGCTCGCTGAGCACCGAATACTCTTAGCCTATCTCTGGCAGAGACAGGTTGCATATCACTAGAATTACGTGTGTGATAGCCACCTTGAGAACCAGGGTATAGATTGGTGTTGCTAAGACGATCACGCATCTCTAGCTTAACGAAGTTGTCTTCGAGCAAACCATCAACAATAACCATGATGCAGTCCGAGAGGTCTTCTGTGCGAATAGGACCAAAGTCCTGCTTACGTACCCTACCATTAATCTCTTGAAGGAATTTAAGTTCTTGTTCTAATAAGCTAGTGCCATCAGGACCAAAGTCATCTCGGTATGAGTGGATCCAGTTCATACCAATAGCAGATTTGAAACGTTCTGCACGCTTCATGTTGCTTTCCTTGGAGAACTTTTCTTCACGTATCTTAACCTTATGTGGTGGGTTAAGCTGCGATAGACGCTTCTTTAGTCTAGGAAGCGTAACGAAAGCACCATATTGGTCGAATGAGAATACTTTAGTAGTACGGAACGAGCATAGTATGTCTACAAGCTCTTCTTCTACCTGCTCATAGTCGATCTGATGGTCTTCATAGTCTTCAGGATCCCATACCTTAATCCAGTCAATGATAACGTGGTACCATTCTTCGCCATCTTCTTCGTCATACATCTTTTCAACGTGACCAATCATCGCAGCAGTGTTAGCACCACTCTTCGATGGGTCGCAGTGCCCCTGATAAATTACGCTAAACTTACCTTCGAAAACTGGCTCGAGGATACGAGTCTCACCCTTAGAGTCAATGAATGGTTCGAACATACGCTCAACCATCTTAGGGTTAAGGTAAGCGTTGGTAACTTCAGCCCACTGGCTCATCCGCTCTACCTTAAAAGCATCAGGCTCACGTTTTTCAAGGAGTTTCATGCTTTCATCATATTCTTGAGGAGCACCACGGAAATTAAACCCACCTGTTGCTCGTGGGTCTGCCCAGTCTTCATAGGGGCCCCATGAAGGGAGCTGAGCCATCATCATGTTGGGATAAGCGGGAGTGTTCTCTTCTACGTTACGCTCTAGGGCAGACTCGTACAAGTTATACGCTTTACCAACTTTTGTGAATGGTGACGACGGTATATAGATAAAACCATCTTTGTTGAATTGGTCCAATGCGGGAGTAATAGCGTTATAGACTTCTTCAGACGTTCTGGCGCCACCTGTACCTTCGATCATGTGTGCGAACTCGTCGAACAGAACTGAGTATACCGTAGCACCACGACTGGCTTTAGAGTTACTCGTAACAGCCATATTCCGAACACTAGCGATCAAACGACTTGGTCGTAGACCTCTAGCTTCGAATGCTGCAATACGTCTAATGTCTGCAGGAGTACGCAACGCAAGGAAATGCTCTTTAGAGTCAGCGATATATGGCTGGAAGCAAGGAGCATCAATGATCGTGTTAGAAAGGTCAGCAAATTGGTAGCGCTTAGCCTGTTCAATGTTGGTAGCTACGCACAACGTATAAATATCTTTAGATTTATCGATGCCGTAATACCATTGGGGATCATCTAGCATAATTAGCTGCCAATTAAGATACGCACCCATGATACCACCAATGTGGCCTTTACCACCACGACGACCAGTGATATTGACTACTTCACGGAAATGTTTATAGCCATTTGCTTTAAGGTAATCTACGCGCTCAAGAACATCAGGGGAGACACCAATTGCCACTCCATTGCGATCAAAATTCTTTGTCCATTCATCAATGACTTCATAGTCATAGTCTGTCATGTGTTCTGTTTCCAGGCACATAAGTCGGAGTAAAGTCTTTTGACGAGGGTATAGCTTACGGCCTAAGAATTCGGGGTGCTCAGCGAACGTAACAATGTCTGGTAGCTCTGGGTTCTCTTTGAGGCTTTTCTTCGCTATCTCAAAGAAGTCATTTTGACCACGTAAGATATTGGCATTAGAATTCTTAGTTATCTTTGGCAAGGTCTACCAATCTGAATCAAGGTTACTATAACGCTCAAGCCATGGGCTAGTGTTATGGTCAGATTCATCAGCCGAGACATGGCTAACGACAGTGTAGGAATCACCTATACTATGGTCAGCGTAGTTAGTAGCATTAGCAGCATTGCCTCTGGCCTTTTCCTTCATAGCATCTTTGCACTCTTGGCCACCCTCTTTACCACATTTCCCAGGCTTGGTGCCCTTAGGACGACCACAGCTCAAGCAACCTAGAGCGGCTTCTTTTCTATCACCACTACCGTGCTTACTTACCATCATAGCAGCGAAAGAGGCTTCAGCCTTTTCTTTTGTGTCGTGGTGCGACAGTACCTTACCGGTACCTTTTTGTGTAATGACCCACTTATCGCCCTGCTTCTCAATGTACTGGTTAGCAGTCTTTTCATTAGCGTATCGTTCGTTAAATTTCATTAGTCTTTCTCTTTCTTTCCGCCGCCATGCTTCTTTACGATGCTAGCTGCCCATGATTTACCAGCGTCACCACCCCATGCAAGCCATGCTACCTTACCTGGGCTATCATTGTTCCAGTCTTTACCCTTCTTGTCAACACCATGGCGTGAGAAGTATGAGTGCATACGCTTGATGTCACTAAGAGGAACCATCTCACCAGCGGCAAGCTGATGGGCGCGGTGACGACCTACGCTAGTAAAACCGTCACCAGCTTTACCTTGTTCAATTAGTTTGAGTGCATGCTTGGCAGCGGATTGCACTGATGCTGGTGGCTTAAATTTGCCACTCTCTTTATCTTTAGCGTAACGTAAGTTCCAATTCATGATTATCTCGCAATCTTGCAAGCTTCAATGGCACCAGTGAGAGCAGCAAGTGCAGCAGCGTGACGACCAGCCTGAACCTTATCACCTTGCTTAGAGTGCCAAGCAACACCCTTTGAGTGGTGATCTGCCAATGTTTCCATGCTAGAAATGTGAGCGTTGTGATCTACTTCGCTAGGCCATGCGCCAGCTGTCTTCGATACTTCGTATGGACGACTGGTTGGATTAGCTACCTTATCAGCGCATGAAGCACAATGGCTAGCACCAGGCTCAGGCTTATTAAGACAGTTAGGACCCTCGCACCTATCACTAGCCGTGTGGAAGTTAATAGTAGTTGAAAGTTCTTCTGCTCTAGATACTTTACGCATTGTTTCCTTCTTTGTTAGCTGCTTTTGGTAACATAGTATTTATATCACCTTTGTGTATTCCACGAACTGTTTTAATGGTTTTTGCGTGATCTTTATCGATCACTTTGCCATCTTTGTCTTTATTCTTTGCTTCAACTTGGTCTAGATGTTTACAAGATGGGCAATAACTCTTGCTTTCTATGCAAAATGGTGAGATCTTTTTATAATCTATACCGCTACCACCAACAGATGCATAACGTATGTTCCATTCTGTCATCGTCCTTCTCGCTTCACTCGATCTACTTGTTTAAGGAACACTTTAACTGCTGCGTTGGCATCATCCATTGAAGTGTGTCTACCCAAATCGACGCCGTAATCTGAACATAATTGTTCAAGGCCATGCGATTTATAGCCTGGATGCTTTCTATCTTTAATTGCTCTAGGTTCTATAACACCTTCATGCACGTCAGTATTTATAGTTCTTTTTCTAGCATCAGCAAGATCAAACCCACTAGAGCTAATAGGTAAGCGATTGTATCTAGCATAATTGTGCTCTAGCATATTATGGTCGAAACCGAGATTCGAACCTAAGAAAACAGCACCTTGTTTCTGGTAGTGTGCTAATCTTTGAACGAATCTATTAATACCAACCTGTGGGTGCAAAGCAGGGCTGAATATATTCCCGGTGTGATCTTTTATAATGTTGCCGCTATAACTAGATTCTAAATCTTCATCGGTAAAGTGGTGAACGCTCGTGGCACCTGGTGAGTTTGGGAAAGAACCATTATGTACTAGAAAGTGCTCATGTTCATCAGTTTTTTTACCATGCCTATAAACAACCATACCATAAGATACTGGTTCTTCTTTAACAGGCTTAAAACCAGTAGTTTCCGTATCGAACCCAACGATTAGCTTAGGGACTGATCTATATAGACGTTCTCCTTCAGGCCTCTCGAAGATGCTATTGTCGAACTCTTCAGAATTGGCGTACTTGGCATTAAACATTATTCTTCCTCGTACTTATCGTGCTGATAGTCTGAAGGCAAGAATTGACTGCTGCCTAGGTTAACCAGTGAGTTAACTGCTCTTCTATTCTTAACAAATTCACCTATTGTTCTACTCTGTGCTTGCTTTAGACGATAGTGATTCGTAAGCTTGTTAGTCTTATCGTAGTAGGATTCTATCGGTAATATCATGCTATCATCATTAACTTCAGTATTACTGACATGTTCTTTCAACGATGGGTCTAACTTAGAGCACTCATTCAACATCCACTCGTTAGCACGCCTACGCCATGGTGTGTCTATGTAATTACCACCAAGTTTGGGTCTATTCTTTAATGCCAAATGGTGACCAAAAAGGTCTCTTACATCATCATCATGCTCAACATTTGAACTGTATATGGTCGCGCCCTGAAGGTGCCTTCCACCCGTTGAGTTTAAAAGCTTTTCGTTGTCGCTGATAGTTTGGGCGTAATTCTTTTGGTATCCTAGAGCCTCTTGTTTGGCCTTGGAATGGTCACCATTGTTCTTGTACGCTGTCTCATAATCTTCCAATGGGATTCCATCAGTCAATGCTTCTACGCAATTGTTATGAGTTGCACCAATGTTACGTAACCTTTTATACGTTGCCTTATCAAAACTCTGGGGATCTACATCAAGACTTTTAACATGATTATATTCTTCATCAGTTGGCTCAACTTTTGATTCGCTACTGCCAACATCGAAAGTATCTTTATAATCTTCCACGCTTTTTCTCTTTTGTTCCCTATGTCTTATTTCCCATGGGGTTAAACCACGGGAATGGGTATCTAATATCTCACCATGTGGCATACCAGCAGTCTTACCAGCAACATAAGTGCGGCAGTCTACGCCTTTGGAGTAAGCTTCTTTAATCTGTTCGTGGCTAGCACCTGATCGCCTAGCATTGGCATAATCATCAAGATGACGATCATAGTCGAAGAGACCCCTCTTTCCACCGATGTTATGTAATATATGCTTAGTTGGACGTTTCCCCTTGTCCCAGCTGTTAGCATCCATAACATCAGAATGGCTGATACCAAGACCTCTGGCAAAAGAATATGAAGGTAGATTTAAACCAGCATCACCTTTAGCTTCATCAGCTTCTTCTTTAGTTATGCCATCCTTTTTAGATGGAGATTTATTATCACCGATGTCCTCGGGCATTTCTAACACGCCGTGGAAATATCCTTGGTGTTCATACTTTGGCTTTTCTTCAACCGTTGTATCAACCGAAGACTTATTGCCCTTAGGAGAGAATGGAGTGGGATCTTCCGGTGGCTCAATACTTCTAGGCTCTGTAGAGATTATACTATGCACACGGTCTAACCTAAAACTGCGCCAGTCTTTTCTGCTTAGGCAAAAAGCTCTGAGGTATGTTTTACCACTCTTTGGATCTTTACCAAGTTCAGATGGTATAACAGTACGAGGTTCTGGTTCACCACCAGGCTTTTCATACCACATATTTACTTGGTGTTTCTTGTTCCTAGCTTCCAAGAAGTCAGGTGTATGCTTCTCGATGATTGCCAGTTTTATATTCTGTATTTGATCATCAAGCATAGGTTACCTGTTACATTCCGGGGAGGATGAGCTTCTTACTGCTCATCCCAAGGCTTGCACGCTTAGCCTCGTAATATGTGTCAGCGACACCCTTACCAGTCTCATAACGGTTCTGTTCATTGTTGAATACGCTACCATCGATGCGCCCTACGATAGTAATGGTAGGTGGAGTAGGAGTTGAACTAATTCCTGGCATTACCCAGTCTACAACGACTTGAAAACCAAGCAAAGCGAACTTTTCATCAGCTTCATTGCGCATGGATGTAAGGTTTTCGAAGCTACCCTTGCGATAACCATATTTGTCCTGGAGTTCCTGCAGGAGCTTCCAAACACCCATGAGTTCTGATTCCATAAGCTCAATGGGCTGCTCCTTACCGAGTGCTTCTTCTTCAGCCTTCTGTTGAGCAAGATAAGCATTAACCTGTGCAATTTGAGCAGGTGTTTGCTTTACATCCTCAGGGCGAATTCCTGGCAGGTCGTATGGGTCAGTAGTCATTGTTTATTCTTTCTCAGCTGTTGTGTTCTATTGTATTGAAAGAGTTATCAGCGGCTACACCACGCATTTTTTCTAATACACGCTGGCGGCATGCTGGGTCACCTTCGCAGCCCTTAGCACCACAGTCGGTACAGATAACATTCTTCTTGGCCGCTGACAACTTATCTTGTATAGAGTCTATATTAGCAGATACACGAGATCCACTCTTTCGACTATTTTCACGCTCTTTTAGCTTATTTCTTACGGCGACTGCTGCTGCACCGTTACCGACAAGGAACGTACCTTTCAAGAAATCCATGACTTTCCCTGGCATGTGAGCAGCGCCGCTACCATTCTGGTCTTTGGTTACGTTATTAATTACACCCTGGCGCCAGTTATCGCACTGTGCTTGAACATAACTTTGAGCGTTAACACCACTGGGAATGCCAGGTGTATTTGCAACTGTTATGGGGCATGTGCCAGCGTTGGAGCTATGTGTCTTTCCCATGGCATAGTCGACGACATGATTGGCGAGTTGTTTAACGCCATCGACACCGTGTGTTGCGACATGATTAACAATGGCAGCACCAATACCGCTAGCCAACTTAGTATTTGAATTGAATGTGCTGCGGATCATTTTATTATCTTTCTTTGCTTGGATTCTGCGGTTCTTTGCTTGCATGCTTTCGTCACGAATAGCCTCTAATTCACCAATCCTCTTGGCGTGCTCAGATTTAAGAGTTTGCATGGCTGCTTGTCTACCTGATTCGGTGGTCGTATCAATATAGGGGTAGGCCTTAGTTAAAGCATCTTTGAATGAAGACTCATAATTATGCTTTGCATCGTCACTCAAAACGGGTGCTGGAAGCATTCTTTCTTGAGGGATGGGGCGTTGCTCAAATATTCTACGAGTGGTCTTTTTAGTGACTGGCTTCCCGCTACGGTCTAATTTAGGTACTTCTTCGAAGACGCTCTCCTCGTATTCGGAAGGAGCCTGGACGAGGGTTCGTTTTTTGCCACGATCAGGAATTATTTTCCGAGTTACTGGATTGCCGCTTTCATCAAGCTTTAGCTTCTTTTCAGTTACTGGCTCTTCTATCTCTTCTGTTCTACCGGTATCCACCGACTCATGGGTCGGTTGGTTCTTGTATGCATCCAACTTTTTGTTGAAGTCTTCGTAACCACTCAAATCTGGTAGTACACGTTCTCGCTGGAACAAGAACTTATGTTCTCTCGGTAAGTTAGCCGCCAAGCCAGAACGTAATGCTGGATGAGTTATCTCTGGATGTTCTTCTGTATGTACTGGATTCTCGAATAAGATAGACCGAGGATCTTCCGATGGCTTGTATACCATTGGGTTTGGATTCTCACGTTCTTTCTCATAGTACGTAACCTTGTTCTCGTCCTTTTCTTCGAACCCCTCAGCTCTAAAACGCGGAGTACGGTATATCGTTCTTCTTTTCAGGCCAGGATCTTCGATTGGTCTTACACTATTCCAACTCTCGCCAGTTTGCATGGTCGCACCAGTGTCTACGCTGGGAGAAGGACCTACGATGGGACCTTGTCTGCTTGGGTATTCTGTAGCTTTCTCTACTCCTTCCATCGATGATGGCTGGTAGAGCAAGTTTTTTGGTTTTACAAGAGGTTCTCTTGTCTCAGTGGCGCTTAGTGTTTCGGCTCTAAGTTTCTTAGTGAGATAATCGAGGCGTTTCCCGTGCTCTTCTTCAGTCTCGTATGATTTTCTTTCAAAAGAAGGAGTAATATCAGTTGTTGATACACCTGGTGTTCTCTCTATTGACCATCCACCAATAGACCTATTTTTCTTCCTGGGTTTATTATCTGCTTTACTCTGAATATCTTGGTCAACATCTTTAAAAGAGATGCCGTGCGCAGACTTGTTGTGCTTGTCCCAACTATCAAGCGAATCATGCAGAAGGTGGGTGCTTATACCTGCTTCCAAAGATGGCTCTTCATCTGCACGCCATTGCTTATAAACATCACTTGCCACACCAGCGGCAGCCCTATTCGCATACTCTGAAGAGATAGGGCCGCTTCTTAATAACTTATCGGCTTGATCTTTCTTGACGCTGAGGATGCCATTGTTAAAATTCTGTCGATGGTGTTCACACGTGGCGCAGTCTTCTATGCCGAATGAGCTGGGTGAAGTTGGTGTTGAGCGTACTTTATTAGCCTTTTGCTCCTGTTCAGTCTTATAAGCCATACCCCCTCTGGCGGATCTAAACGATTGCATCTCTCCAGATGACAGACCAATTTTATCTTCAGTCTCTTTTTGGCTCATACCAGAATTTTGGGCATGGCTGACCAAGTGGTTTATAAAGCCAATATTCCTAGAACGTATGTCACCAGAACCAGACTGCTCGTGCAAGCCCTCGAGGACTTTTACATTCTGTTCTCTTTTTACAGCATCAGGCTCGTCCATTAATCCCATGATTTTGTCGACCACAAAACGATGGTATGGTTGTGAACGCTTTATGCTCCTCGTTGGGTGCTTGAGCATTTCCATCGCATATGAGTGAGGGAAATCACTAGTTATTGCGCCCGTACTTGGATCAGTGCGCTCATTAACGAATGTCTTAAAACATTTGCAGTTAGACGCACCAGTAATCTCGCCCATTTCCACAGGGAATGCACCTACGCGGCCAGCATCCTGTGGTTTGTCTTCTGCAACAGTCCCTTTATTCTTAGAGAAAATATCACTGACTTTTTTCATTAGTATGCTTCACCTTCATCGCCATCACCCTTATCACGGTGCCAACCACCACCGATACCAGGTGCTGCTGCGTAATCATCTTCTAAAGATCTATTTAGCTTATATGCCAATGTTTTCAAGCCGCCACCAATACGTTTATGGCCTTCGCTGCAACCATCATAGCGTCTATCTTCGCAGGTGTCTTCATCTCCACCACGTGAATCGTGGTGACTAGACCAGCTATTTAACGTAGTTATTAGATTCTTAGCGTGGTACAATCTCATACCATCATCTTTGCCAAGTAAACCGTGCAAAGATTTTACCATTTCTTCTTTATGACGATGGCAGTCGATGCAATCAGTGCATGTTGGGCATTTTGTTACACTACTTATACCAGAAAATGGCATGCTTTCCATGCTATCTCCTGCTTTTCTAGTGCTCAAAAAGTCGTGTAAGTGCTTACCTACGTCGTTACTAATGGCGCAAGGATGTAAGATGGTCTTCTCATCTTTATCGCTGTAATAGCCGCTTTGCATACTATTGCTAATAGCTGTGAAAGAAGGCCAAGCATCTCTTAAAGCCTTCGTGAACCTGGGAGAATTTGGGAATGAACCAGCATTAGGATCATAGCTCATTACGGGGTAATTTTCATTACCACCTTCTATGATGCTCGTCGCATTCTTATTGATTCCTCTGTATAAGCTAGGTACTTTTGACTTAGAAATCTGAGCATTACGCCCAAGTCGAACATCATCTGGGGCCTTCTCACCGTTATCTTTGACGGTTCTAGCGAAGCCTTCAGCCAAATCTTTATAATCCTGGCCAGATTTACTAAGTTCTGGTTCGTTAACAACCATGATTATTTCCTAATCTTTTAAGGATTACCATTCTTCACAACCACTGCGGCATACCTTGTGGTATTCGCCGTTCCTTTGCTTCTTTGGGGTTACTCTGCTTGGGCTAACGTTCTGTTTGCATCTATGGCATACAACTAGACCGGATTTAGTAAGACCTGGATCTACTCTTCCATTTTCATCTCTAGCGCTCGGTATTATTGCCTCGGGATCAGATGAATACATCTGTGTTAATCCAGATTTTGCGAACTCATTATAACTATTGAATCCTAGGTTACCTTGTTGACGATTTTCTGATCGTCTTACCTCTGTTTGTGGGTCTGAACCTATTGGGATTGCTGGCTCGCCAGTCTCCTCATTGATTAAGTCAGTAATTACAGTCTTAGAAGATCTAAAGCGGATTGGGGCGTCAGCTTCATCAGTAGGGATGCCTCGTCTGGGAAATCTGGGAATTTTTGCTGATAATTTATCCATAGATACTCCTAATAATTACAATTACTCTAGCGTTTTAAAGTACTTTTTACATATATTTAGAAGTCTTCTTCCAGATCAACATCAATATATTCTTCTCCAAAGTCAGCTTGCTTAAGTTTTTTAGGTTTGCCCGGAACGTCAACCGAACCGTTCTGGTACTCTTCGATCTTATTAAAGAGTTTTTCCTTCATATCAGATGGCAGGGTATCACGAATAGCTAGTAGAATAACGTCAAGTTGGCTAATGAGGTCTTCAGGACGATAGTTGTCCTGCCCTTCCTTCTCAAGCTTTTGAAGCATTTCCATCGCATGCATTGTCTGAGTTAGTGTAGGTTTCTCATAACCCTGAGCAATGTCTTCGAAACCTTTGGCAACGATTATTTCGTAGAAAGCTTCTGCAGTTAGCAAACCTGCTGATCCTCGTTCGCCAGCATCTAATATGCTACGATTTTTCTCACGGGCACGTTTTTCAACGATGTCGCGTACGATTTTCTTCTCAAAAGGCAGATGGTTCTTCTGGTGATTACGAATATTCTCGTAATTGATGCGATCTGAGCCTTCAATGCCTAATTTATCTTGCAGTGGTTGAACGAGGGTAAGCACCTCTTTATACGTTTTAGGGAACAAAAGTAATGAATCAATGATGCTCTTCAATTCATCGCTACTATTGCAAATCTTGCATAAAGGTGAGTACTTATAGAGGAAAATCTCACCATCTATCTCTTCGCTAAGCAAATCAGCCGTAGTAGGCGTCATCTTAACTAGATCTTTATACTCACGGGTTCTGCGGTCCATTTTTATCCTCGGGTTTTCTACCTGTCAAAAGGTTGTTCTTATCAACATGCGTTCGCCTAAACACACCCTGCTTCGGTGGCAATTCATCCCAACCGTTTAATTTGCTCTGGACTTCTCTGCGTCTACGCCGCTCTAATTGGTATTCGCTGAGGAATCCCCAATCTTTTGTGGCTTCTCTACCAGATTCTTCTCTAAGATCGAGCAGTATGCGGTGGCCGAACCAATCTAGCTTGGCACCCATACTCATTTCTTCCCAATTTTGAGGGAGTCTATCTCTATATGTGTTTTCTAGCTTGCTATACTGTTGTTCAGGCGTAGGATCATTTGTTGGTTCAATCGTGTTTTCTTCACCCATTAGTCTATCTCCGTGCTCCAGACTGTACGACAAAGCTGCTGCAAAGCTTTTCTTTTATACATGCCCACCTGAGATGACCATTTTGTGAAACCCATCATTCTTGCTACTTCGACTTCTTTACGGTTCTCAAGGCATGAGAGTACAACTGCCTGCTTTTGACGAGGCGGAAGTCTGTCTATACCTTTCATAACATCATAAATATTTATGGTTATACCATTAAGCAACTGAAGCTCAGGGTTACCAGAAGTAAGATAAACCTCGTACCACTCCCAATAATTATTTAGAATACGTTCTAGAATTTGCCAGGTCATCTGGCCTCTAACTACTTCTTGGATCCTAGACTTTCTCTTCTTTGGGAGATCATCGTCCATAGCTGTTCCTATACAATTGGTTTTGGATATGTCTCTGAGTAGCTTTCAAGCTATTTACCTTATCATTAATGATTCTCCATGCGCTATACTGCACGAAGTAGAACAAACGATCGTCTCTTGTTTCCATACGAGCACGAGCATTTAAATCATTCGTCGTACCCTTTGCATGCTTTACGTACGAAGTGTTGTACTTATCATCTAGCATGTAGTAAGAGAACTGTGCTTTAAGGTATCTGCGGGTGACTTCTTCCTCAATCGCCACGAGAGAGCTTTGTAAGTTAAGGAACAGTCGATCACCTTCTGAACCACCGATGTCGCCACCCGAGTTAAAACGAGCAATGATAACCTCAGCGGGATCAATATACTCTTGCATAAAGGAACTAACGATCTGCTCAATACTATCAAGCATTTCCTTCTCTTCAGGTTTGCTCTCCCACCTGAAAGATCTGACTACAAAACGATGAAGATCACCGAACTTATCATCATGTGCGACATCAAGCTCTGGTTCGGTAAGACCTTCTAGGCCCTTCCTGAAACCACTGTATGAACTCATCTATTTCCATTCTCAAACGACTAGGTTAGTATATCTTAATTACATCAGTACATCAATACTATTTAGTTAAATACTCAGCTGATATGAGCCCTCTGTACTGAGCAGGTGGGTTCTCGAGATAGTCTGCAGCCTTACGAAGAATATCAGCATTCTCCTTAGCTCCGCCAAGTACACGATGGTTGCACATCTTGCATAAGAGTCCACGAATCTGGCCTGTCACATGGTTGTGATCAACAGCTAACTTAGCTTTCTTAGGTTTTGTCTCACAGATAGCGCAAACTCCACCCTGTTCTTCAAGGATGGAGTTGTAATCTTCAAGAGTCATGTTGTATACAGTGCGGAGTCTATACTCTACGCTATATTCATGCTTCTTTTGAGCTTTACATTTGTTCGAGCAGTAGGATAGCCTTGCGTTCTGTGTTGGTTTTGAACAGACTATGCACTCTTTACTCATCAGTTGTAGTAGTGGCAGATTTTTCGCGCAGGGCATCCAAGAAAAACTTCATCTGTAGGACCGTTGCAGCAGTGCTTGAGTCCAGATGGATCGTTGTTTTTGATGGCCACTCGAACACGATCCCACTTGTCGTATACTTTATCAAGTTCATCTTGGTCCTTCTTAACTTCGATTGTCTTAATCTTATGCGGATAAGCCTTCTGAATAAACAATAATGCCATGCGGTCAGGTGCACCAGGGCAATTATCCTGATACGTCCTAAGCTGCATGGCATATTGATAACTAGCCTCTTTAGGAAGCTGGTTGGTGCTCTTAATATCGACTAAAAAGCTTTCTCCATCTGGAGTTATTAGTTCTAACACATCGACTGCACCAGCGACCATTCTCTCTTCGTTTCTGAATTTCACTTCTACTTTGTCCAAGGTGGTGAAGCCTAAATGGATCAATAAGTTCTGTATTACAGAGTGAAAAACCGAGCCAACCTGGAACGTCATAGCGAGCGTTGGTGTTATTCTTTCTTCTTGTAATGATAACCTCTTTTCTGGATGGAACCTATAATATAGCTGCAATTCACCGGCACTTACATCAGAAGAAGGGTGATACATGTTATCAAATTTACGTTCCTTGTTGTAAACCTTGACAGGATACTCTTCAGGGAAAACATCGCCAAGCATTAAGGCTTCCTCGATGTATCGTGTAATAGGTTCATCATTTTGGTACGCAGCTAACGTACGATCAAGAAAACTCACTCTTTGTTCTCTCTCTTAATTGTTGCGTTGTAGTAAACACCATAGATCTTTACGGTAGAACTGATTACTTGCCATTGATGGCCTTCAAATTGCATAATATTTTCGTCCATCTTCCAGCCGGGAGTAATATCTCCCATGATTACGGGATCAACCATCTTTACTTCATCACCTGATTTATACCCGAGTGAGTAAGCAGTACCATACTCACGGAAGATATCAAATTGCAGTTGTTCTTCAGCCATTTTCTAGTTCCTTCAACCGTAAATAGTCGTAATAGAATTCGAGCCAATCATCCTTTCCCATGCAGATAAGATCTAGCTCAACTGGTAATGTCTCTGCGGTGTTCTCTCGCTCTCCCCACTCTGTCATCTCAATAGTAGGGCCATAGAGCCTAACTGCAAGGATGGGTCTAGATGTCCAGCTCTTGTTCTGAGCATGGCTCTTTACCGTATTCCAAATGCTTTTAGTAATGCTAAAACTATTGCTCTGTGTGCTCTTACACTCGATGACAAAATCGATGTTCTGAGTCTCTTGAGTTTGTAGATCCGCCTTCTGCCACTTGTTTCCAGAACCAACTGTACGTTCTGCCTCTGGCCACTCTGCTTCAAGCTCCCGCTCTTGGCGTTGTGACATTTTTTGTTGCATCTTTCCCATTATTTCCCTAGCTTAATTTTTAGACCATTGAGTACATCAATCAACCTAGGGCTCACAAGAACAATATCTCCTGATGCATCTCCAGCTAGCTTAAAAATATCTTTAATAAACTTCTTCTTCTTTCTGGGTACTCTTTTATTGTACTCTAGATGAATCTTTTTATTACTAAGCTTAGCTACCCAAAGTTTATTTGTCATACTCTACTTAATTCTTTCATACAAGCTCTTTGGGTTTGGCTACCACGTACTCTGTAGCAAATTGGTTGCTCATAGGATAGCACCATGTATCGTTTGTAGTATGATGAACCCACCATACTTTACCGAGTTTAATTGTATCTAAGCAATTTTCACATTCCATATTATTCTTCCTCACCATTGTTATCAAAACTTTCCATGACTGGGGAAATCCCTAATAAATTTGGGGTAAAACTCTCTGGGTCATATTCAACAACTTCACCACCGCATAGGCAGCAAAACTTAATTTGTTTTCTTTCCTGGTTGGTGGCGACACTATTCAAAGTTCCTGGCAAGCCAACACCATCTAACCCATGATAGCATTTATCTTCAAAGTTTTCCATAACAGCCTACCTTTACACATGTTCCATCTCTACGCTTTGGGTGTGCACAAGGATTCATCTCCTGCGGGATGAGTCGTTCATCACAATCTGGGCAGAAATAAGAGTGATAAGGTACGAGCTTACCATTTACTTCTTTGCTATGCTTGCATTCATTCATTTTCTACCTTGCTTTCAGATCCCATGAAATGATCTTTCAGTATTTCATTCTCTTCACGTAATCTAGTATTCTCATTGACGTAATAGTTTACTTGTTGATACACTTGACGCAATTCTTCCTGCAATTTGCTGTGCTCATGACGCCAGTAGCTTTCTGTCCCCATTAGTAACGAGGGAACCTACGGTTATTGCCCTGCTGGATATCACGCAGAACTTTCATAGCTTCGGTAAGACCCTGAGCATAACCAAAATCATGTTCACTGGCATGATGATCAACTTTACCATAGGCTTCAACTGTCAATGCGTAGACAGAATCAATTGCCATATCGATCTTCTTACCCATTTTTACCTCTGGTGCTTTTGTAGCTTTTGATTTTCTCTGAACTTTTTTAGACGATCTTTTTCGCATTGTCTGCATGATCTTGTCTTATCCTTCCTAATTTTTGTATTCTTCTGATCGAATGGATGGCCATTGACGCATTCAGTCTTGATGAAGTTCAAGGCTGCAACACTCTTACCACGTAAGATATTAACACGGTTTGTCACAGGATCCAAATGTTTAGGGTTCACACAGCGTCTATTCTGGCACATGTGGTCAAGTACTAAACCTTCAGGTATCGGCCCAACCAGGAGCTCATAGGCTAGTCTGTGAGGAAGATAGCCGTTCCTACCATCGTGGTGGATGCTACCGTACCCTCGATTAGCTGTACTACCAGTCCAGACCCAGCAATCGCCTTCACGTTCTACTTTTCTCCATAGGTTACGCTTCATTTTTGTTTGGCACTTGCTTAGTAACCCCATAAGGGTTTAATGTACCCTTAATCATAGGAATTTTGATATCGTCATCCACTCCAACGAGTTCAATAACTTCTTTGACACGGTTTAGCATCGCCTCGAGTGTGGTTACCCTATTCACGAGGTAGGCATTGGTGTATTCCATTGGATCATCCCTCCACAGTCTGGTCTTGTTTCCCATCGTTTTCCCTGAATAGGCACAGAGCGATGATAAAGTATACTGCTGCATCTAACAGAGAATCTTCGACAGATTCATTAATCATTGTACCACCACGAGCATACTTCTGGATTCGTCTGACTTTGTCATTGGCCCTGATAACAGCACCTAAATAACCAGGGATACCGAAATCTTCGCTGGCACGGACATTGGCGAATGGGTCGCCCTGTTCTGGACGACCATAGTCTGATTGCTTCTTATTATGAAGATCTGTGATTTCTTTGATGACTTTTTCGAATTCAGTCATTTCAGCTTTCTTCGGCGTTGCCATCATCTTCTTCTTTCTTGAACCAGTTCAAAGGGTTCCCAGGTGAATTCTGTATGTGGAGTAAACGTTCTCCCCAACCATGCTTTAATCTGTCCATGTTATCTTTTTCTTCCATCACCCCTCCTCGGGTTCAGCCACCCAAGCATCAAAAGGGTTGCATTTAACATCATAATAGCGCGTTTGATGAACCCATGTTCCATCAGCGCCTTGTAAAATTTCTCTGATATCACCGAACTTACGGTGACAGTTCTTACAATTAGCTTTTTTTGGTTCGTACGTCATTCTTGTTCCTTAAACTTCTGCCTAGCGAGTGACTCTTCCCATTCTATAGAATCTTTACTCTGGTTGCTAGACAAGTGATTCTCACTGTGATGAATGATATAGTCTCTAGCCTTTATAAACTTTACATGGCATTCATGGCAAAAATGTCCAATCCAACTCATCCATCCTCCCCAAATTTCCAGATTGGGTCGCCAATGATCTTGACTTTACCATTTTCCATGTATACATTCTGTTCGATGAGGTGCAACCCTTCTAGGTTATCTGGCCATCCTTCAGCATCAACGTAAAGGGTTACGCCTTCGTATTCTTCTTCGTGCTCAGTCATTCTGTGCCTTTTTCTTTGTTGTTTTCTTCAATCTTTTCTTCTACCATCTTAACGAATGACTCTGTCTTCTCTTCGCGCTTAGCAAGAAGCCATTTTTGATACGCTTCCTCTTCTTCTTCGCTCATCGGGTTAAGTTCGTCATTGGGCTCAGGAAGTTCTACAACGATGAGCTCTTCTGGCGCATAGGTCATGTATTCCTTAGAAGCCCATTCAACGATTGGCAAACCATTCGTGGCAACACCAACGATGGTACCTAGTGAATTAACTGTAGTTACTGTATCTCCAATATTCATTATGTTTCCTTTCTAAACTTCTGGGTCGTGTAAGTCATCTTTTGCATCAGTCAATGGTCTACCGAAGAAATCATCATCTTCTACCACTGCCATACCTGAGCCCTTTTTGATAGCAGTTACGATCTCTGCTTCGAATTCTTCTGCCATGCCACTATTCCAAATCTGTTCGAAGAAAGTATCACGGCCTTGAGCCTTAATATCTCTCCAAGTGAACCAAGCACCACCACGGGTGGCTACACCTAGCAAAATACCCATACGAGCAAGGTCACGCTTCGTATCAATACCTGGATGGTCCAAGAAAGTACACGGCTGGCTGTAGAAATCAGTCCAACCCTCACGGAATGGAGGGCCATAGCTATTCTTTACTGTCTTGACAACAATTGGGTTACCAACCTGGGTGTTCTCACCGTTGATCTTGTCAAAGTACTTATCGCTACCTGGGCGTAGGTAGATACGTACACTCATCGCATGCTTGACTGCGTGACCACCTGGAGTCATGGGACGGTTGTACCCATCCATATCAGCACGGAGTTGGTTAAGATAGAAACAGGTGACACCGTACAGGTTAGCTAATGGGGCAACAGTCTGGACGTTACGCTTCATAACGGCAGCGTTACCACCCATCTTATCGTTCTTATCAGTGAGTTGCTGCATGCTGTGCTTAGTAGCTGCTGCTCCTACGGAGTCCCACACAATAGCACCAATTTGCTTGCTCTTAATTAGGGCAACCATCATATCAGTAGCTGTCTCTGCGTCTGGTGGCTGTACAACGATTAGGTTGTCATCGACCTTAAGCCCAAGCTTCTCTGCCCATTCAGGGTTGAAACGGTGTTCAAGGTCAATGATGGCGACCATCTTTTCGCCCTTGTAATAATCGTAGCAGTCCTTCAATGCCATAATAGCGAATGAAGTCTTACCAGAGTGTTCTTTGCCAAAGAACTCGATGAGCTTACCCTCAGGCCATCCACCAATACCCAGAAGGTACGCTAATGCGGGTGTGAAGCAAGGGATAGCATTCACCTTTTCGATACTGTTACCACGTAGAACAAGTGGTTTAAGACTGCCTTCCGGTGTGAACTTATTTAAATCTGAAATAAGTTTATCGATCGCGTCTTTAGCCATACAGCTCCTCTAATTTAGTTTCGATGAAATCTTCTATGCCAGTAATTCTATAGTATTGAGCGTCACGCATCAAGTTCTGGTACGTTCTCTGATCAATGTTTATGGTGATCTGCACTACAATCCTTCTTCGTGTAATTTCTTTAAGTATAGCTTGTGCGCTTCAAGCTCCAGATAATGTGTTTCTTTTACCCGAGCTTGAGCATCGATGTGAGTCTGTCTAACTACATAATACTCTTCTTCGATCTCTTGCCTACGTGAGTTATTAGCTTTTGGGTTTAGACGAGGCTTATGTAAAGTAGACATTGTACCGGCCGATGGGTAACACTTTAGTACACCGCTAGAGTCTATACCCTTATCCCCATCAGTGGCAACAATATCTACGTGACAGTATAGACATTTTGAATCAGGGTTAAAGCTCATCGCTAATCCTTAGAAACACTGTTGACATACTATACACCATCACTACTATGAGAATAATACTAAGTATAAATGAAAAGAGCACTGCGCTCCAGGTATAGATGCCTTCTAAGTCCGTACCGTCAATGGTGCGACCATCCCAAAACTTATAGAGAAAAGTTACATATGCTTTTGCTGCTACTAATATAGTTAGGAATAGAAACAAGTGCATTATTCACCATACTTCTGAGAATCAGCGTACTCTTCCTCAGTAGCAAAACGGATGCAACAACCATCGCAGCCATGTACCCCGTCGTCAGCCTTATTAATTATGCGGATGTCATCTGGGTCTGGATGGCCTACGCCATGGCTACAGATACGTTCCATGATGCCACGACCAAATCGATAGAATTGCTTAAAGCTCCGCATATGGTGGTCTGTGCGGTTATGAATCGTGCATGCATCAGGACTTTTGCATTCGTCTGGTTCATGCGCCAATAATTTAATATTGCTATTCTCTAGATTTGTATACTTCATCACAATTCCTCTACTAGTTCCCACATAGTGGTTAGGTTCTTGTTCATGGTGCAACGGTGAGCTACTGCGCTACCAATTGCTTGGATCTCTTCGCTGCATTTTGGGCAACGCCATCTTTTCATTTTTGATGCTGTACGAGCCATTGAGCTACCTTTCTTAACTGTAATTATATTACTGCATCGGTTTTAAGTTTGTCAAGTCGGAATACACTTCTTAAGCTTAAGCCATCACGCATTTTCTCAACTTGGACCAGAACAGGTGTACCAACTTCAAGCTCATTCTTCACCCTTTTATAAGCTTCTGGGAATGCGACGATCTGTACTGTCTCATCTCTCTGCGATAATTCTTCTTCTTCTTCAAGCATATCGTCTTCAAGGCTAGAGATCGGTAGTTCCACCCATAGTTGGCACATTTCGGATCCTGGGTGCTTGCCCTTCTTTGTTACCAATGGTTTGATCATGGTTACGATACCACCGAGCATTGCTTTCTCACCTTGGAACATGTGCTTCTCTCCGGGGAAATTGTGTTCTTCTTCAATTACTTCGATGTAATCAGCAAGAGGATCAATACTAACCATAGTACCCAAAAGGTCCTGTTCGTTAGCACCACGCGCATCAATCGCTTCAACGTTGATTGAAAGACAATCGAAATAATTGTCACGTCCAGCACAATAAATACAAACAGCATCGCAATTATTATCAACATATTTTTTATATTCCTTACGGGTCTTGTAATACTCGTACAAAGCAGTTTTTGGGTCACCGCATAAACTATCGAAGACACCACATTTAATCATAGATACAATAACACGCTTGTTAATGCGCTTTGTCGGCACACGGTTCAAGAAGTCTTCCATACTAGCGAATGGGCCAAACTTATTGATCTCAGCTGCAGCGTTTGCAACGTGCTTAACCTTGCTTAGACCATAACGGATATTCCCATCGCTAGTGAGTGTGAAGTTGTCACCGCTCTCGTTAATGTCTGGACCAAGGACCTCAATACCCATACGGCGAGATTCACGCTGGTAAATAACACTATCGTTGGGATTAGTACGGAACAATGCAGTCATGAACTCCTGCGGGTAATGATGCTTCACCCATGCAGTCCAGTAGGAGAGCATTGAATAACCATAACCGTGACTTTTGTTGAAACCATACATACCAAAGGCACGCATATCATCAAAAATAGATTCTGCAGTCTTTTTATCGATTCCATTGTCGATACACTTCTGAACAAAGATCTCAGCTTCGTCCTTCATGTCCTCATAGTTAGACTTGGCCACTGCCTTACGAACACGGTCAGTCTCAACAATGGTATAGCCAGCTAGCGCTACACATGTTTCCATGATCTGTTCCTGATAAACGAAACTACCGTAGGATACACCGAGGATGTCGCGTAGCTTAGGGTGCTTATACGTTACGTTACGCTTGCCCTCACGCTTCTGCATGTACATCTCGAGAAGATTAAGTCCAGTCTCAGAGTCTACTGACCGAGTAATACCTGGGCGGTAGATGGCAATCATGGTGCAGAGGTCTTCTATGCTTCTTGGTTGGAATCGCTTAACCAGACTTCTAAGGGGACCTGTCTCGATTTGGAATAACCCAATATTGTTACCGGTGCAGATGGAGTCCCAGACAGCACTATCGTTGTAATAGGTGTCCCAGTCGTAGTTCCATTCATAGAAATGACGGAAAGGTAGGGTGCCATCGTTGCTCTCCTTGATTAGATCTAATGCAGCCATAAGTGTGCTAAGTGTGCGGAGTCCGAGCAAGTCGATCTTGACGAACCCAAGCTCGTCTACACCGTTCATATCGAATTGTGTGCGGATATCATCTTGGCTAGGACTGTAGCGCAATGGCATAGCACCAATGAGTGTATCTTTGCTGATTACGATACCTGCAGCGTGAGCACTGGTGTGACGAATGTGATTGACAAACTCAGGAAGATTATCGAATAGCTTAGGATACTTTACCATCCACGGCGAATAATCCTTAGAATACTGATGCATAACATCTGCCCAGCTGGCACCACGGTTCTTAAGGTTCCAGTCATCCTCAATGATGTCACACATCTCTTGAGTGTCTTCCTTGTTGATACCTAAACCACGGCAAACATCCTTGATTGACTGCTTTGGCCCTAAGGTGTTCGATGTGCCAATCGAAGCAATGTTATAACGGCCATACTTCTTTTCGAGGTAAACGCGTACCATACCACGTTCTAGCTTTGGCATGTCGATGTCAATATCTGGCATACTTACGCGCTCAGGGTTAAGGAACCGTTCGAAGATAAGGCCGGATGGGATAGGGTCTACCTCAGTAATATCCATTACGTATGACAGCAATGAACCACCAGCTGAGTTGTGGACAACTTTATTCCCAATAATATAACTATGATCTTGTGACGATACACCAATATCATAGACTGGGCCTACATAGTGCTCAATCGTCTTTGATTTTAGCTTCATTTTTCTCTCTCTTACTCAAAATACTTTGACGAATCTTTTCTTTTGTTTCTTCTGTGCATGGGATACCTTTATTCCATGCAGTTTGTCCCCTACTGCTTTCTGACATTTTCTTTCGTGATTCTTCTGAGAATATTTTCCCTTTATTGGCTTCAGAGATTTTCTTCTTAGAATCCTCCGTATGCGGTGTGCCAGGTTTCCCAATTTTAGATTCAGATATTTTTTTCTTAGTTTCTTCCGAAACAATCCTACCAGAAAATATTTGTGAATGTTTAACTCTACGATTGTCAGTCCATGACGATTTGATATTATCTATGCCTTCTTTACTCATTTTCTTACCTTTGTTGGATGAAGGCTTCCCCTTTTTAGCTAAAGATAACTTTTTTTTATGTTCTTCAGTCTTTGCTTTGCCTTTATTAGCTTCACTAATTTTCTTACAAGTATCTTCTGTAAATACTCTACCCTTATTAGCTTCACTATACTTTTTTTTCATTCCAGGCAAAGAAGGATGAGTACCATTCTTCATCTTTGTTTCGGTGGTTTTATCTTGTTTGGCTTTAGATAGCACGGGATCATTATTAACTCTTGCATTAGATTCTATTAACTTTCTAAGAATCTCTTCTCTATTAGGGTTATTTGTATACGAATCTTTTTGGTTACCACCTGGTTGTATATTGTAAGCTATTTTCCTGTTGTTAGCATCTAGTTTGCTAATCCATTCTATCTCTGCTTGATTGAGTTCATCTATAGTATTACAAACTTGGAGTACTTCTTTAAAAAAATTAAGTTTTCCATAAAATTTTATAGCATTCACGATGGCAACCCCTGACCCATAATAGTTTGGATCATCGTGTGTATCTTGCCCTATATAAAATTTCCCGTTAATTTTGTTCGTCGTCTTGTAAACTTGCATAATGTTCTATTACCTCGTCATCTAGCGTTAATTCGATGGCAGGCACCCAACCTCTTTGAGTCAAGAACTTATGATCTTGCGTACATTTTATTATCGCACCGTCTTCGAATTCTAATGAAATTATATCTTCATCGATTTCATAAACAAATGTATTAATAACCGTACTTTCACCTTCAAAGTAATTTGTTACCTTGTCACCTTTCTCTATTAACTCTATTAACTTATGTTCTCCATTACACTGTCCTACATAAGATCCAGGTAAAAAACATCCACGGCTAGGTCCTACAAGGAATCCTTCACTCTTACTCCAATTGATGAGGTCTTGTACGGTCAAGAAGTAGCCTGGGAATCCACGAGTGGTAACGATTTCGATCTCGTATTCTAGGCGGTCTCGATATACCTGAATCATATCTTCAGCGGTATGCCCAACGATCTTACGGGCGAAGCCTTCTTCGGCAGTCTCACGCATCTTACGTTCGTCCATCTTGGCAGTATTGTAGAATACAGGCATCTTACGTGAGCCTGGTACCCGAGCATCGCACATATCAGCAATCTCACCAGTACGTTTGATAGCTCCGTCAACAATCGAATCGGGTAGATAGCTTAAACGGCTACGAGTCTCTTCCTCTGAGAAGAGGCACAACTGATTAGAACCATAGCTGAACCGTGATGGGTCATTGATGGTCTTGCCCATCTGGATAGCTGTCATGAGTTCATGCGCATACCACTGGTCGGGCTTAGCGTAGTGAGAGTCTGCTACGGTAATCAGAGGAACGCTGTAGTCAAGAGCAGCTTCTGCAACGCGCAAGTTCCATTCGTTGCTCTCTGGGTCAAGATACGTGTGCAGCTCTAGGTGGAATCGTTCACCAAAGATCGCTTGGTATCGACCGATACGCTCTACAGCCTTTGAATAATTACCTTCATCTTTAAGGTGCTTACCGATGCAACCACCCATGCAACCACCAGTGATGATAAGCCCTTCATTGTACTTTTCCAGTAGTTCCCAGTCGAAGCGTGGGTTGCCGTAGTAGCTACCTTCGATATAAGCAAGGCTGGAAAGTGACCACAAGTTCTCTAGGCCTTTGGAATTCATTGCCAGGATTGTCATGTGGTCGTAGTTCTCGCCCTTCTTGCCAGCTTTCTCATGGCGATTCTCGGTGAAGTAACCTTCCATGCCATAGATGGGCTTGATACCAGCCTTATCAGCTGCATGCTGGAGCTGTAGGTGGCCACTGCATTCACCGTGATCGGTAATAGCTACGGCACTCTGCCCAAGGTCTACTACACGGTTAACAATATCATCGATTGTTGCGAGACCATCGAGGCAACTGTGCTCTGAATGAACGTGTAAAGCGACTAATTTATCTGTCATGATTCAACCTTACTATATGGAGGAGGAAGCAGCCTATCCTAGACTTCAGCTACTTCACGGGCGTTGGAAGGGGATACCAGGACCCGAAACTTAATGCAAACTAGTTTTCTACAATAGCAAGAATGTGGTCAGAAAGGAAGACAAGATAGTCTTCATCCTCGATCACAATCTTCTGCGCAGAACGCTTGCTAAATACTACTGTATCACCAACACTAATGCCAGTAGGCAGCAGGGTGCCATTACTGGTAACTCTACCAGGACCTACGGCAACCACAACACCAGTTTCTGGCATGGCAGCAGCTGAATCAGGGATGTAAAGGCCACTCTCAGTGGTTTCTTCTACCTGTGCAATCTTAATTACTACTTTATCTTCTAGTACAGTAAACGACATATTCATTCCTTTTGTTTTGGTAACTAGCATACCCAGAGCGCAACGATCGCTTATGGTGTGCACTCTGGGCATACTAGCTGGGTTTTGCTTGTGGAAGCAAACGTTATGCCTGAGCTGCTAGCTTACGCTGCAAACGCTCTGCGGTGGTTTCTTCCTCAATGGATACGTAGTCATCCTCTGCGTACTCTTCTTCAACAGCCATTGCTGGTGCGGAGTAATTGCTGGAGCTAGATGGCTTCTTATCCATCTTATCCTTAACAATACCACGGATCTTCGCGTCGTAGTACTCGGCTGAACCAATACGCTTGAGGTAGGCCTCAAGGTCTGGTACAAACTTCTCGTAACGGCTGTCCATGTTGGCGATTTCCTTCTCAGGTTGGGCGAATGCCATGTACGTGGTGTCAGTACCAGCACCTTGTCGCATAATCTCGATTTCACGATCACGAAGTGACCCATACTTCTCGGAGATAACAGCAATCTGATTCCAGAAGTTTCGCATACCCTGTGAGACGATGCCGACATAAGGACGCTTCTTGATGACAGTCTTACCGTCTACCACGTCTTCGTACTCTTCAGTAACATCACGGTAGCCAGTGGTCTTACCATTTTCCTTAACTTCTTCACGAAGTACGGCAATGCCATAACCAACATCACGACGGTACGCACCAGGGGTGCCCTTCTCACGAGCACAAAGCTCACAAGACTCTTCGAACGCACTACGGCAGACGAAAGCTGTCGTCTTACCGTCGAAGGTAGGGACCTTGTCATGCACTGGCACGACGTAGATGTCGTTGGAATCCGTCAGGAATCGCAGAGCCTTTGTCTCTGTAGACCGCCAATAGAACCACTTAGTCTGCTCATACGTTCGAGGGCCTTGACTCTGTTGTGAACGTTCAATACTGGCTTTTACGGCAGCCATGCCTTTTTGCAACGCCATTAGTTTATCTTTCTATTAAAAGCCCTAGGGCTGTATGTATTTTATTATTTTGTTGTTGTACTGCATCTTCAATAGTAGCAGCTTAACTGCTGTAAGTCAAGCAGTGTTTTAACTGATACTCAAAAGAATTTACTGAAGCGGGTATAACATCTAGCGTAGCAGGATCTTCATCATCGGGGGTCTCAATTATAGATAATTTCGTATAACTCCCTAAACTCTCTATAAGATGACTCGTGGCCATACGACCAGGGGCGTCACCATCCATAAAGATAATCACCCGAGAGAAATTACGTAGCAAAGCGAGTTGGCTAGCATCAACTTTTGCGCCGAATGTTGCTACGACGTTATCAATACCCCGACTTTTCATCACAAGGACGCTCATTGGGCTCTCAACAACGTACACCTCATCGTGCAAGATTGCATTATCCAAATTAAACAGCCATGCACCTCGAGGGAAACCCTTAGAGTTCCTGTACTTGGGAATTCCTTGAATATCTTGTAGCTTACGTGCTACCCATCCAACTAGTTGACCTTTCATGAAATGTGGTATTACAACCCTATCGACAGCAACCATCCGCTCTCCCTGTGGGGATTTTTGGACCTCTGACCGGTTCTTCTCTACACCAGTTCGCATCTCCCGTTGTACGGCCTCTGAGACCCCTCTGGAGGTAAGGTAGTCGCATGGGCCTTCCCAACGTCTAAGCAATGTATCACTGTAGATGGGGATATCAGTACGTTCATGATGGTTTTGCTCGAAAACACCTTCCAAACGCTTGATAAAATCCTCAATCGGCACGATCGTAGTCCCATTGGCTTCTCCCATGAGGATTGCAACGGCTTCTTCACGGCTTACATTCAGTGAGTTCTGAACTAGCCAAATTACGCTACCGCCCCCGCACGTAAAGCAATTAAACAATAGAGTATCTTTATTTAAGCTAGCACTGGGGCTTTGATCCCCATTCTTATGGTTGCCAATGCGGAGATGGCACGAGTGAATAAGCTCATCGCCACTCTCATGGATCTCGCCTACTCCTAAAATGTCTTGTAGCACCACATAAGCGTTGAGGCCGTTGAATATATCATGCATTACAATTCTCATCCTCTTGGTGACATCCAAAGATACGCCCATGGAACATACAAAGTGATCCTTTACAGGTCTTTACATCTTTTACAAGTTCTTCAGCGTTCATAGATAATACTCACCTTCCCCCCATTGTCAGGGCATTAATGAACCATCACGACTGATAATATAGACTGGTTCAACCTTTTTATAAGCTTCAAAAACTGTACCAAAACCAACAAGATTAGGTAGTTCTTCGGGGGTCATACTTCTGCTCCGTCAGGGTGTCCTAAAGCCTTTCCCTTTTCGCAGGGATATGGCTTCCAGCAAGTCCTACACCACGGGTCCTCTCGGTCAGTATCCCCATCATGATAATGGTATTCAATCAATGATTCGTAAGCATCCAGTACCTTGATTACGTCGCAGGGCCACTCCACGTAATACTCGCCACAACCGCACCTATCGCAGTAATCGCAGATTGAGCCGTAATCATCAAATATTTCTCGGTGCTTCTCTCGTAGGGCTTGGCGCTCGTCTTCAGTCATGGGATCATCTTTGCTAGTGATTGGGCAAAATTCAACGCTATCGTCAATGCTTCTAATGTTTTCTTATTATCATCATAGAGTTCTTCGTAAGCGTCTAGTACCTTGATTACGTCGCAGGGGTGTGACATTGCTCCACCACAAGCCAAGCACCGCCCCCCGTCATTAAGACGCTTGCTGTGCTTCTCTCGTAGGGCTTGGCGTCCGGCGGGGGTCACGAGTGCCACACAATCTCTGTGCCATAGCGAGGTTCGGGGTGTCCGTGGACCTTCATGGCGTCCTCGAACGAGGCCCAAATGCTGTGGGACACCGAAGGACCGTTCCAACGGAGAACGCAGGTTCCGTCTGGGAAAACAACACCCCAGTAGGCGGCAATGTCTGGCCCAAATGGTCGTTGATTTTCGTCGTGGGTTTCGCTTAAGTCGCCCTTGCGGTACACGGTAAATGTTTTGATGGTCATGGCTTCTCCGTTTCTGCGATTCGGTGGTCGGGCTGGTGCTTGATGAGTGTAGACATTCTGCCTCCAACCTTCATGGATGGGGAACCAATCACCATTTTCAAGATCTACTTGTACGAGAGTTTCCTTACAGTGTCGGCAGTTCATACTCTCTTCACCCAGTCTCTTGATTTACAATTATTGCAGTAGCGAATAATTATTGGGACTTCACCATATTCGTTTGCCCTAACAGCTTCACACCACTTACCGTAGTCATGGCCTTTTAACAAGCATTTAAAATTCATAGTTTCTCTCCGAGTTTAAAGCAGTTCATGGTACAAGGATTTCATCTGGCCAGACGTAGGGAAGATCATTTGCTTCATCCCAAAATTGATTATAATGTTCAGGCAGCTTGCGTGTCAAATTGCTACGATGACTGCGATGGAATTCTTCATTGCCTAACCAATCAGGCTTTGTCAATCCGAATGGCTTACCAAGAATGATGTCTGTGGTTTTTTCTAGGCAAGTATCTTTATACCCGCGTGAAGTCCATTCATTGCAGATAGCAAGCTGGTACAGATAAAGGTACCATTCGTGACCACGCCACATATTTACAGCTGGATGGTTCTGCCAACCGTAGGAAGGATCGAATAGGGCTTTCATAACTTGCATAGTTTCGACCCGCTGTTTCCCCAAACGCTGACGGTCTAGCGATGCAGCTGACTCTTTGAAGCTTTCATAGGGTAAAAATGTTTGCATACTTACTAACTTTCTCTACTATTGTTGCACTGTTTATCATACTAGCAGGTTTTACAACAGGTATGGTGGACTAGGCAAAATTCTAGACCACCACACCCGTGTATTACTCAGCGTTAGCTTCTTCGTACTCTCTGACAATACTCAAGTTGGTTCGATCATGCAACTCCATGCTCATCATCCAAGACTTGAGGTTGCTTCGTCGGCTCTTCATGATATCAAGCACTAGAGCTTCCTGACGCTTCATCTCCTGAGTACAGCCGATTCCGAGAGCAATGTCTACGATCTGTTCGATCTGTGAGCTAAGGCCGATATTGCCTAGACCACCACGACCCTTCTTACTCTTCGTAGCCTCACGGTTGAACTGAGCAAGCCATACGGATGCCATACCCATCTCACGATTAGTAGCTGCGACATCGGTGATTACTTCAGACATTTGCAACGATTGGTAGTTGCTGTTTGAACCGAAGTTCTTATCAGTAGTGATCCATGACAGTTGGTCACCTACCATAAGTTCGGCACCCCAATGCTTAGCCTTGGAATAAAGTTCCATGACACTACGCTCAGATTTCTTGCTTGGAGAATCGATAAGAAGGTACTCACCAAATTCCATGATCTCTTCCCGAGCATCTTTAAGGCGCTTCAACTCATTAGGAGTAAGTTCACCACGTTCGTAACGAGTGTAAGGGACACCACTGACTAGGCAGTCGAGTCGCATGAGCGTAAGCTCCTTGCTCAATTCTAGCGATGCGAAATAAACCTTATTCTTGCGTCGTGCTGCCTCTAGTGCGATTACTGATCCAACCCATGACTTACCAACGTTTGGGATACCAACGACCACGGCAAGCTCACCCTTGCGGATCCCATACATGTGGTCATTAAGAGCATCCCAGCCAAGATAAATGCCTTTCTTATCCTTTGTAGGGTTAGCAACTTCATCCATGTATTGGTTAACACGGCGGTCATAACCTTCGCCATAGATTTCAATACGTGCACGGGTGCTAGTGTCACTCTGGATTCTTGAAAGGTTACTTAAAGCGATCGAGATGCCTTCTTCAGGGTCCTTATCCAAAGCGTTAGCTGCTTGTAGTAATGCGCCCTGAGCAGTTGACTTACGGTATTTTGTCACCATTTCTTCGATGAGTACACCAACAAGGTATTCCTCTTCTGGCCAGTCATGACGATCAAAATAATCATCAAACTTTGTCTCTAGGAAATCTTGTGTCACCGTCTGCTTGAATTCACTGCGGACGTAGTAATCAAGGCTGTAGTCAAACAGCTCCCGGATTCCTACATCGAAAAAGTGCTCACTACGAATACCTTGGTCCCAAATCTTTTGAAAGCTCTCTAGGTTGGTGAAATGCTTTATAAGGCTGCGTTCAATATCCATTACAAAATCTTTCTTACTTGTCCGGTCTTAATCTCATCTAGAGTACGGTTTCTTGCATACTCACGGTAGTCGATACCTTCCATGTTGTGAACGATCATACGCTCTTTCAACAATGAGAAAATAGCACTACCGTATCCCTCGTTCAATTCTTCAATCGTCATATTCGTGGTGATGAATGTTGGTCGGTTATCGAGCGCACGCTGACGAAGCACGTGGTCGAATGTTGCTTCACTAAGATTGTTTTTGGTTCGGAATTCCTTGCCAATGTCATCTAAGAAGAATACATCACTCTTTACTACCTTGCTCTCGAAACGAGCCTTGTCCTCATTGCTTCCCCAACCACGGGTGAACTCGTCAACCATTTGGGTGAAGGTAGCGAAGTACACCTTGTAGCCTAGCTTAACCAATTCTTTAGCGATAAGACTAGTAAGGAGTGTCTTGCCGGTTCCCCATGAACCATGGTACAAGCATCCCATACCACCCTTGACGAATTCCTTGTGCTGACCTAGGTAAATACGAGCGAGGTCCGATGCCTTCTCATCACCGTGGAAGTCTTCCCAGCTTAGCTTCTGATAATTCAAACCAATGCCTGCACGCAGGTAGTGCTTATAAAGCTGTAGCTGAATCTTGCAATCGCCACATGATCGATCTTCGCACGTGGGGCAACCACGCTTATTGAAGGTCTCAAACTGTGGGTACTTTAATGCTAGGTAGTCGATCTCATCATCGTCTAGGAAATCATACTTGAGATTGACATAATCCTTCTGCCAATCAAACATTGAATCGTTTAAGGAAATCATCAGTTGACATTAACCCTTCTGAACTTGGTCGGTTTTCTTCTTTAATTTTATCTTGTTGCAACTCAACGTAAAGGATGTCTTGCATCCATTTACTGCCCTGACTAAAAGCTGTAATAGTGAACACCTTATCATTAATCTTGCCCTTGTGCTTATCAAAAAGGAGCTCAATCATTAACCCAGCGTTATCACCATAACGTTCTTTAAAAGACTTAAGAATCGATGTTTCTTTGACCCACTCTACGTTGTAGTCGTAGCCTTGAGTCTCTTTGAATCTACTACAAAAATACAACAACAATTCTCGTGCATTAGCTTTTGACAAATCTAATTCTTTAACGAGATCTTCTTTACTTGCTGCTCGTTCTACTTCTACTATCTCATCGTAACTATCATCATCATAGTTAGCAAGAGGTCCATCAAAGCTTTTCTCTTCTATTGTCATTTTTGTTTACCTTTGCTGACAGAAACTTTTCAGAAACATCTGAAAAAATCTGAATCTTCTTACTGATCCAAACGCGTGTTACTTCATCGATATCACCTAGGTTACGACCAGTGGGTCCAATCGCTGAAATATTCTCTTTGCTTATTAGGATGAATCTCCACTGAGAATCAATGTTATCTTTATTGTTCTCTTCATGCCCATAGAGTTGTACCCATTTTTCGTCAAGCCCGCACAGGAAACCTTCGTAGACAAAACCATCACTAAAGATTTGTACTTCTTGGCGTTTACCCGCAATGATAGCAATGTTTCTTTCGAACATTACATCTGATACTTGAGCTAACTTGTCTTGAATTTTATCCATTAATCTTTACCCATCTTATTCCATCCGTCTTGCTTATCATTGAAATTATCCCAGAAACTTTTGAATCCGTCACTGTTCTGTTCTTTGATTGCTGTCTTTTTATTTATTACATTTTTAGCTAGATCCCATGCAACCAAAATTGGTGATGTCACCAGTACGATTGGGATAATTAATAAAATACTAATTGCTACACAGAGTGTCAACAGCATTCTATAGATCTTAATCCCAATAATTTTATCATACAACTTTTGGATGCATGGTTTTGACAATAAACCTGTCACGGTTACTTCCTCTCTTTCCTTACTTAAGAATTAAATATAGTCTTCATCACCGTTAAAGAAGCAATCTAGATCATCTTCCTCTGGTGCATAGATATTGAAATCATCTATGTTGTCATACTGCTCAAAGAATTCTGGAAATTGCATTTCTCCAACTTCACAAACTCTCATGACCATACGATCTTCTAGATAGTCTAGCACATCATGATCATCTTCAAAGTTCACTGCGATAGTACTAATACTATCACCAACTTTATCGATGTAATCACCGATCTGCTCTAGATCATCAACATGAATCAATCTTATGTCACCGTAGAGCTTATCAAACTTTTCTCTTGAGTTCAAACTATCAATGCGTACAAATTTAGCGTAGTGATTCGCTTCAACGAGGTTCTTTGCTAAATCGCTTTTACGGGTCAATGGAAGCTTACTGCGGTATTCGTCGATCGCTATCTCGTACAAAGATTGCATCGTTGCACTGAAATGCTTTACCATAGATTTTGTTATCGGCCCAATGATGAAATAGAACTTTGGTGCCAATGTACCTTCACCATAAAAGCTGAAGAAATCAAAACAGATTTGTCTGATGATTGTCATGTTAAGGTTCTCTGATTTTACGACACCAAAACTAAACTTGAAACCATGCTCCCATACACGACGGTCTACTGTTTCGTATTCACGGAATGCTTCCATGGCGTTGGAATCACCAAACACTATTATATCTGTTGACAATTCTATCTCATCACGCCAATCGTTACTGAGTTTTAACTCATCATGCATTGTCAATAAAACTTTAGTACGTACACCTTCACCAAAGTTTTCGAACACATTTTGCACCATGAAATAATCATCTAAGCTATACGTCTTTACAACTACGCTATCTGGACCAGCTAGCTTCAAGCAAAGAAACACACTCTTAGCAACTACCCATGGAGCTTCTTTATAACTTATTATTAAGAAGTTTCGACCTGTTTTGGTATCATTCTCTTCGAATGTCCTAGGGATTTCTAAATGTTCTATAGCCATCCTATAATCACTTTCTAAAAAGCGGCTATATTGGGCTAGGATGCTTACCATATCTAAGTTAGGGTTGATAATCCAATCAGACATTTGTCATCGTAATCTTTTACCAAATCTAGGGGCATCTAACCACAGGTTGTGATGTTTCCATCTATCCTTTATTTGTACAAAACCAAGTAGATCAAAAAGTTCTTCTAATTCATCAGAGTAATCTGAACCTGGTTGGATAGGATTAAATTGTAGCTGCCCTAAAGGAGGGAATGGCAATTCTTCATCGATACCTAGTTCTATCAGGCTGAATGCTTTCTTTACAATATCAATATTCTCAGAGATCTTAGGATCATCTAAATCAAGTACAGTACTCAAATCGCCATGTTCCTTGATAAGTTTAGTAGCCTTTTTAGGTCCTACTCCTGGGATGCCTTTGACATTATCTCCCTTGTCTCCCATCAGAGCCCATATCTCAGGCAGGCGTTGAGGTTCTACACCCCATTCTTTTAGCACTGATTCGACATTAAAAATTTCTTCTTCGATATCACGGGAACTAATACTAGGTTTAATAACAACGATGTTATGTCTAATCAATTGGTGTAAGTCATGGTCAGCGCTTACAATGATTATTTTATCAAACACTTCTGAGAATCTCAACGCTGCGGTAGCAATGATATCATCAGCTTCTACATTTTCTAATTGGATATAAGGTATGCCATTCTTTAAGCATAATTCCATAAAAGCAGAAAGTTGTGGCTTGAACTCTTGAGAGAAAGCTTCGTCCATAGGATTTCTTGGCTTATCATCTCTACGTTTCCGATTAGCTTTATACTCTGGATCTATAGCCAAACGCTTTGAGCTACGACCTTTATCGAAGGCGATCATAACATGTGTTGGGTTATGCCTACGAACTATGCTAGCAATTGTATTGAAAGCACCGAACGTCCCCCAGGTGCCAGAACCATCTGGTGCGCTAAGCCCTTGTCTCATTAAACCGGAAAACGATCTAATAAAAATATTGTGGCCATCGAGTAAGATTAAGCATTTTTTCATGTTGGGTCTACTCTAACACCTTTGATAGTACCTTTGCGATACTTTAACGTAGTTTTTTTGATTGGCTCTTTAAAAGAATCAACACGAAGAATAATTAACCGAAGTTGTCTATCCGTCATCTTATTCATTCTTCTTAGCGCATGAGCTATCTTTAGTATATCATTAAGACTATACCTGCGATCTCCTCCAGGAGTCCTGCTAATTACGATTGGCTCACCGAAAGAATCAAAAAGATATTGCTCTTTTTGCCTCAATGATTGTGAACTAAGATCAAAAAAAGCAGCAGCCATTGCAACAGTAAACAATGGCTTATCGTCTCGAAGCTTTAAGCTATCCTTCTTTTTCTTATAGGCTTCGGACATAAAAAGCTGAGCGAATCTTCCCAGGCATGGTCGCCTTTACAACCTGTTCCATGCCGATGTTACCTATTTTGAGTTCCTTCTCGAGGCATTCTTCGTTCAACTGGTATGCCTTCGTTGCCTCAATTAGCTTGCTTCCATCAGGCTTTGTAGTAATAGTCTGAGTCTCTACAATGTTTACTACTGATTTGAATTGATCGGTATCTAGAACTTGCTCAAGCAAATCGATATCGATATTGAGTTTACCACCCGTGACTTCCTTCGAAAGCTTGATACCATTCTCTGGGCTTACAAGGTAACCACTCGTCTCTGAAGGATCGTTGCCAATAGAAGCAATGTTGAGATTGATTACTTCAGTCGCATAAGCCTTCAGAGATGCCTCACGGCCTTCTACTATATCCTTCACCCTACGCACAGCAACGAGTTCAGCAGCCAAGGAATCGATCTCTACTGGTGACAATGGCTTTGCAACCTTTGCATCAAAAGAATACATCAATTCATTCAAGCCATTGATGGCATCTACTGCTATCAGTAGACCTTCTTCGTTGGCACTAGTTCGACGTACGTCAGCTCGGGATTGAGCCTTGCTGGATTCCCCATAGGTAGGTTCCGTAACCTCCTGAAGGGGAGTAGTAGCGAGTACTTTCTTTTGGGGCATAATGTAGTTTTGCTTCATTAGAGTTGTCCTTACTGTTTATGTTATAAATCTTATCATACCACGATAATGATGTCAAATAATAATTCATGCTTGTCTTACAACCAGATCAACCGTGTCGATTGTGAACAATGGACCACTGACACCGACTGCTGTAACCATAGCACGATTTGCTGCTTCGATCACATCGTTCTTTGTCCAACCGCCCTCGTTACCAAGCGCTCCCAAAGCTTCACTCTGGCCAGAGCCAATGGCATACCGTGCACTATTGGGAATTGTAACGCCAAACTTTTCATCGATAACAACTAAGTTATCTTCCCATGCCATGATGAACGAGCTTTCATACTCTTCCATCTTCACACCGTTATCGAGTAGGGCTTCACGCATCTTAGGAACGACTTCCTTAACAACGAACTCTTCGACAGGATAGATGTCTCTGTAGTAAGGCCATGATACATGATACTTAATAACTTGGATATCTCTTAGGTTGCCAGCACCACCGAAAATATAACCTTCGTTGATCTCATCAACCCAAACTTTGCTATAACCATCACTGTCCTTTGTGTATGGGGTAGAAAGTTCTGAGTCACCTACGATGACAACACCGCTATCAATGGTCAAAGCTGCTGCGATGACTGTCATTGTTCAACCTTTTTAAAGTTCCCATCCCACCCAGTGGCACCTGATAACCAGGCAGCAAATGCTGGGCCCATTTCATCTGGTTGAATATTATGTTTCTTTACAAACGCATCAAATTCATCCATTAGTAGTAGTCGTCCTCATCGGTATTGGGCTTTTCTTCCTCAATGAGATCTTCTTCAACACTAACGTCATTAGCAGTCTCTTCAACAGTTTCTTCTGTCTTGGGAGACTGTTCAGCAATGAGCTCTTGTACGACCGATGCAAACTGAGGACCTACAACTTGATCCCACATAGCAGCGAATTGGTCTGATAAAACTTCTGGAGAACCAACCTCATTTTTGTTCATACTAATCTCGCAGCCCACTTCTGGTTTGATCCAGTCCCATTCTCCCCTGGCATTCTTTACCTGCAGGGTAGCACCGATGCTTACGCTCAACTTAACTTCCATTGTCTTCTCCTTCATTCAATAGTACCCATTCCATCATAACAAGAATTCGGTTTGCTTCTGATAGGATAGCATCATCGATTTCAATGTCATTCGCAACGATTATCTCTAGCAGGTCCGATACAGTTTTTGAAACGCTCTTTACTGCACGCTCATAAAAAACATATTGGTATTCTTGGCTAAAATTTTGCTCATGTAGAGCATTCTCATTAGCGACTCTTTCTTCTTCTTTTTCCATACTCTTTCTAGCCATTTCTAGTGTCTTACCCGCTGCAATCATTTCCATGCTAGCACCGAACAAAAATAAGTTTCTCTTAGAACTCTTACGCATACTTTCTCCTTACTCATAAATAACTATATCATTATTCTTGCTACGTTGCAAGTGGATGATGAGAGGATTGAACTCCCGACCTTCTCGGTGTAAACGAGTTGCTCTACCGCTGAGCTAATCATCCTTGGTGCCTCCACTCAGACTCGAACTGAGATCCCAGGGTTAGAACTCCTTTGCACTATCCCTTGTGCTATAGAGGCATGTGATCTAATAAATAAGATCGTCCAACTCTTCTAGTGTACCATAGTTAACCACTTCATAGCCATTAAAAGACTCTCCTAGAATGCCTTCTACTGATTCATAAACAGCTCTCCATGCTGGAATCTTACGGATTCGTGCATAATCCTCTTCAGTCAGAGCAGAAGGGTTAGGTACACGATTTATTGCTGATTTGAATGTGTGCCCCTGGCAAAAACGACCTTGAGATCTTTTCTCCTTTTTTGTAATAATAGTCCCACAACCACATTGGCACAAACGTGGTTCAATTTTTACCCAAGTAGTTGGCATTAGTGCTTCACTCCGTGTTCTTCGTCAAACTTCTTGTGTTCCTTGTGCCAGATTCGCTTACCCCAAGAGATGCCCACAAACAAGATCACCAAGTCTTCTAGGGTTGAATAGAACAGTTCAGCGGTAGCATGTGGTGCATCCGTGATCAGTCCCACTGCTTTCTGGAAGTATCCAGCTTTATCAGTTTGCTCACCAATCCATTGTGGATGGATAAGATGAACAGCTCCAATAATAGATAATAAGATTATAATTACAATCACTGGTACTGCGATAAAAAACTTATTCTTACTCTGCATACTTTTTCTTTCTACTAGTTGGTATCAAAGATATTAATATCAATTCCATTTGCACGTAAAACGTTTAATGCTTCCTCATAATAAGGATTACTCAACGTGCTTGCTGCCGGAGCAGCTCCCTTAAGCACACTTTTGATCCACATACTATTAACATCATAGTTGTTAAATGCTGCAACGAGCTTCGGTTCAGCAGGAATCTTACACAATTCTAGCATAATCGTCGCTGCTTGTTTTAATGTCATTGCCATACTATCTCCTTAGTACCCTGAGTGGGACTCGAACCCACACTTGGGGCGTTTTAAGCGCCCTTCCTCTGCCAATTGGGATATCAGGGCTTATACAAAAACCATCATACCAGATAACAACCTTATCATACTACGTGCCCCCGGAGAGAATCGAACTCCCGTCACAAGATTACAAGTCTAGTGTACTACCACTGTACTACAAGGGCTACTGCGTCGGGTAGGAGGGATTCGAACCCCCGACCCTCTGGACCCAAACCAGATGCGCTGACCAAGCTGCGCTACTACCCGTTGTTGGGAAGTTTAATCTCATTCCCAGGAGCTTGCTGCATCTACGGTATTTGCTTCGTTCGGAGTGCTCCCAGTTGGGCTCGAACCAACGACCTTGGGATTAAAAGTCCCCTGCTCTTCCAACTGAGCTATAGGAGCAGAGCATCATTTGCTAATGTCCCAATCTTCTAGACTACCCAATCGTACCATATGGGCGCATGGGTCTTCACCATATTCTTCCCATGCTTTTTGTTCACTTTCATGCATTGGGACAAGATCATGAGTATTACAAAATTGTTCTGAGCAATAACCATGCTCTTCACCATATTCTAACCACTCATCAAAAGTCATTCGAAACATTTAAAGTTCCTTAATATATTTGTTGTACTTAACTTTGTTGTCTCTAATATACTTTGGGTATGAGTCGTTGTCAAGTTCAACTAACTGAAGTTGAAAACCTCTTCCAAGAGTATCTGTATTATTTTCATAATGGTACTCGAGGTTGCTCTTGACATTATCTATGTCGAATTCAGTATGAGCGAATGCTTCAATCTTATTCTTTATAAATTCTGGGTCACCAATATATGTCCAATGCCATCCACCATTTGGTATATGAATAGAATTGTCATCTAATCTAAGACCAGTGGCCCAGAATCCATCGCGACGATATTCAGCTACACTGCATGCTTTTGCCTTCGACCAAACACCCTCGCCAAGATTTTGATTATTTAAATAATATTGATGGACCACCATGTCGAATGCATAGGTGAAATCAGGATCAAAGTTATCTCTCAAGAATTTAACAGCAATTGGGTTTGGAATCTCATCAAGGTCAGTGATTAGAACGATATCATCATCATCGTATTCAGAGAGATCAATGATCAGATCTCTTTGATAATTCTCTCGACCCCATTCCTGCGTAGCTATTGATCTACCCATTATATCTTTGGGGAAATCAATAGCTACTACAGAATGTTTTGGGTGCTGGATTGTGTTGGCTAGCATTGGTTTATCAATGCCTGTGAACGTCTGTGATGCTTCTACCGTATAGAACTTATCAACTACATCTTCTAGGATGCCTAGACGCAATTCAAGGATATGCGTCTCATTCCAGAATGGTGTGATGCTAACTACACGGCGTGGCATTACTTTTGTGCCTTGAACTTTCGCGCTGTTCGGGCCTTATTGGTTGCCTTATTGAATACATTGGTCCACTGCTTGCAAACTTTATCCCAAGTATTGTCTAGAATCCATGCGTGAGCATTCTCTGTTCTAAGAGCAGCTTCCTCTGGGTGTTCCATGATGTACTTGATTGTTTCAGCAGCCTCTTCTACATCCATCAGAGGGCGCATACGCTCATTGTCATTCTCTTTGATCACCCAGTGGGTAGGCGTATGACCGCTGCTAATTCTCCAACCACGATCATCTCCAAGAATCTCTGGCAAAGATGTGTTGTTAGGGGCCACGACAGGGAGCTTAGTAGCCATAGCTTCAGTGATGCTTAGACCCCATCCTTCACCATGCGTTGTGGTCAAGTAAAGATCACTTGCATTGTAGATCTGGTTGAGGAATTCGATTGGGAACCCACTGTGAGCACCAAACTGCTGCGGGTTGGGAATCGTGAAGTCCTTATCAGGGACCACACCAATAGCACTAGCCATCTTCATGATGCTACCACCGAAATCAGTCTCCTGCATATGCATATAAAGGAATGCGTCCTCGACACCAATATTACGGAGCTGCTTCAGAATCATAAGGCTACGTGATACATCCTTACGACCCTGGTTGCGGTTCACATTGGTAATGATGAACTTATCTTTTACAGCAGAGAAAATCTCTTCTTTAACGCGTTTCTTACCCTCTGGTGACAGCGGGAAGAAGTTACTGGTATTTGTGCCGTGGTAAATAACGTCTTGCTTATCAGCAGCTGAACCAATGTACTTCCGGCTCTCATTCTTAGCATATTCAGTGTACGCTACGGGGAAGTCAAAAGCTGCCACACACTGCTTAACCCAGTCTTCCTGTGGTGTGCAGTCGAATGGGTAGTAGTAGATTGTTGAAAAGGTCTCAGGCTTTGTACGCTGGAGTTCTAGAATCTGGGGGACAATAGGTTGAACAATGAAAGTATCCTGAACGATGAATACGATGTCATAGTCACGCTGAGCGAGCAAGTCTAAGAATACTTGACGACCAAAAACGTCCCCATAAGGCCCTTGTGTACGAAGAGCACTGATTGCTGGCCATAGGTTACCTGGCCATAGTGTGGTGTCGTATGGACCACCATCGTAGTTGACTCCTACGACATCGATCTCATAGCTACCAGACTTATTGATTTCTCCCATAATGTTTTTCATTACGGTACCGAAGCCTGTGCTACACGCGTAGTCACCCCAGGCTAATACTCTAATCTTGCTCACAACGGTCTCCACTCTTTTGGACTTAGACTATTATCATTATACGGGTTAACGTAAGTCTCATGCAAGTCTTTCTTAGCACTACCCCACTTTTTTACGAAGTATTCTCCACTCTTCATAGAGTTGAGAGGGAGGTTTAACTTCTGCGTAGTTTGATGACGCAAGTGCACGTATGGAACAACTGTTTGTAAAGTCTTGTACCCAAGCAAGTGCATACGGTATTTCATGTCTGCATCTTCCCACCAAGCTGGGTCAAAGTTCTCATCAAAAGTCCCACACTTGTCGAAGAAGTCTGGCTTGATAGCAAAGCAGGAGAACGATTGATCTTCTGGGTTAGTAATGTCTAGGTCCCATCCATCACCGAACAGGATATCACTGGGATCGGTTAGACCGTCGAGCACGTCCACTGGGAATGCCATTACATACTTGTCATCCATATCAAGTACATTCTCCGCAAGACGGTCAATGGTTTTTGGACCAAACATTGCATCATCGTTGCTTACAATAATGACATCGCAGTCTGCTGCAATAGCTTGTCGGATGCCACGGTTCCATGCTGCTGCGAGTGGCACCTGGACTCGATATTGTGGCTGAATAAAGACCTTTAGATCGTGTTCACTCTCCGCACTATAGACAAGATCGATTGCCTGCTCAAAAATATTTAGAACTGGAACGATTAAACCAATTTTCATACTTCATCCTTAACTGTAGTCTTTCTACCACGCCCTTGAATCTTAACTGGATGGTAGGTTTCTTTGATTGTTTCAATTACTTGGTCTCTAATGAACTCTGAGTTCAATGTAACCAATTCGATGCCAAGTTCTTTGCGCATCTTTCTACGTTCAGTAGTGCCGGTCCCTGCCCAATAGCCATATTCTTCATACTTAAGAGAATAATCTAGACAAGATGAACTAACTGGGCAGCTATTGCAGATAGCTAGGGTTTCTTTCAAAAACACTTTGCCATGTTTTGGATAGAAAGCATCATAATCTTCTGATGACATAGATGCGCAAGCAGCATCTTTTTGCCATTTCAGGTCAAGTGTATTTAGTTCCATAATATTTATGTGGAAGCAGTAGCTGTAAGGGCCTCGGGGGGAGTCAAGGTATGAACACCGACTGCAACCCCCGAGGAAGACCAGGCCCTTCAGGAGAGGCGAGAAACGCCCTCACTAGATAAGCTACGAATTGCTGCTCTTTACATTGTCCTTTCTAAATTGTTCCGCCTTCTTGAGCAGATCTACAATGTATTGTGCAAATTCGTCGGCTTGCTTAACGGTACTTTCCTTGGAACCACCGAGTGTAATCTGCTTGCCGACCAGTGTGCTATGCATCTCTCCGCTAAGGAGCAGTTCCATAACATCAACGTGAATCTGAGCATATTTTTTAATTGTCATTTTATCTTTATCTTTCTACCATGGGGCACAGTAGCCCTGTTGATCAGGCATACTCATAGTATATGCCTTTAGGAATTTTGTCCCTACGGTTATTTGGGTTGCTCTACTACTTGGTTTTACAACACTTCCCCCGAACTGAATCCAGTTGGGTCTATCGATACCTAATGCATCTGGGTACCAATAACTAAAATATCCCCAATTCCCTCCTTCTTCGCACTTAGCAACCTTCTGCCATTTGGCTAGGGTTGTTGCGCTCAGAATAATCTTAGCAACATGATGATGCTTTGTTGCTGCTGATGCTGTGTAGGGAACTAAAAATAAACTTAATGATAATGCAAATGTAATAATTGTTTTCTTTAACAAAATTTTCCAATCCTTGAGGAATAATTACTCTTGGTGTTGGTTCATTTGTCACCTCCTTTTTATCCGAATAGAAATCCTTTTGGTGTTAAATCTATCACATCGTACAAGTCTACATCCTCGTCGATTACTCCACGAATTGCTTCTGCTTCATCTCGTCTACGTAGAATCTTGGCGTCTGCTCGTTCTTCAATCGTGTTCGCAGCCACCGCTCGAAAGATCCAAGTGTGGTCAATACCTTTGCTTTTAGAGTCTGCTCGATTGATTCTATTGGCACGCTGCTTATAGTCTGAGTAAGTGCGCGGTACTTCGATGTTCCAAAGGTAAGGGGCATATAAGTTTAGACCTTCCTGACCTACGTCTGAAGTAATAAGTATAGCAGGCCCTTTAGTGGAGTTAAAGGTTTTAATGTTTTCAGTTACAGTATCGCTGCTCATACCAACTCCCCAGATAGGTAATACTGGAATATCCGGGAAGCGCTTCTTTAGAGCTTCTAGATAAGGGAACAAAGTACCATTGGTCCAGAATGTGAACAGTACAACTTTCTCACCATTCTCGATATATTCTTCGATATTGTTTTCAATGATCTGGTACTTAGCACTATTGCTTAAGCTTAAAACATCTCCGAATTGGTCGACAATCTCCTTGGCGAATCGGCTCTCACTCTTTTTAAGGCCTTCGGTTGTATTGCAAATCATTCTAAGCATATCAATATAAGACCAGTTTGCCACTGGGTTATCTGGGTTATACTTCTCCCTAGCACGTTCCTCAGCCCAATCGTAAACAGCACGATCGATGTCAGACAATTCATAAATAATTTTCTTAGGCATGCTTTCAGGGAATTGTGCAGCGATAGTCGGATCACTCTTCATTGCGATGTGTGTCCAATTCTCATGCTTTTTACCTAGGAGTGGGAGCTTAGTCCTATCCCATTCTTTTACATAGAGTTCTTGGACATAACCGTTGTTGAACATGCCGAACTCTTTGCCATAAAAACGCTTAAAAACATCACGTGGCATGTTACTAACGTCGTTAATACCAGGTTCAACAATAGAAAAAATGTTACGGATATTCAATGGGCTAGTCGTATATGGGGTTGCGGTCAATGCTAGTACACGCACATCATTCTTGGGATCATTGATGACATTATAGAAACCTTCGCCAAGCAATGAGGATCCTGTATTAATCTTCTGCGCCTCATCAATGATGATTAACACGCGCTTTCCTTCGATAAGCTCGAGGACTTGCATCAAGTCTGTACGGTCATATGATCGGACACGGTTGCGCTTGCCCTTAACCTTGACAAGGTTGCCTTCTCGTACTTTTTCATAGTTAAGACAAAGGACTTGGCTTTTATTTTCCTTGTAGAACTTATGCCTTTTTGCTCGGGTTAGTTTCTCGCTTACCCTATCTACAGACAAGTATGTCATGCGTCGGAATTCTTGTTCCCAGTCGTATTGCTTGATTTTCTTTGAGAATACGAGGACTAGATCAACATCGTTGTTATCAAAAAGCTTCTGGCTTGTTAAACAACTGAGTAAGGTTTTCCCAGCACCAGTGTCCCATTGGACTAAGACCCTAGGGCTCTCTGTGTGCATTTGCTTCCACACATAATTCAATCCAACGTGCTGGAATGGGAATAGATTGTGATCGTTTAAGAAGGGGCTATCAACAACGTATTTGCCCACGCTGCAGGCGTAAAGTTCATCATGCAAAGTCTTGGCTTCGTCATCTTCATAGATGATTGTATAGCCACCATTGATTGCTAGCTCTGTGAACTCAGCAATTTTATCTCGGTTCTTAAGAGTTCCATACGTATCAAGGAATGATGAACCATTGAAATTGTTATCAAGGGTCGAGTACCTCAATACCCCATTTAAAAGTTTGCTCTTCTGAACATAGATTGTCTTCTCTTTGGGCATAAAAGCATCTTAGCATGACTGATTGAAAAAATCAATCGATCGAGTATGGGATGATTGTCCCAGCAATCCTATTGATGTCAAAGATAGCAGGATGCACTTCAGTATTCAGTTGGAAATATGGTTTATTCTCTATGGCAGTACGTGATTCTACTTCATTTGTTTTACTACCACCTAGGTAATCAATCTGTAGATTTGAGTAGTAAGGGTTCTGTTTGTAGTTAGGAACAAGACTGACGCCTGAAATGAATGTTCCTGGGTCTAGAGAAGTCATTCTCAATTGGATACCATTCGCTGGGATGCCTGAAGCTGTGCTGATCAATACTTCTGGGTCATTGATCCCTGTTGTGATTGGGTACCATGTGCCATTGATAGTATTCCGGTATTCATAACGGATTGGGTGATAGAAGGGGGCAAGCATGCTCAAGTAGAATGGCTCAGCGATCCCATTGAGCTGAAGTACCTGGACACTAAACCATTGGTAATTAGAGCCAGTAAATGTTTCTAGCTCAACATCAAACCAAGTATTAACAGGCATTGCGCCAGGGAGATAGCTCTTCGAGGCAAGTATAACACCATTGGATTTTATACTGGTGGAGTAAGCCACTAAGTTTATCTGGTAGTTACCCTGGTTGGTTTGTGGCAAGAACATTCTTGCGACACCACTAATTCTCATGTTGCTTCGGTCAGCAGTAGTAACCCAGCTGGATGTGGGTGAGGCAAAGGCACCAGCTTGGTAAATATTGAATGGTGTACCGCTAGACCCACTAATAACAACTTGGATTGTATTACTAGGAGTACTACCTACATAATTGGTTCCAGTAACCGTCATAACATTTGTGACGCCACCGGTTACGGTTATAGTATTGCCGCTTACGAGGGTCCCAGAAATTACTCCGCTTGTTGTTGGGTTAATAAACTGTGTGTACAACGTACCAGTTGTGGTAGTTGATGCTTGCAACGTAGCAAGAAAATAATAGTTTATACCAGTTCCAGTAGGATTATAGCTCGCGTACCCAACTGTACCGAGCGATGGCGTACCAAGTGCTAATGTCCACGGAGTTGTACCCATGGTGCTATAAACGTTCGGTATGGTGAAATTATACGCAACCGAGTATGATCCACCACTCACAGACAAACCGCTGGCTGTGCCACCCGTGGTACCATTGACCCAAGATACTGAGGTACCTGTTACTGTGGTCGATCCAAGACCAAACCAATCTTTATTGGTATTACCTGAAACAGATGTGAAGTTCGCGTCGTAGTAGCTTAATAGGTTTGTTGACGCGTTGTATTGAGGTGTTTCTACACCATAGATACCTGGTTGGTTCTGAACTACTTGAACTATTTGTGCATCATTACCAAAGTTGCTTACTATAGAAACAATTGAGTTTTTGTTTATAACACTTGGGTTGGTATAATTCATCAACGTAATATCATTGTTGATTGAATTATTCTGCGTTAAAAAGCTTTTCCAGTCAGTTGTAAGACCAGCCACATTAAAGCTACTAAATGAATCGATAGTTTGGATCCATGGGGTCGTAGCTGTATCATTCGTATTCATATAAACGTAATTTATATCTTGTGAAGCGAAACCAGTGTTACTCCCGTTCCTTGATAACAGGTTCTGTGGCGTTCCACGCATGTCATCATAGACAACCTCATAGAATGTTGTTAAATATCTAACTCCAACAAAATACGATTGATGCCAACTTTGATCGATTGTTACTTGATTGTAATTATGGATTCTAGTGTCATAAAACCTTCTATCCAAAAATTCAGAGTATGATTGGAAATTATACTGGCCGTTGCTATCTATTAGCTTGTAGCTTTTTGTTGGATCAATAACTGTAGAGCTCGTGTTGTTACCAACGGTTGTCGATGCACCGAGTTGTGAAGTATTGAGCGCAGCGAGACTAGGCCAGCTATTGTTGTTTGCTACTGTATTTGTAGCAGCACCGAACACAGTTGATGAACTAAGCTGGTTTGAGTTCTGCGTCTGAGTTGTTGGGTTGTTGCCAACTGTGTAAGAGTAATTGACATTATTACCATCGATGATAGATTGCTCAAGATCATAGTAATATTGTTCAACATCCGGTGGAAATATGTTTACTGTTCTAGCAATGGAATCAACCGGCAAGTCATAAACTTCTGGGACTAACTTCGTGAATTCGAACTTAAGATACGTGCAAGAGGTCGTTGGTATTTCATAGATGCCTTTACGCAGAGTAAAATCTCTCTGGATAGGAGCCCAATAAAATTGGCTTGGGTCTATTCCACCACTTACCGAGTTTGTTGTGTAGTAAACATTAAATTTACAACCACTATAAATTGGATCTACATAAATTCTATTGATAGCAGTTGGGCTTGGGTCACTAATCTTTGCGTAAAAATAAACAATAGAATCTTTAACTGGTTGTGGAGAACATTTCCAATAGGCGGTGTCATTATTAAATATGTTAGAAACGCTGTTGTTTGTAAACTGATAATTTTCTACAAAACCAAAAAAGTTTTGTGTTGTTATCAAACCGCTTGGATTTGTTATGATTCCGTTTAATGGTGTCGTATTGTTGATAACTGGCAATGGGATGTCAGATTCCTGCATCACGCTAAGACCGAACCGGAAATCAGTTACGCCAATCGAATAAGGTGTATTAACTGGTAAAGATTGGTTCTGATACGTTTGGACAGCTTGGTTTCTCGTTATCCTTAAAGAGATAGAAGCTTGGGTACTACCACTCGCTGCTGCCGTAAGAGTCGATGGTGCTGTATAATTTAGACTAACCCAGTCATCTGTTGTATTGATATCGCTTCCACCGACTATCATAAAAGTAGAAGTTCCTGGCAACGCAGAACCATTTTGGTCCAAAAGTTCTACGAAGCAAGGGACGTTGAGTACAGCTAATTGCACTGTGTTGTAATACGTTATCTTGTTAGATAGAACGTACTTAAGAACAACGGGGTTGCTATTGGGGCCACCGAAGTCTGTGTCAGAAATCCAACTCGTTTGCAAAACTTGTTCAAAAGTAGATATGTTATTAGAGTTGTTGGTTATACCTAAATTAGGATCGGAATAACCAGTTTGTTGGGTGTTACCCAACGAGTCTACAACACCTGTGTGAGCATAAACTTTATTGTATACAAGACCATTTAATGTCATTGGTGGTTGTATGTTTTGTGTTACATAATCTTTTAAAGGGTCTGTGTTCTGTGGGATAATTGACATTATTGTGCCCCATAGATAGTAGAAGTCACTTCGACGCCAAGGTTGGCAATACTATTTGCTGGGTAACCAGTCGTATCGGTGCTATTGCAATAAGCAATATTGCCTGTCATATCAATTATTGTTTCTTGCGTCTGTAAGTGGGCAAAGTTTGGTGCCAGGGTTGTCGCATTGTTTTGGACCCAGTATCTGCTATTAGCTCCAGGAAGGATGTTCCCTGGCGGGTTGATTTGATTCGCATTGACATAAGTTTCTAAATGGAAATACTCTGAGTACCCATTAGTAGTTATGACATATGAGCCTGAAACTTGAGTGAATGTTTGTATCGGTGTGCCGAAACTAATGATAAAGTTACACGGAATCAATTTTTGTGCTGTGCTAAGGACTGCTTGAGCTAATTGTTGGTTCCATGACCAAAGGCTTCCACCAATCAAAGGTATTAGAACGATCTCTTGAGCATTATTGATCGAGCTCCTACCATGACCAGGCGATCTCCAACTCTCAGTTACATAAAACTTCATTTGGGTAAGTGCTTCGCACAGCGTAACAACACCCCATAGAGTAGCACCGGTCTGAAAAGCTTCCGCTGCACCGAGCAGGCGCTCTCTATAGGAAGCATCACTTGTTATGATACTTTGCCATTGATCAGTTACAAGTTGGTCAATGAATGGATTGGTTGCAAAACTATAAATTTCGCTTGAATTCCTTTTTACATCAAGGATGGTACCGAGTATGTCATCAAGGTTATTGAACTCTATATTTTGTTGGCTTATTTTAGCAGCAATTTGTATATTGTTTAATTGGCCCGTACCACTATTCCCCAATAAAATTTTCATTAACGTTGTTAAATTATCGTTGTCATCGAAATTATAAACGTTGTCGGGAAAGTTACTAACTTTTTGATCAAAAGTAGTATGGACCCTAACGGGGAAAATGTTACCAGCCATTAGAAGTTACTAGATCCCCTGATAATAAAGTTTATGTTATAAAGGTTTGGCAGCTGGTTACTAGCTAACATAAAATCGTTGGTCTTTGTGCTAATAGTTGTACCGTCAAGGGCAACGACATTGATGCTAGTCGTTCTGCAATTTGATATACCACCAACAGATAAGATCTGTGAGTTAATGTCAGCAAAGGATATTGTACCTAAAAAGGTATAGTTGTTAAAATATGCATTCAATAGATTATAGATGTTTGATTCTACAGTTAATTGGCTATAGCCAGTGCTGATTACTACATTGACATTTATTGTCAAATTTACGTAATTTACTTGGTGGACTAGCGTATTAACACCCAGCGGTCTGCTTTGCTGAGTCAATGATTCTACAGTAGTAACATCGCTGTTATAGCCATGTGTATAAGTAAGCCAACTGATGTTATTACCCGTTGGAAGAGCTGGCCAAGATGTTAATGGTGTTGAAGTGTCGAAGACAAGACCAGTGGATTGTAGCACACTGTTCTGATTGTTTGTATTATCATAAATTGGATAGACAATGGCTTTGCCAGTTACTGAACCTGAGATTGAAGCACCAACGGGTAAGACAGTATTCAAAGTTATACCGCTGGTAGAGGTACTAGAGATATAATAATTCGCACCGCTAACAACAGCACCACTCGCCAAAGCCATTCCTGGGTATAAGAAACTATTTGCGTTTGTTACGTTGAGGAAAGTAGTACCAGCGATCAAAGCACCTGAGCTGGTTGTTGCTGTAAACGTTGTAGAAGCATAGGGGTTGAGAGCGATTGGGTATGTTAAACCACTACCTGTAGCAACATTATAAAGGTAGACGGTATCAGCAACCCCCGAAGAAGAGATACTCAACTGTGATGGGAAGTTTATTGCTGGCTGTTGATTCAATGGCACATAAATGTCACCGCTAGTTGATGTATTACTTGATGCCAATGTACCACTAGCTAATATATAATTATTTGTATTCAGATAATTAGTACTTGATCCGTTGCTTAAAATGAAGTTAGGGTTGAATACCATCTGCTCTGTTATAGAGCTAGAAGTAGTGCCATTTATAAAAACATCTACAAAGTTACCGCTGGCAATTGCAGTAGATCTACTCGATGCTGGGCTATACTCTGAAATTACTTCTACAGTGTTGCCTAAGAATAATGCTTGGTTATTGGTACTATTCCCGATTGTCAGTGCTAGCTGAGTAGTTGGCGTTGTTGGATAGTAATAGTCAGTTAAATTAGCGAATGTTATCTGGCTATAAGTGTTTAGACCACTACCAACAAGTTCATTACCTTGTGGGAATAAATATCCACTAACAGTGCCATTGTAAGAAAGAGTCCCTGGGTAACCAATATCAGGATTGCTCGAGGTCACTGATTCGTAGTAGGTATACCCGCCAGAAGTAGTTACTCCACTGATAGTGGTGCCAGACATTGTCAACCTGTAGGGTAGTGGCATATTAGCGCCAACGGTGAAAGAACCGTTAGAAATAGTTGTAGTACCACTTACTAAGAATGTGAACCCATTATTAGTAACAAACGATGGATAAACATTATTTATCATAGTGTTCAAAGATGCTTGTAAACCACCAGGAGTGGTCGCTGTACCTATGCCACTAGTGGCCACTAGCGTAGTCCCGCTGTAAGTGATATTATTTATTGTTTGCCCGCTATAAGCAACGAAGTTTAGCTGGACACCGCCTGTTCCAGTATTGTTGCTTAAAGTACCCGATATCTGAAGATTCTCATCAAAATAATTTTGTTGACCGAATGCGTTAGCTAAAGTAACGTTTGGGTCTTGTAAAGCAGTAAGGATGTATTTACTATATGTACCAGCGGTGTTGCTAAATACTGTGCTCTGCCATCTGCCACGGAGCGCTGAATCACTCTCTGGGTCAGAACCGCCTGAGATTGCACTGTTGTTATTAACCGAAGTAACACCCATAAGAGCACTTATCTTCGTGATAATTGTATCCGCTGGTGCGTTACCAAATGCTCCTGGCAATACAGCTACGACTGGAACGTCTTGAGAAAAGTCTCCAACATTAATGATCGCTGGCGCTGTAGTGGCAAAGTATACGGCTGCTGTATAACTACCGCCCACAGGAATGGCAACTTGGGTACCAATGGGGATATCAATGATTGATGTGGCAGCAGAGCCAATTGAGAAAGTCACCAGACCAGTTGCTCTTTTACCCAGCTGACGATAGATACCGAAGAGGTTGCAGAAGGCATCTAACTCAGTGCCTGATTTCGTATTTATGTCATAGCTATAAGTTTGAAGGATTGAATTGTTGTTAGCATAAGCAATTTCTTGAGATACAGCTTCGAGGATTTTATACGTTGCGGTGCCCACTCCAACATCCCATGTTGGGTCATAAACCGATAGTGCTGCTTGCAGCCTAGCTAAAACTCCTGAGGTATCAGCCATTGTATACGTTAACTCCGTTATTGTCTAAAGACACTGTTAGATCGATTGTATTACTCGCCAAAGTCGTTATTGATATATTAGCTAAAATACTACTGTTTTGTACAGTCACGTTAACAGAATCTATGCTTTGAATAATTTCGCTCTTGTTCCATAGAGAAAGCTGAGCAGAATTCTGAGCAGTTTGTAAACTAAGAATCTGTTGTCCTAAATAAAGCTGTAATACTCTACTTATCTCACTCTGGATTGAGCTAATAGACGAATTATTAAGTTGTTGACCAATCATTCCAAGTAATAAACTACCAAAACCAGGTGTAGTTGGACCTGTTCCGAGTGGTTCTTCCAGCCATCTTGTGATATCTTGCACAAGCTTGTTATTACCAATAGCGAATTGGATCTTTCCACCACTCAATTGTATATCACCATTGCTGATTGAGATAGTTTTCATACTATCTTAAGCAAAATAGGGGTAATAATACATTATGCTAGCCGTTCAGCTTCGCACCAAGCGGTCATAACTGCCCATAACATTAGTTATAGGCCTCATTGGTAGTAGACTCAACAATTGTTGGATCTGAAAAATTAATCCCGTCATAAACCCAACCAACCAAGGGTTGAGCGGTTAAATCGCTAACATCAACAATATGAGATGATTGTGTAAAGGATGGAGCCAAAGAAGGGTCGGTGTTTAACACAAGCGTTACGTTTCCGTTTGTGTCTACAAAAGCAAGCGTGGACATTAGTTGTAAACCTCGTTAGTAGTTGTTCCGACATTTGTGTTTGTTGCAAAACTGCGACCAGCGCCCCATATAATTCGAACTGCGCCTGATCCACCACCACCACCGTAGTTGCTACCGTCAAGGCCGCCTACCCCCACTACGACTGTGTAAGTATTACCAGGTGTTACTGCAACTGTATTATAGCAAAGGTATCCACCCTTGCCGCCTGCGTAAGCCGTGCCGTTGTTGCCACCGCCACCTCCACCGCCAAATGCACCACCACCGGCTCCGTAGGCCGTACCGATTGCGGTTGCGTTACCACCACCATTTGTAGATGCACTTGCTGATACAGTTCCCGATATTACACCCGTGGGAAGCCCAGCAGTTGCCGACCCAACACCAGTTGTTGCGACCGTACCACCAGCGCCACCGTTTTCGTTTGAGTTGGTTCCAAGACCTCCACCGCCACCGTTACCGCCAGTGCCTCCACCTGTTGATGTACCAGCCGCGTAGCCGTAAAGATTGGAACCACCACCGCCACCGCCACCGTGGGCTGATGTAGAAGCGGAACCACCACCTGCACCCGCACCAGAACTGCCGCTTAAACCGGCGGCGTTCGACCCGCCGTTTCCACCAGCGACGCCGTAACCACCTGCACCGCCACCTCCACCGCCCTTACCACCCGTTGCACCACCACCCGTACCACCAGCAGCAGCGTTACCGTAAGCGGTAGTCGAACTAGACCCACCAGGAGCACAAACAGTTGTGAGAGAACTAAAGTAGGAATCACCACCAACGGTTGCATTTCCGCCCGCGCCGCCACCAATGGCAACAACCTGAACTGATGTAATACCCGTAGGGC
>Ga0316221_1000335_pt1 | contig 63648 bp, 60 predicted proteins | sample TBH18007metaG_FD_206003 | JGI IMG/M metagenome (GOLD analysis project Ga0316221, IMG submission 206003) | Freshwater microbial communities from Trout Bog Lake, Wisconsin, USA - TBH18007 | ecosystem: Environmental > Aquatic > Freshwater > Lake > Hypolimnion/Profundal zone | place: USA: Wisconsin... | reverse complement strand
ATCTAAACATATTCAGGATTGCTCTTGGGGCATGTTTATTAATTTTCTTGAATATAAAGCAACATGGAATGATAAACAAGTTATTAAAATTGATAGATTCTTTCCTTCATCCAAGACATGTAGTAAATGTGGGTATATTAATCAAAATCTAAAATTAGATTTACGTGAATGGACTTGCCCTTCTTGTAAAACTAAACATGATAGAGATTTTAACGCCGCTACTAATATAAAACAAGAAGGGTTTAAAATAATATCGTCAGGGACTGACGATTACAGACATGGAGATCAAATAAGACCATCTATAGATGGCACAATCTATGAAATGTCTAAAAAGTTATCCTAACCTTTGGTTAGGATAAATGCCTAAATTAATTTTTTAGGTAGTTCATAAACTATTTGACATTTATTAAAATAGTTTAATAGGTTTAGTTTTTAATCAACATTTAAAAAATTAGTTAAAATAATAGATGGTTTATGAATAATAGTTTATATGGATTTAGTGTTTCATCAACTTTTCAAAGATTAGTTCAAGTAGTAGATGGTTTATATTACGATGGTTTAGGTAATTTACTTAATATAGGTAGTGGTGGATCAGGTAGTGGTGGTATAGGTCCAACTGGACCTCAAGGTGCTACAGGTACGCCTGGAGTATCTTTAATGTGGATGGGTAGTTGGACACAAAGTATGTATTACGTTAGTTATGATGCGGTTAATTATAATGGAAGTAGTTATATATGTTTAACAAATAATCCACAAAATGCTCCAGGTATAAGTCAATCAGAGTGGGATTTATTAGCACAAGGTGGTCAAAATAGTAGTGGAACGGGTAGTGTAGTTTATTTTATAGAAACAGGAGAATATTGGGGAGATGCTACATTTTCACAAGCTGTTAATTGGAATTTACATCCTGATGGATCTGCTAATTTTGGCAATTTTGTAATTAATCCTGATGGTTCTGCTCAATCTAACGGAGAATATGTTGTTTTATCAGTTAATGGTATAACTGCTAGTTCTAATGGAAATATAAATATATCTGGAGGATTCGGTGCTACAGGAGCTCAAGGACCAACTGGTTCTACAGGAGCAACAGGAAGTCAAGGTATTCAAGGTATTCAAGGACCAACAGGACCAACTGGTGCGACAGGTCCTCAAGGAATCCAAGGGTTCCAAGGAAGTCAAGGTATTCAAGGTATAAGAGGTGCTACAGGATCAATGGGTGCTACAGGTGCTGATGGTATTCAGGGTATTCAGGGTATTCAAGGGGTTACTGGTTCAACTGGTGCTACAGGAAGTCAAGGTATTCAAGGTATTCAAGGTCCGACAGGTTCAACTGGTGCTGATGGTATTCAGGGTATTCAGGGTATTCAAGGGGTTACTGGTTCAACTGGTGCTACAGGAAGTCAAGGTATTCAGGGTATTCAAGGGGTTACTGGTTCAACTGGTGCTACAGGAAGTCAAGGTATTCAAGGTATTCAAGGTATTCAAGGTATTCAAGGTCCGACAGGTTCAACAGGTGCTACGGGTAGTCAAGGTAGTCAAGGTCCAACAGGATCTACAGGCGCTACAGGTAGTCAAGGTATTCAAGGTCCAACAGGATCTACAGGTGCTACAGGTAGTCAAGGTATTCAAGGACCAACAGGTTCTACAGGACCAACAGGAAGTCAAGGTATTCAAGGTATTCAAGGACCAACTGGTTCTATAGGACCAACAGGAAGTCAAGGTATTCAAGGTCCAACAGGTTCTACAGGAGCAACAGGTATTCAAGGTATTCAAGGTCCAACAGGATCAACAGGTGCTACGGGTAGTCAAGGTATTCAAGGTATTCAAGGTCCAACAGGTTCTACAGGAGCAACAGGTAGTCAAGGTATTCAAGGAGTTACTGGTTCAACTGGTGCTACAGGTAGTCAGGGTAGTCAAGGTCCAACAGGATCTACAGGTGCTACAGGATCAACTGGACCTCAAGGTGCAACAGGTTCAACGGGTGCTACTGGTCCTGGTGTTACAATAACAAATCCATCTACATACTCAGTAATAGTATCAAATGGTAGTTCTAGTTCAATTACAGCATATGCTAATTTTGTATATAATGGAACTAATTTAATACTTGGTGCAGGAACAACTGATAATTCAGCAGGAATTTTACAAACTGCTGGAAATATAGTTCCTACTACAAATAACTCTTATACATTAGGAGGAAGTTCTTATCAATGGTCAAATATATATTCACAATTGGGTACTTTTGGATCTACTTTAAGCACAGCTGGGTTGTACGTATCGGGTAATGTTGGTATAGGTACAACTACACCAACACATACACTTACATTACCTTCAACCTCAACAGGTATTGTATACTATAATACATTAGATCAAACTACTAACTATGAAAGAACTAGATTATATTGGACTAATAATACATTTAATATATTAAGCGAAGCAGGTGGTACTGCTACAGTTAGGTCTTTAATTCTTCAATTTGGTACTGGTGTTAAATTTACAATTAATGGAAATACAACAACAGGAGCATTCAATTATTATTATTCAACAGCAGCCAATGGTTCTATTATTGGTTCAAATCCAGTATTACAATCATCAACAGGTAATCAAAATTCTATAGCATTATTACCTACAATTAACCAATCATCTAATGGTTATTGGAAAGGTATATGGATTTCTCCATATCTACAATCTGTAGGTACAAGTTCAACTACAAACTATTTAATTGATGTAGGAACTAACTCATCCGCTAATGGTGGTGGATCTCATTCATCAGTATTTACAGTTGATATATCAGGTAATATAGTAACACCTATTAGTGCTACTTATGGTTATACATTTTATAATACAGCAGATCAAACTACTAACTATGAAAAAGCCAGAATATATTGGAATAGTAATGCTTTTAATATATCTACAGAACAAGGTGGTACTGGTAGTGCTAGAAATATAAACTTTATACAAAATACTCAAACTAAACTTTCAGTAGGTTCAACACAATTAATTGGAGCATTAAATATTGGATTTACTTCAGCACTTGCGGGATCAATATTAGGTTTATCACCAGTATTATCAGTTTCTAGTGGTATTCAAAATTCATTAACAATTATACCAACAATAAATCAAACTAATACTGCTAATTTTAGAGGTATTTGGATTTCTCCTTATTTACAATCAGTTGGTACATTATCAACTGCAACAAACTATTTAATTGATTTAGGTACAAATACTGCTGCTAATGGAGCAGGAACTCATTTGTCAGTGTTTAATATTGATACATTAGGTAATGTTAATGGAGTTGTTTTAGGTTTAGGTTCTGGTAATACAGTTTCTAATACGGTTTTAGGAGCATCTGCTTTTGGTTCAAACACAATAGGAACATATAATGTATCAATTGGGTATCAAACTTTACAACCCACAAATACATCATTTAATACAGCGGTAGGTGCTCAAGCATTACAAAAAATGACTGGAGGGTATAATGTTGCTGTTGGTTATGCTTGTTTAATAAACGCTACAAATGGTAGAAATACCGCAGTTGGTGCTCAAGCAGGACAAAGTAATACTGGAGGTGGTTCTAATGTTATATTTGGTAATGCTGCTTTACAATCAAATACAACAGGATCTAATAATGTTGCTATTGGATATAATTCAGGTGTTTTAACATCAGGAGGAACAATAAGTAATACAGTTATTAATAATAGTATTATTATAGGTTCAAGTGCTTACCCATTAGCAAGTAATGATACAAATGAAATTGTTATTGGTTATTCAGCAGTTGGTAATGGTTCAAATACTATAACAATTGGTAATACAAGTTCATTATATTCTCAAATATACGGAAATCTTAGTTTAGGATATACTTCTTCTGCTACATCATCTACATATAAATTACAAGTAGCAGGAACTTCATATTTTAACGCACAAGCAAACTTTATTGTAAATGGTGCTGCTTCTTCACCAATATTTGTACAAAATTTAAATACACAAGGAGTTGCAGCAGTTAATTTTTATGATAGTTCAAGTAATAATACAGGTGCTTTTGGTTACGCTGGTAGTGCTTATTCAGGAACAAATTTACAAGATAAAGTTTATTTATATCATACAAAAGATTTTATCATAACCCCTGATGGTAGTACAGTAGAATTAAAAATTGTTAAAACAAACGGTAATGTTTTAATAGGAACTGCTTCTGATAATGGTACTAAATTACAAGTAGTTGGAACATCTTCAATCACAGGTAATTTAATTTTCACATCAACTGCATCTTCTCCTTATATTAAATTTAATAACTTATTAACAGGAACTCCTAGTTACAACACTTATAGTAATGGTGCTAAACTTATATTAGCAGATAATATAAGTTCATCTAGTACAGGATACGCTATTGGTATAGATGCTGGAACAATGTGGTTTGGCACAGATTTAGCAGGGGATGGTTTCCAATGGTACGGTGGAACTCGTAGTTTAGCAACTTTAATTTCATCATCTGGTTTAACATTAAATAATTTAGGATCTGTATCTAGTGCATCATTAAATATAAATGGTATAACAAGTGGTATATTAGCAGGAATAAATGTTACTGGTACAAATACAAAAGGTGGCACAGGTTATTTAGATTTCTTAACAGCTACTAATACTTATGGAAGTGGTACAAATCCAAATAAATTCTTTAGAGTAAATAATGTTGGAGGTTTAGAAATTCTTAATAGCGTATATTCAGCTACTGTTTTATCAGTAGCTGATAATGGTATATTATATGTCGGTGGTGGGAATGTAGCAACATCTGCAAATACTGATGGTACTTCTAATTATTTATCATTCAATGTTAATAACTCTCAAATATATGATGATGGTAATTTTCACATACATTCAAGAAATCCTAATCAAGGTATGTGGATCAATACAAATAATGCTCCTTTATACTTATTAACACAAGCTCCTGTAAGTGGCGGTACAGCAGGAACTGGTATAGGTATTGGTTCATCTAATATAACAGCTTTTGTTAGTATAAATGCTTCAAGAAGTTATGTTGTATCAAGTTATGGTTATCTATCAACAAGTGGGGCAGGTACAGGCGGGAGTTCAGGTGTAGTACCATTTAGTTTATATGCAAGTGGTCGTATTCAATGTCCTGAGTTTGATGCTACATCAGATGAAAGAATGAAAAATATATTAGGAGAAATAGAATTAAATGATGCTATTAAATTAGTTAATAATATAAAACCAATTAAATTTAATTGGAAAGATAATGAAGACACAGGATTAAAAACAGGTTATTCGGCTCAACAAGTTGCTAAAATAGGTTTCGACCATTTAATAGGACAAATACCTAATGATAAATTAGAAAAAACTATTGATGAAGAAGGATTTATGAGCCCTGATAAAGTTCAGTTAACAATGAACTATGACCAAGTAATTCCATATCATAGTGTAGTAATTAAAAATCTTTTAGAAAAATTAGATAACTTAGAAAAAACAGTTAATGATCTAACATTACAAAATGCTGAATTAAATAAAAAAATTGATAATCTTAGTAAATAAACTAAGATTATCAATCTAAATTTTTTGAAATTTTTTGAAAAATTTTTCGTATATTTGTTTTAACAAAAAAATAAAATAAATGTATATCACAGCAACAGACTCAAAAAATTACAAATCATTAATTCTTCTTAATGAACTAATTAATGGAACATCGTTTAGAACCATATTAAATGGGGACGATAGACTTTTAGAACCTCTATTTATCGAATTGATGAACAAAGGTTATGTTCAAATCAGCGGTATAAACTATCAAATTACTCAAAAGGGTATAGACACTTTTGACATTTTCATGAAACGTTATGGTGAGTATTTAAGATACTACGATGTATTCGGATTTGTTGATTTAGAAAAAGGTGAATTTGCTTTTTCAAGGTATTTTGACTTTAATACCGATGAACAATGGAATTTTTATAAAATGGATAGCCGATTTGATGATGTTAGAATCGCAGTTGCTATGTACAAAAATATAAATCCTGCGGAAGTAGTATTCATGTCTTTTTTAAATGAAAATCGTTTCGATACTCAAAAAACTGGATGGCAAATTGATATGTTATCCGATATGATTTGGGATGAAATTGAAAACATTTGTGCTACCGCAATAACTCCCGAACAATTAGGGCAAGATGTTATTGAAGATATTATCAAACAAGGAACGGAATTAATGGTAAGTCTTTTAGAAGAAGAAAATAAAAGAAAACAAGTTGAAGTTTTAGAAACTTCAACTTATGAAGAAGTTGTTGAAGAAACAATTGTTGAAGAATATGAAACTATTTCATATTATGAACCGTATTATTACGATCCTTTTTATGTAAACCCTATTTGGATAGTCCCTTTATTTATTTGGTAAGATATGAAGATTTTTAAGCAAACAATGAAAATATTAGCTATAATAGCTAATATTTCCTTAATAGGATTAAGTGTATGGTATACTATACACCTACTTAATTTACAAAATTCAGGAGGTGGGGCTTTAATGACCGTATTAGACGTTATACTAATTGCAATTAGTATAATCATCCCTTGTAATGAACCTGGATATTTTTTATTTCACCCTAAGTTAGGTAAATCCATTTATCATAAATGTGGAGAATTTTATGTTGATATAAAAGGTGAATACTATTCTTTATATGATGATAAAATTTTAGTTAAAGATGAAATTTATAGAGTAAGATTCGCTGAAGTTTCAAGTGAAAAACAACTTTTATTAAATTTTAAAGAAGTTTTAGATAAAAAATATGAAGAAAAATTAAAAAAACAAGAAAAGAAAGATTTCTTACTTAAGTCAGATGGTTATGTAGATGCTGCTTTAAGACGTGAAAAAAGAATAAATAAAATTTTATGATAAGAACAGTAATTAAAATCGCAGCAATATTTTTGCTAATAAGTCTTTTCTTACCAAGTTTACTTTGGTATGCAGAAATAGTTTTTACTTTAGTTGTAGTTATTTGGTTGATAAGTTTATTATAAACCACTTGTACCAGTTGGATAATTTACATTATCTTCTATTGAAATAACAGAGTGATTTGGTTGGATAAGATTAAGTATCTTGTTCAACCAAATCCCTGTTTTAGATAATGTATTATCTTCTAAATTTTTTCCTATAACTGAACTAATAGTTTCTTGGTTATTACCAAACGCATTTTTTGATGTAGGAGTTATTAAAACATCATTAAATAATTGTCTATTTACCACATTACCTAATTGATCTATACATTGTGCTATTTTGAAAAAATAATCAGAAAAATAACCATTTCTTTCTTTTGTAGAAAAAATTTTAATAATTTGGTATAAAACCCCAAATGGTAATACTACTATAAAAATTAATATAGCTATAAAAAATAAAAGTATAGATGTTAATAACTTACTCATAGAAAAAAATTAGTTTTTAACTACCTGATTGCGTTCCACCTGAATTATCAGATGATTGCGTTCCGCTAATAGGTAAATCTGCTAAAGGTAAGGCTATACTTGGATCAGATAAAATAGCATTTAATTCCGCCCTTAATGTATCTCCTACTACATCTCCATTTTCATTAATATTTTGAATAACACTAACAAAAAGTGGCATATATTGTATTGGAACTGGCATGTTCCCTCTGTCTATTACTTTACCATTTGGTGTAATAATCTCCCAGTAAGTGTTAAAAGTATCTGATGTATAAGGAGGGATTATATCTACTTTCATTTTAGTAGCAGTCATTGATTTTGGTTGTATGTTGTAAATCATATTTATATTTATTTTTTTTTATATATTAAAATTACCATGTAATAATTCTTCTTCTTGAATCTGGTGTTTGATAACTTACATTTATTACCCCAACACTATTAAGAAATGCCCCCCACCCAGAAGGTGAAGATATATTAACTGAACTACTAGCTACATCCGTATTTAAAGCAAATGCTTTATCTAAGCCATAAGCACCTGCTTCCAAAGTTATAGAAAAATCTATTGATCCAACTGCATAAGATGGATTTGTTGCTACAACAGTATCTATTGATGGTTGGTTATTCCAAGTTGTAACAGTAGCATCAAAAGAACCTGAATTTAACATCGTAATACCTGGTCCATAAACACCTATTGTTTCACCAAAATTATAAAACTCATTTAAAGATACAGTAGCCGATATATTAAAAGCATTTGTTGGTATGGTTATATGCCAAGAGTATAAAGATACACATTCTGCCCCACTTTGATCGTATGTTGTTGATTGATCGTTTGTATTATTTCCGATTATACAATAATTGGAACTATGATTAGGGTCTTGAACATAAATATAATCTGGATTACCACTATCTATAAATGTTGCTTGATATGAATAAAATGTTGCTGTATATGTTGCCATAATTAATTATTTATTTGTAATAAACCATTTTCATATATCTTGTAAAGATATACTGGTTCCCTTGCTTCCATTACTTTTTGCCCCATATCCATATTCCATCCTAAAATATTAGTAAAATATTTTTTCATTTCTAATAATTCAGTTGTTCCATTTTGTATTTCATCAAATATGATTATATCCGCATCGTGATTACTCCAACCATTTTTAACTAATCCACCTGTTAAATACATTGTATAATTCCATTGTATAGTTTTTGGTAATAAGTTTAATACTTCTTGTATTGTTAATACTGGCAAAGTTGGAATTGGGGTTGGTAGTTGTTTATAAGACATAGTGGTTTTATCAAAAATTAAATTACCATTTGAATATAATTGAACTTTTGATATACTATTTCTTTTCCAAGAATTAGATAATGTTCCTGCAATTCCTAATGAATTAACTAAACTTGAAAAGTATTGCCTTTTTTCATTTGTTATTTGATTATCATCAGTAATAAAAATTAAATTATCAGCAGATCTACCATATTGTGCTAATTTATCATCTACCCATATATTTATTGAGTATGTAATACTATCTGGTAATGTAGTTATCAAATCCTGAATTGTTATGGATTTAGTTGGTAAAATTGTTTGTGGTAAAGTTGTTACGTAAATTGGCATATTATTATGTTATTTTATATTTTATTAAAATCACTAATTGATTTGGAGGTCCCGAATAACTACTTGAGACGAATACAATAAAATCATTATTATTTAAGTTTGTTAAACTTAAAGTTGATGTAAAAGTTCCAGTATTAGTTGCTGATAAATTACTCGGTAAAATAGATGTTCCTGTAGAATTAAGTGTAGATGATGATCTTCTTTCTAAATTAAAATCAAGTGTTGATCCAACACCTAATGTAGTTCCAGTAATAGATAAAAGTTGTATATTACTTCCTAATTGTGCTATTGGTAATGTTAGTGGATAAGTAGGTTGATCTATCACCACACTTCTTGAAGTTATAGAATAACTTGCTATTGTAGTATATGTTGTTGAAGCAGAAGCAATTGTTAAATAAGTAGCAGAAGCAGTTGTAGTAGTTAAATAAACTGAATTATCATAACTAATTGTAGTTCCTGTTGCTTTAACAAACCCTGTTCCATTTAATGTAGTTCCTGAACCTGTTGGACCTTGAATACCTTGTGGTCCGGTTGGTCCAATAGGACCAACCGATCCTGACTGATTAGGAAAATTTAATCTAATTGTATCAATTTGAGATTGTAATAAAGATAGTGCTATTTTAGCATCATTGTTTGAAACAAAATCTAATTGAATAATTTGATCTAATGTATCTATTTTAATTATATTTGATATGACTAAAGTGGTTTTTACATTTTGTCCATTAAGGGATAATTTATTCAAATTAAATCTATCTCTAATTTGAATAATTTTATCCTCTGTATTTAATGGTAGTAAAAAACTATTTGATGTATAATTTGCCATATCATATATATTAAAATAATAAATTAATTATGTTAAACGTATTTGAACAGCATTACCATTTCTATATAAACCATATACCGGAACACCTGCTAATGCTGCTGCACTATCACTAGCCGCATTTCCTCTATCTATTACTTTACCATTTGGTGTAATAATCTCCCAGTAAGTGTTAAAAGTATCTGATGTATAAGGAGGAATTATATCTACTTTCATTTTAGTAGCAGTCATTGATTTTGGTTGTATGTTGTAAATCATATTTATATTTTTATTTTTAAATATTAATTTTTTATGGTTGCATAACCATATAGAAATAATTACACACTGTAGATATTGCAGGAGTAGATTTGAAGAAAATGGTAAAACTATTTGCCGTTGATGTTACATAATGTATCAAATCATAACTACCTGTTCCACCAAAACTGCTAGATTTAGTTACAAAAACAGATGGTGCTATAGAATATGGAGTAGAAAAACTAATACTAACTTGTTTTCCAGGTGATGTTGCTGTAAAAGTAATTTGTCCAGCAACATCTGATGATGTACTTACAAAAGAAGCTCCCGAAGCACTAAAACTATTTATAGTAGGTTGTTGAGTTCCCGAACCACCATAATGGTTAGCAGTTGATGTAGAACTTGATGATATACCCCCTGTAATACTTAAAAGACTTCCATTAAATGTTAGATTAGGTGCACCTGTAGCAGAGTTTGAAGTACCATTAGCTAACAATACATTATTTGTTGTTGTATTAGTTATTGATGTAAATCCTGCTCCGGTTGCACCAATAGGACCTGTTGCACCAACAGGTCCAGCAGGTCCAGTTCCTCCTCCTGATACAGAACTCCAAAATGGTAACCCAGAATTAATACTAAGAACCTGTCCTGTACTACCAATAGCTAACCTAGAAAAAGCACCTGATGAATTTCTATAATAAATATCACCTGTAGCATCACTACCAATACTTAAAGATAAAGTACCATTTATTGTAGCAAAAGCAGTTGATATGTTTTGAGAATATAAAGTATTCCATTGAAATGAAGTTGAACCTAAATTATAAGTATTATTAGTAGATGGAGCTATACCACCCAATGTTTGTAAAATTGCACCTGAAGCATTTACTGATGTATTACCTGAACCTAATAATAAAGTTCCACTAAGATAAGTTATTGTTGTAGAGCTATTTCCTATAACTGTAGTATTAGAACCTAATCCAGTTGTACTACTACCTATAACTATTTGATTTGATTGACCTGATCCTAATGGAAATGCTTGATAGCCTATTATTACCGATGTACTAATTATATCATTAGATATAGTTCCACCTGATATAAATCTACCTGCCCCATAACCTATTAATACATTATTTATACCAGTAGTATTATTTACTCCTGATTGCCATCCTAAAAATGTATTATTACCTCCAGTAGATGTTAATTTACCACTATTATATCCTAAAAATGTATTATTAGAACTACTCATTGATAAACCAGCATTTCTACCAATTATTACATTAAGTTGGGAAGATGTTCCGCTTTGTCCAGCAGATTCTCCAATATATATATTTTGATTTCCTGTTAAATTACTTAATCCAGAAGATCCCCCAATAAATATATTTTGATATCCTGTTAAATTATTATTACCACTATTATACCCTAAAAAATAATTTGCATAACCCGATATGTTATTTAATCCTGCTTGATAACCTATAAAAGTGTTTTGATAACCTGTTGAATTACTTAGTCCTGCTTTATACCCAAATACAAGATTATTTATAGTTGAACCTCCACCAAGTCCTATTAATACATTATTAACATATATATCATTAGAAAATGAAGCTGATGTTGCTTTTATATTTCCTTCACCCGTAATATAAGCAGTGCTTGTTGCTCCATAACTATATATAGATAATACTGCATTATTATCTAATCCACTCTGACCATTTTGAATAATTAAATCAGGATTTTCTGGAGTTGTTAAGATATCTGGATTTGTTGCTGAGTTATTAAATGCTTGTTGTAAATTTACGGTAGATCCTGTTGGACCTTGAATACCTTGACTACCTGTTGCTCCTGTTGGACCTTGAATACCTTGAATACCTTGACTACCTGTAGCACCTGCTGGACCTTGAATACCTTGAATACCTTGACTACCTGTTGCTCCTGTAGATCCTGTTGGACCTTGAATACCTTGACTACCTGTAGCACCAGTTGATCCTGTTGGACCTTGAATACCTTGAATACCTTGACTTCCTGTTGGACCTTGAATACCTTGAATACCTTGACTACCTGTAGCGCCTGCTGGACCTGTTGCTCCTGCTGGACCTTGAGGTCCTACAGATCCTGTACCTCCACTACCAGATCCTCCTCCGATAGTAAGGGTATTACCTAAACCATCATAAAATACCCCATTTATAACTTGAACTAAACGTTCATATGTAGTAGTTATTCTTAAACCAAATAAACTATATGTCATTTTTTAATTAATTTTTATTAATAAGTTATATATTAAATAAATCTATTCTTATAAAGATTGAGTTAATCCTGTAATTAATAACAATACCACATACGGTAATTGGATAATTAATTGTTGATTGTGTCATAATTTTTATTTTAATTTGATTGAGTTCCTAAAACTATTGTTGATAATTCATTAATAGCCCCTACTAATAAAGGTAATAAATCTAAGTATCGCAAACCTAATGTTTGATCTTCATCTTCTCCTGTATCAATTGCTTCTGGTAAAACTTGTTGAACGTCTTGTGCTATTAAAAATGGTCTTTTAGTTCCTTCTGGATCTGTAATAAATCTACCCATTAATGATCTTAATTTATTAATTTTTTCTAATGGAGTTTCAATTGGAACTAAATCTGCTTTACTTCTTTCATCCGATGTAGAAGTCCAAGATGTATTCCCTTGTGATAAATAAACACCAATACCATTATTAATAACAACTATTCTACCTGCTGATCCATTAGAAATAGCAAAATCATTTTGTCCTGGTAATCCTGTTAATGTGCTTGAATTACCATATTTGAATATATTTGTTATATAACCAGCATTATTTATTAATTGTAGATTTGATCTACCTGTGCTTAAATTATTAGTTATTTTAACTTTTAGATCCGAGTTTGATCCTAATATATCTAATCCTGACATATTGTAAGCATTCGTCCCAATACCTACATAGTTAGTAGATAAAAAAACATTATTATTAACTAAATAACCTGAATAAATTGTTGTAATAGATGTAGAACCATCAAAATAGTATCTTGCTTGTCCTGCTCCATCTGCTAAAACTACTACATCATTTAATGCCGCTCCTAATGCGTTAAAATTACCAATTATTGTATTGTAAGATCCAGTAGTATTATTATTACCAGCATTAAATCCTACAAATGTATTATTTGTTCCTGATATATTAGTTGATCCTGCTCCATTTCCTATAAATACATTACTTGCCCCTGTTGTATTAGCATAACCTGATTCCCAACCTAAAAATACATTTGTTCCACCAGTTGTAGTGTTAAGTCCAGCAGAATACCCAATTGCTACATTACCTCCACCAGTTGAATTATTTTGTAATGAGTTATGTCCTATCCCTATATTATATGTTCCTTGATTATATCTTAATGCGTTATTTCCTATCCCTATATTGAATACTGTGGAATTACCACCACCACTCATACTAAGATTACCAATTGCTATATTATCTGTTCCAATCAAATTATCAAGTAATGCTTGAAATCCAATACCTATATTATTAAAACCATTAGTATTGTAGAATAATGCTTGATAACCAATACCTATATTATAGTATCCTGTATTATTTGATGTTAAAACTTGTTCTCCAATACCAACATTATAGAAACCTGTTGTATTATATTGTAATGCTTGATAACCTATTGCCACATTACTTGTTCCTGTTGTATTATATTGTAATGCTTGATAACCAAATAAATAATTATGGGATGAAGCACTATTACCACTACCAATAACAAAATTACTTACATAAATATCATTAGAAAATGAAGCAGAAGTCCCAATTATTGCTTCTGTAAAATTAACATTTATTCCATTATCTATAATAGAACTATTTGTTAATCCTATTGTATCATATTTAACTAAATAATTTTGTAATCCCACTATATTCACACCACTACCTGCTGGACCTGTTGGACCTTGAATACCTTGGGGACCTGTAGCACCTATCCCACTTGTTATTGTAGCCCAAGTGTTATCCCCTCTTAAATAAGTTGTAGCACTTGGAGTTCCTGTTGCTGTTAGATTTGATATACCAACATATGAACTTGTTAATGCTTTAATAGCAGATGATCCCGATGCTGATTGTAAGTAATTATATGTTTCAGTGGCATATAATGTTTCTACAAACTTACCTTGAGAATTTACTTTATATAATATAATATCACTTGCTGTTGCCATTTTTTATTTTAATTTTTTAGAAACTTGCTAATATACTTCTCACCCATGTATTAGTAGCAGTACATACATATATATAATTTCCATCTATTCTTATCTCACCTAATGTTCCCGATGCTGTAGAACTAATCGGAGCTGTATTTAATGATGATAATTTAAATTGAGTTGATATCACAGAACCATTTACTTGTAATTTATTCACTCCATCATTTATAGACGATCCAATTAATACATTACCTGAAGTACTAATATTCATTGAATCAACTGCACTATTATTAATCACAAAATGAATAGCATTATTTGTAGTTGTTCCTAATACTAAATCACCTGATGTAGAATTTAAATAAGTTGCATTTGGTAAATAAAAACTACCAGTTCCAGTAAAATTAGAAGAGTTTATACCAAAATCACCATAATATGTAGTAGATGTTGATAAATTATTACTAACAATAAAATCACTTGATGCCAAAGAACTTGTACTTGAATTTTGAATTATTAATTGGTTATATCCATTAACAGACGATTGATATGATGCAAATATATTAGAATCTGTATAACCTAAAGTTCCTGATATATAATAATTGTTATATATTGTACTCCATGAATAAGTTGCTGAACCTAAATTATAACTTAAAGAATTTGATGGAATTATATTTCCATTTATAGAAAAAGTTCCATTTATTTGTAATACTGATATACCATCATCTAAACTACTATTTATTAAAGTTCTACCACCAAAATAATTAATACCAGATACAGAATAAATACCATAAGCCACTGCAGTCCCACCTATTGTAGTAGTTGAGTTATTTACATATAATCCATAAGCGTTATACCTAGGCGTATTTCCTCCAACACTTATAGCTATACCACATGCATACATATTATTTTGTCCTGTTTGAGAGGATACTTTCAATCCAGCATAACTATTAGATAAAGGTTCATAGTATGTAAACTTATAAATAGTATTATCATTAGTAGACGAATTATTAGATACATTAAATCCATTATTAATATTAATCCCATTAGGTATATTTAACCTATAAGAGGAAGTTCCACTTGTTCCAGCACCACCAGCGGCATTTAAAAAAACAACACCATCCGGAGAAAATAATCCAATTGATGCACCTCCATTATAAGTTAATGTTCCCATTCCTCCATTTCCAGTACCATAAAATGAATAATATCCATTAGCGCTATTAATCCAAGGTCCATTAGTATTTATTGTTCCACTAGAATTGACAAATAATGAAGTAGAACCTATTGAATTAGTCTTAACATTACCATTTACATATAATAAATAACTACTTTGACTAGTAATACTACCTATATTTAATGCTCCATATCTAGCATCATACCACATTGTAGATGGTGACCCAAAAATTATATTACCATTCCCATATACATTAAATAATTTACCTCCTGGTAATGTATATAAAGAATTACTTATTGTCGCAGAAATAGTCGCAGAAGTAGATATTATAGTATCAGATGTAATAGTTGATATAGAATAAGTATAACCACCTACGTAAATATAATCCCCTATCTTAAAGGTATTCGTAAATTGTGTATTTGTACCTATTATGGTATTTGTGGATAAAGTAGCAGTAATTGTACCTATACCACTAGATGGTTGAACTATTTGAAACAATGATGATGATGGACTACCTCCTATAAATATATTACCACCAGATGTAATTCTGAATAATTCAGAAGTTGCATATGAAATTGTTGTACTAGCATTTCCTATAAATAAAGCATCCTGTGTATGATTTTGTCCTAATCCATATAATGTTAATTTAGAGCCTGTTTGTGAACCTAAAGCATTAACAGCACCAATTTGAACATTACCCCCAAATTGTTGTAAATTTAATGTACCTGGATTCCAAATATTACTATTCCAAAAATACATAGATGAACCACCTTGTTGAAGAATCATTGTAACCCTTTGAGGTACATCAGAATTTGTTGCCGGTGAATTACCATTAGTTCTATTAACATATAAAGCAGGATAACCTGCTCCTGAACCTGAAGTTTGTATATTTACTGTAGCATTACTACCACCATATGAAGTAGCTCCATATATATTTAACATATTATTACCTGAATCCCACCACATTTTAGATGAAGTAGAACCAAAAACAATATTTCCATTTCCATAAACATTAAATAAATTACCTCCTATTATAGAATAAGTTGAATTACTTACTGTAGCAGAAGTAGTACCACTTATTCTTAAAGATGTATCAGAAATTATAGAAGAAATTGAATAAGTATATCCTCCAACATATATTAAATCGTTTGGTTTAAATGTATTTGTAAATTGTGTATTTATACCTGTAATAGAAAAAGTTGCAAAAGATGCTGATAAAGTACCTATACCTGTAGGTGGTTGAGATATTTGAAATGTGGTAGATAAAGTTCCACCTCCAACATAAAAATTACCAAAAGAATTATTATAATATAAATTATTATTACTGCTTAATGAGTTTGTTCCGTTAAAAAATGCCAATTGATTATTTGAACCTGTACCTGTTATACCTCCCGTAAGAGTGGTTAAATAAACATTAGAATCAACAGACCCATCTGCTTTTAAAAATTGGGAAGAAGATCCCCCATTTTTTATAAAAGAGTTTGAATAAATATTATTCCATTGATAACTTATAGAACCTAAATTATATGTATTATTAGTAGAAGGAACTATATTACCAGCTGTTTGTAAAATTCCTGCTGAATTATCAGTTGTTCCAGCTCCAAGTATTAAATTAGTTCCATTATAAATTAAATTAGTATAATTTGTTGAACTTGTATAACTACCATTTGATACTAATATTGAATAAGTTAATGGGTTTAATATAGTAATTGAATTACCTTGAGGACCTGTAGATCCTGTCGGACCTTGAAGACCTTGAGGACCTGTTGGACCAGTAGATCCTGTTGGACCTTGAATACCTTGAGGACCTGTAGATCCTGTTGGACCTTGAATACCTTGAATACCTTGAATACCTTGTGGACCTGTTGCTCCATTTAATCCATTTGAACCTGTTGCTCCTGCTGGACCTGTTGCTCCATTTAAACCATTTGATCCTGTTGCTCCTTGAGGACCTGTTGCTCCATTTAATCCATTTGAACCCGTTGCTCCTGCTGGACCTGTTGCTCCATTTAATCCATTAGCCCCTGTAACCCCTTGAGGACCTGTTGCCCCTACTAAACCATCAGCACCTGTTACCCCTTGAGGACCTGTAGCACCAAATCCTCCAGATATATTTATATTACCATCAGCTCCAGCAGTTATTCCATTTACTGATACTAATAAATAATTACCATTAGATGATGCTGTGCCATATGAATCTATGAAAAAATTGCCAAAATTTGCTGAACCATCAGGATGTAGATTCCAATTAACTCCATTTGATTGTGTAGCATCTCCCCAATATTCTCCTGTTTCTATAAAATAAACATTACCACCCGTAGCACTAATATATTCAGAAGCACTTGCTATTGTTAGATATGTAGAACTAGCAGATATAGTAGTTAAATATGTATTTGTATCATAACTAATAGTTCCTCCATTAGAAACTACAAAACCTGTTCCAATTAAGGCAGGTTGCATATTATTTAATACATTATAATCTGTATAACTTAAATAACCACTTTGTGTAGAGGTTGCTTGATTAATACTTAATATAGAATTATCATATACTAATGGAAGTTGAGCATATATATTCGCAATTCCTCCACCACCTCCACTATTTTTTGCTATATCAATTTCTACTTGAAGTTTAGATAAAGCCATATTAGCTTCATTATTATCACTAAAATCTATAATATGTGTGGTATTATCACTAGATTCTAATCTAATATAATTATTAATAACATAATTTTGATTTATATTTAATACATTTACATTTATTTGAGTTACATCGTATTTATCAAATAATTGAATATTTCCGCCTGATAATTGTCTTACAAAGTTATTTAATACATAATTTGCCATGTCTTATATATTAAAAACAGATGATCTATTAATATTATTAATTTATTATCCAATAGTTTATTGTAGATAAATCTCCCGTTTCGATTGTTAAATTTGTTCTATAAGAATTAATTGTAAAGGAACCTATACTATAAGTATATCCTAAATTTCCTATTGTTGTTGTAGAATTTAATACTCCTCTTGTTAAATATATTAAACTAGAATTTATTACACTTGTATTTGAAATTGTAATTTTTCCTAAAACTAATGTTGCATACCCTATAGAGGTATTAATCCCTGTTCTAAGGTTTAATTTACCAGATGCTCTATTTATTTTAAGCATATCCGCTAAGTTATCTAAGTCAGAACTTGTTTTTGATATACCATAGTTACCAGAATTATCTATACCTTCCCATATATTAAAATCAAGATTCTTAAATTGTAAGTTTGTATTTGTTGTTATTGATCCAGGGGGTCCTGTAATACCTTGAGGCCCAGTTGGACCTATTGGTAGAGATATTTGTTCTGCAACCCATGCTTTTGTTACATCTGCTCTATAGACCCATAAAATTGTCGGATCAGAATCATCTTTTGCAAATGCCCAATGATAAAGTTCAGCAGGTCCAATCGGATACCATGATAAAAGTGTTGAAACACTATCAAATGTCCCAATAAATTCAGAATAATGTCCAGTAGAACCAGTTGCCCCTTGAGGGCCTGTTGCACCAATTAAACTATTATTATAATTATTTTTTATTTGTTCAATTTGAGTTATTAACTTACTTAGTCCTATATTAGCTTCTCCAGGTGAATTAAAAGGTAAATTGAACTGATTATTTACTAAATATACAATTAAAATATTAGTATTTACAACTGATTTAACATAAAAACCTATATTAAAAGAGTTTCTAATAGTATTATCTCTATTAATTAATGTAATAGTTTTATCATCTGAACCTGTTTGTATAAAATTAGCTATTGAATAATTTGTCATTTTTAATTAACTGTTAAATTTACTACTAAATAAGGGTTAACTTCTAATCCTGCTAAATCAGTTATACTAAATGTAATTGAATATGTACCTGATGAAGTTATACCTATAATATTATTAGATCCATTAATAAATATATTATTTGAAGTTATGTTTATAACACCATCTCTATTATCAACAACACTAGAAATCATATTAGAAATTATATTATTAGATGATAAAGTTCCACCAAAATATGACAAGTATGTAGAGGTAGAAAATGTTAACCCTTGATTAGAATTATAAGGTCCACTATATGTAACCCCCAATAAACTTATAGTTGCTCCTCCTGTTGAAAAAGTTCCATTAAAATAAATTGTAGGAGGATTTAAATCAGGATAATTACCACCAATTACAGCATTAGGAGTATTTAATACATAATTTATAGCAGAATTAGCTTGAGTTGCATCATATAATGTTTTAAATTGTAAAAATATATTACCTATTGATAAATCATTTATAATCAATATAGTTCCTTGTTGTTGAAGTGAGGTAATTGTTGATAAAGTTAAATAAACTAAAGCTGCTGGTGGATTATTATTATCATATACTACTATTGATTCGTTTACAATCCAAGTTTGAATATTTCCAATTGATAAATCAGTATAAGTTAATCCAATTTGATTTGTAGTATCAGCAAAAAATGTCTGATTATCATCAATAACAGCTACTATAGTTTCTATTATTACAGAGTATAAAGAGTTATTATTAGTTAAATATAATTGAGGGATTCTATGAGTAGAATTTCCTGTTAATACCATTATTTCTTTAAAAGAATAAGTATGGATTAAATCCGTAGAATAAACAAAATTTACATAATTATCTTCTTCCATTACTGATTTAACATCAAATCTAGGGACTAATGCAACAAAAGTTGCGTTATCACCTAATCCAAGAAAATTAAATAAATAATTTGATTGACCTGGTTTTAATATTATTCTACCTTTTAATATTTGCTTAAAAGGAGCGATAACATTACTTAGAGATAAACGATCTAATAAACTAGCTCCTTCTACAGAAACTAAATCAGAACCTTGAAATTTTATATAGGTATTTGGAGAATCAAAAATTGAATTATTTGAACAAGACATCTTTATGTTTTATTTTATATATTAATTTTAATTAATACTTTTTTCTATCAGGTATCTAGAACTAAGACTTGATGTATTTGTTGAATCTATTCTAGTTATTGTATATTTTAGACCTTTATTATATGTTATATAGGGTAATGTATATAAAACTGAGCTAAAATTATATTCATTATTAGTTTTATATACTGAATTAACTAAATCCGAATTTGTACTTACATCTAATATAATATAATTAGAAGAAACGGGGTCAATTACAAAATATTGTCCAGAATAATCTATAATGTTACTAGCAGACCCAACTACAAAATCATTTAATACTAAATAATCACCTTTATTAATACTATTACTTAATATATTAGAACTTCCTATAATTCCAATTTTTAATTTATTATCAGGAGTTAGTATTATATTATTATAATCAATTGTAAAATTGAATTTTTTAAATAAATTTGCAGAATTTTGCGAATTACTAAAAGAATTATAATAAACTGGCAAATCTATATTTTTAATTAAATAATCAGTTACTATATTATTTGAGCTATCTACATAATTAATCATTAGATCTAATTTCTTATTTTGCGAAGATGTTAAATTTGAATCAATTATTAAATTAAATTTTTGTCCATATCTTAAATCAGAACTAATTAAAATTCCCAAATTTTGATTGTTATTAATCTGATTATCCAATGTATCATCATTAATAACATTAATTAAAAATGTTCTTCCATTAGGAACATTTATATCAGATACTACCAAATCACTATTGTTATATAATGAGGTAATATTTATATTATTTATTTGAGAATATAAAGGATCTTGTGTATTAAGAGTTATACTTGGAGGATTTGTAGATGTATCTGATGTTACATAAATAGTATCAGAATCTATTATTTGATTATATTGATATAACTGTATTAATTTTTGTAAATAAGCTATATTATTATTAATTGTTTGTAAACTTGTATTAGTATAAATTAATTGTTTAAGATTACTTAACTCTTGTTGAATAATAGCATTATCATTAACTATTTTAATAAAAGCATCATTAGTTTGTGATAATTGAGTCATTGCATTATTAAATAAACTAAAACTAAATAATGAATTAATAGCATCAGGATTTGCTAAATCTTGAACATTATCATTCAATATACTAAAATTTAAATTTAAACTAAACGCATACGATGTACCATCTTGATTATCAGTAGTACATAATTTATTTAATAAAGGAAATCTTAAATTAGTTTCATCAGTTTTTGTATTATTTTCAGGATTATCAATTAAAGATATACCATATAAATTAGTGGCTAAATTACCATTATTATCTTCAACATCATAAAACCATAAAATAGCATTAAACTCAAAATCTTGAGGTGGTATATTATCAAATATTAAACCACTAAACATCTCAAATGATGTTATTTCTTGTCCTATTATATTCATCTTTGTATAGTGTGTAGGATCAAAATCAAAACTAATACCATCTATATTATATGTTAAAGTTGATTCATTTATATTACCATTAATACCAAAATAATCACCTGTTCTTCTTAATGAATCTCCATTTTCTGTTGTATAAGTATAATCAACTGTATCAAATTGTCCATAATAACTTCCTGGATAATTTTGAGGACTACTAACAATCGGATTTGAAAAAATTTCAGCACCAACAATCTCAGCTTGATATTGACTAGGTAATATAGGATAAGAATAACCAGGTAAATAATTATTATCATAAGTTGTTCTAAATAAAACATCAGGAATTTGCCCTACATAATCAGGTATATTAGCATATACTTCTGTATATGAACCATTAGCTTGTTGAACATTATTCACCCCTTGAATCTCACCAATATATTGAATTACTCTATTATATACTAAAGATAATGTACCTAATCCAGTAGTATATACCGATGTTGCATTTGCGACTGAGATACTTGTAGTTATAGTATATGTACCATCATTATTATTTACTATATCTTGGATATATGTATTAACACCATTTAATAAACTAGCTATAGTAGACATACCTATTGTAGTATTGTTAACAAATCCTGTAAAATTTATTAAATCACCTACTCTTAAATAACAATTTAAAGTAGGAGTAATAGTAACTGACATTACATTAACAGAATTATATAATATACCTTGAACTGATGTAACTGTAAATGGATTAGTAGTTCTTTCTGTCCATAATATTTCAGGTAAATAAGTTTGATCTGATGGTAAGTTGCTAGAAAATTCAGGTAAATTACTAAAATATTGGGTTCCTGTATCAGCAGGCTCAAAACTTATAATATTTAGTTCTTTTAACCATTTCCAAAAAATTCTTTCAGTTGGAGTATGTAAATTAGTTGTGTCATAAAAATCTGTTGAGGAACCAATTAAAGATGTTCTCATAGTAGTTTCCATGTTTGCTACATAGTTTCTTAAAGATTCTACAAATTGATCATTAAAATTAGTTGCTGGTTGAGCACCATTATATTCTATAAAATTATTATAGAAATCAAAATGAATTGGATTACTATTTGTACCATGTACTAAATTTTGTTTTGGTAGATTCAATAACATAAATTTAGAAAAATACATTTGCTTATTTATGTTTTGATATACTGATGATAAATCATCACCTCCTCCTGGGAAAGCGTAAAAAGAAGTTCCGTTTTGTTTTAGATAACTGTATAATGGAGTATTTGCCATTTATTAAATTTATTTTTGTTGTTTTTATATATTAAATATAACCATCCATAATACTAAGAAAAAAAAATTTTTTATTTTACTAAATATGGATTATCTAAAAATTTAAAAATAAAATAATCCTTTTTCCTATTAAAAATTTTTATATTATTCCCTTCTAAATTATCATTACAATTTTTAGAAATGTATTGTTTAGCAATTTTAGTATCAGCCACAGCATCTTTTAATGAATTAAACGATTGAATTAATTCACCATCTTCATTATATAAACCTATTTTATAGGTTTTATTATTTCTAAAATTTTTATATGGAACATAGTCAAACTCATCATTCTCATATCTAAAAGTTAAATTTTTAGTTTGGTAAAAACCTTTTTCTTTACAACAACGACTAACTAATTCTCTATGACATCCATATTTTTCTTCTATATCCCTATAACCATTACATATTTCTAATAACTCACCTGTTAAAGTAAAAACTTTAATTTTAGTTATATTTGCTCTTTGTAATTTTGGTTTATCATATTTAATTAAATCTACTTTTTCTACCTTTGGTTTAATGATTTTTTCTTTAATAATTTTTTCTTTTTTAACTTTTACTATAATTGGTTTAACTATTTTTTCTTTTTTAGGTTTATCATACTTAATTAAATTAACTTTTTTTTGTTCTATTACTCCATACTCATTTATATTTTCTATAAATTTCCAAATAAAACCATTATGTGTATAATATGATTTTTTGTTATTACAACATCTAGATATATGTGATCTATCACTATTAGTTTCATTTGCTGCTTCTCTAATAGAATGATATTCTTTAATTAAATCACCATATATATCATATTGACCTACTGATTTTCTATGAGGACTATTTACTAAATTTTTAATTTTAGATTCTTCTGAATGTTTTTTACCTTTCCAACTTATACCATCCCCACCATCAGTCATATTTAGTAATCTAAATCCCCAAGATTTAAATAAAGAAATATAAAATATCTCTAATTCATTAATATTATTATCAGTAGTTTCATCCAAAACTTCTATTTTAGGTATTAGATTATCTCTTAATAAAGAGATAATCCAATTATTTTTCTTTGTCTTATCTAATAATTGATGATTAGATAAGTGACTTCTTAATCTTTTTTCTATATTATTAGTTTTTCCAATATATCTAATTTCTTCTGTTATTGGATGTGATAATGTATAAATAAATTTTTTTTCCATTTCTTAATTTTTTTTCTTATATTTGTATAAATAAATAATAAAATATATATTAAAATAATTGGCACCCCCTTAATAAAATAATAAATAAAATATATGATTAACTCAACAATTACAACACGTTTAGCACCTTCTAATACAGCAAACTTCTGTCATTTAGGTAATGTAAGAACTTTATTATACAACTATTTCTTAGCTAAGAAATTAGGTGGTAAGTTTTTAGTTCGTTTAGAAGATACTGATAGAGAAAGGTGTACACCAGAATTCTTACCTCATTTTCAAGAAACTCTTGAATGGTTAGGTATTACTCCTGATTATTCATATTGGAATCCAGATCCAAGTGTAGGTTCATTCATACAGTCAGAAAGAGATTATTCTCAAAAAATACAATATCTATTAGATAATGGGATGGCGTATTATAGCTTTGACACACCAGAAGAAGGAGAAGCATTAAGAGCAAAAGGTCTTAAGTATGATTATACTACTCGTAATACCATGAGAAACTCTCTTACTTTATCTAAAGATGAAGTAACTAATCTATTAAATAGTGGCGCTCATTATGTAATAAGATTTAAAACTCCCGAAAATGTTGATGTCAGTTTTACTGATGCTATTTTAGGTGAAATCACTATTAACACCGCTACATTAGATGATAAAGTTTTATTAAAATCTAATGGTATTGGTTCATATCACTTATGTAATGTATGTGATGATCACGATATGAGTGTTACTCACGTTCTTAGAGGTCAAGAATGGATTAATTCTACTCCAATGCATGTACTTTTGTATCAAGCATTTGGTTGGGATGTTCCAACTTTTGCACATTTACCTCTAATAATGAATCCTGATGGAAAAGGTAAATTATCAAAAAGAACATCAGCAAAATATGGTATTCCGATTTCTGCAATTGGATATACAGATTCTAATGGAAACTACCAAAAAGGTTGGAGAGAATTTGGATTTGAACCACAAGTTCTAATCAATGCTCTATCTTTGATTGGTTGGAATCCAGGGGATGAAAGAGATATTCTTACTATGGATGAATTAATTGAAAGTTTTTCATTAGGACATGTGAGCAAATCAGGCGCAAGATTTGATATTGATAAGGCTAAATGGATTAATAGTCAGTGGATTCAACATAAAATATCTAATGATAATTTATTTGGAGATAAATTTGTTCATCTTAGTGATGAACAAAAAGATATTTTATTTACGGAAGTAAAGAAAAGATGTCATTTTAGACATGATATTAAAACTGAATTAGATAAAATTTTCAATAGAGGAAATATAATAGATTTGAGTGATTCAGATGTAGAACTTTTAACAAGTTTTGAAAAACATTTATTATCATATGATTGGAATTCTAAATCAGAATTAGAAAATATAATCATTCATTTTATGAATATCAATGAATTAAAAAATTCTTTTTTAGGATTTTTAAGAAAAACTATACTTTTTGGTATACAAGGAGTAGATGTTAAATCTTGTATATTCATTTTAGGAAAAGATGAAATTATTTCAAGATTAACTAATTTTGTTATTTCAAAAGAAATATTAACTTTACAATAACAACTTATTCTATATTTTCCATATAAGTGTATGGAAAATATAGATTATTTAAAAACAGAATTAGAAAAAGATATAAATCAAATTGATTGGAAAGAATTTCTACGTGTAGCAAAATCATGCTATGATAAAACTTTAGAAAAATCAATCTTAGGATTAAATAAAGGTGTATTAAATATCATCACAAGCAATAATGCTTATAGCTCAGGATTATATAATTATTTAGATACAAATAAAAATTTTTTTACTGTATTTTGGTGTTATACACAACCATCCTTAAATAAATTAATAAAAGAAAATAAAATATCAGATGAAATAATTAATTCTGATAAGTATGTTGTCATCATCATAGGTAATACCGCTGCTCTAATTAAAAAGATTTTTAATTTAAAGTGGGATTACCTTTTATTTAAAATAAGTAAATCAAAAGAAAATTATTTCTTGACACAAGGGGAAAATAAAATAAAATTTAATAAAAATACTTTAGTTGGACTTCACAGAGAGATTATTATAAATAAAATGTTAGAATAACCTACAATTTTTGAAAAAACTAAAATAAAAATTTTTCATATAATATTATGAAAACTTACAAAGGAGATCTAAATAAAGAAACAATGCCCGAAAATGGTATTTTTGTTTTTGGTTCAAATACAGTTTCAATAAATGGAAATCCATATAGAGGAACTGGTGGAGCTGCATTAGTAGCACATTTAGAATTTGGAATTAGGCAAGATGAAAAAATGATAAATTGCTTTTCTGAAAATAAAAAAGCATATGGATTGGTGACTGTTATAGCACCAAGAGTGTATATAACAAATGCTACATTAATCAATAATATAAAAAAGTTATACGAGTGTGCAACATCTAATCAAGATTTGTTGTTCTATGTAGCTTATTCAGGAATAAATCCTGAAAGTAAAACTCTTAATGGTCGTAAAATAAAAAACTTAGCAAAGTTGTTTTATGTCGCAGGAACTATACCTGATAATATTGTATTTGAATACAATTTCTCTAAACTTATAAAATAAACATATATGAAAATAATAAGAAATCTCCCCAAAAAATACGTCTTGGGAGAAGGCGAAATAGTAGAAAGTGAAATAAATTCACTTTCTGATTTATTAAACTTACCGTGGATGAAAGAAATACTTTCTTCACCTGGTAGTGTTAAATACCATTTATCTAGATCATCAATGGATCATAATCCTGATTATTTGATGGCTTTAGTGAGGTTAAATGGTGAAGTTAAATATAACGTAATTGGTTATATTTATGGGGATGGTACAAAATTAGGATTAAAGTATTACAATTAATTAAAAAATCATATATGAGCAAAATAATAAAAATATCAGAAGGTCTTTGTGAGTTATTGCAGAGAATAAAATCGTCATCTACTGTTGCTAATCTTATTTTGGAATCTTCAAAAGAAGGTCATTCTTTACCTGTAATAGAAAATGGTGTAGATTATTTATCTATATCTGAAGCAGATTCAAATAAAATTTCTTATTTGAGTTGTGATAGAATTGGGTCAATTAATGAGAATGAGTATTGGAGTTCAGGAAAAAGGTATCATATTTCCCCTGCTAAAATAATTTCAAAGTTGTTTGACAAAACAATTATGAATTTTCTTACTCCTAAAGATGTGGAAATTTTTTCTAATGTATATCGTTCTTGTCAAGTTGAAAACAAAGTAAAATTTGAAGTAGTAAAAGGTGAAGATATTAAATACTACTATCATCATAGGTCTTATAATAGAAACATAAATGATGATTTATGTGGATCATTAGGTGGATCATGTATGAAACATGATAGGTGTCAAGACTACTTCTCTATTTATATAGATAATAAAGAAGTTAGTTTGTTATGTCTTTTAGATAAAGATAATAATCGCTTAATAGGTAGAGCATTATTATGGGATATAGAAGCGGAAAATACTACTTCTGAAAAAAGTTCTTATAAAATAATGGATAGAATTTACACTACAAATGACGATTTTTATGCAAGTATGTTTAAAAATTGGGCAAAAACTAATGGATATTACTTCAAACAAGAACAGAATTTTAGCAATTCTGTTTGGTTTGAAAAAGATGGTAAAAAAGTAGATTTATACTTATCAGTAAATCTTAACACAAATTACAAATATTTCCCTTATTTAGATACATTTAAATTTATTGATGTAAATAATTCTACATTATATAACTATCCTGTTGATGGAGTTTTTAACTTAAAAATTATGAACTCAACAGAAGGTTATTTAAATAAAGGTTCTGATTATTGCTTTGATGAAATTACTAGAGTTATCTATCATAGAAATGATACGACACAACTTCGTTACTTAAATGATATAAGAGTATATCATGGTAATGTTTATCATTCTTATATTTACGATTGTTATATCTTAAAAGCTCATGCTCAGTATGACTATTCATTAGATGATTATATCTTTAATGAAGAATATGATAGATTTAATGATAAAGAAAAAATTGAACTTGTTTTAGCTGAAAGAAAAAAACAAGCGGAAGGGATTAATAAGAAAAGAGAAATGTTAAAATCATTGAGAAATGAAAGTCAATCAATCCAAGATCTTGGTGATCTTATAGGTGAAGAATTTGATTTAGAATCAGCAGATTCTGCTCCAATAAGATCAGAAGATCCATTAGTTTCTCGTCAATCCGAAGGAAGAGCAGTAAGAGAAGATAGTATTCTTAGAGAATATGTATCAGGTATTGAACCTCAAAATACTTCAATGTATGAAAGAAGGGTTATCGAAGATAACGAATCAAATGGTGAAGATGAAGCCCCAATTTTAACAACTTCTCCAAGAAGAAGAACTCCATCCTCTAGAAGAGGATCGGGATATAGAAGTCCTGGTGTTAGTACAACTGAAACTAATGTTAATTATGTTGCTCCTTCAAATATTAATGAAACTGTTTCTATAACAGATCAGTCACTTACAGGTATTACAACTAACTTTACTGATACTTTAACAGGAGATTTTACTAGTATTTGGGATGGTTGGTTAACAACTATTGGTAGGTATAACTCTAATGGTAGATTATACCCTGATATGACCCCATATCTTCAAGAATTAGTTCAACAAATGTCTGTGAATAATCAATCATCTACTGATGAAAATGATAATAATTCAGAAAACTAATATTTTTTCTAAACTTTTTATAGAATTTCTCATATAACGATTTATGAGAAATTCTATTTTAGAAAAATTAAAGAAATTTGAAGACCCTTTATTCAAATTTGATCCAAAAAAGCATTGCTATACATATGAGGGAGAAGTCTTTACAAGTGTAACTAAATACAAAGAAAGATTCTATAAAAAGTTTGAAGAAGATTTTTGGTCTAAGAAAAAAGCCGAAGAAAAAGGAGTTTCTCAAGAAGAAATTCTTTTAGAGTGGAAACAATTAGCAGAAAGATCCCAAGTTATAGGTAATGGTATCCATAATTGGATAGAAAATTATTTTAACGGAGTTCTTCAAAAAATTCCAAATGATTTAGATATAGTGGATAGAATAAATAAATTCAATATACTATATGCTGAATATTTACATAAATTAGAACCTATCAGATTTGAGCAAAGAATTTTCTCTAAAAAGTGGAAATTAGCCGGTATGATAGATTCTATTTTTGTTTGGAATGATAAGATTTTTATATTAGACTGGAAAAGTAATAAACAAATGACACATGATGATCATGAACAAGGTAAATTTGAAAAATTATTAGCTCCTTTAGATAGTTTCTATAAAAATCATATTAATGAATACTCAATTCAAGTTAGTTTATATAAACTACTTCTTAAAGAAGTTGATATAGATATTAAAGCATGTTATCTTGTTCATATAGGTCCAAATGAACCTGCTAAAATATATAAAGCACATGATTTATCTTCTACATTAGAAGAATACTTAAATAATAAGTTATAAACTATTTATTATTATTTTATATTTATCTAAATAAGGTATAGTATTGGAGTATGTAGTTATTGATAATACAATACCATTATTGTATGTAGTAACTACATTATCTGTTATGTCCATTTTCAAATCTTCTTTAATCCAATTCCCATTACTATAAGTTCCTGTATAGGAATAAGTTACACTATATAATTCCATTTTACTATAAAAATCTCTTTGTCCTGTAAAATTATAAATAAATTGACTTGTATAATAAACATCGTTAGGATTTATATCAGATATTTCAATTTTTCCTAAATGTTTACCAGAATAAGTTCCTGTATTAACAATAATATCTTTACCTATTTGTTTTAAATTATTTTGGTCTAAGAAAGTTTTTATTTCAATTTGTTCTAAGTTATTACAAGCAATTAAGCGAATAATATTAAATGTATTTTTTTTCATAATATCAATTGTACTAAAATTTTTATAATTGATATTATAATCTGTAATAAAAATAGTTTGTAAATATTGGTTAGATCCATTTTTTACTAATGTATCTACATAATCTTGATACCCTCCTAAATCATTACTTTTAGCAAATTCAATAATTTTATTTCTTATTTTTTCTAATTTAATATTATTTAGCATTATTTAATAAATTTTTTATTTGTCCTAAAGATGAATCTTCAACATTACCTTCTTTATTAATAAAATCAATAAACTTAAGAATTAATGACATTTTTTTAGAATCATCTTTCATACCACTTAAATTCATTTTAATTTTATCGTTAATTGAATTAAGATCTTCTGCTTTTAAAATATCTGATATTTTTTTATCTATAACCTTTCCTTCACTATCATTTATAGTAATAATATCTTTCTCAGAATCATATTTAGTTACTATCCCACTTCCGACTTTATCTTTATGTTGTTCATCATAACCATCTAATTTAAAATACACAATACCTTTATTTACCATTTGAGATAATTGTTCTTTAGTAAAGTTGTTCTCAACTTTTTCTAATTTTTTATAATTATCTATTAATGAAAAAACTTTTTCTTTTAAAGAATCACAAGCCCCTCTAAATTTATTTTCTTTTTGATCTTCTTTTACATTAAGAAGTCCATTATTAATAATATCTTTATTAGATTTATTTTGAAAAAATACAATAATATCATCTATAAATTTAGTCATAAATTCACTTAAATTAGGATCGTTTAAATTATCTGTTATTATTTTAATAATCTTTTCTTTAAAATCGCTTAATTCAGTAATTATATCATCTATAAATTGGTCATTAGTATCTTTTAATTCACTTGAATTATTTATTATAGTCTTAAATAAAGCTTCTATATAATTTTTCAAATTAGTTTTTACTATTTGATCTTTATCTTCGCCTGATAAATTTATATTTGAAAATTTTGTCGTGGCGTTAGTAAATCCTGCTTCTAAAGATTTAAAATTAAGTTGTTCATTTAGATTAAATTCTAAAAAATTTTTAATATTATTCATAAGGTTATATATTAAAAATCAATTAAACTAAAATTATATTTTGAGTTATAAATTAAAAATATAAAAATATGAATAAAACATTAACACAAGTTAAAGAGTTTCACGAGACTTTTAAAGCTCCTGTATTAGAAACTCCTCAAATACCTTCAAAAGATAGGTGTGAATTACGTATTAATCTAATGCAAGAAGAATTAGATGAAATAAAAGATTGTATAAAAAGTAATGATTTAGTAGGCATCTTAGATGGTCTTGGAGATTTACTTTTTGTATTAAACGGTTCTATTTTAGAGTTTGGTTTAGGTAATATATTTGACGAAGCGTTTGATGAGATCCAACGTTCAAATATGAGTAAAGCATGTAATTCTGAAGAAGAGGCATTATTAACTGTTCAATTTTATTTAGATAGAGATGGAACAGAAAGTCATATAGAAAAAGTTGGAGATAAATGGATGGTTTATAGATCTATTGATAATAAAGTACTAAAATGTATTAATTATTCTCCTGCTGACTTAGCTAAAATTCTTGATAAATAATTTTTTTTATCAAGAATTTTTCATATATTTGATATATGAAATAAAAAAATATAAAAATATGAAAATTTATTCAGGTTCATCAAGTCAAGACTTATCTGACTTAATTATGCAAAATCTCGATTTATATAATGGAGAATTAAGCATTGAAAAATTTGCTGATGGTGAAATCTTACCAAGATTTACAGAGTCCATTAGAGATGAAGAATTATTTTTTGTACAAAGTACAAAAGGTTCCGATTCAATTGTAGAAACTTTATTAGTAATTGATGCTGCCAAAAGAGCAGGAGTTAAATCATTTACACTTGTTGCCCCTTTTCAAGGATATTCTAGACAAGATAAAACAGACCATATTCGCTCTTCAATCGGAGCTAAAATGATGAGTGATGTTTTAGAAAAAGTAGGTATGAATAGGTTAATAACTATTGATTTACACAGCTCATCTATTCAAGGGTTTTATAACACTTCTGTTATTCACTTAAATGGAAATAAAATATTTACTGAGTATATTAAAAATATAGGACTATCAGACATAGTAATATGTGCTCCCGATCATGGTGCTCTGAAAAAGAACACTGATTTTGGAAAAGCATTTCCAAACGCTGGATTTGCAGTAATTAACAAAAAAAGAATTAAACCTAATGAAATCCATTCAATGGAATTAATTGGGGATGTTAAAGACAAAAATGTTGTTATTGTAGATGATATGTGTGATACAGCAGGAACTTTATGTAAAGCAGCTGAATTATTAAAAAATTCAGGGGCAAAAACAGTTAGGGCGATAGCTACACATGGTATATTAAGCGGACCTGCTATTGATAATATAAATAAATCAGTTTTAACAGAAATTATCGTATCTGATACGATAAGTGATGTTTATGATAAACAGGCATTTTGTCCAAAATTAGTAGTAATTTCTTGTGCTGACCTTATTTCTAACGCAATTGAAAGACTTCATAAAAATATTAGTATTCACGAATTAAATTTAGTATAAATGAAAAACTTAATAACTCACGGTTCAATTTTACTTTTAATATTACTTGGGTTTATATTCAAGTTTTATATGGTAAGTCTAATAATGTTAGTATTAGAAATTATATTTAATATTATTATAGAGGGGGAAGGAAGAGATTGTAGCTTTTTAAGGTTTTTTTATCTTAAAAAGATTTATACAGAATGGGGAGTATTTTACACTGGAGTTTTCGGTAGATATATTTATATATATATAAAGATGTTTTGTTATTTTTTCTAAAAGTAGCAAAAATTGACACTAAATACTCTCGTATAGATAATCCTGATAAGTTAAAAGATGAGATTATTAGAGAGTTAAAAAGTTCTGATTACTTAAGAAAAAGATTTGATTCCTTTGAAGAAGCAAAGAAAAGAAAAGAAATGAAAAAAATCTTAAATAGTTGGAGTGGGTTTACTAATAAACAATTAGAAAGAGATTATAAAATAAGTAAATTATTATAAAAATGGAAAAAACATTTACAATAAAATCAATTGGTAAAGAACCTGATAAACTTAGAATGGTTAAGCTAATAAAGGACTTTACAGGATGGGGATTAAAAGAATCAAAAGATTTTTTAGAATCAGTAGCTGTTAATAACAGACCTTCTCAAATTACCTTAGATCTAACTTTAGAACAAGAAAAAGAACTCTTAAAAAGACTTGGCGAAGTAAGAGGTATAGAATGGACATTTAATGATTCTTCTTATAGAAGACAACTTAAATTAGTTCAATTGGGGTTAATAGATGATAAACAGGAATTAGTAGAGATACTTAAAAGAGAGTTTAATTCAACTATTTTTTTAGATGATATATTAATTGCTCTATCAGAGGATAGATTAATTGAGTTAGTTAAGCAAATAAAATAATAAATGCACAAAGTAATTTTCAAAATAAATAAATTCGGGGATAAAGTAGTTGATAGAGATATAACTATTATATCCCTTGAATTAGATTTAGAATATGTTTCAAAAAATGAAATAAAAATACCTGATATTGGTTCCGATTTTATCATCGGTAATGAAGAATTTAAGATAACTAGAAAAGTTGATTCTATTCAGAAAAATGAAGATGACACTTATCAAGTTAAGATAGTTTTCTTAGAATTAAAAAGATTAAAACCAAGACAAAAAACTAAAATGACATATACAGATCTTTCTGGTAGTATAGTTGGTGGGTATCATTCTAAAAATCTCTACAATAGATATACTGATACAGAAGATTTTTTTAATGATATATGGACAATAAGTCATTAAATTTTTTTGGTATCATTATTTAGCTCTATTTTAGAGAATAGGTTCAACTCAAAATTATCATAAATAATTTCTGTTTCAATAAACTTTCTTAAACGTTTTGACATATCAAAACCATTTTTATCACATATTGATTTATATTGATTTAATAATTTTTTATCAATTCTAATTGATAAATTACCTGTTATTTTTTCTTTTTTATTCATTTGTTAAAAATCTTTTTGATATTCTTATTTTTTGTTCATGTAGTACTCTACTTATTAACATTGTTGTTAATTTTTCTATTTTTGATATTTTATTAATAGATAAACCTTCTTTATATAGAAGAATAATTTTTTTAGTTTGTTCTACTGATAATTTTTTTGAATTGGTTTCTTTAGCTTTTTTAGAATTTATTTCTATATTTTTGTTTATTAAAATTTTATTTATTCTTTTTTTATTTATATTATAAATATTTGCTATTTTTCTTATACTTAAATAATTAATTGTATATTCTTCAATAATTTTATTTTTTAATTCTTCATCTATTATGATATAATCATCTATATTTTTACCTTTTGTTTTTAGTTGTTTTTTAATTATATCATTTCTATTTTCATTATGTGAGATTGTATCACCACCATCTCCGCCTATAGATGTATTTTAACCGTTAATAATAGAATCATATTTTTTTATTAATTCAATTTCTTTCTGATTTAATATATTTTCATCATTTGTCTCAAATATAATATCCCATATTATATTTTCAAAGCCATATTTGATAATAGCTTTTATCATTTTAGTTTTTTTATCATATCTTATACTATAAAAATGTTTAGTCTTTCTAATCTGAAAATTTTTAGTTTTACCAATATAAACCTTTTTATTCGGAAACTCTGCTTTGTATATTACCATATTTTGTTATTACATTTTATTACAAGTATATATTAAAAGTATATCATTACCTTAATATAATTTTTTGATCCTATTAATAATATTTTTATTATTAACATTTTTATTTTTTTATTTATAAATAAAAAAATAAATAATAATAATGGTAAAATTAGCATTAAATACAATTGTAAAAAACGAGTCACATTGTATTCTAGGTATGTTAGAAGCAGCAGCAAAAATTAGTGATTTAATAGTTATATTAGACACTGGTTCAACAGATGGAACACAAGATATAATAAGAAATTTTGGTAAAGAAAATAATATACCCACATATGTTTTTGATAGACCTTTTGATTCTTTTGATAAAAGTAGAACTTTTGGAATGGAAAAATTACGTGAAGTAATTAAAGAATTAGGATGGAATCTTAGTGATGTATGGGGTTGGTGGTGTGATGCGGATGAAAAAATAATAGTTGATTCTAAGTTTAATAAAAATCAATTCAATAAAGATTTGTTTATGATAAATACTAGAATTGGAGCAATGGAATATACTAGAAATACTTTTTGGAGAACATCATTACCATTTGAATTTTATGGTCCAATTCATGAATATATTATTTGTAAAGAACCTAATATAACATCAGGATTAGCAACAGATGTTTATGTTGATGTTAAAATGATAGGTAATTCTTGGACACAAGATGTATCTATGAAATATATCTCTCATGCTCATACTTTAGAAAAATATATTGCGGAAAATCGTAGCGATGCTAGATGGATATTTTATACCGCACAATCTTATCATGATTCATCTTGTATGAAAGATAATCGTGAAGAAAATGAAGAACGTTTAAGACGTTCTCTAAAATATTATAGAGAAAGAGTAAATAGAGTTGATGGTTATCCAGAAGAAAGATATTATTCTCAATTAAGAATTGGTTCTATAATGAAAATGCTTGAAATGCCTTGGGAAGAATGCTTACAAGAGTTATTAAAAGCATACGCAATGGATCCGCTTAGAGGTGAATCTATTAAAGCAATAGTGGATTATTATGTTGGTGTAAATGAATGGAATTTAGCTTACTTATATTCTAAGTTTTTAAAAGTTAATTTTCATGGAAATAACCCTTATCCAAAACGTTTATTATTCGTAGATAATGCTTTATATGCTTGGAAAATATTAGAAATACATTCTATTATATGTTTTTATACAGGAAGAAGTGATGAAGCTAAATCTAATTATAGAGAATTAGTAGAAGTTATTAGAAGAAGTCCTGAATTATTCAGTCAAGATGATATTAATAAGATTAAATCAAATGAACAACATTTCAAATAAATATATTATGATACAAGAAAAAAATGATTTAAGACAATCAACATTTGAGTTTATCAAATATGTTGATAATAAAAATATTGATAAATACGATATAGATTATCTTATTTTATTAAATAAAAAGTTTTCATATCCAATGTTCTTAACTTCCTCAAATAAAGAGGAAGTTAAGTTCACTTATGATCTCTACTATGTAATAGATACTGATAGATATGATTTTATTGATGAGATAGATGAATTAATAAGTGAAGATTTTAATTATAGTTATAATGATGTTGCTACTATAATTGAATTAATGTTTAATGGTGAAAAAATCAGTTTTGATTTTTATGAAGTGTTAGATGTTATTAATGTTAATAACAAAGAGATATTAGAAATGATTAGTGATAAATTACCCATACACTTATGGGGATATAAGTATTATACAGAAAATGGGAAAATGTATAGAGAAAACTATTTGTAATAACCAATAACTTTATCTGATTCTATCTTAATAGAGAAAAACTTATTAGAGATTCTAATTTGGCTAAAAGCAATAAACTCGTCTTTTGATACTTTCTTATTCTCTTTCTTATCTACTATTATATAATAATCAAATTTTTTAGAGCAAACAGCATTCATAGTGTATGTTTTATTTTTAGTTATATATTAAAAATAGAATATACACTATTTCTTTTTTGGGACATTATTTACAATAGAACTAATTGGTCATTATCAAAATTAAAAAAAATATTTTTTCAAAATCTATCAATAGTTAATTATTAAAAATATTAATTTAATATATAAAGATAATAAAAAATATTTATATGGTAAATAAATTTAATAAATATGGTTCAGTTAATGAATCAGCAGCAAGATTGCCTAATAGTGAAGATTATTGGTTAAAAAAAGGAAAAAAAGGTAAGTATGTAGCATTATATGGCCATGATGATTTAGATGGAATTACCTGTATGTTATGTATGAAAAAATATTTAATTAATCATGGATTTACTATTGTTAAATATGGGATATTAAATTATGAAGAATCTTGGAAATTAACAACAATTGACCCAACATTAATTAATATTGTTTTAGATTTTGCTAATATGCCAGGAGATAAAAGAGATGCTTATATAGATTTTTATGTAGACCATCATGGTGAATTTACAGATGCAGAGAAAGAAAAATATAAATCTGAACCTATACAAAAATTACATACAGGTTCTGCATATGAAGCATTATGTAAAGTTTTAGGTGTACCACAAGATGAGTTATTAGTTCATGTTATAGATATGGTAGATGCTGCTAAATATGATGATTATGAAATAAGTTGGCAACGATTATTAAATTTTGATTTAAAAGATATAAAAAGATATAAAAAAGTAAGATTGGAATTTGGAGCTGCTTTTAATCAATTTATAAAAAGAGCTGATATAAATACCTTAATTGAAGTGGTTGAAAATTGTAGTGATGCATCAATTTATGCTATTTATATAGCAATGAAAAAATTATATCCAGGTAATAATCCTTACCCAACTAAAGCAGATGGTACATTAAAAAGTTTTAAAAATGATCAAGGAAAATGGGAAAAACCAACAAAACCTTATAAAGATTTTGTTGAAGATAGAACCAAAACTTTGGATATAATGAATAAAAGAACTTCAGGAATTGAAACCATAAAAAGAAAATATTTATCATTTAAAGAGTTTAAGGAAGATTTTGGAATTAATAATAATACTAAAATAAAATGCTTAGAATCATATAAAGTGTATGGTGATTTAATAATAGTTCCATCAGGAACTTGGGCTAACGCTTTAAGAGCCAGAGTTATTATTGAGAGAGATTTAAATAATAATCGTTTAAAACAAGAACCTAAATTTATTTTATTAGATTATGGTACTACATTACAAGTATGTTCGTATAAGAAAATTGATACTTATACAGATTTACCAATTTTAGTAGGTAACTATAAAGTTGATGATTTAGGATCTTATATGAATAGGTTATTAAAAAATTTTCAAAAACCTTATATAGAAAAAGATGGAAAAAATATTGGGGGTGGTTTAGATTATTATGATCCAAAAACTACATCAGGAGTAGAAGATGAAGTAACAGTATCTGGAGGTCATAGTGGTATAGGTTCAATCTCGAATATATCAAAAATATGTCAAGTTGGTCCTTATAAAGGAATAAAGTATGTAGATATGTTTAAAAATAAAATAATAAATGATCTATCAGGTATTAAATTTCCGATAAATATATCATGGCAATTAGTAGAGGAGTTACCAGGAAATGAGTGGATGTTAAATAAAATAAAAGAAGAACCAAAAATGGATAATAAAGTAAGAGATATAAAAGATTTAAGAACAATAACTCCTTCAGGAGATATTGTTAAGAAATTTAAAAAATAAATAAAAAGCAATAAGTTTTTAGAAACTTATTGCTTTTTTTAAAATATAGAAATTATGATAATAACAGAAAAATTAATTATAAAAAATGTTGCATATTATAAAAGCAAAGGGTATATTTCTGATTCTGATGGTTTTATAGAAGTTAGTATTGATAATTTATCAAAATGTTCTCATCAAGAAGTATTAGTTAAATGTGATTTCTGTGGGTTTGAAAAAAAAGTTACATATAAATATTATAATAATAATTTAAAAAATGGGAATATGTTTTCTTGTTCTAATAAATGTGGAAAAAATAAAGCAAAAATTACTAATTTAGAAAAATTTGGGGTTGAATTTGCTTCACAAAATAAAGATATAAAAGAGAAGGTAAAACAAACAAACTTAGAAAGATATGGCTCTGAATATGGATTTCAAAATAAAGAAATAAAAGAAAAAATCAAAAAAACTAATTTAGAAAGATATGGGGTTGAATACCTTCATCAAAATGATAAAATAAAAGAGAAGGTAAAACAAACAAATTTAGAAAGATATGGGGTTGAACATTATAATAATTTAGAAAAAATTAAAGAAACTAATTTAAAAAAATATGGTGTTGAACATTATAATAATTTAGAAAAAATTAAAGAAACTAATTTAAAAAAATATGGTGTTGAATTTACATTCCAAAGTGAAGAAATAAAAGAAAAAGTCAAACAATTTAATTTAGATAAATATGGTTTTGAAAATCCTTTTCAAAACGAAGATATAAAAGAAAAAATAAAATTAACTAATTTAAAAAAATATGGGGTTGATAACTACAATAAATCTGAAAAAAGTAAAAAAACAAAAATAATAGGAACACATCCAAATTATATAAGATATATTAATAAAGAAATATCTTTATTTAAATGTGATTTAAATAAAGAACATAAATTTGAAATAAATTCAGGTAATTTTCTTGATAGATTAAGACAAAATTTACCTATTTGCACGATTTGTTACCCTATAGGAGATAACAAATCAATAAAAGAAAAGATTTTATTAGAATATATTAAATCAATTTATTCAAGAGAAATAATAAGTGGTTATAGAGATGGTTTAGAAATTGATATTTTCTTACCTGAAATTAAAATAGGTATAGAATTTAATGGATTATATTGGCATTCAAATAAATTTAAAGAAAACAATTATCATATTAATAAGTTAGAATACTTTAAAGGAAAGGACATTGATATTAAATTTATTTATGAAGATGATTTTGATAATAAGTTAGATATTATCAAAAGTCAAATTAATAATTGGTTAGGACTATCTAAAATAAAAATTTATGCTCGTAAAACTGTGATTAAACAAATCTTAAATACAGAAGAATATAGAGATTTTTTAAATAAAAATCACATTCAAGGATTTGTTCCTTCTAAATTAATATACGGACTTTATTATAATAATGATTTAGTTAGTTTAATGTGTTTTGATAAGAAAGAAGGAAGATTAAATATGCCTGATGGGGAATGGAATTTAAATAGATTCTGTAATTTATTGAATCATCAAGTAGTAGGTGGTGCTTCTAAATTATTAAATCATTTTATAAAAGAAAATTACCCTTCAAGAATTATTTCTTATGCTGATAAAGATTGGTCTAATGGAAATTTATATTTTTCTTTAGGGTTCAATTTAGTATCAGAGTCTAAACCTGACTATAAATATATAGTTGATAATGTTAGAAAATCTAAACAGAATTTTACTAAATCCAAACTAGCTAAATTAGGTCATGATATTTCTTTAACAGAGTCTCAAATTATGGAAAATCTAGGTATTAATAAAATCTATGACTGTGGTAAAATGAAATTTGAAAAAAAACTCGGTTTATAAACCGAGTTTTTTATTTCCTATATCTTTTTTCTTTAAACTACTATCATCAAACTTAGTATCAAAGAAATTATCTTTATCAGATACTATTTTTGTAGTTGAACTTATACTAGCATAAGGACCTAATTTTCCACTGCGAAACACCCCATTTTCCATCTCACAGTTTATATAACCATTCATAAAAAATGAATCCTTAACTAAATAAGATTCCATATGACAATTTAATAGTTTAGAACCTGTTATTTTAGTTCCATCTAATCTACACTTTATAACTTGTGAGTTATAAAGTTCTGAATTTACAAATCCACATTCTTCAAATATACCATTTTGGACATTACAATTAATAAAGTCATAATTTTTAATATTAAAATTAGATTTTATTGTAGCATCAATTATTTCAATTTTTTGTGTTTCTGTAACATAATTTATTATACAATTTTTCAAATCTTGACAAGAATCTAATAAATTATATAATTTTGTATATAGTTTAGGATAATAAGCATTAATAACATCATAATCATTTATTTGGTCAATTTGAATTGCTATACCTGGAAACTCCACGATAAAATTATCAAATTTTGAAAAAGTATTAAAATAACTTATATTTTTATCTAAATAATTCTCTAAATCTTGCATATTAGTATCTGTGAATGGCTTATTAAGGCAATAAAAAGTATTTAAAATAAACTTGTCTAAAAAATATAATAGATTACCCACATTTTTCTCATAGTCTTGTCCTCCAATATATCTGAACTCTAATCTTTGAGATTCTCTATCATTATTAATATTTAAAAAATTAATTCCATAATATTTATCGTTAGGTAATCTTAAATTATTTTTAACTATATCAATTGATATACTATTAAAGTCATATTCTTTATAAGGAATCATTCTTTTAACACTTTTAGCATATACATTATCTTTTCTACTTGGATAGTATCTATAAATTTCTTCTTCATCAATTTCAAGAATTAATTTAAGCATATTTAAGTCATTTAAATCTAAATCAATATCTTTATCCTTATCAAAGGAAATATTAAAATGGACTGAACATTTTTCATTTGTATATCCATAATCTTGAATAAATTTTACTATTTTAACCAAATAGAATTTGGCACTATAATAATCTAATGGAGATGTTATTAGTTCTACGAGGGAATTTCCACCGCTCAAGTCTGGGGAAAGAATAAAATTATCCTTATCTGGTTTAAAATCTGGATGATAAACACGAAACCCATGAACTTTTATAGGAGATAAATATTGATTAAGTATCTCTAAAGTTTTATAATAAGATAATTCTTTCATAAAAAACTCAAATTCTATACCTACTATAGCTTTTTTAAGTATTTTATGACTATCAATAAATTTTTCAGTATATGTTTTCATATTATCTATATATTAATTATTTGATTTAATTTATCAACAACATTTTCGTTATATTTAATTTGTAGTTCATTCTTTTTAATTAATTTATCTTCCTCGCTATATTTCATGTTTATCATTAGTTTTTTCTAGGTAAATGTATCTGCCTGATGGAGTTTTTTCTACTTTAATCCACCCTTTTTTAACCCAATTACATAATGTATTTCTAGTAATTTGGTATTTTTTCATTATATCTTTTGCTTTCATAAAAGTATATATTAATATATTATTGTTCCTTTTTGTATATTTTTGTATATTTTTGTATCTTTTTATATAAACTTTTTTATTTTTTATGGTAAAATTTTATATAAAAAAAATAATTAATATGAGAAAAATAATTAAGTTAGAAACTAAAGAAGAAATTAATTTAGAAGAACATGGTATACTCCTTTTAGGTACAGAGGAAATTGATAACAACGGATATGATCATGGAATTAAAATTGAAGTAAACCATTTAGAATTTGCAACGCATTTAGAAAAATGTAAATTATGTAAAGAATTCTATATTGATATAGGAAGAACAAAATTAACAAAATGGTGTATTGAAATTGATTATATAAGATATAATATATATCTTGGTTTATATATACCTAATTATTATAATATTGGATTTGGTTCTAAAATATCCTACTATTTTTATTGTAAAAAAATGAAAATAAATGGAGAAAATTCAAATTTAGATACATTAAAACTTCTTTTAAAAAGAGCTGAAAAAAATGAAGAATATGAAAAATGTATTGAAATAAAATCTATTTTAGAAAAAATAGCATAGTTTATTAGAAAATCAACTTAAAAAGTTCTAAAAAAATAAAAACCCAAATTTTGATGTGAATAATGTAACAATTATGATGAAAGTATGAAAATTTTAATTACGAAATCATATTTTAATATATAAATTATGATAAAGTTTTATAATGATTTTTTGTTGGAAAAATATGGTAGTAATAATTTAGCTAAAGATTTGAGTTATTATACCATCAATTTAATAAATAGTAATTTTCCAAAATTACTAAAAGATGGTAAACTACATATATCAATTGATTCTTTTAAAAAATTAAATTTTAAATTTAGTAAAATAAATGTTTATTTAAGTAATAAAACATATGGTAATATAAATATGGAAAATTATTTTATAACAAATGATATTATTTATGATTTAGAAATGAATTTATATTTACAATTAAACATACAAGATTTAAAATTAAAAAATATAAATTATAATAAAATAGTAGATACTATTAGACATGAATTTTTACATATAATAGAAATTTATTTTACTGACAAAAATCAAAAAAAATTAGCTAATTCCTGGAAAAAAGGAGAGATTATTTTTAATTTAAGAAAAAAATATACTGACAATAATATACAAGATATAATACATATAATGTATTTATCATTACCTCATGAAATGAGATCAAGGGTTGAGCAAATTAATTCAGAAATAGAAAAAAGTAATTTATCTGATAAGAATAAAATTATAAATTTTATAAAAAATAATACTATTTATAAAGATTGTTTATTTATAATAAACCTTGATATTTTTAAAATATTAAAATTATTAAAAACGAAAAAAGATTTTAATGATTTTTTAAATGACCTTAATATAAATGAAGAAGGCTTTAAAAATTATTTAAATGAGATAATAAATCTTAATTTAAAGTTTAAAAACAAAATATTAAAAACTTATCTTAATTTCGAATCAATTAAATCAAATCAAAATTTCGATCATTATCAAATAGATTATTCAAAATATTTATAAAAATTTTTTTTATATTTGTAATGTATAAAAGTATGATTAAAATATACCATTTTGGACCTATTAATTTTTAATATATAATTAAAATAACAATTAAAAATGGAGTATACATTTAATGATTTAAAAAACTTTCAAGAATAATAATGGTAAAGTTTATATAGGTAGTGCGGTTGGACCATATGGGTTATATGCTAGATGGAAATCCCATATAAGTTATTTTAGAAAAAATAAAAATCCTAAAAAAATACAAAATGCTTATAATAAATATTCAGAAGAAAATCTTATATTTAAATTGATAGAAGAATGTGATTCAACAAATGTATTATTAAAAGAACAATATTATATAAATTATTATAATTCATATAATAATGGTTATAATGGAAGACCAATAGCAGAAAATAATTTAGGTCTTATAATAAGTGAGAAAACAAAAAATAAATTAAAAGAAAATAATAATAGAAAAAGGGAGAAAAAATATGAATTAGTATCTAATCTTTACTTAGAAGGGAAAACTACACGTGATATTAGTAATGAATTAAAAATGTCTAGAGAAACTATAAAAAAAATTTTAAATGAATGTAATATTTCAATTAGAAAAGATTTTGGTTTAGAAAAAGTAAAAATATATAATTCATATAGCCAAGAACTTTTGTTATATTTAACATATTATAAAGTTTTACATACCGCTATATATGATAAAAAATTGATTTTTGATAAAAATTTGATTTATGATTCTATTAATTATTTTGAGAAATTTGAAGAATATGAAAATTGTGATTATATAAAAAAATATTTTAAATTGTGAATATATTATTATTCCTTTTTGGATAAACTTTATTAATTTTAAATATAAAATTAATAAAAAATATGACTCGGAAAGAATTTATAGAGGAAAAATTTCCTAATTTTAAAAAAGATTTTGTTAATAATCTTAATAAAAGTCCTGTTAAAGATCTACAAAAAAATTTCAATAAAAACCCAAATTTTGATATGAATATTTTAATAGAACATTTTGATAATATGAGTAACATGTTATCAATTTTACAATATTATTATATTTTATATACATCTATATATAGAGATAATTATGAACCTAACAAAGAATTGGTAAAAAAAGCAATTGAATTTTTTAAAGAACTAGAAGAATATGAAAATTGTGATTATATAAAAAAATATTTTAAATTATAAATATATTATTATGATACAAGATATACTAAATATAACAAACATACACCCTAAAAGAATAATAAACATTTACATGTTCGGTAGTTCTGTGTACGGTAATGTCAATAAAAATTCTGATAGAGATTTTATAGTAATTGCTAAATCATCTTTAACAGAAAAGGAATTTAAATCCGATATATATAATATACATCTATTATCAGAAGATAGATTTTTATTAGGTTTAAAAAATCATAATATACGTGATTTGGAATGTATTTATGCACCTGCTTGGGCTAAGTTAGTAACTAATAAAGATTTTGATTTTGAAATTAATAAACCAAGTTTACGCCATTCTATATCACATTCTAATTCTATAAGCTACGTAAAATCTAAAAAGAAGTTAGCACAAGGTGATTATTATATTGGTATTAAGAGTTTATTTCATTCTATGAGAATTGCTAATTTTGGTATTCAATTAGCTACTGAAAATAAAATAACAGATTTTACTTCTTGTAATTGGATATGGGAAGAAATTAATAGTAAGAAATGGACTTGGGAAGAATTGGATGCTAGGTGGAAACCATATAATAATGAATTAATGCATGATTTTAGAATTAAATGTTCTAAAAAATAATTTATATATTATGTTTGTATATAATTGGAAAAGTTTTAATGAAGCAAGAGAGCCGTATAATACCACTGGATTATACAAAAATGTATATGCAAGTAAATCTAATCCTGATATAGTTATCAAAACATTTAAACTTTATCAAGTTGATAAAGTTTATTTCGAAGTACAATTTTCAAATGATAATCCTGATATTTATGCTAAAATCTATAAAATAGATTACAAAAAAGGTATAATGATTCAAGAAAAATTAAATACAGATATAGTTAAAAAAGAATTAGATTACTTAACAAATAAACTTAAAAGAATAGGATATGATAATGATGTATTCAATATTATTAAATCTTTAATAAAAAATCCAAATTTATATTATTATGTAAGTTATAAAGATTTATCTTATGATATAATAAAAGAAAAATTCAAAGAAAAAGAATTTAATTTATTTAATAAATGGTTTAATTTTATTAAAAAAATATCAGAAATAGATCCGAAAAAATATAAAAAATATTATTTAGATTTTCATTCTAATAATATAGGCGAAGATAAAAAATTATTAGATATATGATACATAAATGGAAAAAATTTAATGAGATGTTAATTAAAAAACAACCTTTTAATAATTTTGGTAGCACTAAAACTGTATATTTAAGTAATACAAACCCTAACTATATGTTTAAAACATTTAGTCTTCATTACCCATATATTATAAGATCTGAAGAGTTATTTGGTAAGCATAATCCAGATTTATTTGATAAAATTTATAAAGTAAATTATAAAAAAGGGGTAATAATTCAAGAAAGGTTAGATATTGGTAAGGTTAAAAAAGAATTTGATATATTAACAAAATTTTTTATACAAAAAAATTTTTTTGGTAAGTATGATTCTAACTATCCATATGATTTAACTATGAATTTTTTAAGAAAAATTGTTAAAGGTAATTTACCAGTTTTCAACTTTATTAAAATAAAAACCCCTTCATTAGAAGAAGTTAATGAATTAATTTCTAAAAATATAGAAGTAAAAGAAATATTTGATAGATGGATTAATATATTAACTAAAATATCTAAAATACCAGAATATTATTATGGTAATCATTATATAGATACTAATTGGAAAAATTTTGGATATGATAAAGAAGGAAATTTAAAAATGTTTGATATATAAACATTTTTATAAATATTTATATAATATATAATTAAAAAACAAAATAAGTTTGTTAACGATAAAATTACCATATAAATCATCTAATGAATTTCAAGAAAAGTTAAATTTATTAAGAAAAGAATATTCATCTGTAGTTAGATACTCTTTTAATAGATTAAAAGAAGGATATACAGAAAAAGATATTCGTTCATTCTTAAATGGTTTAAATGGTTTAAATGGTTTAAATAACATAAATAATTTAGATGTTTGGACTAAGCAATGTGGTATTTTAGAAGCAAAAGCAATCTTAACAAGAAATCCTGATAATAAAGTTATTTTTGGAGGTAAATCAAATTTTATCAAATTATTAAAAAATAAAATAAGTAAAGAAGAATATCAAGAAAATAGATTATTACCTCTAACTATTTATGGGCAAAAAGTAGAACATGGGAATAGAAAATTTAAATTAGATATTATAGAAAATAATAAAATTATTTATAAACATAAATGTAAAGAACACTATATATTAGATTTACCAAATTTAAGAAATAATTATAAAAAAGATTTATACTTATTAGAAGAGTTAAATGAGAAAGGAGGTCTAACATATCAAGTTAAATTGGATGATAAATATATTTATATTTCTTTTGAAGAGCAAATTCAACATAAAGAATTAAAAGATAATGTTTATTTAGGAATTGATTTAAATTCAGAATATATAGGAATTTCAATTAAAAATAAAGAAGAAATTGTTTATACAAATTGTTTTAATTTATCAAAATTAACTAATAAAATTAAAAATTTAGGTAAAGCTAATAATTCAAAAGAATCTATTTACTTAAATAATAAATTAAATCATGAAATTTTAGAAATATCTAAACAAATAAGTAAATTATCTTTACATTATAAATGTAAATTTATATTTGTTGAAGATCTTAATTTTAAATCTGTGGAGAGTAAAGGAAGAAAATTTAATAGATTATGTAAAAATTTGTGGAAAAGAAATATATTAATTGATAACTTAGAAAAAAGAAGTAAAATTAATTTTCAGAAATTATTTAAAATAAATCCTGCTTATTCAAGTTTTATAGGTAATTTACAGAATGAACATATAGATCCTGTCAATGCTTCAATAGAAATAGGTAGAAGAGGATATGAAATAATAATTAAAAAATCAAAGAAATTTTATCCAAATATATGGATTAAAGATTTATTAAAACACCAATGGAAGGAAAAGGTTAATGAATTACCAAACACATGGAAAGAATTATTTGAAATTATAAAAAACTTTAAATTGAAATATAGAGTTTCAACTGATTCAGTTGTTTTTAGAAAATTTATTCATAATAAAAGTTTTATTACTTTTTTCAATGTTTAATTTTTTATTTCAATAAGTGAAATATCAAATAATAATTATGAAAATAGATGAAATAACAATAAAAGGTTTTAAATCATTTGGAAACAATGAACAAGTTTTAAAATTAAATAAAGAAAATGGGGAACTTATTCTGATTGCTGGACAAAATGGTCAAGGTAAAAGTGCGTTTTTATCAAGTTTTGAATATGCTTTATATGGAAAAGTTCGTGGTAGAAAAAGAAAATTTGCTACTTTAGCAACTTTACCTAATCGTATAAATGGAGAATTACTTAATAAAATTAAATTTAGTTCCAATGGAACAGAAGTAGAAGTACATCGTGGTATTGGACCAAACGTATTAAAACTTTATGAAAATGGGGTTGAAAATAATAGAGCAGGTAAATCTAACTTAGATGAAAAAATCGTAAATTATATTGGAATAGATTTAGAAACATATAATTCATTTATATCTATGAGTATAAATGATTTTAAAAATTTTATATCTCTAACCTCAGAAGAAAAACAAATTCTTTTAGATAAATTATTTAATTTAGATATAATTAATGATTTAAATGTTATTTTAAAAGAGTTAAATGCTGCTAATAAAAAACAATTAATCAAATACGATTCTGAAATTAATTCATTTAATGAGTCATTAGATTCTATAAAAAGGTCTATTGACAAATCTTTACAAACAGAAAAGTTAAATATTCAATTAGAAATTGATGAAATCAATGAAAATATTAAATCTAAAAAAGATGAATATTTAGCATTAAAAGATAAAATTGATAAGATAAAACTTAAAGAAAAAGAATTAAAAACGGATTTAGATAAAGAAAAAGAACAATTTATCAATATTCAAAATGATATAAGAAATTGTCAAAAAGAAATTGATTTATATAATTCTGGGAAATGTTTTACTTGTGGAACATCTTTTGAATCAGATCATTTTGAATCATTAAAAAATATTTTATTAGATAAGAAGAAAAAAGTTGAAGAACTTAAATTAGAAGTTGAGTTAAATCTAAAAACTTTAAGAGAAAGACAAACTAAACTTAATGATATTTCAGAAAAAGCAAATAGTTCTTTTAGTGATATAACTTACTTAATGAAAAGCTATAAAGAACAAATTTCTAAATTAGAAAATCAAAAAGTTAATAGTAGCTCAAAAAATACTTCTATTGTAGAGTTTGAAAACACTATTAAAGAAATAGAAGATAAGAAAAAAGTTAGTGAAGATAATAGTCTTTCATCTAAAGAAAAAGAAGTTTATTATAAAGAATTACAAAAAATTTTAGGAGAAGATGGGGTTAAGAAAAATATAATCTCTAATATTATTAGTCCTATTAATAAGTTTATTGATGAAAATCTAAAAAAGATTGGTTTACAATATACAGTAGTTCTTGATGAAACTTTTACCGCTGAAATTAAACACTTAAATGAAGTAATAGATCACGATACTTTATCAAGTGGGGAAAATAAGATGATTAATATCATTATATTAATTGCTTATCTTAAATTAATTAGAACTAAAAAACATATTAATATACTATTCTTAGATGAAGTATTTGCCACAATTGATGTGGATAATATTCAAAAGATATTAGATTTATTTAAAGTATTTGCTACTGAATATAAAATAAATATTTTTCTGATACACCATGCTGTTTTAAATAAAGAGAGTTTTGATAGGATAATTCATATAGAAAAGGAAGTTTTTTCATATATTAAGGAAGAAAAAATCTAATATATAGAATAAAATATATAGTTAAGTTGATAAAGTTTAAGATTGTAAGTGGTTATTATCAAGATATAACGTATGAATTAGAGAAAGAATATGATTTTACTAACTTAAAAAAGTATGATGTAGAATTATATAAAGCAGAAGAGCCTTATTTAGATATAAAAATATATGATACATTAAGAGCTAAATATGTAGGATTATCCCTAGTGGATAGAAATCCTATATTTTTAATAACAAAAGATCTAATTAGATATTCTAAGTTAGAAACTTTATTAAAAGAAAAATAAATAAATAGATATGTGGTTAGCAATTATACCAGTTATTTTATACTGTTTGAGTGGCGTATGTGATGCCGTTATGGATACATGTTCTGATCATTTTAGTATAAGTATATTTAAGAAAATGAACCCAAATATTTGGAATAAGAATATTAGTTGGGTAAATAAATACATCAATGATAATCCTGCAAATGGATTTAAAAAAATTAATTTTTTTGGAATTGAGTTTAACTATCCTGTTCAATTAACAGATGCTTGGCACTTTTTCAAAATGATTAAAGAATTATTAATTATAATGGCTATTTTAGTAGCTGTGTCTATAAACATAGATTATAGTGGTTTGTTTATATTTGGTTATTTTATAACTTTAAGTATTTTAAGAAACGTATGCTTTAATTTATTTTATAATAAAATTTTATTAAAAAAATGATAATTATCGAAATTAAACCCGGAGAAAACTTAGAAAGAGCTATTAAAAAACTAAAAAGAAAGTTTGATAGCACTAAAACAGAAAAAATGTTAAGAGCAAGAAAAACTTATACAAAACCTTCCGTAAAAAGAAGAGCAGAAATTAAAAAAGCTATTTACAAAGAACAGCTAAATAAGAATATAGATTAATGAATATAGATTTTAATAAAAATTATTACGGATTATTAGGTATTAGTTTTAATGCTGATAAAAAAGAAGTTAAGCGTTCTTATTATAGCTTGTCAAAAAAGCATCACCCGGATAAAGGAGGAGATTCTGAAAACTTTCGTTTATTATCTGAAGCTTATGATATTCTAATGGATGAAAATTCAAGAAAAGAATATGATACTAAAAGTAAATGGGGTTCATCTTATGATGAACTAACTGAGTTATTAAATTTTGAATTTAATAACCTAAGTAAGGCATGGGATGAAGATAAGTATGAAGATTTCAAGAAAAAAGAAGGTCTTAATATTATCGTATATATAGATGATACTTTTAATGGTGAAATTGAATACGAACGATTAGTTGTTTGTAAAACTTGTAAAGGCTCTGGAAAAGATACTTCAACTAAAATAGAAATAAAAGATATTAATGGTAATATAAAATATTTTGAAGGAGATGATGGATGTGAACTATGTGAAGGAACTGGTAAAGATTATAATGATCAACCATGTTTTGTTTGTAAAGGTTTAGGTAAAGTAGGTCTTGTAGAGTGTAAAACTTGCAAAGGAGAAAAAAGGATTTTAGGTAAACAAAAATTAAGTGGTATAAAAATACCACCTGATTCAAAAGATTTTAAAGTAGATTGTATGGGACATTTTTCCAACATACCTGGAAAAGTCGGACACCTTTGGTTAGTAAGAAAAAAAGAGAGCGTTTAAACGCTCTCTTTTTTATTGTCCATATACCACAGAGAAGGTATACACAGAAGGGGTAAATAAACTACTTGAATAATTAGAAGTTGTAGCACTTATTCTAATTGAATATGTATTTCCTGCAACATCAAATGGGAAGTTAGGGGAATAATCAATAGTTCCATCTGTATTTATATTGAATATATTATAACTTGGCGGATTACTAACAGATGTTGTGAAAAAACTATAAGGTCCATTATCATATGACCATTCAATAGTTGTATATCTTCTACCACTTGCTGTTGTAGAATAAATTAAATTATCTATACCATATGAATAAGTACCTGCATCAGAATATGTGAACGATATAGAAGCAGAAGCTATTATTACATTAGGTTCAACATTATAATTATTTACATAATAAAAAGCAGGGGAATATGTGTAACTATCAATAGTTACTGTTGGTTTATAAACTATGCTATATGTTTTTTGCATTAAATCATCAATAGTACTAAAAGTATAACCCATATAACTATTATCCGTATTAAACATCTCTATTGGTTTATTACCAATAGAAACTAAATTATTATATTTATAAGATGATGGTATAATTATACCATTTATATAAATACCCCAATCTGTATTAATATTTACTGTTGAACCATCTCCATCAATAACTACTGAAAAAGGAGCATTTAAACAATAAGGTATATTACCTGTAATATCTGGATAATCACAACTGATAGTTAAATTATTTAAAGGAGTTAAATCAGTATTATATATATCTATAGGAATATATTTACTTTTTTGTGTAGTTGTAATAGTATCTGTTGGGTAAATTAGTAAGCTATAAGTTAGGCTAGGACTAAAAGTAGCATAATCATATCCTTTAAATGAAGTTGGGAATGAATAAATTTGGGTATTTGCTAAATCATCTATATAAAACCTAGTAGGATTGATAGTATCATTTATTAATTGACTTAATTCAGAACTAGGTTCACCAACTATAGTTATTATATCATTAACTATGGAGTATGTAGTATAATTAGAAGATATGATACCTTTTAATGCGAAGAATATATAATAATTAGATAAATAATAATTATTTAAACTTGAAGCTGAATTACCAATAACCCCTTGTGTAAAATTAACAGATATATTTCCTAAAATATCATAAATATTTTTTGTATTATCAATATTTGGATAATTAGCAATATTTGGAATTTCTATATTAAAATTGATATTATTTATATTTTCCCAATAGTTAAAAAATGGGATTGAATCTACCTCATAAAAATTTATTTTATTAAATAAAAATTCATAAATTCCACTATTTTCTAGATAAAATCTAAATAAATTTTTATTATAAAAATATTCATAAAAAACATTTTGGGTATTACCATTTTTAATATTAGAAATATAATTAATTATATTTCTATTTGGAGAATACATTTTTGGTATATTTAATTGAAATATATTTGGTATAACAATTCTATCTTCTAAAGTTAGTGTAAAATAACTATCTTGTAATAACGGTAAATTTTCTAAAGTATTTAAAATAGTAATATTATTAACATTTATAGTAGCCCCTTTTGATGTAATTGTTGTTGTTTGATAAGAATTTAAATTAACATTTGTTAATGTGAAATAGAATTTATCATTTGAAGCAGATAAAGATATATAATCACCTATTTTTAATATATTACTATATAAACCAGGAAATGTAATTTCATTATTAGATATATTAAAAGAAAATGTTGTACTAATAGGATCTATTGATGGTTGAGAATTAAGTATAGCATTAGTACTTGCAATATCAAATCTAGATAATGAATATCTATTTTTTGATATTGTTACATTATCATTTTCTAAATATGATATACTATTTGAAGTATATATCTCAAAATATCCACTATTATTATAAGGATAATTTAATATTCTTTGATTTAATTTTGGTGATAGATATGTTGCACCAAAGCCATCAAGTGGTATATTTTGAGAAGTAGGATTAAATGTTATAGAAGCATATGTTCTAGTTCCTGGAAATGCTATATTCATTTGTGTTCCTGGTTTATTTAAAGAACTAATAATACCACTAGTATTAAATCCTATATCTGAATATGGTGGTTGTATATTATTATCAATAGAATTATTAGTTCTATTATTTTGAGGACCTACTATAGTATATAAATTAAATCTAACCCTATCTCCTTTATTAAAAGTATAAGAAAAATTATCTATTGTTAATAGTCCAGATACTATATTTTCATTATCAAAATTTATACTTCCGTCAAATTGATTAGTACCTACTTTAATATAAGCGTCAAAACTATTTATATTTTTTAAATTTGGATCTAATGTCATATAAGTAGTACCTAATATAGTCCAATTATCTTCATTTAATATATCATCATAATCAAATAGACAATATTCAATACATCCAAATAGTTTAAAATAAACACTTCCACCACCTCTTGATGAATCATGATATCCTCCCCAATCAACAAATGTGTGTCTATTATAACTATCTCCTAAATTTAAAATAAATGGAATTTGTAAACCTAATGTATAAGTATCTGTTGTTGGAATTTTCCAATAATTATAAAATAAAGTATCTGTAGTATTCCCTGTATTAGTTGTTGAGGCTGTTAATGATTTCCCATAATTATGAACCAAATCCCATTCAGCTGCATTTACATTATAATAAGCATCATTTGAAGGATCCCAAGATAAATTATTATGAATATTAGTAAATGCTTTTACGTTATATTGATTATTTGAAAGTTGAGAATTAGAATTAGAATAATATAAAGATTTAAATCTTGCAGTATTTTCAAAATTACCAACAAAAACATAACTAGATGTTCCTCCTTGTCCTGAATTATTATTATTTGTTGAACTATAAGTAGTTATATTAGACCCAGGATTTAATATTCTTGTAGTTGTTTTTGAAATAGGAGCTTTAGGATCAGTACTAGCTACTTTACTATCACTAACAATAGCATATTTAATACCAATTCTTGATGATTTAGCATTAGGATTATCATTAGATACGTATAATTTATTTGTATTAGATAATGATGTATTAGAACTTATATTTAAATTTGAATCTTGAGAAAAAGTCCAACCTAATTCATAAAATTTATCAAGACCTAATTTATTAATTTGATTTGAATATGAATTGTTAAAAATAGCACCATCACCAATAAAATCAGTATATATTTGATATTTACTACCTAAACTATAATATACAATATTACTATCATAAGAATTTCTAAAATAAGATTTTGATGAAAGAACATCAGAAGTCGGATACCCATTTAAGTTCATGTCTGGTATACTCAATTGATAGTCTTGATTATATATATAATTATCTTTATATATGTTAGTCATTGAGTTATTATCATAATTTAAATCCATCCAAGAATTATATTTAAATCCTAAATTAGTTCCTATACTATTTGTATCTGAAATATTATTATCTCTAAATGTAAAATTTTGTATTAGACCAGTTGATTGTGAACCTAATGGATCACTTTTAAAAGTACCTCCATCAAATATACCATCTATCCAATGAGTATTTTCAAATCTAGTTATATAAGGATAACCTTTAACCATACCATAATTCCAAATTCCCTCAAATAAACCATTTGTAAAAACTCCACTTAACCAAGATGTTTTTGTTAGTTTAATAGTATGAAATAAAGAATCTTGTTCTATTCTTAGAATAGGATATTTTACTAATATCTGTATAGTTATAGTGCTCAATACTTCAGAACCATCTAAATTTTCTATATATGGGGTTACTGATAAAACTTTATTTAAATTAGTTATTAAAACCCTATTATTATTTATATCCAATCCAACTATATTACTAATCAAAACATTATCACCTGTAATAAAAGAGTACTTAGATGATGTTAAATCTAAACTACTATTTTTTGGAGTAGTTAAAGTTATATTCCAAGTATAATTATCTATATTTAAATAAGTTAAATTCGTTAATCTATCAATTGGATTAGAATTCCAATATCCATTATTCCATGCACCTCCTTTCCAAATTGAAGAATTAGATATTAAAGTATTAACTCCATCAGATGATGGAAATGATCCAAATTTACCATTACCAAAATTTATTGTTAAAAACCCAGAAGTTCCATCACCAGTATCTACTTTATATGTAGTCACTAAATTTGGATCTATATTACCTAAACTTATTGTAGAACTATTTATTATAGTAGAATATGTATTTGTAATATTTGGATAAGTTATTAAAGATGATGTAAATGTATTACAATAATCACTATATGTTGTTTCATATATTGAAACATTATATGATAATATTGAAAATGTTGGATTTCCAAAAGAAGTTGAAAGTTTTATTATACTTAATTCTTGATTAGATAAACCAGAATTAGTTTGTTTTAAAGGTATTGTATAAGTTTGTTGACCATTTAAAGTATATGATTGACTTTTATTACTATAACCTATTTTAAAATATGAACTACCTCCAACACTTTTCAAAGTAAGGTCTATTAAATAATTACTTGCAGTACTAAAAATATTACTACTTGAACCTATTGTAAAATTAAGCTGTTTTGATTGATTATTATTAATAGTTGATACTTTAGATGATGTTGCACTTGGAACTAAATCACTTCTTAATGAACTATAATATATAAATAACTCATAATCTTTTAAAATAACCCCTGATCTAATCACAGGGTCAGTAATACTAGTATTACCAACAGCAACATCAGCATTTTGAGAATAATGCCATATTACTTTAGATGATGATAAATAAGCATCAGAATTTATTAAGTCTGCTAATTTTAATAAAACATCATTGTATGTATCAGTTGAAGTTGCTTTATAACTAACTGTATAAAAACTACCAAAAGATATGCTATATATTTCATTTTCTGTAATAGTATCACCTATTTGAAAAGAAAAAGCATATTCAGAATAAATATCATATTTAGTTTGATATGATAAAGGATGTGTTGTACTTGGTTTAAAAATAGGATTACTATAAACAAAACTAGGTAAATATATACCATTAGAATCTGAATTCCAAACTAAGTTATTATCTGAAGATTGTGTCCATCCTAATTTACCGATACTGCTATAAGTACCAGTAAATACATTATTTAAATGTATATTAGAATTAAGCAACCCTATTCTTGATAATATTTGTTTTTCAGGTCCATTAATAACGTTATTATTATCATCTAAAATAGTATAATCATATGGAGAACCATTCCATTGCCCATTTAACCAAGTTCCTGAAACCCAATAAATATTATTAGCATTACCATAATACCATGTTCCTGCATTCCAAACAGCACCTGTCATATTTCCATTATAGAAATTTCCATTATTCCAATTAGAAAAATTAAAATTACCACTATAAAAATTCCCATTATTCCATACACAAACATTAGAATCATTAGGTATTATATTTAAATTATATGAGTATGATGAGGTATTACCTTGTAATATACTATCACAATAAGGATTAAATATACCTCCATTAAAATTACCATTATTAAAATTACCAGCTAACCATGCAGAGTTATTAAATTGTCCTGATGTTGAATCAAATAAACCATTTTGCCATAAACCACTATCAAATATAGCAGTTTCTTTTATATCTAATGTAGTGTCGTATATTTTATATTGTTTTTTTTCGCTAAATATACCATTTCTCCATAACCCATAAAAAGATTGAGTAAATTGATTTACATAATCTGAATCAGAACCTAATAATATATTATTACCACTTCCAACAAAATTACCTCCACCAAACACACCATTATTCCAAACGATACCATTAAATATACCACCATTAAATTCACCATTATACCATGTAGATTGAGTACTAAATAAACCTTCATTAAATATACCACCTTGCCATGTATAATCAGTAGATTGTGTTGAATTTATAAATGTATTTTTATATGTTGATAAAAATTTACCACCATTAAATATACCATACTGCCATATAGAATTACCTGTAAAATCACCACCATTAAATTGACCATCATACCAAATACTATAACCTATACCTAATGTAGAATTAAAAATACCATTATAAAAAATACCATTATACCAATAAACATTACCATCACCCCCTACATTGGCATTTTTAACTATACCATCATACCAATATGATTGAGATACTCCAAATGATTGAGATACTCCAAATGTAGTTTTACTATGAGGAACAGAATTATCTCCTAATATGCCGTTATTCCATATACCACTATACCAATCTGAATTATAAAATAACCCATTATTAAATGTTCCTTTAACCCAAATAGACTTATAAAAAGTTCCTGAATTAAATACTCCATCATACCAATTATTATATAATTGTAAATCGGAATAAGATATATTTTGTAAAACTCCATCATTATTAGTAAATAAACCATTATTAAATGTACCATTTAACCAATAACCATCATAAAAAATACCATTATTAAATACATTATTATTCCATATACAATCTACTGCGATTGAACTATTCCATGTGGTATTATTAATAACTGATGATTTGACTGTAGCATTATTAAAAATAAGATTTGGATCATTTATATTTAAACCAACTAATCTTAATAAAGATAAATTATTTAAACTTAAATTAGTATTATCAAAATTAGAATTAAAAAATGTAGAAGATTTAAATAATGTACCTAAAAATAAACCTGAATTTATATTTGAATTAGAAATTTTAACAGTATTAACGTAATTTTTATTAAATAAACCATCTACAATCGAATAAGTTCCTGTAGATAATAAACTAACAATTGAAGAATTACTTAGTCCTAAATAAATATTCGTATTTGAATATGTTATAGACACTATACTATATGTTCCACTTATATCCTGTGTGTTATTAAACATTATAGAATCTAACCAAACATAATTACCAACTTTTAAAGTACCAGTTGAATACTCATTAGGTGAGTTTAATATTACTGATAAATTATTATTTACTTTAGTAATAGATAAATTGCTACTACTTCCTGCTATTATATTAGTATTATAGTTTATATTAGTATAATTAATAAATTCACTACTATCAACTAAACCTTCATTTATATCCCCATTACTAATATAAGCATTGCTAAATAAATTATTTACATTATTTTTAGTTAAATATGTATTAGAAGAAGTTAAGAAACTACCAAAATCAATATCTATTGAATAATTTTTATTTGGGTTATCAATAAACCTATTTTCATGTGGTCTATAAATATTTTCATAGACAAAAATATCAACTAAATTATTATTATCAAAAGGAGTTTTTAAACTAATTATAAGATTATCAGCAAAATCAGGATTAAAAATAGAATCAATAACATATCTTAATTCATAAGGCATTAATAATTTTTGACTTAAACTCAAACTATTTAGTAGAAAGTTTTTGTCTATATTAGTAATGTAAAAATTATCCATCAAATCTAACCTTAAAAAATCACTTTCTGAAATATAAAGTTTTAATATACCTCTTTCTTGTATTGTTTCAGAAACATAATAAGAAATATCAGCAGATATTATATTTAATACATTAGAACCATTTAATTTACTATTAATAACTAAAGAATTATTAATTTGACTATTATATATTTGACTATTATTTATAGTAGAATTAGATATTATAGAATCTAATGTTTCTGAATTATTTATATTTACGTTTTTAAAATCACAGAAATCATAAAAACCTCCATTAAGAGTAATGTTATTACTTGATGTAGCACTTAAAATGTAAGTATTATCAAGACCTACTACATTAGTATTAATTACATTTCCATCATTAATAATACCTGAATTTATATTAGAATCTAATATAAAATTATAACCATATCCATTATTATTACTATAATCAAAATGTTGTTTTACTTTATTATTAACTAATTCTGCATAATAAGATGTTGAACTTTCATCCGATTTAGAGTTCATAACACCACTTTCCCAAGTTGAATTAACAAAGAATCCACTATTCCATGTACCATTATTATCCCATACTTGATTAGTTTTATAATTACCAAATATACCATTATTATGTATTCCATGAAAAGAACCTCCTTGAAAAGATAGTCTTGATATTATAGGTTTTTTATATAAAGTATCTATATACCAATTATAAGTTGTATTACTATAGTTATATATATTACGTTGTTTTAATAAAGTCCTATTATAATTAAAATCTTCTCCAAATATCATTATTCTTCCGTTATAAGGAATACCTGAAAATGAACCTGAAATAAATTCACTAGTAATATTTAACCATGTATTACCATTTCTTGTCCAAAAACTATTCGTAGCTGATATACCACTATTTTGACCAATACTATTAGTAGAAGATATACCACTAAATGTACTTGCTGAATAAATTATATTATTAGTTAAACCATATTCAAATTTAGATATTCTATTATATGTATAATAATCAGAGTATGTATAAGAATCAACAAAAATTTGATTTATATAATCAAATTCTCTTTGTGAAGTAATATTATAAATCTTCTTATAATTATCTAAGTTATCTGTATAATATGATTGTGTAAATATTGTTGAATATGTATATGCTAAATCTATAACAATTTGACAATTATTAGTATATAATACAGTATATCCATCTGCATTTTGAGCATATTTACCTATATCAATATATTTTTGAGAATCATAAATTCCATTCATTATAAAAACTTTATCTCCTGCTTGGATATTAGTATTTATTTCTGAATAAATTGCTGTTTTAGGATTACCGTTTATATAATAAACTTCTGCATAATTTAACAAATTTGATGTATAACCTAAAACTATATTTTGAGACATTTAATTAAAATTTTTTTTATTAGTAAATTATTTAATGTATTTACTGAAAGTAGAAGAAAGTTCTGATGAATATCCATTAAATAACATAGAATCTAATTCATCTAAATCTTCGTAATTTTTAGAATCATTTATAACTAAAATAACTTCTTTAATATCTTGATTGTTCTTATCTAAACAAGAGTTTTTTAATAAATCACAACATTTTTCTTTACTAGATGATATATTATTAAATAAAGATATTAATTCTAATTTTTCTTTAGTTTTCTCATCTATTTTAGAATCTGAATAATCTTCATTTATAGACTCTAAAATACTAGTTAAATAATCAAGATTATATTTAGATTTGTTAGATTCATTCCACATATCTAATATCATTTTGTGGTCTAATTTAATTTTATATTTATCTAATAACTTTTGGATATTCATAATATACATTTTTATTTTATATATTAAATAATATATACTATATGATAAAGAAATTAAAAATATTTTTAGAAAGCAAAAATCCTACTTTTACAAAAATATCTAATGATGAGGCTAAAGAGTGGTTAAAAAATGTTAAACCAATAAAATTTAGTGATGTGGAATTAGAAAAAATCAAAGAATTGATAGATTTTGAATTAAAAGATTCCTTATTTGAAGTAGATTACCCATTTAATTGTATAAATTTAGATACAGGAGTAATATATTCTCTTAATAGAGATTTTTATCTTATTTCTTTAGGTAATAGAAATAAAACTAGTAATTATTGGTGTAAAGGATTTCCTAATTTAATATCCTTTATAAAACAAAAATTAGTTACAAAATAATTTTTTATTATTAAAATTTTTTCGTATATTTGTTATATCAAAATAATAAATAATATGTTAAAAATAGGTATAACTGGTAATGTATATTCTGGGCACGAAAAAATTGCTAAACAATTCTCAAATATAGGTGTGCCTTTATTTGACGCTGATGTTGTAATTAAATTTATTCTTAATTACAGACAAGATTACATAGACTTAATTAGAAAAAAAGTAGGAGACCATGTCTTTTATCATTCTTACTTAGAGCCGTCTAAGATGTCCTATTTTGATTTCAATACTATTTTAGATTTGATTAAACCAGAAGTGTTTAACTCTTATGAGAAATGGAGATTGCGTTATAAAAATAACTATTATACTATGTTCTTATGCTCTGTTCTTTTCGAAAAAGAATGGAATGAACATATGAATTTTAATATTAATGTTTATAGACCTGAGTCTACTAGAATAGATGATTATAAGAAAAGTAATTATTACTTTAATTCTGATATATTCAATAATGAAATGTCGGATTCTGATAAAAATACAATAGCTAATTGGGTAATACATAATTACTCAACTAGCTATGATAATATTTCCAACCAAATACAAAAAATAAATAAAAATATAATTTCAAGATTAAGTACTCATTCTAAGAATGATGATATAATCTTTAGTATATTTGAATAATTTATTTAGTAGATATAATTATATCTTCACCTTTTTCAATTTTCTGATTTAAAGAAAATAATGCTTTAAGAATTAAAGCTCGATCTAATTCAGTGAGTAAATCACTTTCTAAGGTTATTCCAACCGCATTTATTATTATATTAATACAAGTAGTATCTTCGATTGTATCGGAGTTTAATAAATCTTGTATCATTTCATGTTCTGAATTTTCCATCTTTTTGTTTTATTGTTTATTGTTTAATAAAAACCACCAACAAAAGTTGGTGGTTTTTTATTTTTTAATTTTGTGATAAGAATATTTTTCTATTTTGTCTATCTACTAAAGTTACTTTAACTTTAACTTCTTCTCCAATAGAAAGTGATTTGTTAGGATTTTGGATTAAACCAATTGTTTCATTATCTAAATAAATAAGTGAACCAAATTGTTTGTTATCCTTTACTTTACCTGTAAGAACTTGTCCTACTTTAATAACATCCCATAAAGATTCTCTCAATATTTGAGTTAAGATAATCTTATCTTTAATGATTTCTTTAACATAGAAGTCAATTTCAAAACCTGGTGTAATTTCAGTAATTCTTTCTTGCCAATCAGGATTTAGATTAGTTTTGTGAATCATACCTGTTAAACATTCATTAAATTCAATGAATACTCCAAATGGTGTAGTTCCTGTTACATTACCACTATAAACTCTTCCTGTTTCTAAGTTTTTAACTTCTTCAGAGATTAAAGATTGTAAATACTTTCTTCTACTTACTATATAAGTACCTTCTTCCCTTGAGAATGATTCAATCATTACTTGCATTGTTTTTCCAACAATTGATTCAGGTGAATATAGTTTATTAATACCTGCTAAAGTATTAGGCATAAATCCTGAAAGTGTAACACCTTCATATAAGATTTCCATTGTGTATCCTGCTGGATTCCATGATTTAACAACTGATGTTACAGATTCTCCTTCTTCAAGAGCTAATAATGTATTATGTGCTCTTGTTTCATAAATCGTAGCAATACTTCCTTTAATAAGGAAATCATCATTATTGATATTTAATATCAATACATCAACTGTATCTCCTACATTAGTATTAATAAGATATTTTGCTTCTGCTGATTTATTTTCAACTCTAATATAGTCTTTTAGAGAAGCTTCAAAAAGCAAATGGTCATTAGTCTTACCTACATAGGTAGCGTGTACTATTTGATTTTGTTCTACAACATGAACATCTAATTGTTCATAGAACTGTTCCATTTCTAGGAAATTTGGGGTTTGATTACTGTTTTCGGCGAATTCATCTACACCAAAATTGTGTTTGTAAATTTTAAGTTTGTGATTTTTTGTCATAATTAATTTTTTAACTATTAATATTATCACAATTTTATAAAAAAGTTTAAAAAATAGTTATATTATTTTTCAACATATAATCTCTTAATTTTTGAGAGTCTTCATATCTTTCTTCTTCAATAGACTTTTTTAACTTCTCATTTAATTCTATTGTTATTTGTTCAATAGTTTTTTCCTCTAAAAATTGTTTATCTAATAATAATGATTCAAAATAGTCTTCCATATGACTTATATCATAAAAATTAATATCTTCAAGATTTTTAATATTCTTAAACTTATCAACTTTATTGAGTTTTTTCATGAAGTTCTCACTAAGGCATGAGTTTCTTATTAAGAACTTAGCTAAATAATAAGGTCTTGTCTTAAATTGAGTTAATAAAATAACTAAATTGCTAAATATTGTTTGGTCTTTTTTCAAAATACAAAATTATAATTTATTATAATATATATTAAAATAATAATCGAAATTATATAAATTTGCATTTTGTTCTTGATTATAATTTAAAGTAATTACATTACTTATTGTATCTGTTACTATAGAAAATTTATTTCTAATATTAGATTTGTTCATAATATTTGGATTATAAGTAATATTATACTTTAAATTATTATTATTATTCACTATACTATTATAAGATA
>Ga0316221_1000325_pt1 | contig 64760 bp, 53 predicted proteins | sample TBH18007metaG_FD_206003 | JGI IMG/M metagenome (GOLD analysis project Ga0316221, IMG submission 206003) | Freshwater microbial communities from Trout Bog Lake, Wisconsin, USA - TBH18007 | ecosystem: Environmental > Aquatic > Freshwater > Lake > Hypolimnion/Profundal zone | place: USA: Wisconsin... | reverse complement strand
CGCCGAGGACCGCACCAACTTCCACTTCGAGATCCGCCACGAGGCCCTGCCGGGCGCGCTCGACCGCTTCGCCCAGTTTTTCATCGCCCCGCTGTTCGCGCCCACGTTCGCCGAGCGCGAGATGAACGCGGTCAACTCCGAGTACCAGCTCCGCGTCGAGAACGACGACTGGCGCGCGTACCAGCTCGGCTGCATCCACTACCGCCCGGACCACCCGGCCAACCACTTCAACATCGGCGACCGCGAGACGCTCACCGGCACCACCCACGACGAGCTGCTCAATTTCTACCGCACGCACTACAGCGCCGGCATCATGACCCTCGCCGTCATGGGCCAGGCCTCCCTCGACCAGCTTGAGCAGTGGGTGCGCGCCGATTTTTCCGCGGTCGAGAACCGCCACCTGCCCGCAATTCATTTCCCGCCGGATTATCTGACCCCGAAGCCTGCGCTGCGCCTGATCCGCATGGAGCCCCTCAAGGACCTGCGCGAGCTCAGCCTGGAATTCCCCCTGACGGCGACGCGGGAGGATTACGCCAGCAAGCCGACGGAGCTGATTGATTACATTCTCGGCAACGAGGGCCCCGGCAGCCTGCTCTCCCAGCTCAAGGCCGAGGGACTCGCCACCGCAATCAATGCCGGCATCGATACCCGGGCCCCGGAATTCGGCAGCTACTCGATCACGGTCAAGCTGACCGCCGGCGGCCTGGCGAGCTATCCGCGCGTGCTGGCCCTGGTCTTCGCGGCCATCGGCCAGCTGCGGGCGGCCGACTATCCCTCCTATCTCTTCCACGAGCGCCAGTCCCTGGCCCGGCTGGATGAAACGTATGCGGACAAGGGCGAGGGCATCGACCGGGCCGTGGCCCTGGCCAACCAGATGCAGGACTACCCTCTCGCGGTCGCCGAACGCGTGCCGTATCTCTGGCTCAAGGAGGACCCGGCGGCCTACCGCCGCGTCCTCGGCCAGCTGCGGCCCGACAACCTGCTCGCCACCCTCATCGCCAAGGGGCTCACCACGGACAAGACGGAGCATTACTACGGCACGCGCTACAGCTACAGCGAGGATGCCGGGGCCGCCTATGCCGCCCTGCTCCACCCGCCCGCGGTCGCCGCCATCCAGCTGCCCAAGCCCAATCCGTTCATCCCCAGCCAGGCGTCGCTGCTCCCGATGCAGCCGCTGCACCTGGTGGATGAGCCGGCGCTGAGCCTCTACTATGCCCAGGACACCGAGTTCCTCCGCCCGATGGTCGGGGAAATCTACCGGTTCCGCCTGCCGCGTTCGCTCGGGTCGCTGCAGAATGCCGTGCTGCTCGATTTCTACCAGGCCTGCATCACCGAGGTGCTCAACGAGACGGCCTTCACGGCCGGCCAGGCCGGGCTGAATTTCACCTTCACCGCCAACCTGGAGGGTGTGCGGATCGCGATCGACGGCTACGACGAGTCCATCACGCGGCTGCGGGATGCCGTCGCGGCCAACCTGATCGGCTTTCAGCTGTCACCCGAGCGCTTCGCCGCGCTCAAGGACAAACTGGTGCGCGGCCTGGCGAGTTTCCCGCGGTCCGATGCCTTCAAGGTCGTGCAGCAAACCCGCAGTGCGACCAAGCGGGAATTTTTTTACCGGTCCGACGAACGCCTCCCGGTGGCGCAGGCGGTGACCCTGGCCGACGTACAGGCGTTTGCCCGCCGGCTCTACGCCCGCGGCAAGATCGAGGCGCTGGTGTACGGCAACGTCACCGCGCCGGCTGCAGCGGCGGCCGCCCGTCGCTTCAGTTCCGTGCTCAAGCCGGCGCCCGTGCCCGACAGCGACCTGCTCCGGCGCCGGCTGCTCGTTTCCCCTCCGGGCGAAGCGATCCGGACCAGCGAGAAGCTCGCGGGCAACAATTCGACCTACTGGCGCGAATGCGTGCTCGGCGGCGACACCCCCGAGCTGCGGGTGGCGACCCTCGCCCTCTCGAATTTCATCGGCGAACCGTACTTCACCGAGATGCGCACCAAGCAGCAGCTGGGCTACATCGTCTGGGGCGGCGCCGACATTGAGGAACACACCCATTACGCGTACTTCGTCATCCAATCCGGCGAACACCCGGCGGACGAGCTGGCGGCGCGGTCCGACGCCTTCATTCCCCGGCTACCAGGCCTGCTGGCCGCGCTGCCCGACGCGGCCTGGGCCACGATCATCGACGGGGTGCGCGCCAAGCTGGCGGAGAAGGACAAGACCATCGCCGAGCGCGCCGACCAGCTCTTCGACCTCGCCTACAACCACGAGGCCGACTGGGGCCGTCGCGCCGCGACGCTCGCCGCGCTGGACCACCTCACCAAGGAGCGGGCCGGTGAAATCCTCCGGAACGCGCTGACCCCCGCCACGCAGGAAACGAGCACCTTCCTCGGCTTCGCCCGCCAGCACGAACCCAAGGCGCCGCAGCCCACCACCTTCACCGACCGCGCCGCCTGGAAACAGACCCGCCAGTACGAGTAAGCCGGACAACCCACACGGCGCGATGCAGTTGCCCGCGAATCATGCGAATGGGCGCGAATGAAATTCAGGAAACCATCGCGACCCTGAAGGGTGAGCCTCGATCACAGCCTGAAGCAGCGGCTTTTTCTCCTCTCTAATTCGCGTCCATTCGCACGATTCGCGGGCAGTCTGCTGCATGAGCCCGGCCAAGCGCCCGGCCTTACTTCAGCTGATCATCCGCCAGCCCGAGCTTGCGCAGCAAGGGATCCCAGCGGGGATCCTTGCGCAGATCCCCAAGGAGCGGATCGGGCCGGAGCCACGAGAGGCCGGAGTCGCGCTGGCGGTAGGCACGCTCGAGCCATTCGAACGCGTGATCGTTGTCGCGGCGGAAGGCATAGGCCTCGGCGATCTGATAGGGGTCTTCACCCGCATCCCAGCTCACGAACGCCAAACCCGAGGATATCCCCGGACTTATGCCACGGAGCTGTCTAGTCCTGTTTTTCATGGTCAGATGGAGGCTTCGCCGCAACCTGCGGCGACGACTCCTGCCTGACCAGGAAAGTGCCAAAGAACGGCCGCAACCTGCGCACCGGGTCCGGACCGTCAAGAATTTGTTCGGTCACTTTTCCGCATCAGTTGCTTTTGCAACTGTATGACAATCACTTGGGCAACTTTTTAAGCGCCTTGTTGATCTTCTCCAGATCGCAGGTGCCGGGGTTATAATCGGGGCCCAGCCACTCGATCCATTCCCGCCCCAGATCGGTCTGCGGCTCCCGGATGCAGGCCAGCATGTCATGGAAGGCCTCCAGTCCGCCGCAGTCCTCCGGCGGCCCGGCGCGTTCGCCGGCCACGCACAAAGGGTAGACGGCGCCCTTTTCGACGACGATGACTTTCTCAACCCGGATCTCGATCTGCCAGGCTTCGCCAAAGTTATAGCCATAGGTGAAGTGCGTCCGATGCTCGAGGTCGAGGTCGGCAAGGCTCACGTCCCGGTCGTCCTCAATCGTGAGGTCGTCGCGCCGCACCGGGTTGCCAAAGCGCAGGTCGTCGAGGGTGAAGACATGGGTCTGGTAGTCGAACCAGTCGAACGCAACCTGGATGCTGTCATGCAGCCGGGAGAGCCACATCGATTCGCGCACGATCAGCCGGCGCCAGATGCGCGGCTGGCATCCGGTCACGGTGAGCCGCAGCGAGAAAACCCGCTCGGGTGGTTTCTTGGCCGGCGCGCCTTTGCCTTCAAGTAGCCCAATCATCCCCTGAGTTGAACGGCGGCCACCGTCGCGCGCAAGCGAAGGCCGAAGCGGGTCCCGGCCGGATTTTCACCACGGAGGGCACGAAGCTCACCAAGGCGGGAAGTCCGGCCTTTGCGTCCTTCGCCCTCTTGACGGTGAAAATATTCCGTGGTCGCGAAGAAACCAACCGTCGGCGGAGTGGCCTGCGTGAGCTTCGTGCCCTTCGTGGTGAACCTTCAGAACTTCAGCTTCACGTAGCCCTCGATCCGGAACGGCAGCTCCGGGAAGATCAGCTCGCTCGCGGTGTACGCGTCGCCGTTGTGGATCCAGTTGTGCCGGTCCGTGACGTTGAGGAAATCGAGATTCACCGACCAGCGTTTCACCTCGTAGAAGAGCGAGGCATTCAGCGTGTACTGGGCGGGGATGTGCCACTGGTCGTCGAGGTTTCCGCGCTGCCAGCCCTGCCAGCGGGCGTTGAGGCCGGCGCCGAAGCCGGTTTCCAGGCGGTAGCGCACGCTGCCGTTGACCATCACGCGCGAGAAACCCACGAGCGACCAGTCGCCCACCGGCACCTGGTTCGCGTACGGATTGTAGTCAGCGGTGCCGGTGCCGAGTCCACCCGGACCGGTGCCGAGCGCATAACCGGCATAGATGTCGCGCCCGCCCATCTGGAAGGGCGCCGAGTCCACATAATGGCCCTCCTGGAACGTCGCGTTGAACGTCGCGCTGAGGCGGCTGGTGGGCTGGTAAACCGTCTCCAGTTCGAGGCCGCGCACCTCGATGTCGTTGTGCGTGCCGCCGAGCTCGATTTCGGTGCGGCGCTGGTCGAAGAGCGTGGCGGCCGCGTAGAGCTGGTTGTCGAGCAGCGAATATTTCGCGCCGATCTCGGCGAGGTCGCTGCGGTTGCGGAGATCATCCCGGTCGATCGCGCCGGCCCCGTTGCCCTGGTCATAGAGCGAGATGCCGCCGCCGCCGAGGTTGCCGGCCACGGAGCGGATGCGCTGGTACGTGGCGTAAAGGGAAGCCCGTGCCGTCGGGCGGTAGACCAGGTTCAACGTGGGCGAGAACGTCGCCACGCTGGCGCGGTCGGACCACGGCGCCGTGCCCTCGGGCGGCAGCGGATCGGTGGCATTGGCGACAAAGAGATCGCCGCGCAGGCCGGCGAGCAGCGAGAGCATAGGAGTCAGCTTGATCTCCTGCTGCCAGAACACCGCCGGATTCCACAGCGTGCTGTTGTCGGTCTCGGGGCTGCCGTCGGCGGCGCCGAAGAAGGGCCGGCCGCCAGGGCCGGTGGTGCCGGGATAATACGAGTTGGGAAACTGTTCCGCCTCGTTGAAGACGCGCGCGGGATCCGTGGCGTCGAAATTGTACATGTACTCGTTGAAGTAGTTCTCGAAGGCGAGCGTGTGGGCGTAGCGCACCGTCACGCCGGCGACCGCGCTCTGCGGCAGCTCCGACCCGCTCCAGTCGAAATGCAGCTCCGTGCGGTTCTCGAAGGTGTGCTGCGTGACATATTCCGCATATTCGAACTGCTGGTAGCGCCGCCGGTTCACGTACTCGAAGAGCGTGCGGTTCACGAGCGTGACCCCGGGCGAGAGCACGCGGGTCAGGAGCAGCTGGGCGCGCGCGACATCGGCGTTCGAAAAATCCCCGCGCGAAAACAGGATGTCGTTCCAGGGCAGCTTCACGACGGTCGTGCCGGGAACCGGGCCCGGGAACGGTGAGGTGTCGGCCGATGCGCCCGTGTAATACAGGTCGTGCCAGATGAGCTGCTGGTTGACGCGGTTCACGCCGAGGGTCTCGGGCGTGTCCTGCCAGAAGACCTGTCCGGTGAACTCCACCGTGGTGGCCGCGGAGGGCTTCCAGGTGACCGCCCCGTAAAGGTCCTCCCGGTCGTCCTTCGCACCGTTCTCCCAAAAAAACGTGTCCCCGCCCTTCGCCTCGTAGCTCACGCGCCAGGCGAGCCGGTCGTCCACCGGCGCGGTCGTGTCGACCTGCACGGAGCCGTTGAGGTAGGAGACGTTGCCCGGCGCCCAGCTGCCGAAACGCGTGGTCACGGTCGTCTCCGGTCCCGCGAAGCTCGGCTGCTTGGAGACATAGTTGACATAGCCGCCCGTAAAATAACCCGCGCCAAACACCGCCGAGCCGGGACCGCGCACGAGGTCGACGGCCTCGACGCCGTTGAACGACGGGAAGTAGCCGTAGTCGTTATAGCTGAGCCGCTGGCCGTTGAGATAGGTTTCCGCGAGGTCGCCCCGGATGTTCGGCGTGGTGATGTTGCCGTAGGAGGCACCGACGTACGCGCTGGGCGAGTAGGCCAGCAGTTCCTGCACGCCGTCGATCTGGCGCTCATTAAACAGCCCGCTGGTGATGGTGCTCACACCGCGCGGGGTGTCGAGCGGGCCGCGGGTGTCGCCGGTCACCGCGTCGCTGGTGCGCGTGAGCGGGTTGACCGATTGATCGACCGGCACGCCGGTGACGACAAGGGGCGAGAGCGTGGTGACCTCGGGTGCGGTTTGCGCTTCAGCGCGGACCAGGGCCAGCAGGCTGGCGGTCACAATCAGGAGTCGGGTCGGGAGTTTCATGGTGGTGGCGGGTGCCCGCCCCGAAACAGACTCCCGGCAAAAGCGGCGTTGCCCGCCCCACGGCGCTCGCAGCGCCTGCTGTTTCCTTCGTCGGCATGATCCGTTTCAGGTTCGAAGGGTCGAGCAGCCGGTCGCGCCGCAATCTCAGCCCTCCGCGGAGGGCACCCCTACAGGCAAGCCGCAGCAAACGGGCCGCGCGCGCCACTGCAAGCGTAAGTTATCGGGCATGCCGGCACCCCAAAACACAAAGGCCGCCTCTTTCGAGGCGGCCTTTATGACCTAACACCAAGCAAACCGTAAGAACTACAAACACTCACCGTCTTACCAGGACGATGTTAACTACACGGGGATAGATGCGCCGGCGCGTGAAACGTTCAAAAATTATTTTGCCGGTCAAAATCGTCCGTTGGCGGACCCCGGAAACACAAGGGCCGCCTCTTTCGAGACGGCCCGAGTGACCTAACACCAAGCAAACCTTTAGAACTACAAACAATTTCTGACTACACCGGGATAGACGGGCCAACCCGGGAAATGCTCAAAAAAAGTCGGGCTTTTTCGCACAAGCATGCATTCCTATTAAAGCATTGATAATTATCAATTAATAAGATTTGGCTGCTGTGGATTGAGCGCCTATGACCCGCACTCCACGGAGCGTCCGCGCAATTTTCCCCCGCGGAAACGCACCTCCCCGGGGTCGCCGGAAAATCCCGTGCCCACCGGATCACCCCGATCCTCGCACTGAAGCATGGCTGGCCACCGTCGCAGCCTCGGACGTCGGCTAATCCAAGGGCGGAGGGTTGCTCGCTCGGCTCAGTCCGGCATCGCGGTCGGCACCCCGCCCGGCACGTCCACCGCCGTCTTGTCCGGCACCGGCGTGCTTTTCAGCGGATAGCTGAACCGCTTGCCCTCGTAATTGCGGAAGACCACCTCGTCATCGGTGATCTTTTCGATGTAGTCAGGGTTCACCGGCACCTTGCCGCCGCCGCCCGGGGCGTCGATGACGTACTGCGGCACCGCATAGCCCGTCGTGTGGCCGCGGAGCGCCTGGATAATCCCGATACCCGTGCGGACATCCACCTTGAAGTGCGCCCCGCCGGTGATGAGGTCCATCTGGTAGAGATAGTAGGGCCGGACCCGCATGCGCAGCAGGCGGTGCACCAGGGCCTTCATGACCTCGGCGTCGTCGTTGACCCCCTTGAGCAGCACGCTCTGGTTCCCCAGCGGCACCCCGGCGAACGACAGCCGCTCGCACGCGTCCTTCAGTTCCTGGGTCGTCTCCTTCGGGTGATTCACATGGATGCTCATCCAGATCGGGCCGTATTTCCTGAAGATCTCGCAGAGCTCCGGCGTGATGCGCTGCGGCAGGAACACCGGGATGCGCGAGCCGATCCGGATGAACTCGACGTGCTTGATCGCGCGCAGCCGCGCCAGCAGGTGCTCGAGCTTCTTGTCCGAGAGCAGCAGCGGGTCTCCGCCCGAGAGCAGGACGTCGCGCACCTCGGCATGCGACTCGATGTACCGGAGCGCCTGCTCGTATTCGGGATGGAAATTGTAGTCCTGCGCGTTGGAAACGAGGCGGCTCCGCGTGCAATAACGGCAGTAGGAGGCGCAGCGGTCCGTCACCAGAAACAGCACCCGGTCGGGATAGCGGTGCACCAGGCCCGGCACCGGCGAATGCCCGTCCTCCCCCAGCGAGTCGAGCTGCTCCTCGGCCGACAGCTGCATCTCGCCGGAACGCGGGATAACCTGCTTGCGCAGCGGGCAGTCCGGATCGTTGCGGTCGATCAGGTTGAAAAAATAGGGCGTGATCGCCAGCGACAGCTTTTTGTCGGCAAAAGCGCACCCGGCCTTCTCGTCGGGCGTGAGCGTCATGTACTGCTCCAGCTGGGCGACGCTCGTGATGCGATTCTTCAGCTGCCACGTCCAGTCGCGCCAGTCGCTCTCGGGGATGTGCTGCCAAAGCCCCTGGCCTTCAAACCAAGTGGCGCGGTCTTCAGTATAGGGCATCTGTTTGTGGCGAAACTGGTACGGGGCCTAATCAGTCGTGTCAAATGGCGGGGTCAAATTGGTCCAAGCCTGATTTCCTATCTAGGCGGGTGGTCTCCTGCCCTGCAATCCATGAGTCCTGGACGCGGGATCCGGCGCCCGGCCGATTTTCTCGGGCTCCGGCCATGTTTCCCCTTGGCAGCCATGGGCCGACGCCTTTTCGTCAGGCTTTAATGTCCACGCCCAAGCCCGCAATTCTTGCCCTCGAGGATGGATCGATTTTCCGGGGCCTCGCCTTCGGCGCCGACGCCACCATCGCCGGCGAATGCGTGTTCAATACGTCGATGACCGGCTATCAGGAGATCCTCACCGACCCCTCCTATTTCGGGCAAATTGTCACCATGACCGCCGTCCAGATCGGCAATTACGGGGTCAATGCCGAGGACGCCGAGGCGGCCACCCCCAAATGCTCCGGTTTCGTCGTGCGCGAGCTCTCGCCCGTCGTCAGCAACTGGCGCAGCCGGCAGTCCCTCGGTGATTATCTCCGCCAGTTTGGCATCCCGGGCATCAGCGAGATCGACACCCGCGCCCTCACCAAGAAACTCCGCGTTGAGGGGGCCATGAAGTGCTGCCTGAGCACGCTGCCCCTCACCGAGGCCGAGGCCATCCACCGCGCCCGCACCTGGCGCGACATGGCCGGCGCCGATTATGTGAAGGACGTGACCTGCAAGGAGCCCTACCTGTGGCAGGCTGGCGATCCCGCGAACCACAACACCCCCTACCTTCCCGTCGGCACGACGATGAACGTCCCGGGGATTCCGGCCGAAAAATTCCGCGTCGCCGCCTTCGACTACGGCGCGAAGCACAGCATCTACCGGAAGCTCGTGAACCACGGGTTCGAGGTGCAGGTCTTCCCGGCCACCGCGACCCATGAGCAGGTCCGCGAGCACCGGCCCGACGCCGTCTTTCTCTCCAACGGCCCCGGCGATCCCGCCGCGCTCCCGTACATTCACCGGACCGTCACCGGCCTGCTCCCGGACTACCCGATCTTCGGCATCTGCCTCGGGCACCAGATGATCACGCACGCGCTCGGCGGCACGACGTTCAAGCTCAAGTTCGGCCACCGCGGCGGCAACCAGCCGGTGAAGAACCTCGAGACGGGCAAGGTCTCCATTACCGCCCAGAACCACGGCTTCGCCACCGACCCGAAGTCGATCGAGAGCCGCGGCGCCAAGGTCACGGAGATCAACCTCAACGACCAGACCGTCGAGGGCCTCCGCCATGCGAGGCTGCCCGTGTTCAGCGTGCAATACCATCCCGAGGCCGCCCCCGGCCCGAACGACGCCGATCCGCTCTTCGTCGATTTCTACCGGATGGTCGGGCAGCGGAAGGCCGGGAAGATCTGACGGTCCCGTCCCGTTCTCCGGGATGGAGCCGCGGCGCCATTTTTCGGCCGCCGATGGCTTGCCCCAACCGGCATTTTCGCTGAAACGATCCCGGTGAAAAAGTTCTTCGCGCTCACCGTGCTCGTGGCCGCCGGGTGGCTTTATTTCCACGAACCCGCGGCCACCTGGCGCGGCATGCCGGCCGCGAGGGACCCGCTGCAGACGGCCGGCCCCCTGCCCGCACCTTTCACGCACGGCAACTATGTGATCACCCCGCTCGCCCGGTATCACGTGACCGCCGTCGTGCTCAGCCGGGAACGCTACCGCAACGACCGGGCCGCCGAAATCGGCCCCGTGGACCTGGCCCTCGGCTGGGGCCCCATGTCCGTGGCCTCCGTGATCAACGAGCTCAAGATCAGCCAGTCCGGCCGCTGGTACGAATTCAGTTACTCGGGCGACGCGCCCCTCGACCAGCGGCAGATCGAGATCCACTCCGCCAACACGCACTGCCTGCCCGCGGATGACGCCGTCCGCGACCGCCTGCTCGCCGTGAAACGCCACGAACTCGTCACGATGGAGGGTTACCTCGTCGAGGTGACCTCCGACGACGGCTATCGCTGGCGCTCCTCGCTCACCCGCGAGGATACCGGCGCCGGTGCGTGCGAGGTGATGTGGGTCACCCGCCTAGACAGTAAAAAATTATAGGGCGGGGTCCGTGTGACCCTGCCCTGCATCGGTTCCCAGCCACGCTTCGAATTTCACCGCGTCCTCCGGCGTATCCACGCCGATCGTCGGGTCCTCGGTCACGCCGCAGGCGATCTCATAGCCATGCTCCAGCACACGCAATTGCTCGAGCTTCTCGATCTGCTCCAATCGCCCGGGTGGCAGTTTGGCAAATTTCTCCAGCAAATCCGCCTGGTAAGCATAAAGCCCGAGATGCTTGAAGCACGGGTTCGCCCTCACCCAGGCATCGTCGATCGCCGCCCCGCGCTCCCGCGGGTAGGGCGTCATCGCCCGCGAAAAATACAGGGCCCGGCCATCCTGCCTCATCACCACCTTGACCTGGTTGGGATTAGCAAAGTCCGCCGCCGTCCGGAACGCCGTTGCCAGGGTCGCCATCGGCACGCCCTCCCCCAGCAGTCCGGCGAGGGCGCGAATCTGTCCGCCCGACACCAGCGGCTCGTCCGCCTGGACATTGATCACATGGCCGGCCCGGATAATCCGGTTGGCCTCCGCGATCCGGTCCGTGCCGCTTGGGTAGGCCGGGTCTGTCATAATCGCCTGGAAACCCGCCCGGACGACGCATTCCTGCAAAAGTTCATGGTCCACGGCGAAATACAGCGGAAACTCCGGCGCTTGGCTGGCGATTCGCTCCGCCACCCATGCAAGCAGGGGCCGGCCCTTGATCTTGTGCAAGAGCTTGCGGGGGAATCGGGTAGACTCCAGCCGGCATGGCACGATGATTGCAGCCACGGTCATTTTTGACAGACTGGCATCTGGTTTTTAGGTTGCAAGCCACGCCCTCATCCCGGATTTACGCCGACTCTTCCCGTCCACTCCATGAACAAAAGCGACACCACGCCTGCCAGCCCTCAGCTCGTCAAGGAGCTTTTGGTGCAGAACAAGATGGGCATTCACGCCCGTCCTGCCGCCATGATTGTCCGCATCACCAACAAGTTCAAAGCGGATGTGTTTGTGGAGAAGGACGAGGAACAGGTGAACGGCAAGAGCATCATGGGTCTCATGATGCTGGCGGCCGGCAAGGGCTCGAAGGTCAAGTTTCTGGCCAGCGGTACGGACGCCCAGCAAATGCTGGACGAGCTCGACCAGCTTTTCATCCGCAAGTTCGACGAGGCTTAAGATCCGCCCGCGAATTACGCGAATGATTCGAATCGGAGCGCTCGCCTCCGTCGCGACTCTGCGATTTTTCCGGGCATGTCCTATTTGCGTGATTCGCGGGCAAATCAAATCCCGAAAAACATCCGCGCATTTGCGGACGTGACCGCGGCCAGCTCCTCGGGGCTCACCCCAAACACTTCCTTGGCGGCATAGTCCGCGGTATGGCGCAAAAAGGCCGGCTCGTTGGGCTTTCCCCGGTGCGGCATGGGCGTGAGATAGGGTGCATCCGTCTCGATCATCAGCCGCGCGAGTCCCTGCGCCTTTGCCGCCGCCCGGACATTCGCCGCACTCTTGTAGGTCAGGATGCCGGTGAACGACGCGAACCCGCCGCGCCGCGCGAGTTCCGCCATCTCGGCCTCGCCCTCGGTGAAACAATGGAACACGACCTTCGTCCACTCCACGCCGCTCGCGTCGATCATCTCCACGCACTCCGCAAATGCGCCGCGCGAATGGATCACGACCGGGCAGCCCAGCCGCTTCGCCAAGGCCAGTCCCGCGGCAAAAGCCGCGCGCTGCCAGCCGAATATCGTCTCGGCCTCGGCCGCTTCCTTCGGCAGATGAAACCGGTCGAGCCCGATTTCGCCGACGGCCACCGGCTCGAGGTAGGGCGGGCCCGCTGGGCCCGCCGCGTTCGATCCCGGCGCGCCCAGCGGTCGCGCCCTGCCCCAGAACTCCTCCACCTGCGCCTGCGCCGACTCCCAGTCCACTTCGACCGCGCAGGGATGCAGGCCCACGGTATATCGGACAAAACCAGTGTGCTCACGCGCCAGGTCCCGGTAAAGGGTCCAGTCCTCCGGCGACGTTCCGATGGAAATCATCATGTCCAGCCCCGCCGCGCGCGCCCGGGCCAGCGCGCCCGGCAGCGTGCCGGCTTGCACGAAGGATTCCAGATGAGTGTGCGTGTCGATCAAGCCCATGGTGATGTAATTTCCAAGGAGGAAGCTCGAAATTCGAGGAGAACCCGGAGGCGGCCAATCCTCAAACCGGCGGATCCGCCCAAATTTCGGATTTCGACTTTCTATCTCCGGGCTTCCTCACCCTCTGCCCTCGGGCTTCCCGCCATAAAGCGGGCCGTATCTTTCGCGCAGATAGCGCACCAGGTGCCGCGGAGACAGCTCTTCGCCCGTCACGCGCCGGACCAGCGTCAGGGCGTCGAACCGGCGCCCCTGCGTGTGGATATTTTCCCGCAACCAGCCGAGCAGCCATGTAAAATCCCCGCGCGCGAACTCTTCCTCCAGCGCCGGCCGCAGCGCGAGGGCCCGGTACCACAGCTGGGCCGCCAGCATGTTGCCCAGGCAGTAACTCGGGAAATACCCAAATGCCCCGCCGCTCCAGTGCACGTCCTGCAGCACGCCTTCGCGGTCGTTCGGCGGCGTCAGCCCGAGCAGTTCCTGCGCCGCTGCGCGCCATGCCGTCGGCAAATCCGTCACGGCCAGTTCCCCGGTGAAGAGTTTCTTCTCCAGCTCAAACCGCAAGATGATGTGCAGGTTGTAGGTCACCTCGTCCGCCTCGACCCGGATAAGGGTCGGCGCCACCGCATTGATCGCGAGGTAGAGTTCGTCCGAAGCGATCGCCGCCGTCTGCGCCGGGAACAGCGCCCGGAACCGCGGCTCAAAAAACCGCCAGAACCCCCGGCTGCGCCCCACTTGGTTTTCCCACAGGCGGCTCTGCGACTCATGCACGGCCATGCCTGCATTGATGCCGAGCGCCGTGCCCAGCTGCGTCGCCGGCAGGCCCTGCTCATACAGCCCGTGGCCCGTCTCGTGAATCGCGCCGAAGAGTGAGCGCAGCGGCTCGTCCACCGAGAACCGCGTCGTCATCCGCACGTCGGAGCCCGTGCCTGTGCAGAACGGATGCAGCGACACGTCGATGCGCCCGCGCGCGTAGTCAAAGCCGATCCGGCCGGTGACCTCGCGCAAGAACGCGAGTTGCCCCTCGACCGGAAACCCCTGCAGCGCACCCGCCCGCGGCCTCACGGGTGAGGCGGCGATCTGCCGCATGAGCGGGACCAGCTCCCCTTTGAGCTCGGCAAACAGCCGCCCGATGACCGCCGCCGTCATGCCGGGATCGAACTGGTCGATCATGTAGTCATATTCCCGGCCCTGCCAGCCGAGGTGGACCGCCTCGCGTTTCGCGAAGTCCAGGTTCAGGGCGAGCACCGGCGCATAGCCCGCAAAGTCGTCGGCCGCCCGGGCCTTGGCCCACGCGTGATACCCCCGGCTTCCTTGCACGGCCTTGTCCCGCACAAAGTCCGCCGGCAGCTTCGTCGCGCGGTCGTAATCGCGCCGCGCATTCTTCACGACGGCCCGCTGGTCGTCGCTCAGTGCCGTCAGGTTTTTCTCCAAGGCGGCGAGCCACCCGCCCAGGCGCGGGTCGCTCGCCGCCACGTGCTGCGCCCCCGCAAGGGCCGCCAGCTGGCCGGCCCGCTGCTCGGCGGCGCCCGGCGGCAGGTTGACCTGCTCGTCCCAGCCCAGCAATTCACCCACCGTACCGAGGGCATGCACGCGCTTGATCCAGTCGGTCAGTTCCGCATAAATGGTTTCGGAGGACATGCCGTCATTGCATACGCCGCGGACCGCGTTGGCCAGTGCGATGTCACGGCCGGATTCCATTTCCAACGAGCGGCGCTGAGCGAAATTGACCCCAGTCATCGGACTTAAGGTGGCGAATCCTCCGGATAAGCCGTCGTGGCGCAGGCATCCTGCCTGCATCAGACTCAAGGCAGGCAGAATGCCTGCGGTACTCCGATCACGGCTGGTCCGGAGGGCTCGCCCCACCTCAAGGCGGTTCAGCCGGATTCAAGCCGCAGCACCCAATGTCGGCTCCGCCCAGAAACTAATTGTGCGCACCCGCCCGCGCCCCACCATCGCCCGTGATGTTTTCCGCCCGCTCCAAGTGGCTTGTCGTCGGCCTGGCGTTCCTGCTGCCGCTCGTGTTCGCAGGCTTTACCGGCCACGCGTGGGAGGACTATTTCATCACGCTGCGCAGCAGCCGGAACCTGGTCGAGGGCCATGGGCTCGTGTTCAATCCCGGCGAACGCGTGCACACGTTCACCTCCCCGCTGGGCGTGCTGCTGCCCGCGCTCTGCACCTGGATCGCCGGCGTGGACCACGAGACCGCGGCGCTGTGGCTGTTCCGCCTGCTCAACGCCGCGCTGCTCGCGGCCGCGGCCCTGCTGGCGTGGCGCCGCTTCGACACCCTCCGGCTGGGCGCACCCGGACGCCTCGTGTTCTTCGGCCTGGTGCTGGCCGACGCCAAGCTCACGGACTTCGCCATCAACGGCATGGAAACCGCCGTGCTCGTCTTTTTTATGCTCCTGCTCTGGAGCGAACTCGAGGCCCCGGCCGGTCCGCGCGCCAGCCGGCTGGCCCTCGCCCTGGGCGGTCTGATGTGGACCCGTCCCGACGCCTTCATCCTGGCCGGCGTGCTGCTGGTGCCGCACGTCTGGTTCCGCCGGCGCCGGGGCGGCGAGACCGAGGTGCGGCCGGCCTGGGCGCAGCTGGGGCGCGGGATCCTCCTCGGCGCCTTGCTTTACCTGCCGTGGTTCCTCTGGGCGTGGTGGTACTACGGCACGCCGGTGCCCCATACCATCATCGCGAAATCGGCCTATACCCCGCCGGTCCACCTCCGGGATCTGCTGTACCTGCCGTGGCAGGTGCTGACCGGGCAATCCGCGCTCCTCGATCTATTCCTGCCCACCTACTGGATCTTCGGCGGCTGGCCTCACGGGCTGACCCGATTCGCCCAAGTCCTCACGGTGATCGCCGCCTTCGCCTGGGTGGTGCCGGGCTGGCCGGCCGCGGGACGAAGACTGTCGCTCGCCGTCTTCCTGGGCATGTTCTACCTGTGCGCGATCATCCTGTTTCCGTGGTATAACCCCCCATGGACCGTGCTGGCCGCCCTCGCGATCGCGATGGCCGTGGATCACGCTTATGCGACCTCCGTGGTCGCCTCCCGGGCGTGGCTCAAGGCCGGGATGCGCCTCGCGTGCGGCTTCATTGTGATGCTGGCCGCCGCACTGTGGGTCGCCTCCGCCTGGCAGATGCGGGTGCAGCAGACCGTGGTGGAAGATGGCGCGCGGCACCCGGTCGGCGAATGGCTCCGGCAGCATGCCGCGCCTGGCGACACCATCTTTCTCGAGCCGCTCGGTTACATCGGCTATTACTCCCGGCTGAAAACCTACGATTTTCCCGGACTCAGTTCGCCGGAAGTCGTGGCCGCCGTCCGCGGCGGGGCCAAGAGCTATGCGGCCCTGATCGCAAGATTGCGTCCGACTTGGATTGTGCTGCGGCCCGTGGAGGCCGCCCGGCCCGAATTCAGCCGGCATCCGGTGCTGAATGACTATCTCCTGATAAGAAGTTGGGACGCCTCGCCCCAGCTCGACGCAATCTCCGTGCTGCCCGGACGCCCGTGGAACGAGTTTGAGGCGCACTACCTGCTCTATCGGCGAAAGCCGGCAGCTGGCAGTGGCCGTTGAGGCACGGCGAAACTTGCACCCGCAGCAGCTGGATCGCTCAGCGCGTCTCGATGCTGACATCCCCGCCGCTGGAGCGGAGCTTCAGCAACGGGCCGCCGCCATTGACCTTCCCGGCGAGCCGGCTCTTGCCCGAGCCACCCCGCTCAATCGTGATGGTCAGTCCGGCCGCGTCCACCTCGCCGCCGCTGGTGGACGCGTCGAGGTCAAAGCTGGCCCCCCTGTCCACCGTTGCGCGGACCCGGCCCCCGGACGTGCTGAGCTTGCAGTCGCCCTTGAGCGGCCCGGCGATCCCGGCGATGACGTCGCCGCCGCTCGTTGAAGCGTACAGTGTGTTCTCCACGGATTTGATTTCGATGTTGCCGCCGGAAGTGTCCAGGTCCGCCGGGCCCACCGCGCGACCCACGCGGATATCGCCGCCGGAGGTGCCGAGCTTCACCCCGGCCAGGCCTTCCTCCAGCCGCACGTTGCCGCCCGAGGTGGCCGCGTGGATCTCGCCGGCGATCTTGCCGAGGGTGATGTCTCCGCCCGACGTGCGCGCGGCCACCCTGCCCTGCAGGTCGCCCACCGTGACGTCGCCGCCGGAGGTCTTGAGCTCGACGTTGTAATTCACCGGCACGGTCACGGTGAAGTCCACCTGCACCGGGGGCCATGAGCCAAAGTGAAAACCCGAGCCCTGCTTCTCGTAGGCCGCGGCCGCCAGGACCCCGTTCCCTTGCTGCTCGATGGTGAGCGAAAGCTTCTGGAGCATCTCGTCCGCCTCCGCTTCGGAACTCGCCTTGATCTTCTCGTGGGCCACGACTTTCACGGTCGCATCGGACGATGCCAGGACATGAATGTCGCCGCCTTGGGTTTCAACCTTCAGCGCGCCGCCCGGCTGGACCACAAAGGTCTTTTCAACGGTGCGCTCGATTTTGGCGAATGCCGACAGCGGCGCCAGGGCCAGCAAGCCGGCCGCGAGAAACAAAGTGTGGGGTTTCATGGGTTGCATCGTAAAACCCGGACGCGGGCGGGAAGTTACAGGGAAAACGCGTTGGGCGGAAAATTCGAAGGGAGGTTCAAATCCTGGACTCCCCCAGCCTTCCCATGAGAGGGGCTTTTCAATGCGGAACTCATGAAATCTGGAAAAAGACCGTTCGGTCCGATTCCTGATTTCCTGGGTTCCACATTCAAATCGGCCCGTAGCAACCCTCACGAATCACCGATTTCTCCCTTCGGATTTCCGCCGCTCCGCGGCGGCCGGTCAGACCTTCGCGCTGTTGTCGCACTTGTAGTGGACCTGGGAGCGGCGCAGTCCATGGGCGCGCAGGGCCGAGGTCTGGGCCGGGTCGCGGCTCTGGATCAGATGGCGCTGCCGTTCCTCCGCCTCGTCCGCCGCGGCCAGCGCCGCCACGCACAGCAGGACTTCCGAACGGGTTTCGAGCCGGCTCGCGGGAAAGCGCGTGTGCGCGGCAAGCCAGCGCACGGTGTCGCGGAGCGGGTCGGTGGATTTCATCCCTTCAACAGTGCCACACTCCAGGCCGGTTCGTCAAAGCCTGTCAGCGCCACGCCCGGCCCGAGCAGGAACGGCCGTTTCACCAGGTTGCCGTTGCCCGCGAGCAGGCTGAGCGCCGCCGCCGCGCCCAGTGACGGCAGCTTCTCGCCCAGCTTTTGCTCCCGGTAGTCCTTGCCCGAGGTGTTGAACAGCCGGCGCAGTTCGCCACCGTGCGCGGCCAGCATGGTCTTCAACTCCACCGGCGACGGCGGCGTCTCGCGAATGGGCCGCTCGTCGAAGGCCAGCCCGTGGGCGCGCAGCCACTTCACCGCCTTCCGGCAGGTGTCGCAGTTGGCGTAGGTGTAGATTTTCAGGGCGCTCATGCGGCCCGCTTCATTGCCGGACGCAGGGAAACCGAACAAACCAATTTTGACCGTGGGACCCAGGAAATCTGGAAACAAACCATCCGATCCGAATCATGACTTCCTGAGTTCCACATCAAAACTCAACGCTGCGGATTCAGTCCGCCCTTGCCCGGCCCGTTGAAAGCTGCGAAATCCGCGGGCCACCCATGGAATCCGTCCTCGCTGTCACCGGCGTGCGCGTCGCCCGCGGCCGCACCACGATCCTCCACGACGTCGCCTGGCGGGTCCGCCCCGGCGAGCACTGGGTCATCCTCGGCGCCAACGGCTCCGGCAAGACTTCCCTGCTCAAGGTCCTCAACGGCCACCTGCCGCCCACCGCCGGCGAGATCGCCGTGCTCGGCCAGCAGTACGGCGCGAGCGACTGGCGCGAGCTGCGGCTCAAGATCGGCGTGGTCATGAGCGCCTTCGCCGTCGCGATCCCGCCCGCCGAGGTCGCGCTCGACACCGTCATCAGCGGAAAATTCGCCCAGCTTGACCTCTGGGCGCGCGTCAGCCGCGCCGACCGCCGCGCCGGCCTCCGGCTGCTGCGGCTCGTCGGCGCCCGCCGGATCGCCGCGCGCGAGTGGGTCTATCTCTCGCAGGGCGAACGCCAGCGCGTGCTGATCGCCCGCGCCCTCATGGCCAAGCCGCGGCTCCTGATCCTCGACGAGCCCTGCGCCGGACTCGATCCCGTCGCGCGAAATGATTTCCTGCGCCTCGTCGGGCGCCTCGCCCGCCGGCGCCGCGGCCCGGCGCTCGTCCTCGTCACCCATCACGTCGAGGAAATCACCCCGGCCTTTTCGCATGTGCTGCTCCTCCGCGGCGGCCGAGTCCTTGCCTCCGGTCCGCGCACCCGGCTGCTCACTTCCCGCCATCTGTCCGCCACGTTCGGCGCCCCGCTGCGGCTGACCCGCACCGGCCGCCGCTACCAGCTCGCGTTTGCCCGCCCGTGAATCCGCTCGCCGAGGCCATCGACCAGCTGGGGCTCACCAGCCTCTGGACCTACATCGGGCTGTTTCTTGCCGCCTCCCTGCTGATGATCTGGCGGCTGGAGGCGATGCTCGATCACGGTCTCGAGGGGACCGCCCTCGCCACGATCGTGATGCCGTACTGCTCCGGTTTGGGCAACCTGATCTTCGTCGGGATCGTCGCGGTGCGCCACAGCCCCGTGCAGGACGTGCTGACCAACTGCCTCGTCAACAACGTCACCAACCTCACGCTGGTGCTCGGCCTGCCCGCCCTGTTCTGGGGCCTGAGCTTGCGCGCGGAGTCCAAGGCCAAAAAGGGCGGGGGCCGGAAAAAGGGCACCTCAACCGCCGAGACCGAGCAGAAGATCAACCGCCTCTCGCTGCTCCTCACGCTCGCCGCCGTGGTTTTTTTCACCGGCGCCACCTGGGCCCTCGGCGCCGATGGCTGGCTCGATCGCCGCGACGGCCTCGTCCTCGTGGCCCTGTTCCTCTTCTGGCAGTGCTTCCAGGTCTTCGACGTGCTCAAGCACAACGTCCGGCAGCGCCGTGCCTTCAGTCCGATGTTCTATCTCGACCTGGTCATCATCCTGGTCGCCGCCTACGGCATCTATGTGAGCCTCGACTGGCTGGTTGACTGGCTCTCCACGCAAAAGGGCGGTTTCATCAACGCCGCGAACCTCGGCTGGCTGAGCGGCTGGCTCATGGTCGTGCCCAACGCGTTGCTGGCCTTTTATTATGCCGCCAAGCGCCGCGCCGACATCGCCTACGCCTCGCAGGTCGGCGACGGCCACATCTGCATCCCGCTCTGCCTCGGGCTCAGCGCCATGATCCAGCCGATTCCCGTGCCGGGATTCTTCGAGACCGGCCTGGCCATCCTGATCGGCGCCGCGGCCGTGCACCTGGTATGCGTGCTCCTCGCCGGCGGGTTGCCCCGCTGGATGGGGTGGCCGTTGCTCGCCGCCTACGCGTGGTTTGTCGGCACCGGTTTGCTGGGGGCGTGATCGGCCCGGCACCGGGTCCGCGGCTTGCCTGTGTCCGGCGGAATCCACACCTTCAGCGGCATGCCCCATCCCCGCTGGTTTCTGTTCCTGCTCATCGGCGTTTACCCGGTCCTGGCGGAGGCCGGCCCGCCTTCCGCTGTGCCGCAGTCGGCGGAGTTTGCCGAGGCGCAGGCCTGGTCAGCGCACTTCCTCCCGGCCGCCCCCGGCAAGGCCCCGCAACTCCCGCCGTTCAACTTCACCTATGACGGGAAACCGTCCACCGCGCTCCTGCCCGGGTGGATCGAACGCCATGCGGAACGCGACCTGGACGCGCAGCGACAGGAACTGACTGTCACCTATGCGGATCCCCGCACCGGCCTGGAGGTCCGCGGCGTCGCCGTCCGCTACCGCGACTTTCCCACGGTCGAGTGGACCATTTATTTCAAGAATGGCGGCACCGCCGACACCCCGATCCTTGCGGGGATTCAGGCGCTGGACGCCCACTGGGACCGGGAGGGCGCGGACGAATTTCTGCTGCACCACGAATTCGGGACCTTCTATCCCAACGTGCCCACGGACTTCATGCCGCAGGAAAGCCGGCTCGAGGCCGGGACGTCCCGCCGCTTCATCCCCAGCAAGGGTCGCGCCTGCGCCGACGTCATGCCTTACTTCAACCTGGCCCGCAGCGCCCACTCCGGCGTCATCGTCGTGGTGGGCTGGCCCGGAGCCTGGGCGGCCGAGTTTGCCCGCGATGCCGCCGCCGGCATCCGGGTCACCGCCGGCCAGGAGCTCACGCACCTGCGCCTTCATCCCGGCGAGGAAATCCGCACCCCGCTGATCGTCCTGCAATTCTGGCGCGGCGATTGGATCGGCGCGCAGAATACCTGGCGCCGCTGGATGCTCGCGCATAACCTGCCCCGGCCCGGCGGCCAGCAGGTCCGCCCCACCCTGGCCGCCAACAGCGGGGCGCAGTTCGGCGAAATGATCCGCGCCAACGAGGCCAACCAGCTCCTCTTCATCGACCGCTACCGCGAGGAGCGGTTCGGTCTCGATTACTGGTGGATGGACGCCGGCTGGTACGTAAACAACGGCCGCTGGCAGGAGCCCATCGTATGGCGGGCTGATCCCGCGCGCTTTCCGCACGGGCTCCGCGCCATCACCGACCACGCGCATGCGGCCGGCATCAAGTCGATCGTGTGGTTTGAGCCGGAGCGCGTGATGCCCAGCAACGCCCTCTTCCAGGAGCATCCTGCATGGCTCCTGCCCAACCGGATTTCCAAGCGGCTCTCCAAGCTCCTCTATCTCGGCAATCCAGCCACCCGGACCTGGCTCACCGACCTGATCAGCGGCATCATCACCGCCGAGGGCATCGACGTCTACCGCCAGGACTTCAATGTGCTCGAGCCAGTCGAGCTCTGGCGCAGCAACGATGCCGAGGACCGGCAGGGCATCACCGAGAATCATCATCTCACGGGCTACCTGGCGCACTTTGACGAACTCCTGCGCCGGCACCCGGGCCTCGTCATCGACTCCTGCGCGGGCGGCGGCTCCCGGATCGACCTCGAGTCCATGCGCCGCGCCCTGCCGTTCTGGCGATCCGACTACTGCTTCGATGTCGTCTCCAACCAATGCCAGAGCTACGGCCTCGCGCTGTGGCTGCCGTTCTCCGGCACCGCCACCGGGCCGCGCCAACTCACTTCCTACGAGCTGCGGAGCAACCTGAGCTGCGCCCTCGCCATCGCCTCCTGGGATGTGCGCGACCGGACCCTGCCGTACGACGACCTGCGCCGCGCGGTCCGCCAATGGCGGGACTATGCGGAAAACTACCTCGGTGATTTCTATCCGCTCACGCCGTGCAGCCTGGGCTCCGATGTGTGGCTCGCCTGGCAATTCGACCGGCCCGAGGCAGGCCGTGGCGTCATCCAGGCCTTCCGCCGCGCGGACAGTGTCTACGAAACCGCGCGGGTCAGGCTCCGCGGCCTCGATCCCGCCGCGCTTTACCTGCTGGCCGACCTCGACCGGCCGGACCGCGACCGAAAGGTCACCGGGCGCGAACTGATGGAGGCCGGGCTGGAACTCGCCATCACGGACCACCCGGGTTCCGCCGTGCTCACCTACCAAAAGCTGTCCGGCCGGTAATCCGCCGCGGCCGGGCCGGGATTTTTCCGCGCCCTGCGCGGCTGGAAAACCCGGATGCCTAGGCTTCGAGCGGATCGGCCCGGAACTTTTCGCTCAGATCCACGAACGCCGCCTGCGCCTTCAGCCAGCGCGGATCCTGGCGGATCTCGGCCATGGACTTGGCGAGGTTGTTGCAGATGAGATAGCTCGCCGCCCCGATCCGCACCAGGGCGTCGTGGCGCGTGCCATCGCCCGCGGACGTGAATTCAAAATCGCCGGCCTCCAGGTTGCGGCCGGCCAACTGGTGCAGCAGCGGCTCGACATCCGACGGAAGCTTCTGCCGGAACTCTTCGATCCGCGGGCCCGAATAGGCCAGCACGCCGCCGTGCTTGGCCGCGGGTGACAGGATCACCCACTCGTCGAACACCGGCTTCTGGTAGAGCACCCGCATGCGCTCGAAGCTGGCGTGGATGTGCTGGCGGGCGGCGGCGAGGTCCATGAAACGGGGAAGAAGAGGAAACTCCGCTCCATGGCAAGCCGTAGGCGAACGGTGGGCGGGCACGTCCCGTGCCCGCATTCCTTTGATTCGGTGAACAACGCCTCCGCAGGTCCCCACGCCCGGCTCGCGCCATCCATGCAGGCACGGGACGTGCCTGCCCACTTCGGAACGGCTTATTTTCCCTTGGCCCCGAAGATCTCCGCAAAGAAACCCTGCATATGCGCCCACGAGCGGCGGTCGGCCGCGGCGTTGTACCCGATCTTGCCCTGCATGCCGTTCGCCGCCGCCAGTTTGTCGGCTGCGGGACTCGTGAAGGCGTGGATCGCATCCGCGTAGCTGATGAACTGGTAGTCGAACTTCCCGGCATTCATCGTTTCGATGAAGGCGTTGATATCCTTCGCCGTGACAAACCCGTCGCGCCCGCCGTTGCAGATGAGGATCTTCGCCTTGGTCTTGGCCGCCGCGTCCGCCGGCACCGGGATCAGCCCGCCGTGGAAACTCACGATGCCCGCCAGCGGCGCACCGGTATAGGCCAGCGCCTGGACGGTCGAGCCCCCGAAACAATAGCCGATCGCCGCGACGCGCGCCGGATCCACCAACCCCGTCTGGAGGAGCTGGTCGAGGCCCGCCTGCGCCCGCTGGGCCATGAGCGGTGAGCCGTAGAACTGGCCCGACCAGGCCCCGGCCTGCTTCGCATCGGTCGTGCTCTGCCCACCGCCATACATATCGAGCGCAAAGGCCACATAGCCCAGCTTCGCGAGCTGCTCGGCCCGGCTGCGCGCATAGTCGTTGAGGCCCCACCATTCATGGACCACCAGCACGCCCGGCAGTTTACCGTGCGCCGTCAGGGCGTCGTCGTAGGCGAGATAGCCGACCAGCTTGACGCCGGCATGCCCGTAGGGGACGGAACGGGTGACGATCTTCGCTGAGGCGGTCAGCGTGGCGGTGAGGAGCAGCAGGGCCGTAAGAGGGGCTTTCATGGGACCTCATTCTTTGCGCCGATTTTCCGCTGCGTCAAATCCGTCGGCCGGCCAAAAAGCATCCGGGCTTTGCCACGGATGACACCGATGGAGGAAAGCGAACCCCGATCTGTTCTTACAGGAGGACACGGAAGAGACAGAGAATGCGGGTCCTCACTTCCCCGTTCTCTCCGTTTCCTCCTGTAAATCCGCTTGGAGTCCGGGGATTGGACATATGGTCCGCGAAATCCGTGGTTCAAGGGTTAGCGGATTTTTGCCGACGCCCCGTCCATTACAACCTGCCCCCGCGCTTCGAAGCCGAAGCCCCTTGCGCCGCCCTTCCCGCGGGGTATGCTTGGGGCATGAGCATCGGAAAAATTCTGCTAGCGATCGTCGGCGCCCTGCTGGTCCTCGTGATCATCGTCGCCCTGTCCATCAGCGGCATCTACAACCGCCTCGTCACCCTGCAACAGGGCACCGACGCCGCCTGGGCGCAGGTGCAGAATGTCTACCAGCGCCGCACGGACCTCGTTCCAAACCTGGTGAACACCGTGGCCGGCGCCGCCAACTTCGAGAAATCCACCCTCACCGAGGTCACTGCGGCCCGCGCCTCGGTCGGACGCGTGCAGCTGCCCGCCACGGGCGCCCCCACCGACCCGGCCCAGCTGGCCCAGTTCGAGCAGGCCCAGGCCCAGCTCGGCGGCGCGCTCTCGCGCCTGCTCGTCGTCTCGGAGCGCTATCCCAATCTCACCGCCACTGCGGGCTTCCGCGATCTGCAGGCGCAGCTCGAGGGCACGGAAAACCGCATCTCGGTCGAGCGCGGCCGGTTCAATGACGCGGTCCAAGCCTACAACACCGCGCTGAAGACATTTCCCGCCGTGATCTTTGCCGGCATGTTCGGCCATACCGCGCGGCCCTACTTCTCCGCCGTCGCCGGCAGCGACAAGCCGCCGACCGTGCAATTCGACTTCGGCGCCAAGCCCGCACCCGCGAAACCGTGACCTGGCCCAAGGTAGGGCGCGTTAGCCCTGACGCGCCGCGTTCGGCAGAACGTTTCAAGGAAGGCCATCCGGTCATTTCAGCCGGACGGCCTCATTCCAAACCCGGCGGGTTAAGGATGACCCGCCCTGCCCGCTGGCACATTTTCCTCCTTCTGGCCGGCGCCTTGCTGGGTTCGGCTCTGCGCGCCGCCGAGGTGATCCCGGCGGCGCCCCGCGATCACTTCAACGACTACGCCGGCCTCGTCCCGGCCGGCGTGGCGCAGTCCCTCGACGCCACGCTCACGCAGTTCGAGCGCGACACCTCGAACCAGCTCGTCGTGGCGATCTTTCCGCACATGCAGTCGGACTCCTCGATCGAGGACTACACCGTGCGCGTCGCCCAGGCCTGGGGCGTCGGCCAGAAGGGCGCCAAGAACGGCGCGGTGCTGTTCATCTTCAGCGGGGACCACAAGCTTTACATCCAGGTCGGCTACGGCCTCGAGGGCGTGGTGCCGGACGTGCTCTGCAAGCAGATCATCGAAAACGAAATCACACCCCGTTTCCGCAACGGCGACTTCACCGGCGGCGTGCAAGCCGGCGTCCAGGCCATGATGGCGGCCACGCGTGGCGAATACCATGGAACCGGACAGACCGTGGCGAATCGCCGCCGGGGAAACAGCGGCAACTTCAGTCCCGTCGGGGTCGGCGTCTTCCTGCTTCTGCTGGTCGTTTGGTCGATCCTTCGCCGCCGGGGCGGCACCGTCTATGGGCGCAACGGCCGCATCATCACCTATGGCGGATTCCTGGGTGGCGGCGGTTCGTTTGGCGGCGGGGGAGGAGGAGGCAGTTTTTCCGGCGGCGGGGGCAGCTTTGGCGGCGGCGGCGCGGGAGGCAGCTGGTAATCCCATGAACTTCTTTTCGTCCCTGCCCAAGATCGACCATCCGCGCGTCGTCGCCGCAATCACCACTGCGGAACAGCACACCTCGGGCGAGATCCGCGTGGTGATCGCCCGGCACCGGGCCGCCGATCCCGTGGCCGCGGCCACCAAACAGTTCGAGCGGCTCGGCCTGACCCGCACCCGGCACCGCAACGCCGTGTTGATCTTCGTCGCCCCGCGCTCCCGGACGTTCGCCGTCATCGGCGATACCGCGGTGCATGAGAAATGCGGCGATGCCTTCTGGCTCGAACTGACCGCGGCGATGACCGGGCACTTCAAACGCGAAGACTTCACCGGCGGACTCGTGCATGGCGTCGAGCGGGCCGGCGCCTTGCTCGCCGCCCACTTTCCCCGGGTCGTCGGCGAGCAAAACCAGCTGCCGAACGATATCACCGAGGTCGACTGATCCAAGCCGGTCATCCGATCAGTTCTTACAGGAAGTGACGGGGCCCAACGAGATTGGCTTGGAAACTTCCGATCCGATTTAACACGAAGGCCGCAAGGTGGCGCAAAGATTGGCGTAAGCCTGCAGTCCTTCGCTTACTTCGCGTTCTTGGTGTTGAAATCCGCAGCCCTTATCCTCCCCGTTCTCTCCTTTAAGAGCAACCCACCTCACCGCGGGAACAGCTTGTCGAGCGCGCTGAGGTTCTTGAGCGGGGCCGATTTTTTCTGCAGCACGGGCGCGACCACGATGGGCTTGGGCGGCGCAACCAGCTCCGCGCTGCGTACCACCGGACCCGCCTGCACCGCCGCAAACGCCCGCTGGAGCTTCACCGCCGAAACCGGCTCCGCCGTGCCGAGCTCCTGCGCAAAGAGACTCACCCGGAATTCCTCGACGAGCCAGCGCAGCGCCTGAACCGATTCAGATGTGGGCGGGGTCGCATTGCGGGGTGTGGGCACCCCGCCTGCATTCCCTAGCCGGTTCAGCGCCGCCAAGTAGGGCGCCAGCTGCGCCACCCGCTCGGCATCCTTCGCCGGATTCTGCCGCCAGCGATCGGCGCGCAGTTTCATCGCCTTCAGATAGCGCGGAAACTGCGCGAGCTGCGCGTAAGGCGTGGTGCGCAGGAAATCGGGCGCCAGCAGCGCCGCGAGGTCCCGCTCCATTCCGGCCGGCGGCGTCGGATGGACCAGCAGCGCCTGCCGCAGGGTCAGGATTTCGCACAACAGGTCCGTCAGCCGTGGCACCAGCCCGCGCAGGTCGGCCTTGGCTTTCTCGAGCGCCGCGGCAAAGGCCGTGGCGGTCAGGTAGGGCGGATTATCCTTAATCCGCCGGGCTTGGTCAGTGGGCTCGGGTCCAACCGGCGCGTTAGGGATAACGCGCCCTGCCGTCACCCGGTCCGGCTCGGTCACCCAGCGGCGGATCGACTCCAGCGCCTGCGCCTGCAGCTCCTCGGTCGGAGCCAGTGTCGCGGTCAGCGTGCCCAGTTCACGCAGCGCCCGCAGGTCCCGTTCGGTCCAGCCCAGATCATGGCCGAGCTGCCGCTCCAGCAGCGCCGCGAGCCCGCCCCGCGTCGCGGCGGCGGCTTCCTCCGGGGTCTTGTGCAGGCGCAGTTCCACGCCGCCCTCGCCCGCCCGCAGTCCGGGAAAGGCAAACACCGGCACGCCGGCCTGCTCGGTCACCGGCACGCGCGCGGGAATGTCGCCGAATGTCCAGGTCGTCTGCGCCGGCTTTTCCCACCGGGCCCGCGCCGCGCGCCAGGCCGCCGGATCCTCCCGGGCTACGCTCGCGCTGGCCTCGCGGGCGTGCAGGTGGAGCGCGGCCCGGATTTCCCCCAGGTCGCGGCTCGCTCCCAGTTCGCGCCCGGCGGCGTCCACCACCCGGATGCGCACCCGCAGATGCTCCGGCAGCGGCTTGTCCGCCCATTGCGCCGGATCCACCGCCACCCGGAAACGCTCACGAATGAGTGCGGCAAGCGCATCCGGCAAGGTGGGCGGGCACGTCCCTGTGCCCGCAGGGGAGCGGGGCCCGCCCGCGGGCCACTCCTCGTCGGCCCGGGGACGGGCCGACCCACCCCCAAGCGCCGCGGCCAGGCTTCTGGCTGTCTCCGCGAGCGGGACAAACGCCCGCCGCAGCTCCTTCGGCAGGGCGCGCAGGTAATGCTCCACCTTCGCCTCCAGGTGACCCGGCACCGCCCAGTCGAGCGCCGCCGGCGTGAGGTGCTCCGCCTCATGCACGCTGACATCGAGCGTGACCCCGTCGTCCGTCTGGCCCGGCTTGTACGCATACGCGAGCGGCAGCGCGTTGTTCTGCAGCGGCAGCGCTTCGGGAAACGCCTCGGCGTCATGCGCCAGCGTGTCCGGATCCCGCAGGTCATTGGGCTCCATCATCAGGAACCCGGGCTCCGCGCCGCGGCGCTCGCGCACCAGGTCCACCAGCTCCGCGACCGCACTGATTCCGAGGTAGGGCGCGGCCGCAGGGCGCGCCCGAGACGTCGGCGGACGGCCCGGCGGCCCGTCTCTGCCCTCCGGCAGCAGACGCGCCGCGTAAAACCGGTACATCGCCTCGTCCAGGTTGAGATAACCCGCGTCGCGCGTGCGCGTCAGGATGACCTCGATCCGTTCCCGCACCGCGCGGTTGTGCGCGATGAAATCCAGCGGGAACGTGATCGTGTCGTTCACCAGGGCCTCGCGGATAAAGAGCTCCGTGGCGTGCACCGGATTGATTTTCCCGTAACCGACGGCCCGGCTCTCCAGTTCCAGTCCGTAAAGCCGCGTGCGCTGCTTCACCATGACGCGGCCGGCGGTCTCGTTCCAGAACGGCTCGCTGTGCGCCACGCGCACGAGGTGCGCCCCGAGGTCGAGCGCCCACGCCGGGTCGAGCCGCGCACCGGTCCGCGCGTAAAGCCGCGTCGTCTCCATGATCTCCGCCGCCATCAGCCAGGGCGGGGTCCGGCGGCCGCGGCCCGCGCCGTCCTCCCTGGCCTTCGCGGCGGCGGGTTTCCGTTTCGGTTCCTCCCGCACAAACAGCACCGAACCCGGGAAGAGGGTCACCCGCCGGTCGTGCGTGGCCTTGTAGCCGCCGGTCTCCTCGTCGCGGTGCGCGATGTTGCCCAGCAACCCGGCCAGGATGCTGCGATGAATCGCCCGGTACGGCGGCGTGCCGAAGGCCGTGGCCTTCGCGTCGTCCGCCTTGAGCCCGCTGAACGCCGACGTCATGCGGAAGCCGTCGCGTTCCTTCAGCACATCGAGCAGCTGGGCGTGGATGTCGCGCCACTCGCGCATCCGCGTGTAGCTGAGGAAATGGTCGCGGCAGAACCGGCGGAGCTTCGACTGCGCCATTGCCTCGAATTGGCCGTGGTAGGTCTCCCAGATGTTGAGCAGGGTGAGAAAATCCGAGTCCGGGTGCGCAAACCGCCGGTGCGCCGCATCAGCCTGCGCCTGCTTGTCCATCGGCCGCTCGCGCGGATCCTGAATCGAGAGGCCCGATGCGATGACGAGCACCTCGCGCAGCGCCCGCTCCGTCCGCGCCTGCAGGATCATCCGGCCCACGGTCGGGTCCACCGGCAGCCGCGCCAGCTCGCGGCCGAGGGGCGTCAGCTCCGCTGACGCCGGAGCAGGGAGCAGGGAGCGGGGAGAAGGGCCCGACGCGGTGGGCTCACTTTCTTCCCTGCTCCCTGCTCCCTGCTCCTTGCTCCCACTCGGCGCGATCGCGCCGAGCTCCTCCAGCAGCCCGTAGCCCGCGCGGATGGATTTCGCCGCGGGCATGTTGATGAAAGGGAAGCGCTCGATGTCGCCGAGGCCGAACGCCTTGAGGCGCAGGATGACGTCGGCGAGGTTGGCGCGCTGGATCTCCGGCTGCGTGAACCGCGGCCGCTCGAGGTAGTCCTTCTCCGAATAAAGCCGGATGCACACGCCGTCCGCCACGCGGCCGCACCGGCCCTTGCGCTGATCGGCGCTCGACTGCGCGACCGGCTCGATCGGCAGGCGCCGCGTGCGCGCCTGCGGCGAGTAGCGGCTGAGCCGGGCCAGGCCGGTGTCGACGACGAAACGGATGCCGGGGATCGTGAGCGAGGTCTCGGCGATGTTGGTCGCGATGACGATCTTCCGGCGCTGGGTCGGGGCGAACACCCGCTGCTGCTCGGCGTTGGAAAGCCGGCCGAACAGCGGCACGATCTCAATCTTGGATTTTTGATTCCGGACTTTCGATTCGAGCAGGTCGCCGGCCTCGCGGATGTCGCGCTCGCTCGGCATGAACACCAGCACGTCGCCCCCGGTGCTCTCGCGGACGATGCGCTCCACCGCCTCCACCGCCCCGTCGATATAGTGCAGCGCCTCCGCCTTCGCCTCCCGCTCGTCGCCCTCCGCCGCATCGGACCCGAGCGAGTCGAGCGGCGCGTAGATCACCTCGACGGGATACGTGCGGCCCTCGACCCGGAGCACCGGCGCGCCGTCGAACGCCTGGCTGAACATCTCCGTGTCAATGGTCGCCGACGTGATGATGATCTTCAGCTCGGGGCGCTTGTACCGCAGCGTGCGGAGGTGGCCGAGGAGGAAGTCGATGTTGAGCGAGCGCTCGTGCGCCTCGTCGATGATGACCGTATCGTAGTCGCGCAGCAGCGGGTCGCCCTGCACCTCGGCCAGCAGCATGCCGTCGGTCAGGAACTTGATGACGGTCGCGGGCGTGGTCTGGTCGCTGAAGCGGATCTTGCAGCCAACCTCGCGGCCCCAGGTCACGCCGAGTTCCTCGGCCACGCGGCGTGAGATGGAGAGGGCCGCCACGCGGCGGGGCTGCGTGCAGGCGATGCGCCCGGCCGTGCCGCGGCCGGCGGCAAGGCACATCTTGGGAATCTGCGTGGTCTTGCCCGAGCCCGTCTCGCCCGCGAGGATCACCACCGGATGCGCCTGGATGGCCGCGACGATCTCCTCCGCCCGCGCGCTGATGGGCAGCTCGGGCGGAAACGCGAGGCGGAAGCGAAACGGCGGTACAGGCGGACGGGCGGACACGGGATTGAGTTTGTCAGCCGGAGCGAAGCGAAGTCTAGGGAAGGTTTGCAAAATGTCATTGCGAGGAGTCCCGCCCGGCCGGACGACGAAGCAATCCAGCTGGATCGCCACGACCCGCCTCGCGGGTCTCGCGACGACCGGGCACTTTTCCAGTATCGCGGGCTGGTTGACATCCCGCGCGGGCCCGTGTGCAACTCCCGCTGGAACCGCCGGCCGCGCCGGCAGTCAGGCCTCGTTCCCTCCCGCATGACCAAATCCCCTCCCCTCCTCCCCACCGAAGCCCTGGAACGCGTGCAGCGGCACGCGCGCCTGAACGGCACCTGGGTGCTCGCCATGGGCGGTACCTTCGCCCTCATCGGGGCGACCGGCGGGGAACTGATCGGCGTCCTGGTGTGGCTGCTCGTCGCGGGTACCGGGGCGATGGCCCTGCACGGGGCTTCCCTCCTGCAGCAAGGCGAGCCCCGGGGCACCGGCTGGCTGGTGGGCGGACAGCTCTTCTGCGTCTGCTTCATCCTCTCGCTCTGCGCCTGGCAGCTGACCCACGTTGATCTCGCCCCGCTGCATGCGGCGGTCACGGATGACATGCGGGGCTCCTTCAAGCAAACCGGCCTGACCGAGGACGAATTCCTGCTGCTCACCTACCGGCTCAGCTACGGCATCCTCGCCCTCGTCGCCTTGCTTTACCCCGGCGGCATGGCGCTCTATTATCAGCGCCGCCGCGCGGCGGTGACGGCCGCGCTGACGGATGAGCCGGAGGCGGAATAAGCGCGGGGAGACAGAGGGGCAAAGGTCGGGGTGAAACTCTTTTCACAGGAGGAAACGGAGAAACCCGAGAGAGAAGGCCGGGTTCGGCTCTCCATTCCCTCTGTTTCCTCCGGTGGAAATAATCCGCTGGTCCGGCCTGAGTGCCCTCACTTCTGATCGACCTAGGCCGCTTCGCGTCTTTGCCCTCGGTTTCAGATCCCGCCCGGCTCGTTCCAGTTGGCGAACAGCGGGATCTCGCCGGGCGAGATTTCCCTCACGCGCAGCAGGCCTTGCGCCACGCCGGTGGCGAGCAGCTTCTGGAGCGAGAGTTCCCGCCGCTCCAGTGCCGCCTGTGCAAGCGGCAGCAGCTCACGCGGGTAAACCGACGCCAACGGCTCGAAAAACCTTCCTGTGCGGCCAATCACGCCGATCCCCGGCGCGCAGTCCGCCAGCAGGGCCTTGAACCAGCCCGGTTCCATCCGCGGGAGGTCCACGGCCAGCACGGCGAGATGGCCCTGTTGGCCATGTTCCAGCGCCGCCGTGATGCCACCCAGCGGGCCGGCATCCGGGCTCGCGTCATGCACCACCGCGGCGAACCCCTCCGCTGTCTCCGCCCACGCCTGTCCGGGCCGGGCCGAAAGCAGAACCTCCGTCGCGCCGGCCTGCGCGAGCAGGTCGCGCTGCCGCTGCCACATCAGGCGCCCGTTGCACTCGAGCAGCGCCTTGTCGCGGTGCATGCGGATCGAGTGGCCGGCGGCCAGGACCACGGCCCCGAACGACCCGGAGGCCGCCGCGCTCATGACTTCAGGGCGGCGGCGCCGAAGTTCGCCTCGGCCTTCGCATCGTCGAATTCGCCCTCCCAGCGCGCCACGACCACGCTCGCGAGGCAGTTGCCCAGCACGTTCACCGAGGTGCGCGCCATGTCGAGCAGCGCATCCACGCCGAGGATCATCGCGGCGCCCTCGAGCGGGAGATTGAATGACTGCAGCGCCGCGATCAGCACCACCAGCGACGCGCGCGGCACCGCGGCCACGCCCTTCGACGTCAGCATGAGCGTGAGCATCATCGTGACCTGCTGGCCGAGCCCGAAGTGAATGCCCGTCGTCGCCTCCGCGGCCTGCGCGACGAAGACCGAGGCGACCGCGAGGTTCAGCGTCGAGCCATCGAGGTTGAAGGCATACCCCGCGGGCAGCACGAAGCCCACGATGCCGCGCGGCACGCCGAGCCGCTCCATGCGGGCAAACGCATCCGGCAGCGCGGCCTCGCTGTTCGCCGTCGCAAAGGCGAGCGCGAACGGTTCGCGCACGGCGCGGAAGAACGCCTTCAGCGGGACCTTCGCGATCCAGATCACCGTGCCGAACACGACCACGATGAATATCGCCAGCGCGAGGTAGAGCGTGAGCACCAGCTTGCCGAGGCTGAGCAGCACGCCGAGGCCCTGGTGCCCGACCGTCACCGCGATGGCCGCACCCACCCCGATCGGGGCAAACCGCATGATGAGGCCGGCGAACTTGAACATCACCTGGGTCAGGCCCGCGCAAAACGCGAGGACCGGCTTGCCCGCCTCGCCCGCGGCGCTGACCGCCACGGCAAAGATCACGGAAAAGGCGACGATCTGCAGCACGTCGTTGCGCGCCATCGCGTCGAGCAGGCTCGTGGGGAAGATGTGCAGGATCGTCTCGGTCAGCGTGAGCGGCCTCGTCTGCACCGCCGCGCCGAGGGCGGCGGCATTGCCGGCCAGCTTCACGCCCACGCCCGGCCCGACGACGTTGACCACGGTCAGGCCGACGACGAGCGCGGCCGTGGTGACGATTTCGAAATAGAGCAGCGCCTTCACCCCGATGCGGCCGACCTTCTTGATGTCACCGGTTCCGGCGATGCCCTGGACGATGCTGGCAAAGACCAGCGGCGCGATCATCGCCTTGATCAGGTGGAGGAAGATGTCGCGTGCGAGGGTGAGCCAGTCGTCCCAGCCGGCCTTGGCGGGTGCGGGCAGTCGGGTCATCCACCAGCCGACGAAGCAGCCGGCAACGAGGCCGAGCATGATCTGCTGCGTGAGCGTGAACCGGTACCAAGGTTTGGCCGGAACGGGGGATGCAGAGGGGGAACTGGCCATGGGAAGGTTGTTTCAGCGCACGGCAGCCACGCCAAGCCCGAAGGCGGACCGATAAAATCCGGAACTCTGGGACTCAGGGCAAACCCCGCTGCAATGCGGGATTTCTCCGTGCCCTCTGCGATCTTCATGTTAAAAAGGTTTTCACGGTTCCGTCCGGCCATCATGTTCGCCCCGTGGCCGTTCCCGGCCGCCGATTATGGAAACCCCCGCCCCACCCCTCAAAGTCGGCGCCGTGCTGTTTCCCGATTTCGAGCTGCTCGACATTTACGGCCCGCTCGAGCTGCTGAGCCTGCTCGGCGAGCGCATCTCGATCACGATGCTGGCCGAGCAAGCGGGCGTGATCCGGGGCAATCAGGGAATCAAGGGAGTCGCCGACGCGGCCCTGGCCGATGCGTCGGGGTTCGATCTCATTCTTGTTCCCGGCGGCTGGGGCACGCGGGCCTGCGTCCTGAATGCGCCGTTTCTGGCGGAGTTGCGGAGGCTGGCGGATGGAGCGCGTTATGTCGGCAGCATCTGCACCGGGAGTGCTTTGCTCGCGAAAGCCGGCATCCTGGACGGGAAACGCGCGACCTCGAACAAGCTGGCGTTCGACTGGGTGACGACCCAGGGGCCGCACGTTACCTGGATCCGGCAGGCTCGCTGGGTCGAGGATGGGAAATGCTTCACGTCCTCCGGCGTTTCCGCCGGCATGGACATGACCCTCGGCCTGATCCAGGTCATCTTTGGCCGCGAAACCACCCTGCAAGTCGCCCGTTGGGCCGAATACACCTGGCATGAGGACAAGACGGTGGACCCGTTCGCGACCCTGCCGCCGAGCGCGTAAGGCTGACGGTTGAAGATTGATGATAAGGAGAACACAGAGCCAGACCCTCCGCGCTCTCTGCGTCCTCCGGGTTTAATTCATTCCCGGCAGAAATCGGGCAACAATGCAGCCGGGTGGGTGTAATACCTTACCATCATCCCCATGAAAAAAATCCTCCGCGAAACCTGGCGCGAATGGCTGAAGCCGCTTGGCCTGTTCCTGCTCATCATGACGCCCCTGCGCTCCGCCGTGGTGGACTGGAACTGGGTCCCCAGCGGCTCGATGAAGCCGACCCTTCTCGAGGGCGACCTGGTCCTCGTGAACAAGCTGGCCTACGACCTGAAAGCGCCGTTTACCACGCTGCACCTGGCCCAGTGGGGCAGCCCGGCGCGCGGCGACATCGCGGTGTTTTATTCTCCGCAGGGCGGCACCCGGCTCGTGAAGCGCGTGATCGGGCTGCCCGGCGACACGATCCAGCTCCGCGACGAGGTCCTGTTCGTGAACGGCGTGGCGCAGCGTTATTCGGTGCGCGATGCCCAGCCTTTCCTGCGCGACGTGTTCGAGGACCCGCACCCCGTCGTGGCCATCGAACACCTCGGCACGTGCGACCATTACGTCATGGCGCTGCCGGGCCGCATGGCCATGCGCAGCTTCGGGCCGTATCTCGTTCCATCCGGGCATTACTTCATGATGGGCGACTCGCGCGACAACAGCGCCGATTCGCGCTACTTTGGCATGGTCCCGCGCGACCAGATCGTGGGGCGCGCCAGCGCCGTCCTCGCCTCGTTCGACACGTCACGCTACCTGCTTCCCCGCGTGACGCGCTGGGTCCGTTCCTTGAAGTTCGACGGACCCTGAACCTGGAGGCGCCCCCGCCCTTCAATGGCCGGGGATAAGGGATTGAAAGGTGGAGCGTGTTGCCCTCAACGCGCTTGGCTTTGGGAGTCGCGGCGAGGGCGCCGCGACTTCACCGGGCTTGGGGCTCGGCCGGCAAATCGGCCGCCGTATCTTGCGTCGGTCTCCCCCGGCTTCTAGAATGGCTTCCGCATGAATTCAAAATCCTCACCCGCCAAGCCGGCGGCTGCTGCCAGCGGTGTCTTCAAGCTTGGCGGTGACCTGCCCGTGCACCGGCTCGGCTTCGGCGCCATGCGGATCACGGGGCCGGGCGTCTGGGGCGAACCCAAGGATCCCGCCGAGGCCCGCCGGGTCCTGCGGCGGGCCGTGGAACTCGGCGTGAACCTGATCGACACCGCCGATTCCTACGGGCCGGAAGTCAGCGAGCGCCTGATCGCCGAGACCCTGAATCCCTACCCCGAGGGATTGGTCATCGCCACCAAGGGCGGACTGACCCGCTCCGGGCCGCAGAAATGGGCCCCCGTGGGCCGGCCGGAATATCTCCAGCAATGCGTTGAAATGAGCCTGCGTCGGCTGAAGGTCGACCGCATCGACCTCTACCAGCTCCATCGCATCGATCCCCAGGTGCCGGTCGCCGAATCGCTCGGCGCCCTCAAGGCCCTCCAGCAGGCCGGCAAGATCCGCCACCTCGGGTTGTCCGAGGTGACCGTCGCGCAAATCGAAGAGGCAAGGAGGACGGTCGCGATCGTGAGCGTGCAGAATCTCTACAACCTCGGCAACCGCCAGAGCGCGGCGGTGCTGGAATACTGCACCCGGCACTCGCTCGGTTTCATCCCATGGTTTCCGCTCGCCGCCGGCGAGATGGTCCAGCCGGGCGGGACATTGGAGCAGATCGCCGGGCGTCACCACGCCACGGTCTCGCAGCTCGCCCTCGCCTGGCTGCTGCAGCAGTCGCCGGTCATGCTCCCCATTCCCGGCACCTCCCGCGTCTCCCATCTGGAGGAAAATCTCGGGGCCGCGGCGCTGCGGCTCGGCGAGGACGAGTGGCGCGAGGTCGCCTCCCTCTCCGCGGCGCGTCCGGGGGCGTGAGCGGGGACCCGATGATCCCCTCCACCCTCGCGCTCTTCCGCGCACGACCCCGGCGGCACTTCACCCCAGGCCGGGGTTGGCGGTTTCCGGCAGTGTTTCGTTCCGCATGGCGGGCGGGACTCGCGGGGCTGGGGCTGTGGGCCGGCGCCGCGGCGTTGCGCGCCGACGACCGGATCCTGCTCCCGGTCGTGATCAACGGGCAGTCCCGGACCTTTGTCTTTGACACGGGATGCGGCCGAGCCCTCGTCATGTACCGGTCCACCGCCGAGAAGCTCGGGCTCCAGATCGCCACCCCTTCCGCCGACCTCCAGCCGCGGCCGGGCAAGGTGCTCCTGGGCCAGACCGAGGCCTGCACCGTGACACTCCTGGGCCGCACCGGCCGCAGCCCCTTTGGCATCCTGGACACGCCGTCCGACATCATCCCGGATGAGTCGGGACTCGTCGGCTGGCCGTTGGTCAGCCAGGAAATCATTCGCTTCCGGGCCGTCGGACCGCAGGAGCAGGTCACCCTCGAGCCGGTGCTGCCGTCCGACCTCGATGGGTGGCTGAAAGTACGCGTCATTCCCGGCCAAATCCTCAAGCTCGCGATCCCGGCGGCGGACGGCCCGCCCCTCCGGGTCAATGTCGACAGCGGCACCTCCGACGGCGTCACGCTCCGGTCCGGGGAGTTTCAGGCCTGGCGGGCGCGGAACCCCGGCAGCAAGTCAACGCTGGAGGCCTTCTGGGAACCCGCGTACGGATTGATCGTGCGCCAGGAGATCTGGGCAGAACAGCTCGGCCTCGGCCTGCTGCCGTTGCGGGGCGTCCCGGTGCTCGAGGCCACGGACAGCGATTTCGAGGGACGGTCGCACGATTTGGTCGCGGTGCTCGGCATGGCGGCGCTGCGCCGGCTCGACCTCGTGGTCGACGGACCCAACCTCGTGGCGTATCTCCGGCCCAGCCAGACCTCCACCGCCCGATACGACCAGAACCGGATGGGCGCGGTGTTTGTGCCACGGGATCTCCAGAGTCCAGACCTGACCGCGATCGTGGCCGCCCGCAGCCCGGCCGAACGCGCCGGAGTGCAGAACGGGGACATCCTGCTGAAAATCGACTCGCTCGATGTCGGCGCCTGGCGAACCCGGCCGGGCATCCTGCCCCTCGCCCGGTTCTGGACGCGCCCGGCCGGAACGCGGCTGGTGCTCACGGTGCGGCGGGAAAATCAAACCCTGGTCCTGCCGGTCGTGCTGGAGGAAATCCTGGGCCCGTAAGCCTTGGCCGGATTATTTCCAAAGGAGGAAACGGACTTGGGAAGGAAGGGCGGATTATTCCTCCGCCGCCGGCGCGGCGGGACCCGGAGGGAGGGTCAGGAACCGGAACATCAGGGTGACGCCCACGGTGAGCACGGCCACGGTCCGCGCGAGCGCCGGGCCGTGCCAGAGTCCCGCGAACCAATCCTGAAATTGGGCGGACAGGACATTCGCCTCGCCGCCGATTGCCTTGAGGTCGTTCAGATACTTGCCCGAATCCATTGGGTTGCCCAGCGGGTTCGGCTCCTCCGGCGGCAGCAGCAGGACGGTGAACCGATTGACGGATTGCCGGCTCAACCGGCCGAACACGGCCGGCCGCGGCGGGACGGCCCCATCGTTCAATGCCCACCCGGCGCCGCCGGCTGGCTGGATGCGGTCGAGAAATCCACGTGGTCCGAGATCTTCGCCAGAAGATCGCATACCACGGCCAGGTTCTTCCGGGCCTTTTCCTCCGAGATGGGGGCCACTTCCGCCCCGAGCATCTTCTGCGCGGCGGCGATCAGGTTCAGGTCCTTGTCCACCCGGAAAACGTAGATCCCGTCGCTGGCGACCAATCCGAGATTGAAGCCCTCCACGGGACCCATCAGGCGGCTGAAGATGACCTTGTTGTTGCCCAGGTCAAAAATGGTCTGGTGGCCCACGACTTTCTCTCCGGCCTTGGCCAGCTGCAGGGCCTGCGCAAAGGGGGCGGAAATGATATCGTCCTCCCCGTTGGTCAGGTTCAACTGGACGAGTTTTTGGAGGCGCGCCGGTGTGAGCGGGAGCATTTCAGTCACCGTCGCGGCGGTCGCGGCGTTCGTCGGAGCCGCAATCGTCATCGGGATATCGGCCGCGACGGCTGCGCCGGAAACGGCCAGGGCGAAAATCGCCGCGGTAATTGTCGCCGAAACGGCGGGGGACAGTGGGGTTTGGGAGGAACGCATCATTGCCCGGCTTTGTTGCCGATAACCCGGGGACGTTCAAGGGTAGAACACGGCCGGCGCCAGGGGCTACCTCAACCGGGGTACAGCCGGCGGCCGCGGCTCACTTCATGGCGGTCACCTCGACCTCGACGCAGCAGCCGTCATGGGCGAGCCCCTTGACCTCGAGCAGGGTGCTGGCCGGCTTTGAGGCGCCAAAATAACGGTCGCGCACGGCGGAGAATTTCGGGAAGTCGGCCATGACCGTCAGGTAAGTCTGCGCCCGCACCACGTCGCCGTAGTCCATCCCGGCGGCGGCGAGGATCTCCCCGATCAGGCCAAAGACATACTCCGTCTGCGCGGTCGCATCGAACGGCGCGACGACCGAGCCGTCGGGCGCGCGCGCGAGCTGGCCGGTGACGAACAGCATCACGCCGCCGCCCGGCAGCTCCACTTTCAAGCCGGGACTGTAGGCGCCGCGCGGCGCGGCGTGGCCGGCGGGATAGACGAAACTTTTTTTCAGGCTCATGCGGAAAGCCCGGCCAGCGCTCGGCCTTCGGCGCAGAGCGCGGCGACCGCCTTGGCGAGTCCCTCGGCGGAGTGCGCGATCCAGCGCTCGCCCTTCTCGGCGGTGCCCGCGGTGGCGTCACCCATGATGCCGCTCTTGGACAGATCCTGCGAAACCCACGCAAAGGTGGCCCCGGCGCGCTCCGGGCGCAGGTCACGCGTGTCGCCGAGCCTGGCGTAGTATTCGCAGACCGCGCCGGATTTGATGTAGGGTGCCGAGGCGGCCAACATGAGCGCCGTCTCGGCCTCGTTCGCGTGATAGCCGTACGTCGCCTCCTGCGGCGGAACGTCGATGGCGTGGCGGTTTTGCAGGTTGCCCGCCCGCAGGCCGATCGTGGCGTTGATCTCGCGCAGCGTGTAATTATTGACCGCCATGTTGCCGCCATGGGTGTTGAGGATGGCCATCTGCCTGAAGCCCCACGTGTGCAGCTGGCGCGCGATCGCCAGCAGCTGCAAGCGCAGCGTGTCCTTGGAGATCATGAGTGTGCCCGGAAAGCCGGTGTGCTCGTTGCTCTTGCCGATGGTGATGGGCGGCGCGATGTAGCACGAGGCGCCGGCCGGCAGGCGGGGCAGCAACTGTTCCACCCAGACCTGGCCGAGGAAGGAATCCACCGAGACGGGCAGGTGCGGGCCGTGCTGCTCGATGGCGCCGACCGGGACGATCACGGGCGCCCATGCCCGGTCCGGCAGCGCGGCGATCTTTCCCGGCGTCATCGCCGGCAGGTAACGGTCCCGGTAACGGGGGAAAACGGGAAAGCTCATGGGGGAGTCATCGTGAGCAGGGCGCCGTCCCGGGCGAGCGGCGGGTGGGCGGCGATTTCGCCGAAGAGCCCGACGACCCGGGCCACGGCCGTGGCGAGGATCGCGGCGCCCTCGGCCGCCGCGGCTTCCGGCGGGACGGCCGGCCCGGCCAGTGGCCGGATCCGCTCGTCGGCCCAGAAAGCCGGGGCGGTCGCCGTCTCCGGCTGCGGGTCCGGCGCGCGGCCGGTGAGCGCGGTCACGAGGGTCTGCACCTGGCGGCGGGTCTTGCTGCGCACGGGATGGAAATCGAGGTCGATCATGCCCAGGTTGATCCGGAAAATCTGCAGCCCGAGCTCGATGCGCAGGTCGCGGCTGGCCGCGGCGCAGAGCTCCTCGTTCCACGGGCTGGCATTGAACAGGATGAGGCGCCGGAAGCCGGTCGCCTTGATCGAGAGCGCGACCTCGCGCAGGAGCGCGTGGGCCGTGGGCGGATCGACCGCGAAGGCGCAGGCCGGGTCGGGACCGAGTACGAAGCGCAGCGGCGGGATCACGAGCGGGGTGAACCCGGCCGGAGCCTGGGCGACGGCCGCCTTGATCAGATGCGTCAGCACGAGCTCCTCGGCGTCGAGTGCGTGACCGAGCCCCCAGTCGGCAAAACCGGCGACGGGCACGATCACGGTGGTGGCGGCTTTCTGGGCCGGCGTCAGGCGCGCGAAATCGGTCCAGGTGCGCCAGGGCCAGAAGGTGGCGTCGTCGGCGATGCAGAGCGGCGTGATCGGGGCGGGCATGGGCGGTAATCAGGGTGGGCCGGCAAACCGGATTGTCATTCTGAACGACGTGAGGAATCCAGTTCGATCTGACGAAGCCCGGGGCGAAATCTCACGGGATGACAGACTCGGCTGCCGCTGAACCTCGCCCGGCTCAGCATGACAAGCTTCGGCATCGTGGTTGGAAGACCCATCCTCAGGAAGTCAGGCCGCGGGGGCGAGTTCCTCGTCACGCGAGTTGACGAAAAGCAGGATGATCCCCGCCACCATGAACATGCGGGCGGCGGCATCCTGGCCGTTCCAGGTCTTGGACTGCCACATGACGAACCATTCGCCGCCGACGGTCAGGAAGGCCACGAGCCATTGCAGGAGGTTCAGGGTGAGTCCGAGCACCGCCAGGCTCTTCGCGCGGTTGAACGCCGCCGCCGCCGCGCCGCGGGCGGCCCAGAGCTTCCACGCCCCGGCGAACAGGAGGGTGCAGGCCGTCGACTCCCAGAGGATGATCGAGACGTAAAAGGCATGGTAGACCGGCACGCTGTGGATCGAGCGCCACATGAGCTCGTTGCCCGGGAAAGACGTGTCCATCGCGAGGACATGGAACACGAAGCCGTAGTTCGAGCCGTAGTCGGTGACGTTGTTGAACACCACGATCAGCAGGAAAAACCCGAGGGCGGCGGTCAGGAGGGCTTTGGCAAGGCGGATGATCATGGGTGGTTCATAGCAGGTTGAACGCCAACGGCGCGGCTCCCGGGCAGGAACGCCCCAATGTAGCCACGAAGGGAGGCGAATCGACACCAATTAAACCCGATCTCCCATGAAGGTTCCGAACCCGCCGCCAACGAGTGACTGTCACCGACCGTCGGCCGAATCCGGATTCCGTCCTCCAATTCGTGTTCCTTCGGGTCCATTCGTGGTTTCAACCTGCTTCATATCAGCCGAGTTCGCGATAGTCGGGCAATTCCGGCGTGTGGATCCGTTCGCCATCGACACACCGGCGCGGCGCGGACGGACGGCTCAGCAACTCGCTGAAGGAGCGCGCGGACGTGATCACCAGCTGCGCCGGGGCGCCAGGGGCTATCCGTCCGCTCCCGGGCCGGCCCACGATGTCCGCCGCGGCCGCACTGACCACCCGCACGGACTCCGCCAGCCGAGTGTCGAGGTGCGCGAGCCGCACGCTCTGTGCGTAGACTTCGAGCAGGTCGAAGTCGCCGTAGGCGAAAAAGGCGTCGCGGACGTTGTCACTCGCGCACGCCACCGGGATGCCGGCATCGAGCATATCCGGGATGAGCGTGAGTCCGCGCCAGGCAGGCTGGCGGGGAAACGCCCCGGCGGCCCGGCGGTCCTGCAGGTAAAGATTGCACAGCGGCAGCGAGACCACCTTCAGCCCGGCCGCCTTGACGAGGTCGAGCGTCGCCCGCTGCCGGGCCGGCGACTGCACCCCGAGGCTGCAACAGTGGCCGCAGACGACCGGAAAGGGAAATTCGGCGCGCAGCACGGCCTCGGCGACAAGCCGGAGGCACTCCGAGTCGGGGTTGCCGTTCTCGTCCACGTGGAGGTCAAGCCCGATCCCGCGCTCGCGGGCGATGGCGAGCTCGCGGTCGAAGTGGGCGGGCAGCTCGGGCGACATGACGGCGAAGCCGCCCAGCGCGCTGGCGCCGTGGCGCAGCGCAAGGTCGGCGATTTTTTCGCCGCTCGCCGTGGAAAAGTCACCGGTCCCGCACAACGGCACGGTCTGCAGCTCGAGGCGGCCGGCCCACCTCGCCCGCAGCGTGGCCATCACCGCGTGGCTGGCCTCGGCCCAGGGCAGGCCGGTGTCCACGTGGGTGCGGATGATCCGGGTGCCGTGCGCATAGGCGCAGCGCAGCGAAAATTCCGCCCGGCGCTCAAGGTCGGCGGCGGTCCAGTTGTCCTTGTCCCGGCCAAGCACCAGGAGCGCCTCCCCAAACGTGGCACTGCGATTGGGGGCGCGGTGCCAGGTGTGGGCCTTGTCGAGGTGGACATGGGCGTCGACCAGCCCCGGCCACACCAGCGCGCCCGCGAGATCCGCGACGGCCACACCGGGCGGTGGCGCCGTTGCCCCGGCCGCCGCCACCGCCGCAATCCGCCCTCCTTCCAGTGTTATATCGCAGAGCACCGCCGGTTCGGTGGCGTCAACGGCCGTCCCGGCCAACGGCGCGGGCAGCAGGGAAGCAGGCACGAGGGCCCGGCGGAGAAGGAGCATGCGGTGATCGAGGACGGACGTTCACGGGGAGCACGGGATATGCCACAAACCGGCGCTTTCCCGGCTGGCCGGGACAGCAAAAGAGGATTGTTGTGGCAGTATTCCTGCTGACATCCCGCTCATGCCCGCCTTTCCCGCCACCCTGATCCCCGAATTGCGCACCCTGCTGGGGCCGGCGAACGTGATCGAAGCCGGCGAGGCGCTCGAGACCCTCTCCAAGGACTTCTACTGGTACTCGCCGGTGCTGAAGCGCCAGCTCGACGACAAACGCGCGGATGTCGCCGTCCGGCCCGGCACACTGGAGGAATTGAAGGCCGTCGTCGCCGCCTGCGCCCGGGCCCGCGTGCCCGTCACCGTGCGCGGCGCCGGCACCGGCAACTACGGCCAGTGCGTCCCGCTGTTCGGCGGCGTCGTGCTCGACCTGGCGCGGCTCGACCGGATCCTGGAACTCACGCCCGACGGCGTGGTGCGGGTGGAACCGGGCGCCCGGCTTGGCACCATCGAGGCCGAGGCGCGCAAGGCGGGCTGGGAGCTGCGCTGCATGCCCTCCACCTGGGTCAAGAGCTCCATGGCGGGGTTTTTCTGCGGCGGCTCCGGCGGCATCGGCTCGATCACCTGGGGCGGCATCAACGCCCCCGGCAACGTCAAGTCCGTCACCCTGCTCTCCTGCGAGGAAACCCCGCGGCTGCTGAAGCTCGACGAAGGCGACTCCAAGCGGGCGCTGCATACCTACGGCACGACGGGGATCATGGTGGAGATCGAGATGCGCCTCGCGCCGAAGGTGGACTACGACCAGCTGATCATCAGCTCGCCCGACTGGGAAAAGCTCGTGACCTGGAGCGACGACGCCGCACACAACGCGACCTGGGGCAAGCGCCTGGTGACGCAGTTCCAGTGGCCGATCCCCTCGTTCTTCAAGCCGCTGGCAAAACATTTCCGCACCGGCGAGCACGTCACCTTCCTGCTCGTCGCCCGCGCCCAGGCCGACCTGATCATCGCCTCCGCCGCGGCCGCGGGCCTCGCCTGCGTCTACCGCACGCCGTTCTCCGACCCGCCGAAGCCGCCGTTCATCACGGACTACACGTGGAACCACACGACGCTCTGGGCGATTAAGAGCGACCCCACCCTGACCTATGTGCAGGCGGGGTTCGGCCGGAATTTTCGCGAGCAGTTCGCCCTGCTGGAAAAAAGATTCCCGGGCGAGGTCCTGCTGCACCTCGAATGGATCGCGGGCAACCCGAAGATGACGCGCGAGGACATCGGGACCCAGTCCGGCGAGAATGTCGGCCTCGGCGGCATCCCGCTGGTCTACTTCAAGTCCGAGGCCCGGCTGCAGGAACTGCTCGACTACTGCGCCGAAATCGGGGTCTTCATCGCGAATCCCCACACCTGCTACCTGGAGGAGGGCGGGCGCCACCCGAACATTGTCGAGAAGCGCGCGCTCAAGGCCGAGCTGGATCCCCATGCGTTGCTGAACCCGGGCAAGATGAAGACCTACCCGCAGAATCCCTTCGCCCCCGCGGCCGGCACGCTGGCCGGCACCGCGGTCTGAGACCGCCGTCCGCGACCGCTGCTTCCCGCCGCATGACCAATCCCCCGATCGTCCGGATCGACCAGATCGGCAAACGCTTTGGCCCGGGCCCCCTCGTGCTCGATGGGATCAACCTCGCCGTCGACCGCGGGGAATTCATCAGCTTCATCGGCCCGAGCGGCTGCGGCAAATCCACCCTGCTCCGGCTCATCGCCGGCCTGACCGAAGCCAGCACGGGCAGCGTCATGGTGGACGGCATGACGCCGGTCAACGCGCGCGAGGAAATGTTCTTCGTGTTCCAGGACGCGAACCTCCTGCCCTGGCGGCGGGTGGCGGCCAACGTGGAGCTGCCGCTGCTGCTGCGGGGCGACGCCGCCTACCGCCGCGAGGCCCGGGTGCAACAGATGCTCCGGATCGTGGGGCTGGAGACCGCCGCCGAGAAATACCCATGGCAGCTTTCGGGCGGCATGAAGATGCGCGTCTCGATCGCCCGGGCGCTCAGCGTGGCCCCCGCCATCCTGCTGCTGGACGAGCCGTTCGGCGCGCTGGACGAGATGACCCGCGACCAGCTCAACGAGGACCTGCTGAAGATCCGGCAGCGCGACGCGTTCACCGCGTTTTTCGTCACCCACTCCGTCACCGAGGCCGTGTTCCTCTCGACGCGCATCGTGGTGCTGTCGGCCAACCCCGGGCGCATCGCCGGGGTGATCCCGGTGCCGTTCGCCTACCCGCGCATCGCGGAGCTGCGCGAGACGCCGGAGTTCCTGCGGCTGCTGGCCGAAACCTCGCACGCGCTGCGCGCCGTGCGCCACTGACCCCGCCATGCAACGCCTTCGCTCCTGGATCAATCCCCTCTGCGCCGGCGCGCTCCTGATCGCGCTCTGGTACACGGTGCGGCGGGTGTGCCATGTGGAGGCTTGGCTGCTGCCCACGCCCGGCGAGGTCCTGAAGGCGGCCTGGCAGGAGCGCAGCACCCTCCTCGCCGCCGTGCTCATCACCTCGCGCGGCGCCGTGCTGGGCTTCCTGCTGGCGGTGGGCGGCGGCTTCCTGCTCGCCATGGTCCTGGGGTTCTCCCGGCGCATCAAGGAGTCATTCTATCCCTACATCCTGGTCATGCAGATGATGCCGGTCACCATCCTTGCGCCCATCTTCGTGCTCTGGCTCGGCCAGGGCCTGCCCAGCATCGTCGCCATCACCTTCATGATCGGATTTTTCCCGATCGTGGCCAACACCACCATGGGGTTCATCTCGGTGGACCGGAACCTCCAGGAGCTTTTCCTCATGTGCAAGGCGACCCGCGGGCAGGAGATCCGCCACCTGCGCATCCCGGGGGCGATGCCCTATTTTCTCACCGGCATGAAAATCGCCGGCACGCTCGCCCCCATCGGCGCGATCGTCGGCGACTTCCTCGCCGGCAGCACCGTCAACGGCCAGGGCGGAATCGGCTACATGACCCTCGCCTATTCCTCCCAGCTCAAGACCCCCGCCCTCTTCGCCACGGGCTTTGTGGCCTGCTTTCTGGGCTTCATCTTCGTCGGCGGGGTCAACCTCCTGCACTGGTATCTCCTGCACAAATGGCACGATTCGCTGGTGAAGAAGGAGTGAACGCGACCGTCCGGGCGGAAAGCGGCACGCGATTAGCTTGAGGGGATGCCTCCCACCCGTGGCCCGACCCTTGGTCATTCTGAGCGCAACAAAGAATCCAGTTGAATCCTGCCGGAGCTCACCGCGAAATCTCACCGGATTCTTCGCTGCGCTCAGAATGACCATCCCGGTTTGAAGCCACTCCCTCAGCCAGCCCGACCATGAACCTCCGTCCCCTCCTCTTCCGCCTGGGCCTCGCCACCGCCGCCTGCACGCTCGCCGGCTGCGGCGGAAAAACCGCCGCACCGGCCGCGAGCGGTCCCCGGCCGCTGACCAAGATCGTCCTGCAGACCGACTGGTATGCCCAGCCGGAGCACGGCGGCTTCTATCAGGCGCTCGCCAAGGGCTATTACCGCGACGCGGGCCTGGATGTGACCATCGAGCAGGGCGGTCCGAACACCATCGCCGGGCAAAAACTGCTGATGGGCGACATCCAGTTCTGCATCGGGCGGAGCGACGACGTCATCGTCTCCGTCGCCCGGGGCCTGCCGGTCGTGATCGCGGGGGCGCTCATGCAGCGCGACCCGCAGGCCATCATGTTTCACAAGGGCAGCGGGATCCGCGGCTTCAAGGACCTGGACGGGCGCAACATCATGACCCAGCCCGGCGCCAACTTCATCCCGATCCTCAAGCAGAAATACGGCATCAATTTTTCGATCACCCCGCTCGATTTTGGACTGAGCCGATTCATGGCGGACCCGCAGTTCGTGCAGCAGTGCTTCGTCACCAATGAGCCCTTCTACGTCCGCAAGGCCGGGGCCGACATCGGCACGCTGCTGATGTCCGACTCCGGCTTCTCGCCCTACCGGGTCTGGTTCACGAGCCGGAAATTCGCCACGGAGAACCCGGAGGCGGTCCGCGCCTTCACCGCCGCCTCGGTCCGGGGCTGGCGCGAGTACATGGAAGGCGACCGGACGGCCGCCAATGAGCTGATCCGCCGGGACAACAAGCAGATGGTGCCCGAGTTCATGGATTATGGGATCAACGCCATGAAGCAGTACCAGCTGGTGGCCGGCGACCCGGCCAAGGGCGAAACGTACGGCCAGATCCGGCCTGAGCGGATCGCGGAGCAGATCCGCCAGCTGGTCGAGATCGGCGTGCTGGAGCAGCCGCTGAAGGTCGAGGACGTGTTTGATGGCCGTTTCCTTTCCTCCGTGCCGCTCCCGGCCGCGGGCAAATAGGCGGACCCGAGGAAAGTCCGGGTTGACTGGCCGGGCAACTGTCGGCGGACTCGCCGGCCCGCGCTTTGACCGGCGCGCAGGGAGGCGGCGGACCTGGCCCACAGAAAAGTGTCCGATGCCGTGAAAGCTGACCCGCTTTACCCTGATAGGCACGGCACGTGCTTATGGACCCGCTGACCAACCGGGTAACATCCAAAAAACTATGAACCACACTGACTCAAATTCCAGCAAGCGCCTGCGCGCCTTGCTGTTGGTAATGACCCTCGCCGCGGGTTCCCTTTCGGCCCAGACCACCGATCCCAAGACCACGCCGCCAGCCACTCCGGCTCCGACCACCACCACCACGGACACCTCCGCCTCGTCCTCCGTGACGATGCTGGACAAATTCACCGTGAGTGAGGTGCCGATTGACAAGAACGTCCTGCCCACCGTGCGGCCGATCGGCAGCGTCATGGGCGACGACCGCAGCATCCTCGACACGCCCCGCTCGGTCACGAGCGTCAACAAGGCGTGGATGGATGAGCGCGGGGTCAAGGACGCCATGGACTTCGGCCAGTTTTCCCCCGGCGTCTATTCCGCCGCCCAGTACGGCGTGCCGGCCACGCCGCAGATCCGCGGTGACCTCGGCGAAATCTACTTCAATGGCCAGGGTACGAAATACAGCCGCAACAGCGTGCTCCCGAGCTTCAACGGCGTCGAGGCCATGGACATCGTCAAGGGCCCGGGCTCCGCGGTCTACGGCCCCCAGGGCCAGGGCCCCGGCGGCTACGTGAACTTGGTCAGCAAGAAGCCGTACTTCGACGGCGAGCATACCGACATCAGCACGACGCTCGGCTATTGGACCAGCGGGCGCACCTACTCGAACCCCGAGGCGCAGATCGATACCAGCGCTCCGCTCAGCAAGACGCTCGCCTACCGCATCAGCTATCTCAGCCGCTACGGTGACGGTTACTACCTGAACACGAAGAACGAGACGCAGGACATCTACGCCGCGCTAACCTTCAAGCCGAGCGACAGCCTGACCTTCGAATGGTTCGGCCAGTTCTACGCCAACCGCTTCAACGAGATCTCCGGCGTCAACCGTGTCACCCAAAACTTCATCGACAACCAGCTCTACGTGGCCGGCCCGGTCTCTTCCGAATACCGCGGCCTGATCAATCCCGCCACGGCCCACCTCGTGAAGATCTATCCCTACCAGGCGCTGGTGGGTCCGTCGGACAGCAACCGTTCGAAACGCTTCCAGACCCAGCTGATCACCACAGCCTACCTCGGCGGCGATGCGAAGATCGAGAACCTGACCTACTTCGAGACCCGTGATTCCCGCAAGTGGGAGCTCTACGCCTATGACGAGTACGTGCCCACCGACTGGTCGTTCGACAATCGCACCCAATACGAAAACGCGTTCTCGATGCTCGGCCTCAAGAGCAAGGTAAACACCGGCATCGACCTCAAGTACCAGCGCCTGACCTCCTACTCCGACTTCAGCATCGAGCCGTTCTCGTACTATGACCTCACCCAGGGCGGCGATTCGCTGATTCTGCCCCAGTTCCTGGCGACCCACACCTTCGGTGGCGACCCCATCCCCGGCAAACCCAACTACAGTGCCAATCCCTTCCCTGACCCGGGCACCCAGGATTCCAAGATCTTCGACGCCGCCGCCTTCTACCAGCAGGACATCCAGTTCAACAGCCAGTGGTCGGCCGTCATCGGCGGCCGCGTGGATCAGATCCATGCTTCGGCGGCGAATCCGGCCCTGGTCGGCGTGCCCTATGGCAGCTTCTACAATTCCACCGCCACCGTCACCGACCCTTCGCTGTTCACGAGCCTGATTTTCAAGGCCACCGAGAACTCCTCGCTGTATGTGACCTATGACCGGATCGATGCCATCCTGGGTTCGGCCAACTTTGGCGGCGTCGATGGCGCCAGTGGTCCGGACGCCATGAAGAATGCGCTGAAAACCGAGAGCAAACTCTACGAGGCCGGCTTCAAGACCAGCCAGCTGAAGAACACGCTCTACGGCAGCATCGCCGTCTTCCAGCAATACCGCATCGCCCCACAGCTCAGGGGCCCGTCGGTTCTGCTCCGCACCAACGGCGTCGAGGCCGAGGTTGTCTACCAGCCCTCGAAGCAGCTGACTTTCAATGCCAACGCGACCTTCCAGGACGCGACCGCCTATTCCAGCTTCTTCTACGAACAGACCACCAACTACCTCGACCTTTATCCCGTGGGGTACATCGTGGATGGCAAGTCCGGCACAGGTCAGGGCAGTCCGAACTACGGCGGCTACGCGCCGGCCAACGGGAAAGCCCGCGCTCCCGGTGTGCCGCAGTTCCTGGCCAACGCTTTCGCGAGCTATGCCTTCACCGATCATGTCGGGTTCGGTGTCGGACCCCAGATCAACGGCAAGCAGGACGCCAACGCCGAGGGCACGCTGCACATTCCCCTGCAGTACCAGTGGAATGGCTACCTGTACTATCGCTCCAAGATCTGGGACGTTCAGCTGAGCGTGAAGAACATCCTGAACTCGAAGCTCTTTGACCCGGTCGACGTCGGTTTCGCCGGCAATGACGTGATCTATTACCGCGCCCCGATCTCCGCCTCGGTCACGATTCGCTATCACTTCTGAGCCGCGGAGTCCGGTTCAGGCTTTGCAAACGGCGGAGAGCAATCTCCGCCGTTTTTTTTTGCGCCCATGGCCCGCATCACTTCCGATGCGGGCCGCCATCTATCGTCATCCTGAGCGAAGCCGAAGGATCCCTATCATCATATCCCTCTGATCGCCTGATATTCCGACACCCCAATGAACGGTTATTGCCAGAGTGTCTTGGGGCTTCGCGGACTCAGCGTGAAGGATGACCGTGGTCCTTCGGCTTCGCTCAGGATGATGGTTCAATGGATCCGGCCCATTTCCGGATAAGCGGGGGTCACCCTGCTCTCCTTCCCACCGTATCGCCTCACTGCTTCGGCTCGGCCGTGATGAAGGCGATCAGGGCATCGAGCTGTGCATCCGTGTAGTGCGGATGCGCCTCCATCTTCGCCCCCGTGATCACGCCCTGCGGATCGCGCACGTAGCGCTTGAAATAGGCCGCATTGAAACCGGCATGGGCCGCCAGCACTTCGAACGGCCGGTCCGATTTCGTGCCGCCGAACGTGCCGGCCGGCCCGCGGTGGCAGCTCGCGCACGAGTTGATCCAAATTTCCCGCCCCGCCTCCGCCCGCGCCGACAAGGCGGACCACCGTCCGCTGAAACTGCCGCGATAGCGGTCGGCAAAATTCGCCAGCTCAAGCTCGGTCACACCCCAGGGCTTCTTGTGGCCGGGATCGATCAACTGCGTCACCGCCGGCGCCAGGCTGGCGGAAATCGAGATCACATAGGGGCCGGGATTGTAATCCAGTCCTGGCGGCGGCCATTTGTCCGGACCCTGGCCGTTGATCTCCAGCACCACAAACGGCCGGCAGGCGGCCATGAAGGAGTCCCGGTAAACCGAGGCGTAGCCGTCGATCCCGCAGGTGGCCAGCAGCGTGTCCGCCCCGGCGGCCCGCGGCAGCGCCGCCCACAGGTCGCTCAGGAATACGACGGTCAGCTCCTGCTCCCCCTTCACAAACTCCCCGGCCAGCCTGAGCCTCGTGGTCGGCAGCGCCCGTATATCCGCCCAGTGCGCATAGCGCTTTTCGCCGGCCGGCACCCCGGTCAGCCGGCCCGTCAGAGCCAGGTCATAGGGCGAGGTCCGCTCGCGATAAAGTTCCAGCGCGGCATGGGTGGCGCCGGCGCCCGCCAGGCCGAGCAGGATCAGCGCGCCGGCCCGCAGGAACCGGCCGCGGCGCCACAGGCAGGGCGGGGAAAGACGGGAGCGGGCAGCAGGCATGCGGCCAGTGTCAGCAGGCCTCATTCCAGTTTCAAGGCCGGGCGCGCGGCCCGCCCGGCGGCGGGCGGCCCGGTGGATCGCCCCGTGCGGAAAGTTCAAAAAAACGCTTCGCCTCCGGACGTTCTCGGGTAGTCATGGCGGATGCCCCGCTCCAATTACGAAGACGAAATCATCATCTCCTGGGTCGAACTCCACCGCGACGCCCGTTATCTCTCGGAACTCCTCCATGCCAAGGGAACCTGGAAAGGCATCATCGCCATCACCCGCGGCGGCCTCGTGCCCGCGGCGCTGGTGGCGCGGGAACTCGACATCCGGCTCGTCGACACCATCTGCGTGACCAGTTACCTGTCCGCCGAGGCCGGCAAGGAGGCACAGACGCGGTCCGAGGTGAAGATTCTGAAGGGCGTCGCCGGCGACGGCGACGGCTACCTGCTGATCGACGACCTGGTGGACTCCGGCCGCACGGCGCAGGTGGTGCGCCAGCTCCTGCCCAAGGCCTATTTCGCGACGCTCTATGCCAAGCCGGCCGGCCGGCCGATCGTCGATACCTGCGTGAAGGAATTCAAACAGAACAAGTGGATCTATTTCCCGTGGGACATTGAGTACAAGTTCGCGACCCCGATCAAGGACGGCGGGCGCGCCGGATCCGGCTCAAGCTGAGCGCCGCCCCGGCTCAACCGGCAGTCAAGGCGATGCCACCGGGGTCCAATCCTGGTCGGGATTGAACTCGGTCATCGCGGCGGCGAGGTCGGCGCTGTCCGCGCCCAGGTTGCGCTCATAGACCTTGCCCCATTGGTTGACGATGAAGGTCATGACGCCGGACTCGCCCCAGTGTGCCGGATAGGCCACCAGCGCAAAGCCCGCGATCAGGTTGCCGTTGATGATGTAATTGTAGGCTCCGCCGGGAGCCGCCGCGCCCTGGGCGGTCAGGATCTTGAAGCGGTAGCCATGAAAGGGCTGCGGTTCGCCTTCCGCGGTCTTGCCGCCGTAGCCCTGGGCATGCACTTCGGCGATGAGCGGACCGAACGGGCTCGGGTCCTCGTTCGGGCCCACCGGCCAATACAGTCCGTCCTTCCGGCCGGCGGTGCTGTGAAGCCGCTGCGCATACTTCAGGACGCCGTCGCCCGTGCGGTCTTCGCTGGCATACTCCCGCTGGGCCGCGAGGTAAGTCCGGCAGACTCCGATGGCGATCAGTTCGTCCTCGCCCACCCGGCGGTTGATGATCTCCTCCCGGCCCGCCGCGGTATCAAAAAACCACGCGCCATCCTTCTTCACGAGGGGAATGGGAAACGGCCAGTTCTGGTCGCCGATGTTAAGCACATACCGGTCGTCGGCCTTCCGGGTCAGCTGGGAAAACTGTCCGATCGATTTGGCGAAGGCGGCAAATTCCATGGCATCCTGCCGCGCATCGCCCGACAGGAGTTCCTTCACACCAGGCCCGAAAATCGCGTCGACGGCCGCACGGTCGCCGGCCTGGGTCGCCGCCACGAGCGCCTTCACCGCCTTCTTCGGGGAACTGAATTGCTGCGGCGCTCCTGCCGGGCCGGATACCTCGGCCTGCAGCGGCCGGACCGCCACGCCGGCGATCAAGGCCAGGGCCGCGGCCCAGACCCGGGTGGAGCGAATCATCTGGAGGGGAGAAAGAGACATCATGGTAGCGATGGGTTCGGGGTGAGATTTTAATGCCGGTCCCGGTTGCCGGACGGCGCCGGGCCGCGCGACGGGGCCGAGGCATGGGAAGAAGCCGGCGCACGGACGGGAGCAGAGCGGCTGTTTTGTCCGCGGTTGCTGAATTCGCGCGTCTGCGTGCCCCGATTATAGCCGCCAAAGAGATTGCTCGACGGCGCCGGACTGGATGGCCGGGGCGCCGAGATGGCGCGGCCGCGGTAATCGGGCCGATTGGTCGCGGGAAAATCCACGACCCGCGGCGAGGAGCCGGGCGCACGGACCGGACCATGATAGCCGCGAATCACCCCTGGGCTGGGCACCCGGCCATCCGGCCGGTAATAGTTGCGCACCATCTCGCGGGACCGGCGCGAATCCGGCCGCCAGGCGTGCCAGTTGCCACCGTAACCGGAACGCTGCCAATCCCGGCGGTAACCCCAACCCCGGCTCCAGGGTCCGACCCAGATGCCATAGTCGTCCCAATCGCATTGGTACCCCAGCCAGACCCCGACCGGGAACCCCACGCCGAATGTGAGATAAGGGCCGCCGTAGCCCACCGGGGTTTCATAGACGAGGGTGGGATCGTACTGCGGGACGTAAATCGTGTCCGGCGACGTCGGAATGATGCGGATGTCGTCGCCTTCCAAATCCACCTGCTGCTGCGGCGTGTCAACCAGCGTGCCGGCGGCCTGCGCCTTGGCCCGGAGTTGCTGCACGGATTTCATCACATCGGCCGGCTGCTGCGCAAAGGCCGCGCCCAAGGCCTCGGTCCACTCGAGGTTGTCGTTCATCCATTTCACCACGTCGGGATAATGGGCCAGCGCCTTGACACTCGGGTCCCACGGCTGGCCGTCGATGCCACCCACCGAGCCGTTGGCCGCCAGATAATTCGCCGCGAGCGTGATATCCGAGGGAACGGTCGAAGCCGGCAGGATCAGGGCGACCAGAGGATCGGGATAAAGGGCGATCGGCCCGAGCATCTGGTCCAGCTGCTCGGGGGAGTAAGTCGCACCCGGCGCCTGCGCCCGGGCTGAAACGGCGACGCAAAGGGCAAGGGCGAATAAAAAGGGGATTTTCATGGCGGGGGAATAAGGCTCAAGACGCGCGCACTCGTTTGAAGTTAGCGGAAAGATGCACTTTAATTGGGATGGATCAAATGGCGGGTTCTTCTCGGGCCCGTGGAGCCGGGCGCTCATCCTGCAAGTTCGGGTTTCGGCCGTCATTGAGCGCCATCCGCGGCAGTAGTTCGCGGCGGCCGGCTGCTCGGCCTGCGCCCGGCGCGCAGGGGCCCCGTTGGACTCAACGCCGGAAACCCGGCGGATGAATGTCGATGCTGCCACCCACGCGCGGACCGCCGCCCCAGCGGCCGCCGTCCATCCACGGGCCGTCGTGATACCAGGGGGCGCCGCCCCGATAGCCGGGCCCGCCGACCTCGGCGACGCAGCCCGTCAGCCAAAATTGCAGACCCGCGAGGATTAAGGTGCCGAGAAGGATGGGTCGGATGTTTTTCATGGCTGATTGATGGGATTGGCGTGATTGACGTACTCCACCACGCCGACGCTGCCGCCCGTGGGATCGGCAATGACGGCGAAGCGGCTGCCGAGGGCGGCCTCATGCGGGGCGACCACGACTTCCCCGCCGAGTGACGTCACCCGCACAAGGGTCTCGTCGAGGTTCGCGACCCGGACGACACCCAGCCAGCCGGGCTTGGCGTCCGGGCGGTCCGGCAGGGCCGAAATGCCCGCGCGGTTGAACGATCCGCTGGAGAGCAGCATTTCGCGGCCTTTGCCGATCCGGCCGTCCGGCGCGACCTCATAGCCGAAGACCTGCCGGTAGAAATCGGACGCGGCCAGGGGGTCCTTCACGAAAAGATGAAACCAGTTCCACGTTCCGGCCGACGGCTCGTCGTCGGCAGAGTCGCCGGAGGCCGACTGGACAAGCCCGACGGGCGAACCTTCCTTGTCCGTGAAAATCGCCTGCGAGCCGATCTGCGGAAATTCCCGGGCCGGGGCGCGGATTTCCCCGCCCGCCTTCGTCACGAGCGCAAGGGTCGTGGCGAGATCCGTGACGGCGATGTAGTTGATCCAGCGCGCGGCGCGCGGGGCGGCTGCCGGACTTCGCTGCCGCAATCCGGCGACCGGCTGGTTGCCGTTGCTCAGCACGGTGTAGGCCACGCCGTGCTGCTCGAGCGTGACGGCCGTCCAGCCAAACACGCCGGAATAAAATTTCGCGGCCGCGGCAGAGTCGGCAGTGAAGAGTTCGGCCCAAACAAATTTGCCCGGATGCGACTCATGGGTGGCAGGCGTGTTGAGCGGCGGGAAGTCCGCGGCGCGAAGCGAGACCGGCAATCCAATCCCCAGCAGCATCCCGGCGACAGCGGCAAACGTCGCCAGGCGGCGATAAGGCAAAGTCGTGTTCATGTGGCTGAGAATAGTCCACGACTTGGAACAGCGAAATGGGGTATAACCCGCCCGACGCTCGCAGACTGCGAACCGTCCCGCGGTCGCCAGGGCGGAAAGCCTGCCAGGGTCAGGCCCGAACCGCCGGCAACCGGGCTCGACGCCTCACACTGGCCAACTTACCCGGGCACGTTCCATTGCCAGTTCCGGATCTCCGGCAGGTCCTGGCCGTTCTTGTCGATGTACTGCCTGTGCTCGACCAGCTTGTCCTTGAGCTGCTGCTTCAGGTAAACGCCGCGGTCGCCGGCCTGCGGCAGGCGGTCGATGGTGTCCATCACGAGGTGAAAGCGGTCCAGTTCGTTCAGCACCGTCATGTCGAAGGGCGTCGTGATGGTGCCCTCTTCTTTATAACCCCGGACGTGGATGTTGTCATGGTTCGTCCGGCGATAGGTCAGCCGGTGGATCAGCCACGGATACGCGTGGAAGGCGAAGATCACCGGCTTGTCCTTGGTGAAGAGCCCGTCGAAGTCCGTGTCGCTCAACCCGTGCGGGTGCTCGCTCTGCGGCTGCAGCCGCATGAGGTCGACCACGTTGACTACCCGGATCTTCAAGTCCGGCAGTTGCTCGCGCATGATCGAGACGGCGGCGAGCGTCTCCAAAGTGGGCACGTCGCCGCAGCAGGCCATGACCACATCAGGCGCCCGGCCCTGGTCATTGCTGGCCCACTGCCAGATGCCGATGCCTTCGGTACAATGCTTGACCGCCGCGTCCATCGTCAGCCATTGCGGCGCCGGGTGCTTCCCCGCGACCACGACGTTGACGTAGTGCCGGCTGCGCAGGCAGTGGTCCATGACCGACAACAGGCAGTTCGCGTCGGGCGGCAGGTACACCCGCACGATCGAGGCCTTCTTGTTCACTACGACGTCGAGAAAGCCCGGGTCCTGGTGCGTGAAGCCGTTGTGATCCTGGCGCCAGACGTGCGAGGCGAGCAGGTAGTTCAGCGAGGCGATCTTTCGTCGCCACGGCAGGCCCGCGGAGACCTTCAGCCATTTGGCGTGCTGGTTGAACATCGAGTCGACGATGTGGATGAACGCCTCGTAGCAATTGAAGAGGCCGTGCCGCCCGGTGAGCAGGTAACCCTCCAGCCAGCCCTCGCACTGGTGCTCGCTGAGCATTTCCATCACGCGCCCGGTGGGCGCGAGGAATTCGTCGTTGGGCACCGTCGCGGCGTCCCATTGGCGCTGCGTGGTCTGAAATAGGGCCTCCAAGCCGTTGGAGAGCGTCTCGTCCGGACCGAAGACCCGGAAATTCCGCTGACTGTCGTTCAGCTTTGCCACGTCCCGCAGGAAAGGCCCCAGCACATGCGTATCGCCGATGCCGGGAGAGCCGGGCACCGGCACGTTCGCCGCATAGTCGCGAAAATCCGGCATCCGCAGGTCGCGCAACAGGATCCCGCCGTTGGCATGGGGATTCGCGCCCATGCGCCGCCGGCCCTTGGGCGCCAGCGCGGCCAGCTCGGGCTTCAGGCGGCCCGAGTCATCGAACAGTTCCTCGGGCCGGTAGCTCTTCAGCCATTCCTCCAGTTGCCGGAGGTGCTCGGGCGGCGACGCGGGCGAAATGGCCAGCGGCACCTGGTGCGCGCGGAACGTGCCCTCGACCTGCTGGCCGTCGACCACCTTCGGCCCCGTCCAGCCCTTCGGCGAATTCAGGACAATCATCGGCCAGCGCGGCCGGGTGGCGTTCCCGTTTTTCCGGGCGTCCGCTTGGATCCGCTTGATTGCCCCGACCGCCGTGTCGAGCGCCGTGGCCATGGCCTCATGCATCAGGGCCGGCTCGTGGCCCTCGACAAAAATCGGCGTCCACCCGTAGCCGCGGAGCAACTGCTCCAGTTCCTCGTGCGTGATGCGGGCGAGGACCGCCGGGTTGGAAATCTTGTAACCGTTGAGGTGCAGGATCGGCAGCACCGCACCATCGGTCGCCGGGTCGAGGAACTTGTTCGAGTGCCACGCGGTGGCCAACGGCCCGGTCTCCGCCTCGCCATCGCCGACCACGCAGGCGACGACCAGGTCGGGGTTATCGAACACCGCCCCGAACGCGTGGCTGAGCGAGTAGCCCAGCTCGCCCCCCTCGTGGATGGAGCCCGGGCACTCCGGTGACGCGTGGCTGGGAATGCCACCCGGAAATGAGAATTGGAGGAAGAGCTTTCGCAGCCCCGCCTCATCCTGACTGATGTTCGGGTAAAATTCGCTGTACGTGCCCTCGAGGTAGGTGTTGCCGACGACAGCCGGACCGCCATGCCCGGGGCCAGAGACATAGATCATGTCGAGGTCGTATTTCGTGATGACCCGGTTCAGGTGCGCGTAGATGAAATTCTGCCCGGGCGTCGTGCCCCAGTGGCCGAGCAGCATGTGCTTCACGTCCGTGAGCGCCAGCGGCCGCTTCAGCAGCGGATTGTCGTGGAGATAAATCTGGCCGACCGAGAGGTAGTTGGCGGCGCGCCAGTAGGCATCCAGCCGCTTGAGCAGCTCCGGCGTGAGGGTGGTGGTTTTCATGGATGGGGACGGGGTCGCGAGCGGGCCAAGGGACAGGATTCCGACCTCGAGCAGGTCAGGTCAAAGATCATGGATCACCTTGGGAGGAAATGCCGCCCGCAACGCATTCAGCACCGCCAGCACGTCGATGACTTCCTGCGTGAGGGCGCCACTGACCGGACTCAGGTGACCGGTTGCTGCAAAGATCATGCCCGCCATGCTCAGCGTCATGCCGCCCACCGCGCTTTCAAGCGCGATCCGCCGCATGCGGCGGCTGATGTGCATGAATTCGTCCACCTTTGTCAGGGAATTGTCCATGACCACGACCCCCGCCGCTTCCGCGGTCACATCGCTGTTCTGTCCGATCGCCATGCCCACCGTGGCGGCCATCATGGCCGGGGCGTCGTTGATGCCGTCGCCGACGTAGAGGGTCGGGGCCCGCGCTGTCTCCTGGCGGACGATGGCCAGTTTTTCCTCCGGGCTACGCTGGGCGTAGATTTCCGCGATGCCCACCTGTCCGGCCAGGTAGCGGACCTCCGACTCGCGGTCGCCAGAGACGATCAGCACGCGGGTGAAGCGATGCTTCGGCCCGAGGTGATGCACGAAGGAACGGCTGTCGGCGCGCGGCGCATCGCGGAAGCGCAGGGTGGCCGCATATCGCCCGTCAATCGCCACCACGCATTCGAGCCCATCCGCCACCGGCGGGATCCGGTCGGCGCCAGCCATGCTCCCGGCGGTGAGTTTGCCGCGGCTCGTCACCTGCACCGCGCGTCCGGAAACCGTTCCGCACAAGCCCCGGCCCGGCGGCTCGCTCACCGCCGTGGCCTCCGGGAGCACAATCCCCTCCCCCGTGGCCGCCGCCTGGATGGCCCGCGCGAGCGGATGCTTCGAATAGCGCTCCAAGCCGGCCACCAGCGTCAGCACCTCCCGGGCCGCGAAGCCCGGCGCGACGAGCTGTTCGGTCAGCGTGGGCTCGCCGTAGGTCAGCGTGCCAGTCTTGTCGAAGAGGGCGGTCCGGCATCCGGCGATCTGTTCGAGCGCGACCGGGCTGCGGACGATGATCGCGCGGCGCGCACACAATGAAATCGAGCCGATGATCGCCACCGGAATGCCGATGAGCAGCGGACAAGGCGTGGCGATCACCAGGACAGCGAGGAAGCGGATCGATTCACCGCTGACGGCCCACGCGAGCAGCGCGACAGCCAGCGCCACGGGGGTATAGATCGCGCCGAGCCGGTCGCCCAGCCGCCGCAATTGCGGCCGCTTCGACTCCGACTCGCGCATGACTTCCATGATCTTCGCGTAGCGTGAGTCGGCCGCCCGCCGGGTGGTTCGGAAGGTCAGGGCCGCCTCGCCGTTGATCGCGCCCGAGATCACGGGGGAGCCGGAGGTCTTGGTGATCTGGAACGGCTCGCCCGTGAGGTAGGATTCGTCCATCACGCCGTGGCCCTCGGTCACGACGCCGTCCGCCGGGCAGATCTCGTGCGGATAAACCACAAGCGTGTCGCCCACGGCGATGTCCGCCAGCGCCACCTCGGTGATCCGGGCGCCCTGCTTCCGGTGGGCGACCGCCGGCATGCGCCTGGCCAGGGCAGCAAGCACCGACGATGCACTGCGCAAGGCGTAGCTCTCCAGCGCCTCGCCGCCGGACAGCATCAGGACGATGATGGAGCCGGCGAGGTATTCGCCCAGCACAACGGAGGTGAGGATGGAAATGCCGCCGAGCAGATCCGAGCCGAACTCCCGTTGCAGCAGCTTGCCCAGCAGCTGATACAGCATCGGCAGGCCGCCGACCACCAGTACGGCCAGCAGCGGCAAACGCGCGGGGCCTTCACCCGTGTGAAGCCCAAAGCGAAGCACCAGATGCACGAGGATGCCTGCCAGGGTGAGAGCTGCGATCACCGTGACCTTATGCTGCCGGAGACTCGCGGGGGACCACCAAGGGCGGAGGGACGGCGGATTTCCCGCTGGAGTCTTCATGGCGGAAGGACAGCAGGGCCGCTTGGCGGGACAGTCAGTGGGCAGAAAACCTGACTGCCCGGGGTTGTAGCCAACCATCGGGACAGGGATGAAAGATACATCGGGTTTTGTGGGCGGTGTGACTGTAAATCGTCCGGCGCCCGGCATCTTCGCATAAATTGCCCGATGCTGGGCACTGATTGCGGCTCCCACCATGGTCGGAGCACGGGTCGACGGTCCCGGCAAGTTCTTCCAAGAACCCAACGGGGGCTTTCCGGACCGACACTATACCGGTGGTCGGCCCGGTGCCATAGGGCGTAACCCTACTTGGGATTCATCACTGTCGCGCCCATCAGCCCCACCACCACTTCGGGTGAAAGGGTTTGCAGCGTTACGCTCTTCAGGACTTCGCCGGGGCGCAGCCGCCAGCCAAGAAGCATCGCGCGGCAGTTCTCGCCGAGCTGCACCGTCTCCGGCCACTTCGCCGGCACACAAAACGCATCCGTCGGCGCCGTGTAGTCGAAGCGGCTTTCCTGTCCCGGAGCCGTCACCACGGGTTTGATCGGGCTGAGGTTCCAGTAGTTGAGCGGTGGAACCAGCTCGAGCATCTCATCCGGACCCGACGCATAGCGCATGCGCAGCACGGCGTTCGCGATCCGGCCCTGCATCGGGTTGGTGGAACCGCAGACGAGAAACCACACGGCCTCCCCGGCGCATCCGACCGGCACCGTGACGGTCTCCGGCCAGTTGTCCCACTGTGAGGTGAACGCGATGTTGCGCGCCTCGCCCGGCCACACAAACGGCACGCCCTGCGGCGTGCGCATCCGGTCGCCGCCGGCTCCGGCCAGCAGCGCCGGGACGCCATCGAGCGTGATGACCGGCGGGTGGCTGTTCCAGTAGATGAAGGTCCAGGGCGTGTAGCCGTCCACGCCGATACGCGCGGAAATCGTCGGCGGCCGTGGCGAGAGATACTTCTGCGTGTAGATCGTGCGGATATCGCCGTTGAGCGCAGGAGCGAGGTCCACGCACTGCCAGGCCGCCCGCCGCGGGACGTGGTCCAGCTGCTTTGCCGCCGCCGCCCGCTCCGCCATCGGGTCAGAAACCTGGACATGAAACCGCGTCCACTGCGGCAGGGTGCCGGTCTTCACCCGGCCCAAAACCGTGTGGTCACCCGCATTCGCCGCCAAGCGGCCCGTGATCACTCCGCCAGTCACCCTCGCTCCCGCGAGCACGCCTTGCGGATCGAAGCAGGAGGAAACCGGTCCCGCCGCGGATCGCAGCGTGATCCGGTCCCCGACCCGTCCGGAAAATTCCACGGCCGCGCGAACCGGCTCCGGCTTCACAAGCGAGACCGTCACTTTCACCCGCTGCGTCACCGGCAGCCTGACCACCACCCAGGTAAGACCAAAGCCCGGCTCTGTTTTCCAGCGCACGGGCTTCCCGTCGACCGTCACGACGGCGACGCCCCGCGCCGACACGGGCAGGCGCAACTCCAGCCGGGCGGGGGCGGTCAGGTCCACGTCCAATGTGACCACCTCACCTTGGCGGGAGAAGCGGAGGTGGACATCCGGCGACTGGAGCCGGGCGCGGTCCCACTCCCACGGAAACTGCGGGGTGATCCGCACGAGCCCGCGCGACCGGTCGGGCGCATAGCCGAACAGGCCCTCGACCAGCGTCCGGGCGAACATGTGCGTGCTGTCGCCAAAGTCCGTGCCTCCGGCCGGCGCCCCAAAGTCCCCGGGCACCAGCGAATCAAACGCCGTGAGGAGAAACGCGCCCCGGAAAATGTCCCAGCCGTCCTCTCCCAGTCCCGCCTGAAAGTAGGCGAGCGCCAGATGGTGGTTGTCGCCCGGCCACCGCTCGCGCACCGACCAGATGCCCGGCACGAAATTCGACGTCCACACCTGCCGGCCGCCAAACGGCATGCGATCATTTTGAAGGCCGGTTTCCGTAAAGCGCAGCGACGCGGCCGCCAGGCGCACGTCCAGGAGTCCCGCATCGATCGGCAGGAAGATACTGTAGAGCCAGGCATCCGGATGAAGCCGGCGCCCGCCCTGCTGTTCGCGATACAACCCCGCATGGCCCTGCCGGGCCATCCAGAGTTTTCGGCGAAATGCCGAACGGATGCGCGCGGCCTGCCTGGCGTGACGCTTCGCCGCAGCGGCCTCACCCGCGCCTCGCGCCAGTTCGGCCGCCGCGGTGTGGGCGCGGAAGGCATAGGCCGTCTCTTCCGTCGCCCCGCCGCCGGCATACCAGACCGAATCCGTGGGCCAGACATTCACGAAGCTCTCGTAAAGTCCGTCATCGTCCGGGTCGAAGCACTCGCGGAGCCATTCAAGATGCAGGTCGAGCGCGGACCGCAGCCGGGCCGCGAGCGCCGCGTCACCCGTCCACCGCCACGCATGGATCAGCTGGTCGAAAAACTGCGACTGCATGTTGTAGATGGCCTGGTCCTCGAGGATCCGGCCGCGGCCGTAGAACCGGGAATCCTTCGCGGGCAGCATGAGCAGCACCGCCGGATCGGCCGCCATGGAGCGGTTCTCCGTGCCGGTGACCTGGTGGCCCGCATAAAACTGCGCCTGCGCCCTCACCCGGTCATGCCAGCCGAGCACCGTGCCGCCAAAAACCGTGCGCCAGCCCGGATAGGCCCGGTTCCAAAGCATGGCGCCATGCCGGAAAACCGGCGGATACCAGGCGCCGTCAATCGCCGCGGGCAACGCGGCGGCCGCGGCGTCGAGCCGGGGCTCGGGGGTCTCGACCACCAGCCTTCCCGCCAGCGCGGCCGCCCGCGCGAGCCCTCGCGCAAAGGCCTCCGCGGGCTGGCCCGCGCGCGGCGCCGCCGCCCGGAATGCGTCCACCCGCACCAGTTCCCAACAGATCTCCGTCTGCGCAGCCAGCTCAACGACTCCGACGACCAACGGCTGTGCGTCGGCGGTTGAAGCGAGCAGTTCCGCGGGGCTTTTCAGCCGCGACGCAGCGCCCACCCGCAGTTTGCCGCCCGCATCGCACCGGCCAAATGTAGCGGACGCCTTAGCTGACTCTGGAGCCAGTGTGAATCCGCCGGAGGAAACCCGCACGCGATTGCCGGAGCACAGCGTCGGATCAAATGTCTCCGGCACGAGCAGGGGTGTTCGGTGGGGGTCGAGTTCCCAGTTGAGCGGCTTCTCCGGCCAGACCCGGGCCCCGCCGTAGAACCACGCAAGCCGATCGGCCGCCCGCGCGCCGGTGACCGCCAGCCGCAGGGCGAAACCCACGCCGTGATCCTGGCCCACCACCTCAAGCTTCACCTGCAATCCGGGAAAGCGCCGGTCCCGCGCGATCCACGTGACATGCGCGGCGCGATACTCGAGGGTCAGGTCGGAAAACGTGTCGAGCCACGCGGACCTGGACCCACGCACAATCCCGAAGCCCAGCGTCCCGTGCAGGGTCTCGCCGCTCGCGAAGCGCAGCAGCGGACAGTCGCCGGCGAGGACGAACGCATCGGTGTGCGCAAGGTAGAGCGGACGGTTGAAATACCGTCCCTGATTATGGCCCACGATCGCGCCGCCACGGGCGGTGTAGCGGGTCGGGCGTTCAACGGGAGCGGCGGCATGGCGGTTTGGGCGCGGAGGCATGGGGCGGAGCACGAGGATTGAGAGATGCGACTGCAGACTGCGGTTCTGGCCGACACAAAGTTTATCCCGAGCCATCGATGAATAAACGAAGGAATGGGGATGAGCAGCAGGGTATCCGCCCCATCCGTGTGCCGGATCCCGGCGAGGTCCCCAGCCGGCGCCTAATCGACGGCGTGAAACATCGAGTGCGTCGTCTTGTCGTCGCCTGAGACGTTGCAATGCTTGACGGCCGTGACCGCGGCGCCCGTGGCTGCGTCCACAATGGAGAAATCACAGTAGCGGTGGTCGCCGTCGCTTTCCGTGCCAGCGGCGATCTTCAGCAGGTAGGAGAACCCGGCCCGCGCCTGGAACCGGATCGTGGTGCGGGAACTGAATCCACCGCTTTGATAGGACGCGGCGATCTCGTGCCAGCCGGGCGCGAGGGCAATGGGGCGGTTCCATTCCTGCAGCGCATCCTGCACGAACTTGTTGTCGACCATCAGCGCATAGCCGATGTGGTCGTCGGCAAAGATTCCCGATTCCACGACCTTCGTGCCGGTGAGGCGGGCGGCCGCGGCGGCACCCAGGGCCGGAGCCTGGTAAAGCTGCTCCGCGGGAAGGTCGTTATCCGTGGCGCATCCCGCGAGCACGAGAATCGGGCAAACAAGCCCCAGCAGTGCGACGGGGCGGCGCCCGGTCCGGTCCGCGGAGCCGCGGCCGGGACCGCCGGCGGGCGGCGGGAAGCTGGCTGAGGTTGCGGGCGTGGCCGCGCTGGAAGATTTTTTCATGGAAAAACAAGGAGGGACCCTTGCTCACCTAGACAGTCTAGTTATGCAGTCAAGCGGGATAGGAAATCCCTCCACCCGCCCGCTTCGCTTCCGCGCGGGCCCTACTCCTTGGCCGCCGCCACCGTGCCCGGCGCGGTCGTCGCCGCCGACCTCGCCTGCGCCGGTGTCGGCAGGTCCGATGCGTGCCAGCCCCCGCCGAGGGCCTCGATCAGCGCCACGGTCTCAGTCAGCCGGCTCTGCAGCACGGCCAGCGCGGACTCGCGCACGCTCAGTTCGGCCACCTGGGCCGTCACAACCGTGGTGTAATCCACCGTACCGGCCTTGTATTCATTCGTGGTGATGCGTGCGGCTTCTGCCGCCTCGGCGATGGCCGCCTCCTGGATCGTGGCTTCCTCCGCCTGAATGCGCAACCCCGCCAGGTTGTCCTCCACCTGCTGGAAGGCGGTCAGCACGGCCTGGCGGTAGCCGGCCACACTGGCGTCGTAGGCGGCGCGCGCCGCTTGCACCTGCGCGCTGCGCGCGCCGAAATCGAGCAGGGTCTCGCTGGCATTGAATCCCAGGCTCCAGAAGCGGAAGGGGACGCGGAACAGCCGGTCCAGCGGCGAGCCTTGGTAGCCGCCTTCGGCCGAGAGCGTGATATCCGGGAAATACGCCGCGGTCTGGACGCCCACCCGCGCATTGGCGGCGGCGACCGCGCGCTCGGCCGCCGCGATGTCCGGGCGGCGCTCCAGCAGGTCGGACGGCAGTTGCAACGGCACGTCAGGCACCCCGAGGGTCAGGCCGGGCTGCACCGCAATGGCCAGGCCCCCGGGCGCCCGTCCGACCAGGACCGCAATCGCATGCTCGTACGCGGCGCGCTGCACGCCGACGTCAAGGGCCTGGGCCCGCGTCGCATCCAGCTGGGCCTGCGCGGAAATGACGTCGTTGCGTGCGGAGACGCCGACATTGTACTTGTTCTGGGAAATCTGGAGCGTGCGCCGGTAGCTCTCGATCTGGTGGTCAAGGAGCCGCTTTTTTTCGTCAAGCACGCGGAGCGCGATGTAATCCTGCGCCAGCGTGGCCTGGGTCGAGAGGCGGGCGGCGGCCAGCGTGGCGGCGCTGGCCTGGGCGGTGACGTGATTCCGCCGATTCGAGCCGCTTGAAGAGTCGGTCTGGGCCAACATAAAGGACCCAGACCATGAAAGGTAAACGCTACAGTACAGAGGAGAAAGTCCGCATCCTTCGGGAAGCGGACGC
>Ga0316221_1000321_pt1 | contig 65262 bp, 73 predicted proteins | sample TBH18007metaG_FD_206003 | JGI IMG/M metagenome (GOLD analysis project Ga0316221, IMG submission 206003) | Freshwater microbial communities from Trout Bog Lake, Wisconsin, USA - TBH18007 | ecosystem: Environmental > Aquatic > Freshwater > Lake > Hypolimnion/Profundal zone | place: USA: Wisconsin... | reverse complement strand
TTTAGATCAAGAATGGATATTAAATTATCAAAAAGATTATTCGATAGATTTTCGTAAAATTTATATGAATTTAGATTTACAAAAAGATCCAACTTTTATCAAATCATTAAGAATTCAAAATAGTAAATTATATGAATATATATTAAAAGAGGTTATAGCTTTTAAAGAAAAATATGATTCAACTCAATCTAAAATTCTTAACAAAATTAATGAAAATAAAGAATTATTGAATAAAGAATCAAATAATCTATTAAAAAATAAATTATTTAAGAAATTAACTTTACTAAAACAATCAATAAAATCTAATATTTGTTTTGGTGGTAGATTAAACCTTCAAAGAAGAACTAAAGGTTTAATAACCAATGAAAAATTCAAAGAATCAAGACTTTATCCAATTACTTTTTATGGTGAAACATCTACCAAAGGTAATAGATTCTTTGAATTTAATGACCTTTCAAATGGTAATTTGGTATTTAAACCTTCTAAAAATAAACATATTGAATTAAAAATCTCAAATAAAAAACATAAAGAAGTATTAAAATCATTAGAATTATTAAGTAAAAATAAAGAATTGCCTATAACTATTAAACTAACTAATGATAAAATCTTCATAACTTATGATGAATCTAAATTAAATAAAACTTATTTTGACTTAAAACTTCATCAAAAGAATAAACCAAAAGACCTAAGTAAAGAAGAAACTAAATTATTTTGGAAAACTAAATATCAAGAACATGAAAATTATTTAAAACAAGATAAATTAGAAAGATATTTAAGTATTGATATAAATCCTAATGAAATAAGTTATTCTATAGGTGATAATAAATTAAATCTAATAGATAAAGGATGTTTTAAAATAATAGGTAAAGTTAATGAATCTAAAAGAAAATTTGAATATTCTCAAATTGTTAAATATTTATTTAAAAAAATTAAACACTTTAAGGTTTCATACTTTATAATTGAAGATTTAGAAAATATAAGTAAAGATAATTATGGTAATAGAGTTTCAAATAGAAAGAATAAACTTGAGTTTAAGAAAAATTATATATTTTCTTTGATTCAAAGAAGGGGTAATGAAACAGGAACTATATTAAGAAAAGTTCCTGCTTATTATTCAAGTTTTATAGGTAATTTAACATTTAAAGAATATGACCCAATAGCCTCTTCAATAGAATTATTAAGAAGAGGTATTAATCAATATACTAAAGGATTTAAAATGATTCCTGAATTTAATAAAGACAACATATTTACTGACAAGATAGATAAATATGTTGATCTAAATTATTATACAGGATTTGTGGAATTATTTAAATCTATCCGAAACAAGAGTTATCGGAGGAAAGATATATCTTTCTCAAGGCAAATATTTACTAAATCGTCTAAAAGCCACACTATCCACGTGATTTAATTAGATTTTAGTATATTTTAGCTAACTCTTATTGAAAAATAATATTTACCAATAAATATATTATTAAAAAATAATATATACAAATAAATATAATGTATAATGAAAAAATTTACAAAAATAAGCAATACAAGTGTAGGGGAAGAAAAAGTAGAGAAAGTAGTTAATGACAATACTTTAAAATTCGAAATTCTTTCTTTAATGGATAATTTCTTAGAGATTAAAACTTACGGAAATGTTAGTCCTGTATATATGGTTCCAACTAAAATAGAAGGAAAAGAATTATTTGTTGAGGCTTTAATGGATTTCTTACAAGAAAAGATTGAGGATAAATCTATAAAAGTATTAGAATCTTTAAAACATGATATTAAAGATTGGAAATCAATTGATGAAAAAATTGAAAGCATTTTAGAAGAGAGAGAAAAGAATATCTTAAAAAATAACATTATCAATACAATTGATAAATATAGTGATAATAAAGATTTGTTAAAAACATATGTATTAACTAAACAAGGTAATATAAGTGAAAAAATAAATCTAATTAATGAGTTATTAAATGATAAAAAATACTTAGGATATAAAGAAGATTTAGATTTTTTACTAAATGTTTATAAAGAAAAAAGAGAGCTTTAAGCTCTCTTTTTTTATTTAGTTGTTTCTGTTCCTTCTGTTCCTGTTCCCGCACCTTCAGCAGGAGTTTGATTTGAATTTTTATCTGTACTACTTACTGCATTTTTAACAGTATCTACTACAGCTTTTCCTGTATCTTTTACTTTATTTAATGTAGTATCAGATAAAGCATCAAAACTAACTTCAAACTCTGATTCTCCACCATTTACTTTAGCTTTTTTAGTTTTTTCATCAATACTAATAACTTTAACTTTAATTGTTTTATTTTCGCTATTTAGATAGTTATATTCTTTATCAACTACAGGTACAAAATTAGATGTAGCATTTGTTTCAGAACTTATTTTAAAAGTTAAATCTTTAACTTTTTTCTCAGCTTCTGCTCTTTTCTTTTGTATTTCTGCTATTTTTGTTTTATCACTTGATTTAGCAAACATATCATACTTTTTATCAAAAATATATTCTTGTATAGTTGATATAGCTAATTCAGCAGCATCCATTGTTTTTTGAGCACCATCATATCTTTTCTTTAACTGATTCATTTGAATAGTAAATCTATCAGTTATATTTTTTAACTGTCCATCAATTATTTTTTCTAATTGTTTTAACTCATCAATTGATAATGTAGAATAATCTAAAGCAGGAGCATCTGCTTCATTTATTTTATAATCTAATGAAATATTATCCCCTACTTTATTTTCTGCTACCCCAGTTGCTCCAGGAGCAGGTTTTGTTTCTTCTGGTTTAGCAGGTTGATTATTACCTTGTGCTTTAATATTTGTTTTTGTTTGTAATTGTTTAGTAAATAAAGTATCAATTTGAGCTTTTGTAGTATTTATAGCTTTATTTAATTCTTCACCACCTTCTACATTTTTAATAGCATTAGATACCATTGAAAATAATTTTTTAAATAATCCAAAAATCTCATTCGTAGGTTCAATACCTAATTTTTTGTTATATAAATATTTTTCCTGTGTTAAAATATATTTCATATTGTTTCATTATTTTTTTTTCTATTCTTATATATAAAAATTATAAAATGAATTATCTTGTTTTATTTTATTTTCTGTTAGTTTTCCAACTGAAGAACAACCTATAAAAAGCAAAATAAATAAATAAATAAAAAATTTTTTCATATAAATTAATTTATTTTTATATATAAATTTTTTTATTTGAAAAAAATTGTTTATATTTGTATAAATAAAATAATTATGATAAATAGTAAAACAATCCCCAGTATTGAGATTAAAGGTGGTAAGTTATTCTCAAATGAAGTCGCTAACTTAAATTTTGAAAATTCAACTCACGATGCTTTAGTTGATTTAACAGAAAGAATGGTTTATTTAAACCAAAGTTACCATAATAGTGTTATATACACTTACGGAATAAACACAGATAAAAATGGTTATTCTAATCAAACATATCTTACTAATAAAGTTGAAGAGATGTTAGAAGTTAAATTTTCTTTTGAAGAAAAAAACTTCTTCATAGATAACACTTTATATGATTTTATCTATGAAAATAGGTTAATAACTTTCTTTAAATACAAATTAGAACCTTTTGCTGATTATGATACATTTGAAATGCTAAAAGATAATGGCTTATTAAGAATGATAAATAGTTCAACAGGTGCTAAATTAGATTTAAAAATTGGTAGGTATATTACAAAAATAAATACTTATCTTAATTTATTAAACCCTAAAAATATAGAAGATATTGCTACCAAGTATAAAACAAGATGTGATGAAAATGTTGAATTTACATTTTTAGTTGGGGAAGATATTAAAGAAGGATATAAAACTGAAAATTATGATCCAATTAATAGTTCTTCTTTATGGGGTTCTTGTATGAATAATAAAACTAATTATCTTAAAATTTACACAAAAAATCCTAATGTAGTTAAATTAGCAGTTCTTAAAAAGAACAATAAAATTCAAGCAAGATGTTTTGTTTGGAAAGTAAATGATAAGTTTTACTATGATAAAATCTATTACTACAGAGAACACCAATTAGGTATAATGAAACAAAATTTAGAATCAGAAGGTATTACTTCTATTCATACCTTAAGTTTTGCTTCAATTAAGTTAGATTTTTGTGATTTTAACAAATATCCTTATTTAGATACTTTTTATCTGTTAGATATGCAAACTAAATCTTTAATCTATTTTGATCCTGAAAAAGACTATAGATTATTACATGACCAACATGGGGAATATGCGGAAACTTCATTTAGATATACTAATGAAGATTATTAATATAAAAATTCAAGCGTTAGTATCAACTAACGCTTGAATTTATTTGCCATTGATGACATACCACTCATCATAGATGATGTATTCATATTAGGCATATTTGTTTTTTGTTTTTCTTCTTCGGTTTTTCTTTGCTTTTCTTCTTCTTCAATTAGTTGATTAACTAATTTTATATTCTCTTCAAACATCCAAAAAGGCCAAGTATTCATACTTATTTCTTGACAGTTGTAGTGCTTTTGTAATAAAAGTTTATTTTTTAATATACTTATCAAAGGCATTTGAAACAACGAAAAGAGCTGACGCTCCGTCGGGAAACAACATTTTGCTGTGGACCTCCAAGCCACAGCTACAATTCTTAACAATTTTTTCAATTCCAAAATTCATTAAATCAACTGCGGAAAATAAAAATTGGAAATCAGCCCCATTCATTTTTGTAAACTCATTTAATTTAGAATTAATACCTTCTGTAGTTATAGATGTTCTATTTACTAATGTAAATGGAACTATCTTTAAGAAAGACATATTAATTTTCTTATCTTTTTGTTTAGTTTCAATAATATAATCTGTAAAATTCTTTTGTAATCCTATTGTAGGAGGACACATATTGTATGTATTACCTGATGTAGTTTCAAATGTAAAGTAACCATTTGTTGGATCAAAATAGTTTTTTAACTTATCATCAATTTTAAAAAATCTGAAATTCTTTCTAACTAATTCTATATTAACTTCTGCTCCACAAGAACACTCAACAGTTGATATTAAGTTTGTTCCGTTTTGGAAAGTTAATTCTTTAATAGCAAATATTAAATAGAATCTGTCAGAATCTCTTAAATCTAAATAAGAACCAACTTTACCATTCGCATATTTAACTCTTACACAAGCAGATAACATCTCGTTCATTTTTTCAACGATGTCATGGAAATTATTATCATCTACCATTGAATATGCTTGTATCTCTTTAACTTCAGCAGGTCTTATTTGAATTGTAGTTCCAGCAGGATAAAAAATACCAGAAGGTAGTTCTTTTACATCAACTGTAAAATAATTTAAATTAGATACAGTAGTATCTATAGTAGTTTTATTTTCAGTTTGTGTTTTTTCAGGGTTAATATTCTTTCCTTCGACTTGTTCTAAGTGTTTTCTTAAATAATCTTGTTCTGAAATATTTTCGTTCATATATAATTTTTTCTTTTATATATAATTAAAATATTTGTTCCTAACTCAAAATTTTTAAATTTTAGTCTATTAATTCTAATATATGATAAACTCCTTCTTTATGGTATTTACTATATTTATCATATTTTTTATATATAGTTTGTTTTAATATAGATAAGAAAAAGTTTTCATCTATTACCTCATTTAATTTTGTTGTTAATTTTTTATTATCAGTAACATCACCAATTCTTAAATCTAAATTAAAACTATAACCTTCTAAATCATCAATCTCATGATAATCTAATATTATTTTCTTTTGAATAGTAAATCTAATATTTTCTAAATTTTTAGTTAAGTCACTATCAGAATATATTACTGCATATTTTTTAGTATCAAAATCTTGTATTAAATACATATTTAAAGAAGCATCTCTTAATAAAATATGACTTAATCCAATATTATAATAATCTGCTAATACTTTTTCATAAGAAATATCTGCTGTCCCTAAGTTTATTAAATTTTCTTTTAATAAAGAGTATTTTTCAAATTTTAAAACCCCATCGTGTTCTAAACCTGTTCTGTCTTCTATAACATCGTTAATTATTCTATTAATATTCCACACTTCTTTTAAATTATTTTTATCTAAAAATTTTTCAAATTTTTCACTATTCTTTAAATAGCTCGCTAACCTAGAAGGTTTGATTTTCCAATCTACAATATACTTATCTATAAAGTCATTAACTAATTTATAGTATTTATTAGCATCATGTGTATTATCTATCTTAATCATATTATATATATTAATTTTTTTATTTCAAATATTTTTCTTATATTTGTAAAAATAAAAATATGAATTATCTAAACATCAAAGAAACATTTTTAACACTAACATCTGAAACCTATCCAAATGGTACAGAAGATGATATCATTCGTTATCTACCTGATAATACACAAAAAGATATGGTCGGTAACTATTTTCTAAAAATTGGAAATAGTGACACAGTATTTGCGTGTCATATAGATACTGCTTGTAAAATTAAATCTAATGTTAAACATGTTATTGATGACAATATCATAAAAACAGATGGTAAAACTATATTAGGAGCAGATGATAAGGCAGGAATGTGTATTTTATTTTACATGATACAAAAAAACATCCCTGGTTTATATTATTTCTTTATTGGAGAAGAAGTTGGATGTATAGGTTCTAAGAATATTTCTAAAAATATACTTTTATTTAACAAATATAAAAGGATTATATCATTTGATAGACGAGGAGAAACTTCTGTAATAACTCACCAATCAAGAAAAAGAACTTGTTCTGATGATTTTGCAAATAGTTTAATATACGAATATGAAAAATCTGGATTAATTTTAGAAAAAGACCAAAATGGAGTATATACAGATTCAGCAGAATTTACAGATGTTATACCTGAGTGTACTAATATATCAGTTGGTTATATGTATGAGCATACTAATAATGAACAACAAAACATATTTTATTTAGAAAAATTAGCAGTAGCATCTGCTATGGTTGATTGGGAGAGTTTAGTTACTAAAAGAAATGTTGGTGAAATAGAATATAAAGAAACAGGTTCATATTTTTATGATTGTAATAATGATAATTATTACTACAATAAGAATAAGAATAAAAGGGAAAAAGTTGAATATACTAAGAGAGAAAAAAGGGGTAAAAGAGGTAAAAAAAATAAACCCCTTTTATTAGATTATAAAAGGGATTGTTATTTAGGTATAAAAGATTTTTATTTAAATGATAACTTTAATAAAGAAGATTTTCTTAGTTTAAGATATAATTTTTTAGATCCATTTGATGAAGCTGATAATAAGTTTATTAATCAAATGGAATTAAAATTCTCAATGGAAAAACTAGGTTTAGTTTTATAAAAATCTATAATGTCTGCTCCTGATATAATTTGATCAGGAGCATTTTTTATTTTAGACCCTTCGACATTATAAGATATCTTATATTTATTACCTTTTTTCTCTATAATTTCAACTGGAACAATTCCAACAGAATCATACCAATATTCAATAAGAACTTTATCTCCTAATTTATAATAGGATTTATATTCCAAAATATATTTCATAGAGTATATATTAAATTTACATTCTATATCTTTTCATGATTTCTATTTTCTATATCTTTTCATGATTTCAATTAAAAATGGATCTCTTACTATATCATCATCTGTAAATTCTACATAACCTACATTTTCCATATCTTGAAATCTATCTATTGCATCTTTTAATCCATTTTTATCGTTAAAAGGTAATCTCAAATCACTTTGATCAACATCCCCCATTATTATTAATTTACAATCTTCTCCCATTCTTGATATAAATGTTTTCATTTCATGAACGTTTGTATTTTGAGCTTCGTCTAATATAACAATTGCTCCAATAGATTTACCACTTTCATCTAAATTATCAAAAGTCAACCCTCTCATAAAATTAAGAATTGATTCTATAATAAATCCATTATCTCTTAAATAAGAAGATTGTTCTGAACCAATTAATTTATTCAAATTATCATAAAAATGTATAAAATAAGCGTGTGTTTTATCCCCTATTTCACCGGGTAATAAACCTATAGATTTTGAAACTTCTACTATAGGTTTAGTTAAAATTATTTGCCCTATTTTTTTATTTTTTAAACATTCTAAAGCTGTCATTAAAGCTATGAACGTATTATGAGTAACAATATAATTATCTGTTATGTATAAATGATTTTTATCTTCAATTGAAATACATTGTGCTAATTCTTTTCCATAATATTCTATAGATTTTATAAATCTACTAGCTTTATATTTTAATTTTTCTTTAAATAAAGATTTTTTCCTTTCCAAAGAAAATGGGTTAAAATCTAAATTAATATTTATAATATAACATAATTGTCCTTCTTTTTTTACACCTTTATATGTAAAATTAGGAATTTTAGTAGTTACTTTTGCTATACCACCTAATGAATTTACTAATTCTATAATATCATCTTTTAATTTTTTAGATATAGTGCAGTATGATATAACTGAATTTCTTTTATCAATAGTACCATCTGTATCCATTAATCCATATAATAATTTTTTTCTATCCTCAATTGTTGAAAATAAATATTTTTTAGGAATAAATTTTTCATTTGATTTTTTATTAAAAAGTCCAAGATCTTTTATTTCATCTAAAATATAATTTTTTTGTTTAAAACCAATTATAGAATAATCATAATTTGAATAATATTTTGATTGGCAATTTGTATTAGAAATTATTTCTTTTACTTTTAAATGTAATTCTTCATCACTAGTTGAATACCCAATATGATTTACAAATGTCCCATCTCCTAATAAAAATCCCATTAAATAAGGGTCTATTATATATTCTTCTTTTTTAAAATCTATTGCGTTTGATATTGGTATATTATAATTTTTTCTACCCTTCCTAATATATAAATTATTTTTTATATCTTTTAATTGTAAAATGCTATAAGGTAATTCTTCTTTAATTTTTTTATTATTAATTTTTTTATATTTATTTCTCTGAGCCTCATTTTTAACAGCCCATAAATGTTCATCACAACAATATGTTTCTGAATTATCGGAAAATGTTATTTTATAAATGTCCTTTTCTCCTTGAGGAAAAATACCATTGATAATAGATTGTTTATTATCAGGTGTAATAATAACATCTCCAATTTTTATATCACCCATTTTGACCCAACCATTAGTGGTTAAAATGTTACAAAACATAGGTTGAGCTTTACCTGTACCTGCGGATCCTTGTATAAGAGTAATTCTATTTTCTAAAATTGTATCATACATTAATTTTTGTTTTTGATTTTTAAATTTTGCTTTGATTTTAAAAATCAAATTTTTTGATTTTTCTTGTTTAATAAACTTACTCATTTGTTCAATTTCTCTAAAATCATCTTCTAGATTTGAATCCCGTTGTTTTCTTCTCGCCATAAATTAATGTATTTTTTTATTTTTATATATTAAATAGAATTATGATCATAATTCTATTATTTATTTTTTAATCAAAAAAGGACTTATTTAATATATAAAAATAAAAAATTAATGTGGAACTTAAATAGTGATACTAATCAGTGGGAAAATACTACTACAGCTTTAACTAAAGATAATTTTAATATTTATAAACAAGCTTTACAAGATACACGTTTTTATTCTAAAATAAATAGTGGCTCTTGCTATTCTTCTATATATGATTTAAATAACATTTATGATAAAATTCAATATAGAGATTTTAATACTTGGGTTATATCAGCTTCTTATTCTACTCAAAATATAGATAATTCTATAATTAATCCTATATTTTTAGACAAAAATAGCTATGCTACATTTAGCAAATATTGTGAAGAATACGCTTTTACTGAAAAAAACTACTTCACTCCAACTAAATTAATAGAATATAATTTTAATAATTTTATTTATGTAGATTTGTGTTTAGATACAAATAGTGATTTATCAGCTGCTTTTCCAACAATTGATGGAGTTAATTTAATTAATAATCAATTAGTATTAGTAATTGGTCAAACCGACCAAACACAAAATGGGGTTTATATAGTTAATAATTCATACTTAATTAAAACAGATAAATTAAGTACTTATGATAAAAGTATTAACTTTACAGTATCGGTTAGAAAAGGTAGTGTATATCAAGGTTCTAAATTTGTATTACAAAGAAATTTAGATGGTTATTATCCAACAGATGGAGTAGATCCTATTAATTTTACACAAGGTGATAGTTATTGTTTAAGAAATCAATTAGATTACCATAATTTTTATGATAGTAATTTCTATGATATAAAATATTTTAATGGAACTAGTTCTTATTCAAATATTTATAATGGGTATTTTGATATACCAGATAGGATTATATCTGTAGGTGATTTTGGCGTTATTTTTTGTATACAAAGTGGGGGTTCAAATTTAATTGATAATAAATTTAAAAATAATTTACGTTCAATTGATGAAAATGAAAATTATTACTTTATTGTAGGTGAATTTGGGACTTTATTAAAAATAGATAAAATAACTTTTAGTATTGAATCAATTAATCTAAATACTTATAATAATTTTAATCATGTTATATTTTATAATAAAACATATGGAGTTATAGTTGGTGATAATAATACTATATTCTTTACAAAAGATGGTATTAATTGGGTTGATATTAGTCAAGAATATCTAAATGGTGAAAGTTTCAATAAAGCAGTTTTCTTAGATATTAATAATTTATATATTGTTGGGAATAATGGGGTTTTCTTAGAATTAACATATACAAATAGTAATTGGATAATATACAAAAGAGATGTTATTCAATATGATCCTATTAAAGGGGATTATTTATTAGTTTATGATATTAAAGATGTTGCAGTTATTGGAATAACAAATAGCGTTATTAGTAATAATAATTCAAATATAACATTAAGTGGTAATTTTATTGTATTTGCTACATTAGAAAATAAAATTATTTTATATGATAAGTATCAACAGAATGGTGAATATTATTTTTTATATCTAAATATAGCCCCAAATAAAACAGGAGATTATGGAGATATTTATAATTTAAAAACATTTGATTCTGATAATAATTTATACTTTAGTTCAGATTATGTTTATAGTTTTGATATAAGAAATCTTAATTTATTAAGTCCTGATTCTAATATTCTTAGTTCTACATATTCAGCAAATATATTATGTAATACATATGTAAATAATTTTACTATTGATAGTAATGATTACTTATATGTTTGTGGTAATACTTTTTTATTAGATAGTTCTGCTACAAGCAGCATAAGTGCCTCGTATAATTATGATATAAATTCTGGATTTAATCAGTTATATAATGCTTATGGTACATATGGTTCTAAAATGTTATTTTTAGATTATGATATAGCAGCAAAAACTAATTTTTTTGATACAAGTGGAAATTATATATTACCACAATCAATAACAGTATCTTTTACTGATAGTTTTAGTTTTAGTAGTATTGAAGATACTTTAAGTTGGTTAGACTATGATAAAGATATTAAAAAAGATTATAGTGATAAACCAATAAGTGATAATAATCGTGTTTTATATAACACTTATTTTACAAAACAAAATTATCCTTATGGAACTATTAATATATCATACGACCAAATATTTGATGTTTCAAACAAATTATTTAATATTAATTATATATCAACTGACGGTGGTTCTTATCCATGTGTTATATTTAAAGATTGTATATTATTTAGTGTAGGAGAGAGTGGATTTGATCCTATTTATCAAAATATAGGAGATGTTATTAACTTCAAAACTTCAAATATAGATGTTAATCTAATTCATATTAAAATAATAAATTATAGTGGATGGCAATATTTGTACTGTAATCATAACTTCACTAAAAATATAATTAATAGTATATTAACTCAAAATATTAATATTAGTGATTTAAATATTTATTATAATACAAATAGTTTAATTTATAATTTTAATAAGCATTTTATAGGTCAAGGTTATCAAATGTCAGGAACAACAAGTAGTTTAACTATAACTCCTTTATTTAATGATAGCACTGCTTACTATAATATGGAATTAAGTGTTAATAGTTTACAAATGATTTATTCAGAGAGTTATAAAACATTTGGATTTAGTCCAACATACAATATATATGATTATTTATCATCAGTTAATAAAACTTTATTTGGTCCATCCGCTTCTATACCTAAAGCTTTTTATACAATGCCTATTTATACAGGTATTCCAATGAATGCTAATAGTAATTTCACTTCTGATAATATTTATATAGATACAGGTGCTTCTACAAATACTAATAAATTACTAATGGGGACTAATTTGAATTTCCAATGGGAAACTTTTTGGGTAAATACTTTTGTTGATATTACTTTATATACAGCAGGAAGTAGTTATTCAACTACTCAATTATTAGTTACAGATAAATACTTTGATGAAGTTGAAAATGGATATATATTAGAATTTAATAAACAAATTAATTATTCAAATTCAACATTGTTATCAATTGATATAAAAAGTAGAAATACATTACAGCAAATTAGTAATGATTTACAATTATTAAATAATATACAAAAACCTTCTTATCAAAAAAGTCAAGCAAGTTTCGGAACAACTAATTTTAATAAAAACTTCAATACTAAATTTAGTACTGATTCTTATGCTAAAATATTATTATCAGATGGGGATATAAAGAAAAATTTAACAGGAATTATATTTACAGATAATAATTATGAATTAGCTGCTTGTATTATTAATCTTAATAGTATTGATAAATTTGATATAATAGATAATTACTATAAATATAGCGAAGAAATTAACTATTTACAAATAACCACAAAAGAAAAAACCGGTTTAAGTATAGGAGATGCAATAAGTATTAGTTTTGATGGGACAGATTATTCAAATTGTTATGGTTTTCAAATAGTATTAGATATCAAAGATGATTATACATTTTATACTGATAAAAGATTTTATATGGAAAGTAAACCACCAAATAGAGGAACTCTTTATATAAATAAATTTGATCCTTTCTTTAACTACCAACCAATAGATTTATTTAATGTAGGTTTAGATTTAGTACCTCAAATTGCTTTGAAAATAGACCCAAATAACATACAAGTATCTGGTTCTTCTTATTCATTAGTTAATTTAGACCCAAATAATTATACATATAAATTGGTTGATGATTTAAGTATATCTGAATTATCTAACAATAGTAATTATTATTGGATTTTAGATGCCGAATTATCTAACGCTATTATAGGTAAAGATATAAATGGTATAGTTTTTTATAAAGGTGATTGGATTTATGGAAGATGGTTCGGAGGAACATGGTATTCAGGAACTTGGTATAATGGCGAATGGAATGGTGGTACTTGGAATAGTTATAATGTTAACTATAATGGAGTATCAACAAAAGTCCAAAATACTTTAGATAATACTCAATCAAAATGGTTATCAGGAAGATGGTATGCCGGAAATTGGAATGGAGGTATCTGGGAAGATGGTAGATGGTATGATGGTAATTTCAACAATGGTGTTTGGAATGGTGGCGTTTGGAACGGAGGTAATTGGTATAATGGAGAATTTAGTAGTGGTATATGGATCAGTGGTGTTTGGAATAATGGTTTATTTAATTGTAATAATGGTATTTCTTATTGGTTAGATGGAGTTTGGAATGGGGGTGATTTTCAAAATGGAGTTTGGTTTAATGGATTATTTAATCAACCAAAAGATAAATTATCAAGATTTGGTACAATGGCATTTAATACAAGACCCGCTATTTGGTTAAGTGGTAAGTTTAATGGTGGGGAATTCCATTCAAGTTTAAATAGTGATTCAAGTGGATTTCCAATAAAATCAAGTGTTAATTACTATTCTTTTTGGAAAACAGGTATATGGAATAGTGGTACTTGGTATGGTGGAATAGCACATGCTATTGATTTTAATTCAGGAACTTGGTATGGGGGTGTAATAGAAGATATACCAATCTTAGGATTAAGTACATCTACTAATTCACAATTAAAAATTGGAGGAGATTTTAGATATAATATAGGGGATGATATATATTTATTAAATGATAGTAATATATCAACAACATATAGTATAATAGCAGGAACTACATCAGGATCATATCAAACATTTAAGGTAATAGGGTCTGAACAACAATCAGGTTCTTATTCATATACTATAATAACTATAGATTCTGATTTATCGGAAGATATATATTTAGGAACTTCTTCAAATATAGGATTTAATGACAATAGTTTACCTTATTTAGGAATTAAATTAACAAGTTATTTTAATAATTCTGTATGGGAAAGTGGGGTATGGACATCTGGTATATTTGAAGGTGGTTATTTCTTAGGTGGAATATGGTATGATGGTGTATTTAAATCTAATTGGGGTTATTAATATATAGATTAATAAAATAATTTAACAGAATGAAAAATATAAAAAAATTTATTAATTTCTTATCAGAAGCTAATGACATGGATCAAATACCAACTGAAAATGAAGAAGAAAAGGTATTAGATCCTAATACCTATAATGAATTAGTAAATGGTATTAAAAAATTAATTTCAGAAACAATAGATTCTAATAATGAAGAAACTATTAAAGGATTTATTAAAGTTTATGTTAAAAATCCCGAAGAAAAAGAAATAATTGGGTTAATTAATGATGCTGATGTATATGAATTTTATCTTAAATATATGTCTGATATAGATGAGATTTTAACTTTTTCTAATTTTTATAGTGAAAAACCTGATTCATTAGAAATATATAGTCTTTATGATTATTTAGTTAAAGGAACTAAAGTTGCTGTTTTAGAATTATTAAGAAAGATAGTATAACTATCTTTCTTTTGGATAAGAATATAATTTATTTCTTTCCTCAAATATCTTTCTTAACATTTTAGTTTCTCTATTATCTTTACCTAAAACATAAGCATATTTATGTTTACTTGGCATATCAATTTTTTGAGAACTTTTTTGCTTTTGTTTAGAATGTTCCCTTAATAATTTTTCTATATCATCAGGAATATTTTCCCAATTTATACCTGTTTTATGACTCCAATCTTTTTCCCATTTGAAACCTAACTCAACAGCATATTTTCTATATGCTGTTTTTTGTCTAAAAAACCTATCCGATACTACTTTTCCTGTATATGGGTTTATATAACGAGTAGTTGTTCCTGATTTTTGACCTAAATAATAAAAATTTGTTGCTTGATAGACTGTACCGAGCTCACGGGCTGTAGGGTCCGAGTAGCAAGTAAAGAGCCTATATTTCGTAGTTTGGACCATATGTTTTATACTCCACATAATAAAAGCACTCGCAAGATTTTTTGGTGTAAATCCTGAACAGGCTCCCCTGCTAAGTAATCTCTCAATATCTTTTGTATTTTCTCCTAATAATTTAGAAAAAGCGTTAGGCATACTAAAAATTAATACACCAGATAAAAAGTTATTAGATTTTAATCTACAGGTATAATAATTTGTGGAATATTGTGTTAGATTACCTAAGTATTCATTTTTAACAATAAAATCAAAACATTCTTTTTTAGTTTTAGAATCCACCATATCAACAGATTCAAAATAAAAATCATTAACCCTTAATAATTTAGATTCCTCTAATGTCATATTAAGTTCTTTTAAATCATTTTCTAAATTATCTAACCTCATTTGATATTGATAACAATGTGGTTCTTTATAATTTTTTAATCTTTCTATTAAATCCATAATTAATTTTCTTTTTTATCTATTAATTCTTTATTATCATTAATAAATGATATAATTAAACTTTCTATTAATTTTGACTTATTAATCATTTTTATATTCACTATTTTTAAGAAATCTTCGTAGATTAAATCATCTATCGAAAATGATTGAGTTGTTCTTTTTTTCATATTTTTCATATTTTTCATAAAAATCATAAATTTATTAAAAGGTATATAAATTTATATAATATATAGTATATATAAAAAATATAAAAAGTTATGATAGATAAAACAAAAAAATTTATAGAGGAGGCTAAATTAAAACATGGAGAAAAATATTTATATGATAAAGTAAATTACATAAAAACTTCATCTAAAGTTATTATAACTTGCTTAATACATGGTGATTTTATACAAAGTCCTAATACACACTTATCAGGAAGTGGTTGTAGAAAATGTTATAGTGATAAATATAAAACAAATAATGAAGAATTTATTAAAGAAATTATTGATATACATAAAAATAATAAAAATTTAACTTTTGATAAAGTTAAATATGAAAATGCTAGAACTAATGTTATTATAACATGTTTAATACATGGTGATTATGAGACTAAACCTTCTAATATTAGAAATGGATGTATATGTAGAAAATGTTTTTATACTAAAAAAATAAATAATCAAGAAGATTATTTAAATAAATGTAGAGAAAAACACAATAATTATTATGATTACTCTAAATCTTTTTATAAATCAACGCACGAAAAAATGATCATAATATGTCCTGCTCACGGTGAATTCGAACAAGAAGCTGTAAGTCATTTAACAGGTTCTGGATGTTCAGAATGTCATTTTGATAAAATCACAAAAACAACTGAAAAATTTATAGAAGAAGCAAATTTAATACACAATAATTTATATGATTATTCAAAAACTAAATATATTAATAATGCTAAAAAAATTATTATAATTTGTAAAGAACATGGAGAATTTAAACAAACCCCTAATAAACATCTAAATAGTAGAGGTTGTCCAAATTGTTATAAATCAAAAGGATCTATTAAAATAAAAAATATTTTAGATATAAATAATATTGAATATATTGAAGAAATGAAATTTGATGATTGTCGAAATAAAAATTCTTTACCATTTGATTTTTATTTACCAAAATTAAATACTTGTATAGAGTTTGATGGTCTTCAACATTTCGAATCTATTAATTTTTGGGGTGGCGAAAAAAGACTAAATTATACAAAAAATAATGATGAAATAAAAAATAAATATTGTGAGAATAATAATATTAAATTATTAAGAATACCTTATTATGAAATTGATAAAATAGCAGATATATTACTTAATATTTTTAATATATAATTAAAAATTAATAGTAAATGAAAATATTAAAATTTAATTCATTTATAAATGAAAAAATCCTATTAAAGGATGCTAATGAAGTTCTTAATCTTATTAAGAAGAATATTTCAAATAAAGCTGAATTAATTGGAGGATTTGGTAAAGGAAAACTTGAATCAGAACATGATATAGATATTCTAATACCTGATAAAAAATTTAATAAAAAATTGAAAGATAAAATTTTTAATTTATTAAATGCCAAATCAGTCGAAGATACTGATTGGGGAGGTTGGTACTTTTCTACTGATTGGGGAGATGTAGATATTTTTTATACAACAAAAGATTTTGATTACTAGTAAAATTTCTTGTATCATGTTTTTAATCCATTATTTCTATTAATACTTCAGTTTTACCTAACTCTTTTATAGCACAAAATCTATGATTAAAATCTAATAAATAATATTCTTTATTTTCATCAAAATAATCAAATATTAAAATTAGAAATTCTAATAATTCATTTTCTTCATCACTAAGGTCATCAAAAGGAAAAACATCATCTATTTTTTTAGCATATTTATTAATTCTGTTGTATTCAGGACATTCTTCTTCATCAATAATAGTATAAAACCCATCACTATAAAATTTATCATATAATTTATATCCATGTAATAAGTCCCAAGTTTCATCAAAATTTTTCATATCATCAAGCCAATCTAACATATCTTTTAAATTACTTGCTATATTAACTTCTTCGACTGGAAAAGTTTCAATTATACCATCATTTTCTAAGTATTTTACATATCTATCTATTTGATCTTGATAAAATGTATTTTCAGTAGTATGCTCGATTTTATCTACATTTATCTCAAGTGTATTCTTTTCATTTCCTAATTTATATAAAACACCATCACACCTTCTAAATTTACCCTCAGAGTTTCTATCTATTTTAGTTATGGTATAACTTTCATATTTTTTCAAATGTTTCATATTAATATATATTAATATGAAGTACTTAAAAAGTCGTGAAGAATTATTAAAACATAAAGAATATCTTTCTTGGAAAAGAAAAAATGTTTCTATTAGAGGAATTGCTAAATTTGGGGAATTTAATAAAGGAGGAGCTTCTATGGGAGAAGGTTTATATACAGCTTGTTTATCTAACAAGGAAATGGCGAGAAAATATGGTAAAGTATATTTTGTAGTTAATGCTAAACCAAAAAAACCTCTAAAATTTAGAAATACTTGGTATTGGGAAATATTCTTACAAAACCTAATTCTAAAAATAGTAGGAGAGTATGATTTAAAAACCTTTTATAACAAAACTACAATTAAAAATGAAATACAAAAATTAGGTTATGATGGTATCGAAATAGTTGGACGTGAATATGTTATATATGATCCAAAAGATGTCTTATATTTTGATAATGAAAAAGAGTTAGAAGAATACTTTAATCAAATAAATCTTCATGAGTAATATAATTTATTAATTGTTCTATACTTATATCTCCTCTATATTGTTTATGTGTTTTATTAAAATGAATACTAACATTAACTAACAAACTCTGTTCATCAAAATCATTAATACCTATACTTAGATTTTTATTATGATAAGTCATATTTGGATTAAAATATTTTTTAATAATATTATTATACATATTTAATTCATCTTTTCTTTCTTTTACTTCTTCAGGTGTTAAAAGATCTACTTCAATTTTATCATAGATTTCTTCAAAGAAAGCATCTACTGGAGTTGATATAGTATGTTTTTTATAACTTACATCTTCGGTATTATATGAAACATATATATAAGCATCATGAGAAGCCCATATTTGGTAGTGTCTCATATATTCTTCAATAAAAGTTGAAGTGTTAGATATCTCATCTATTTCTTCAGTTAAAATATATTTTAATAAATAAGGAATAGGTATAGTTATATTATATTTATTAGATTTTCTAAAACTTTTAGTAGAGTTATATTCAAAATCAATATATTTTGTTATTTTATTAATTTCTTCCTTACATTCTTGCTCATACTCATCGACTGAGTTATCTGAAATAATTTCTTTAATACCTTCAATTATTTTTTCATCTTTTCTAAATTGGTCATAATACCTATCTTTAAATTTTTCAAATGAGATTTTTCCTATTATTTTGGATATAGTATCAAAATATTCTTTAAATATTTTTTCACAAAGATCATCAAAAAAGTTCTCATCATCACTCATTTCATGAACACTACTATAAACATTATCACTAGCATTATATTCTTGATTTCTTAATGTTTCTAATTCGTCTTTAACACCTTCCATATCGTCAGATAATTCAGATATAAATACAATTTTATTTTCATCTAAATCATCTATTTCACCATATAAAAATGTATCCTCATCATCCTCATTAGTTTTATAACAACTTAAAACTTCATCTTCATCTTTAGATAAAATAGCAGCTGCTAATTTATTTTCATACCCATATATTTTAATAATTAATTCTGATATATCTTTATTGTTTAATAAAATAATTTTTTCAAATTGCTTTTCAAAATCTCCTTCTAAACCAAATAAACTAGGAAAATAAAATTTTTTTATTTCCTCATTTGTTTTTATAAATGTCTCTTTATCTATTTCGTAATCATACTTATTTTTAAATTGTTTAGATCCAAAATGAAATTGATATTTATCTGAATTATCTTCTTTGTTTATTATAATATATAAAGGACCTTGATTATTATGAGTTTTAAAATGATTTGATCTTTCTTTATACTCAGGATTTGTAGAATATTGACCCCAAGCAGTACACCATTGAGTTCCTGCTCCTAATATACATGCTCCTTTTTCTGATATTGGTTTAAATATATACCATTTATCCCCATTTAATAATATAAAATAGTCTATATCTTTTTCTAAATTATCTAAAAGTATTTTAATATCTACATTATCTTTTGATAACATAAATCTTTTAGCTGTATTAAAAAGAGTGTTCATACTATCAATCTCATTATAGTTCACTTTAACAGCATTTCTATATTTATAGAAAAGTTCTATATATTCTTTGGCTTTAGGTAAATCTTCGTTTATTAGTCTTTGCTTTTCTTCCGCACTTTCAATATTATTATAAATATTAAGCATAGATATACCATACTTACCTAAATTTGTTAAATTATATTTTCCTGTTTCGGGATTTTTTAAAAATTTTGTGTAAGGATCACACTTTATTAACTCTACGAAAATTTTATTAGGTATATCTTTATATTGTTCTTTAATTTGTTTAACGGATATAGCCTCAAATAAAAAATAGTCATTATATTTTTTAATATGCTTCATAATAAAGTATATATAAAATATAATGACTATAAATTGTTTAAAATATAATCTAATTTTGTATCTCTTAGCTCATTATCCCTACAAAAATAATTTTTATGTATAGAATGTTTAAAAGTTTTCCCATCTCTTATTCTTCTTACCCAAACATTATTATTTGAATCTATACGAATAATTTGGAATTTTTCACCAATCTCTCCTATATCAGGATAATTACCTTTAATTTTTTTTCTATAAAGAAAAATATTATCCCCATTTTTTAGTTGGGTCTTTTCTTCCGTTCTTCTTATTCGTGTTATTAACAGCTTATTATTATCTGTAATAAATGTTTTATTTTGCATTTCTTAATATAACTACTTTACCTTCTACCGAATAGATTTTCCAATTACCTTCCGGTAATGGAAATTTAATAAAATCCCAATTAACGCTATCATTTGTATCTGCTATAAAATAGTTATCTGTTGTTATAGCAGTATTCATAAAGTTTTTTGGGATTACTATTCTAATAAATTCTTTATCCATTATCTAATTGATTTAATCTATCTCTTATTTGAGAAGCAATTTCATATTCTTCATTTTCAAGAGCATTATTTAACATCTTCTGTAAATTTTCTTTTGTATTTAAAGACTTCGGATTAAATTCCGCTTTTTGATTAGTATCCATTTGTTCTTCATTAATAGTACCATCATCATTCATTTCTATACCAGCAATACCTAATACACTTTCATTTGTATATATAGGGCATGCATGTCCTATAGAAAGGGCTACGGCATCACCAATTGTAGAAGGAATTCTAATTTCCTCATCAAGTGAATTTAAGATAACTAAATCAGTATAAAATTTACCTTCTAAAATAGAATATATTTCTACGCATTTTAGTCTAGCACTAAGTGCTTCAAGAATTGGTTTTATCAAATCTTGAGTTATTTTAACTTTTGATTTAGATTCCATTTTAACTGCAATACTTTGCGCTTCATTTTGATTGATAGTTATAGGTAATTTTCTTAATCCTTTATATTCATTAAGGACTAATATAAAATAACCATCATTTGTTTGAGTATATGCCAAACTTAATACTTTTAGTTTTATTTTTTTCATAATTTTTATTTATAACACAAATATAATAATTTTTTTCAAAGTTTCAAAAAAATTTTTAAAACCCACTTCCAAATATATCAATAACAACACCTAATCTTTTCGTAATCTCAGGCATATTTAACGGTTCAATTATTGAATTGATTGGGGATAATAACGCTTTATTAAATTGCTCCCCAAGATCAATTTTTGGAGCAAATTCAATCGGAAACTGATCTCTTAAATAAGCAAATATTGGCTGTTCCGCATTATCAGTATAATAATACTTAATCTTACTACCGCTTTTTATAAACTCATATTTTGATTGTAAATCTTTATGCTTAAATAATAAGAAATTATGATAAGCAGCTGCTTTAACAGCAAAGTGAGCACCTGTTACAAACTCTAATTTTTTCTTATCGTCTATAACTTTTTCATCATAATTAGTACAAGAAGATTGTAAAGCTATATCATCAATTCTATCAGGAACACATAAATCAAATTCTTTTCTTAAACCTTTAACTAATTTAAGTAATTCTTTAATATTAAATGTATCAGGATTTTTAAATAAATACTTAACAATTTCTACAATCTTTTCTCTTGCAAATAAAGGTGTAGATGATCTAACCAACTCAACTCCTTTTGGATAAATATAATTAAATCTATCATAAGGAATACCATCTTCATATACAATATGTTGTATATATTTCTTCTTTGCCATACTAATTATAGATTCAGAAATTCTTTCTAATTCAAAATCATGCTTATTTTCAACACCATACTTTTTACCATAATCATCTAAAGCATCAATAAAATATTGAGCAATTCTGTTCTTATCTAAGTCCATGATAAAATCTAATCCACTTGAATACATATGTTGCCATTCACAATGATCCATTGCAGGTTGGAATGAAGCAAAAAGCGAATTATGAACTAATATATCATTACCAATAAATGTATGTGTATCATCATCAACTTCTACATCATAAACATATTCTTCATCAAATAATCCTATTTCTTCACAACTTTCAATATCGTCAAATTCATATTTTAATTTTTCACTCATATATTTCTTTTATTATTTTATCTATTGTTTTTTCTAAACCAAACTCATTAAATTCTGATTCCCAAATAGTTATTAGTTTATTTAACTTTGTATCTAAAAAATCTTTTTTAATTTTGTCTTTTTCCCAAATATTTTCTGCTGTTATATTTTTATCAAAAAAGAAATTATTATAATCACCTTTATATTTTAAAGGATTAGCATGATAATAATCACCATTGAATTCGATGCCTATATTTAGTTCTTTAATATAAAAATCTAAAAAATAATATTTATTACTACTATTTGAATAAAACCACCTTTCTTTTTCAGCATAAAAATATGTATATTTTTTATTCAATTTTTTTATTAAATTATCAAATAATAATTTTGATATAGGTGAATAATAAGTTATAATTCTATTTATAACAAAATTATTATATTTTTTACTACCCTCATCAATTCCATATTTATTAATAAAATAATCTAATGTAGTTGAATATCTTTGTTTGTCACAATAATCATTCCATTTTGAAATTCCTACTTCCTCACCATGTTTTTTTATTAAATTATTAATAGTTACTGCTCTTGATTTATTAAATAAATCATATGTATTTTTATCCCATTCATATTTTTTATTTTTATATTCAAAAGAATTAGAATATGCTTGTTTTTCTTTATAATTTTCAAATTTTTTTATACCTTCAATCTTACCATATTTATTTACTAGATTTTCTAAAGTAACTGCCTTTTCTTTATGTACTTTTTTCATAATATTTTCAGGTATATCAAAAGCATAACAAGTCATACTATTAATAGTATTAAAAATTCTACTTTTATTTTTTGTTTCATATAATGGAATTTCGTTTATTAAACAATCTTCACAACAAGTTAAATAATAGTCAATATTATCAACTTTTTTTGATGAAATACATGATTTATTATGAAGAATAATTTCTTTATTTTTTGTTACCCTAAATGTAGAATCATAATAATATATTACATCATCACAAATTCTACATTTAGGGTAGTTTGGAAAATATTTCTCAAATATTTCTCTATAAAAATTTTTAGTTTTTGTTTTATTAAATTTTTCAATAAATTCTTTATTTAGTTCCATCTTATATAAGTTTATTTATCACTATATATTAAATCTATATATCAATTTTTAACTATTAATATTTTATCCGTTTTTAAGATTTCACTAGGTTTTACTTCAATTTTTTTACCATTTCTAAAAACAATCATAGAATGATCATTTGTAACAATTATTTCTTTACCACTTTTAGTTTTTAACTTCCATTTTGGTTTAGATACTTTATGTCTAATTATTCTAACAACTTTTGAATATTCTAACCCTTTATCATCAATATAATTTAGAATTTTTTCATTTGTTAAAACAGATTCATGACCTTTTATAGTTTCACCACCTGTTCCATTTATCAAATTCCGATTATACCAATTTTCTATTGTTATTTTTTCACCTTCTATATCAAGAAGTGTTGATGCATGACAAGAATCCGTATCACAATAAATACTTACTGGATAAGATTTATCTATTTGTTTTACATTTTTAAGATTTAATTTTTCATGTAATTCAGTATCTAAATGCCACATATTATACCAATAATCGTCATTGGCTTTTTCCATTAATTGGATTACTTCTCTACCATGAGCGGTAATTGAGCCAGCTACGTTATTGTTGAATAGCACAAAATAAGCAGTTGCTAATGCCCCGTAAGAACCTCTTTTCCCCCAGTAGATTTACACCCACTGGGGGTAAGCACCGTTAAGAACCAGCTTCAAAGCTAATTGAAGGGCGTTATAATACTCCACTTCTTTTTTTACTTCAAAAGCTTTAGCTCTTAACGAATCTAATTTTTTAATTTTTTCGTCTTTAGTCATAAAACTTATATTATTTTTTAATATACAATTTTATATTAAAATAATAAAAAAGTTTATGATTAAAGAAAATACCATATCAGTAAATATAACTAGTGTAAATAGAAATCATTATATAAAATTAGGATATAGTGTTAATATATTTGAAAAATTAGATATAAATGTATATGACTTACCATTAAGTTCCCACGTAAAAATAACAGCAATATGTAAAATATGCAGTAGTGAAAATTATATTCAATATGGAAAATATATAAAAAATAAAAATAATCATGGTTTTTATTCTTGTAAAAAATGTTCTAGACAAAAAGCCGTGATAACATCTCAAAAAATTTATGGAGTTAATAATTGGATGGAATTAAAAGAAGCAAAGGAAATAATGGCAAAAAAATTTACAAATAAATATGGAGTAAAAACAAATTTATTATTAGAATCTAATAAAGAATTAAGGAAAAATATAATGGAGGAAAAATATGGTACTTCTAATTTTTGGGAACTAAGAAATAATATAAATAATGAATTTGTAAATAGTGGTAGTATAAAATTTATAAACCTAAATATTACTTCCTCTAAAAATGATATAAAAAACCCTAAATTAAGATACTCAGATGAAGAAATCAAAAAATTTTATGATCAATATTTGATAGAGTTTTCTAATTATAGAAAAGAAGTAAGAAAATTAACTAAAAGAGTTAAAAATAAATTATATGAAAAATGGGATGGTTATGATTTTTATGATAGAGAATATATAAAAGATTATTTAAATTTAAATTATGATAATAAAAAATATCCAACTATAGATCATAAAATATCTATTTATGAAGGGTTCTACAAAAAAATTAAACCAGAGGAGATAAGTTGTATAAATAATTTGTGTATAACAAAACGTTCCTTAAATTCTTCGAAAAGAAATAAAAATTTCGAAGAATTTAAGGAACGAATTAACTAATAATATCTTTAAAGATGTATTTACAACGTTCATCTATATTAATATCTGATAAATCAGTATGATCTATATTTTCTAATATTAAATAATCTCTTATTACATTATCTAATCTTGCTATTTCGTCTTTATTTTGGAATCGTATTCCATCTTCAACATTATCTAAAATAGGTGGGATATAATAAATTTTATACCATTGATTTATATTTTTAAGAATTTCTTTTTGTAAATGATTTATAGCAGCAACATCTTTATTAGATAATTTTTTAGGGTATAGGGATCTAAAATAGAAGTAGTTTAATATAGAGGAAGAATCACATATAATGTAATCTTTAGAACCCATATACATTTTTTCTCTATTTAGTTGTTTATAGAAAATAACCATTTGGTCTATTGGGGTATTTGGTATTCCCCATTCTGCTATATAATCGGTGGCTGCTTCGGTAACAAATATAGAATTAAGTCCTTTCTTTTTAAGTTGGTAGTGAATAGATGCGGCTAAAGTTGATTTACCTGAACTGGGAGCACCTACTATAGAAATTAATTTACTCATTATTTTTTTATTTTATTAATATTATATTTCAATCAAATAAAAAGTTTATGTAAGAAAGGTTTATTATTAATATATAATATATTAAAATAATTTAATTAGATGCAGTTTTTTGTAGTATATGTTAAACAGATAAAAAAATTCCAAAAATACGTTAAAGTAAATAAAATAAGGAATAAATATATCATAGATATTAAAAAAATATCAGAGGAAGAGGGATTAGATTATGATTCGGAAAGGACGTATCTTAAAATACTGGTATTTAATAAAATACAACAAGCGATAGAAAAGAATAAAGATATTTATTATATTCCTGATTTTGATCATGATTTTTCTATTGAGAAACTTTTGAATATTAAAAAAATTCTAAATGAGAATGACTTTAATATTCTTATTTTTTATAATGAATTTAGAAAAGATAATGATTTATTACAGGATGCTTTAGGAAATTTAACTAAATTTTCTAATTCACAAATAATCAGAGATTATTAAAAAATAAAACACACTAAAAATGGCAAATCCTACTAATACACCAGCTCCTGTATCAGCTCCTACTCCAAATACAGATGTAGAATTTAATTCACCTGATCAAAGAAAATTTAAATTGGATCAAAATGGTAACAAGGTTGATATAAATGATATAAAAGCAAATACAAAAAGTGGGGATAGGTCATCTCCATTAATAGGTGGGTCTCCTTTAGGAGGATTTGTATATGATAATACTAATCAAGGATATTCGATTCAGCAAGGTGATAAAATTGATGATTTAGATAGTGTTAAATCTTTATTTAATAATACTAATTTAAGACCATTTAAATCTATAAATGATAATAGTTTTGATTCTAATGTTTATAAAAATAAAATTATTGATTCATATAATGATTCAACTTATGATATAAGTACTTTAGATTTAATAGATTGGTCTAAAAAAAGTGGTAACGCTTCTATTGAATTAAATGAAATGGATTTTATATTTCTTAAAAATTTAGGAGTTTATACAAATAATAGATTAATTATTGCTAGAAGATTTCCATTTGGCATTTATGATGATTTAACAAACACTGCTTCAAAAAATACTAAACCTATTTCTAAATTAATATCATGGGTTAAAGATGGTGAAGATTTTATTAGTATTGATTTTTCAGAAAAATGGGTAGAATCAGAGGCTAGTTTTGTTGAAATATTAAACGGAATTGGTAAAGACATGACCACTAATATAAGTAAAATGGATAATCCTACTGATTGGGGTAGTGCTGCGGCAGCAGGTGGTGGTATTGTACCTTTAGCTGGTTTTACTGAAGTTTTCCAATATAATGTTTTAAACAAATTGGCTGGTACACAAATGTCTACTGTTGATTTTACTACATTACCACAAGGTAATCCTAATTTAATTAGAGAATCAAAAAGAAGAAGTGTTGCAAGCTCTGGAAAAGAGCCATTTAGTGGATTAAAAGGAGCATTTGGAGTAACTATGAAAATAGAATATGAACAAAAATATGTATATGGTATAGATCCTGCATTTGCTTATTACTCTATAATAGCAAATGCTCTTAGTTTTGGTACTTCTGTATCATCATTCAATTTTACAGGAGCTTTAAGTAAGGAATTAAAAAAATTTGTTGATGATATAAGTTCAGGAGATTCTAATAGATTAATTGGTGCTCTTGTTGATTTTGTTGCTGCTATTGTTGGTGCGTTACAAGATATGGCTAGTCAGTTAGTGAATGCGGTAAAAAGTATAGTTAAAGGTGATGTTAGTCTTACTCAAGTTGGATCGCAAATATTAAAAACAATAGCAAAAGGTATAGGTTCTATAATTAATAAATACAAAGTTAGAATTATAGGTGTAATTAATTCATTAACAGGCACACCATCTGGACCTTGGCATATAACTATTGGAAATCCAAAACATCCCATTTTTTCATCTGGAGATATGATTGTAGACAATGTTACAATGACATTAGGTAATGTATTAGCTTTTAATGATTTACCATCAAGTATAGCATTAGAAGTTAAATTTTCTAGTGCTAGAAATTTAGGATCTCAAGAGATATTTCAAAAATTAAATTGTGGTAAAGAAAGAACTTATGTTGTAGCACCAGGATATGAAAATGGGATTGATTTTCTAACTAATAATAACACTAAAATCTCAGATGCAGTTGATAAAAAAATAGATGAAATGGTAAAAAATAATGCGGCTCGTGAGAAAAAAGATGCTAATAAGGCTAACACAACTAAAGAAAATTATCAACCTATTATAGATAGTATAATAAAAGAAGCAAAAGATAAAAAATTAAAATATGATGGTACTATAACAGCAGTAGATGAAGCGAATGCTGTAAAACAATGGCTTGATGGTTATAATAAGACATCACAATTAAATGATAAAATTGGTTGGACTGCATCAGGAACTACAACTCCTGTTAGTGTAAAAGCTAGTGACCTTTTCAGTTAAAAAATAAAAATAAAAAATGGATATTAAAGATTTAGATTTATTACAAAGAGATCCTAATCAAGATAATTTATATGACCTAACACAAAATAATCTTAAATTTGACCCTAGTATTCAAGGTACTTATTTTGTTTTATCAGATGAAGAAGAAATGAGATTAGATTTAGTTAGTTATGCTATATATAATAATGTTGATAATGTTGATTATTTATTAACATTGAATGATATTGATAATCCATTAAATATAATGAGTGGGGATTATATTAAATGGATAAGTCCAACTCAATTAAATTCAATAGAAATAAATGTATCTAAAGTAGATACAGTTAGTTTAGGTTTAATAAATACAAATAAGAAAACTCAAATTGACCCAGCAAGACAAGTTTATGTATCAAATGGGTATTCATTTCCACCTACATTTAATGAAGCGGGAGGACCTCCAGCAGCAATTAGTGGAAATACAATAATATTAGGAAATAATTAAAAATATGAGTATGTTATATGTTATAAATGTAAATTGTTATGTTTTAAAAGGTTCTAAAAAATTATATCCTGATTATAAATTAGGAGATAATGATTTAGGAGAATCTATAATAGATTATTTATCTGAATTTTGGCCATCAAAAGGTTATAAATTTATAGATACAACATCTAAAGAAATAACTCATGTTAATGACATGATATCATACGATTTAGTTATAAATTTAGATTTATTTAATCAAGAAAATTTAGATTTACAAGTTTTTACACAAAAAATACAAACAGGTATACATAATATTTATAGTAAATGTAATGCATTAGTTAATATAAGTAGTAAAGAAGATTCTATTGTTAATAATTTTGACCCTAAACTTAATGGTGGAGGTTATCTTATGAATTTTTTCCTTAAAGATATACCTACACCAACTCTACCAACTCCTAGTTTTAAAGTAAATTATGACCCTAATCAGTTTCCAACTGATATAAAAATTGTTGATCAATCAAAGAATAGTGTAAAATATCAATATGATTTTGGTGATGGAGAAAAATCTATACTTAAAGAGCCTAATAAAACATACACAACTGAAGGAACATATAATATAGTACTAACTACTGTATCAAGTGATAATTTATCAGCGACATATTCACAAACAGTTACTATTAAAAAACCAATAGATCCTGTTGTTGAATCAAAAAAACAAGATACAACTCCTGATAATCCTGATACTAAACCTCAAAATCAGGTAGATAAGACAGCAAATGTAAATGAGACTAAACCTGATGAACAAGCAACAAATATAAAAATACAAACTCCAAATAATCCAGATTATCAAAGTGAGTTTATAAGAGGTTCAGGTTTTTCTCCTGTTATTTATTATAATTCGTTATTAATTGATAATTCAACAATTGATTATTTTTCATTATATAATGATGGTTTTATTCCTTGTATAAAACTTAATTTTAAAGACTCTAGTGGTACAATTAAAAGTAAAGGATTTCCATTAGATGATACAAAAATTAAAATATTTATTAGTTCTCGTTCTAATAATTTAAAATCTATAATATTAGATTTTAAAATTACAAATTTTAATAATGATGATGATATAATGATGATAGATGGTATATTACAATCATCTAAATTATATACTAAAAATTATAAAAATTACGCAAATTCTACATCTTATACTGCTCTTAAACAAATATGTACTGATATAGGTATTGGATTTAATAGTAATATAACTGATTCAAATGATAGAATGAATTGGCTTCAAAATGGTAAAAAGTTTTTAGATTTTATCGAATCAATTGTAGAAAGATCTTATATATCTGATAAAACTTTTTTATCAGGATATATTGATTACTATCAATGTTTTAACTATATTGATATAGAAAAGGAAATGGATAGAGATATAACTGATCAACATGGAATTAATACAACTGGATTAGAAAGTGCTAATGGTTCTAATTCTAAAACAGATATTCAACCTTTAATTTTAACAAATGATGAATCAATGTTACAATCAAATAATTATTTTTCTAAATTTAAGGTAATAAATAGGTCTGCTGAAATAAGTGCTGAAACAGGATATATTCAAAATACTGCGTTTTATGATAGAAATAAAAAACAATTAGTTAGTTTTAAAATAGATTCTATAACTAAAAATGAAAATGATAGAATAATTTTAAAAGGAGATCCTAATGATCCTAATTCATCAGAAACTGTTAATAATAATCAAAATTATCATTATTTAGGTAAATTAGATACATCAAATGTACATAATAATTATTTTTATACAAAAATAAATAATTGGAAAAATATAACTGATTTAGGTAAAATTGAGATTGAGATTGAAATGGGTAATCCTAACTTTAATCTTTATCAATTTCAAAAAGTTAGTCTTATATTAAGTAATAAATCTCCTATGGGTGGAGATGATAGTATGATTAATAGTAGATTAACTGGTGAATGGTTATTAATTGATATAGAATATGTACTCTCTCAAAATAAATTTTCACAAATTTTTCGTTTAGTAAAAAGAGAGTTAGAATTATCTAAAGAAGAATTAGATGCAGAGAAAAATAATACAAATACTAATTATAAAAAAGAATTATCCGAAAATACTCAAAATCCAGAACCAAATCAACAAACTACAGGAACACCTGCTTTAGTTGATTATTCAAATCCAACAAAAGTTCCAGCAGTACCTACTAATTATAATACAAGTTTACCAAAGAAAACTGATAAATTATCAAGCATATTTAAAACTTATACTTATCAATCTTTATATCCTATTATACAGCAATTAGGAATACCAAAAGGTATTGGGATACTAATGCTAGCACATGCTTTACACGAAGGATGGGGAGGTATTGAACAAGGAGATCCACAAATGGCAGCAGCTGATGCGAAACATAGAACTAGAAGAACTAATAACCCAGGAGCATTAAGATATAGTACTATTTACGCACAATTTAATCCAGTATCGGATACTCCAAAAAATGGATATTGTAAATTTCCTAATGTTATTGAAGGGGTTAAAGCTCTTTATTTTTTAATAACTAGGATTAAAAATGGACAAAACCAAAATTTCCCATTAGCAGGAAATAGCCCGCTATGGAATGGTGATCCTAAAACAGGATATATGGATATTTATGCCCCAATTTCTGATGGTAATAATCCTCATGATTATGCTATGGGTATATTATCAGACTTTAATACTTTTGGTATATCTGGTTTAACTACTGATACTACGATAAATCAACTATTTAACATTAAATGATAAGTAATGTTTCTTATTTAATATATAATAAAAAAGTTTTATCAGCATGGCAGAAAACATCACTTCCCCAATTTCAGTACCTAGTAGTGGAGGTATGGATATACCACCTGCTTCAGCACAAACATTAAATCCTCAAGTACCTCAAGATCTAAATCCTAAAATTAATCCAGTTATAGCTGAAGCAGATAAACCAAATACAGGCGTTCCTGTATTACAAGAAAAATTTAAAAGAACTGGTTTATTTTATGGGGATACAAATAGCCCAATTTTTGTAGTTAATAGATGGCAAAATTATTTTGATGATGGAAATTCTTCTAATATAGGTGGGTTATATGATGCAGATTTTAGTAATTCTGATAATAGTGGTTTCATGGCTCCTGAAGGTTTTTATCAAACTAATTTAATGTCAACTGAAACAGGTTTTGAACAAGAAAGAGGTTGGATTAATGAGCCATTTCAAAATTATGCTTTTAAAGGATCAAATGGTAATTTAAGATTATACCCTGGACATGAAGGTTCTTTACAAAATCCTTACTCTTATACTAATGCTACAGATTTAGATGTAAATATAAGCAATAACTATTTAGAATTTCCGGATGAACATTTAATAAATAAATTAGCTCCTCAATATACTTTTACTAGAGGCTTCTCAATAGACAATGATAATAAGGATAGAAGATTAACGAATATAAATTTTGCTCAATATCAAACAACTATTAATAATCAAGATCCTGTTGTGTTTGGTTATCAATTATCAATAATCTCAGAAACCTCACCTCTTTTTAATGGTGCTATACCTGATTTTTTATATAAATATTCAACAATGACAGATTTAAAAACAAGGTTAGTAACATACTATCAATTTTTTTATAGTTTCTTTTCTTTATTTGAATTAGAATTGGTTAGAGATGAATTAAGAGATTCAAGAGTAGATTATAATAGTAATTTTCCTGATATGGATAATTGGTATAGTAAGGTTACTAATGACGGAATCTATACACCAGAAGATTTATTTGATTTTACCAATAGTAGACAAGGAAATAATTTTAATAAAACTCCATATTATTTAAAAAAAATATCTGGTTTAAATAATTTAATAGAAAAGAATGGGTTTGATGGTAAAGATAATTTTATTGATTATGGAACAGATATTATTACTTTAACTCTAAATGAAGATACTAATTTATCATCAGGAGCTTTAATAATGTTATATAAAACTTTAAGTTGGTCTAAAAGAGGTGGTAAAAAAATGATACCTGATAATTTATTAAGATTTGATTTAGAGATAACAGTTAGCGAAACTAGACATTATAACAGAGTTGTAGGAGGTGAAGTTATGGCAGATATTCCTAATAAATATACTTATTTTTTATATGAGTGTCAATTTGTTTTTGATAAAATGTCACATGGAGATTCTATTGATATGTCCGCAATTAAATCATTAGATGAAGGAGTAGATATTTCTTTTACATATAAGTATTCCAATGTTAAAATGAGTACATATAATGCTACAAATATCGAATTAGGAGATAGTAATATCCCTAATTCTTTACAATTTACTGAAAAATCAATTGACAATGGTAAATTAAATATTTATGGTGGAGTATTTCCAATCGGAGCTTCTGGAAATCCTTCAATGATTTCTAGTGTATCAACTCCTCATACTTATGGAAAAAGAAATATATCAGGTAAAATAGGTGATTTTGGTAATACTCTTGATGGTGTTTCTCAACCTTTAAATAATCCAAAAGGTAAATTACCATCAGAAATGGATATTGCTAATTTTGATTTAAATAGATTTCGTTCAACTGTATCTGCAACTATAATTCAGCCTAATATAACAGATAAAATGAAAGATGATATTAAACAATTATATGAAAGTTCAAGAATAAATATGATTAGTAATTTTAATTCTACAATAAAAGCAGGAGATTCAAAAGATAGTAACCAAAAAGTAAATTCAAATGTATATAGTTCAGTTTATAATGAAACTGATGTTTATAATATAAATCCATTTGGACAATATGTAGCGAATAGTACAATAGATAACGTTATTGTAAAAGGAACATATGGTCAAGATGTTAGGGTTTTAGCAAACACTAATACCGGAAATTCTATATATGCTGAAAATGTATTTTTATTACCTGATGTAGTTCCTATTATAGATTTTGGATTTAGTTCTCCTTTTTTAAGTGGATCTGCTTTTATTAATTTAGGAGATGATAATGTTTATTATGATAAATTCGGACTTAGTTTAAATGGTGGATTTTCTATTGGGGGATTATCACTAGGGGGTAATTTATCATTAAATCCTGGTGGATTATCATTAGGTGGTAATTTAGGACTTAATCTATAATTATTATATAAGGAAAAAGTTTTATATAATATATAATTTATGATAAGAGAAGAATTAAAAGATAAAATATTTGTCGGTGTTGTTGAAGAAAATAATGATCCCGATAGAATTGGTAGAGTTAAAGCTAGAGTAATAAAAGTTTATGATGGTGTAACTAAAGAAAATATACCTTGGGCAAGTCCTTTCAAAGATCTTAATGGTAATGAATATAATGTACCTGATATAGGTAAAATTGTTTCGGTTGTGTTTCAAGATGGAGATGATAAATTACCTGAGTATATTTATGCAGAACATTATAATATAAATTTAGAAAATAAATTAAAAGCCCTTAGTGCAGAAGATTACACTAGTTTTAAATCTATATTCTTAGATCATTCTACGCAAATTTATAGAAACAACAGTGAAGGTTTAAAAATAGACCATGAATATACTAATATTAATTTAGATCAATATGGAAATATTGCTCTAAATCTAAGAGACCCTTCTTCAATTATAACATTAGGTTCTAATGATGCCGATGAGAATGCCCTTTTAGCTACAACTTGGATGAATTGGTTTGATACTTTTGTTGAAAATCTTCTAGGTTCTAATGGAGGTCCTTACTTAGGAAATCTAGGAGCACCTGTCACACCAAATCCAAGTTTTATAGATTGTTTACAGCAATATCAAGATTTAAGAGAAAATTTCTTATCTAAACATGTAAAAATATCTAAAAACTCTAATATAGCTTCCCAAAAAAGACCTTATGTAAAACAATTTGGAGATAATTATACTACAAACGTAGGGGAAGTATTAACAACTACACAAGCAGCTCCATATACCCCAACTTCTGATTATACATCAACCACAGGTTCTGAAAATCCTGCAAATTTAATTACTAAAGATAATTTAGGTTCAGAATCTCCTTCTATAGTTTCATCTAAAAAAGTAGATATAGATCCTAAAACAGTATCTATTTTATGGAATTGTAATTTATTTAATCAAGGGGATCCTACCTGGGCTAATTATGGAGATGGTACATATACTATAAGGCAAGCAGGTTGTGCTTTATCTACATTTGCGATGTATGCCTCTGCTTTCGGTAAAAATGCAAGTCCATTAGATTTTTTCAATGCTAATGGTAGAAAAATAATTGTATCTTGGAATCAAATTCAAAGTAAATATGGTTTCCCATTACCAACACCTAATTATAATTGTAACCAAAATAAATTAGATTTTTTATTAGGAAATGCCCCTATACTTTGGGAAAGTAAAAATCATGGGGGGAATCCACAATATGTACATGGGCATCAGCATTGGATGTTAATAGTTGGAAAAAATTTAGATGGTACATATATAGTACATGATCCAAATGGGGGAAAACAAAGACTAAATGTTCCCGCTAATGATATACTAAATCAATGCGGAAGATTAAGTGGTTTAAATTCTAGATCTAATGCTTTATTTATTAAACATACATAAAAAATCCCCTAAAGGGGATTTTTTATAAGTTAATTTTAACTATCTTATAAGGATATTTACGCTTTTTATAAAAACCTTCTCGCTCTAAAAAATGCTTATATAATATATTACTCATAGAGGAATCAAATATATCAACTAAATCAAATATATTAGCTACGGATTTTTCAGAATGTTTTCTTAAAGCCCTACCTATTGCTTGTATAACTATTTGTTCAGATTTAAAAGAATCAGCAAATATAACATTGGTTATTGCATTAACAGACCATCCTACAGCTAATGTTCCATAACTACCCACAAGAACTTTTACATTATCTTTTGTAACTTCCATTTGTTTTTTAATTTCTTCCCTACTCTTATTATTTATTTCTCCATCAATATAATAAAAATCTTTACCACTAATAGTTTTTATTTTATCTAAAATCTTATGACCATATTCTATAGTATGGAATAAGATTAACGTATTTGCTTCACACTTTTCTACTATTTTATAAATAAAATTCAATCTCTTTTCTGAATTTTGTATCCATTGCTTTTCAAAATTAAAAACATCTTTACCAATACCTGATCTTTTTGCTATATTTAACGAAGTATTAAAATTTTTATCATCATGATTTAATAAAAGTACTTTAATACTCATCGGAGTTATATTACCTCTTTTAACTAATGTATCCGCATCAATCTGTGTTACTTTTGGACCTAATACTGATTGAATAGTTAATATTTCCAATGTATCATCAGATGGGAATGTACCGGATACCCCAAATCTAATATGAGCAGCTCCAAATGTTTTTTTCAAAATTGCTTTAACGGTAGTTGATTTTGAACCATGAGCTTCATCACAAGCTACCATATAAAATTGTTGAAAGAAAGATTTAGGCCATTTTTCTAATGATTGATAACAACCAATATAAATATTAGGACTTTCTACTCCTGAAAATTTTCTAGGTTTATCACTCATTATTTCTTCTATTCTTAAAGGTTTATCTAATTTATTTTTGATAATTCTTTTAATAGAAACTCCATCTATTTTATGTTTATCTGTTAATTTGATTACATCAATTTCTCCTTTTTTATCAATAGTAATTTTATCATTAGGATTTTTCATAATAACATCACCATTTTCTAATTCTATTTCATAAGTATAATCAAATGAATTTTGTATATTATTTTGTCCATAATAATATGAAATAATATCATCATAAAATTGTGTTACTAATGTTATAGAAGGAACTATAATCAAAAATTTAGCATCAGGATTTACATTTTTAAGTATATAAAATATAACTAAAGCAATAACTAAAGATTTACCACCCGATGTAGCTACTTCCGCCATGCAATATCTATTTTTAAGAATCTTAAAAGCGGTATCTACTTGATAATCATGGGGTCTAAAATCTATCCATTGACCTTCTTTATTTCTTACTTGATGATTTTGAAAAAAATCATCACAAAAATCGACTAAATCATCTATATTTATATCTCTATCTAAAGGAAATTCTTCTTTATTTTCTATTTCAAATTTAACTCCTATTTCTTTACAAGCCTTTAAACATTCTTTCCATAGTCCCATATTAACCTTACCATCATCAAAATATGATTCTTTTCCATTCCATACTCCGGCTTTAAAAGCACCCATAAATCTATATCCTTTCACATATCTTTCTAGCCAAATTTTTATTTGATGATATTCGGTTCTTGTTGAATCACTTACTATCAATTTTTCAGTGTTTTTATCATATCTAAACTTCATTAAAGTATTTATTTTTCCATTATATATTATTATAATTAAATGTTTAGAATTTAATATATATAAAATATGAACTTATTTAATATAAACATAAAACCTGTTGAATACATTTTATACCAAAAAATCAATGAAGATGCCGAATATATACCTCGTTTTCAATTGAAAAACAATAATGGTATAGAAGGGATTGAAGTTAATAAACCTATTAAACCAACTCAAGAATTAATAGAAAAAGCCATAAAGTATGGTATGATATTCTTAGTAACTTATAAAGGAAAAAATGACTTTGCTCCAAAAGGACATGAACGTGTTATTTATCCAATGGTTATAGGAAAATCAAGTGTAGGTAATATATTAATAAGAGGCTATCACTTAAAAGGTTGGTCTATATCTAACAATAGACATGTTGAAAAAATATGGAGAATGTTTAGATTAGACAGAGTTCTTTCAATTACATTCACAGGTTCGTTTTATAGACTTCCTCCAAGTGGATATAATATGAATGATAGAGGAATGAAGGGTGGTATAATTGCTAAAGCAGATTTTAATGAAATCAGAAGAAATCAACAAAGTTTGGTTAAATCAGAAGAAATACAAAATAAAGAAAAGATTGTATTAGATGATCAAAAAAATGCTTTTGTATCAGTAAAAGTTAAATCAACAGGAACTAAATTAAATATGGATGAACCATTAGAATGTCCTTATTTAAATAATGTTAAGGATATAGCAAATGTTAGAATATCTTTCTTAAAAAGTGTTTATGGTAATACTTATTTTGTTATATTAGGAGCTATGGGAAGACCTGGAAATACCGCAAAACTAATTGATGAAAAAGGTAAAAACTTAGGTGTTTTTAAAGTTTTAACATCAATCTCAGGGGATGATCTAAGAAAAATAAAAGGGGTTAAAGGTAATAAAATGTTTGATGTTTATATTTTTGATAAGAAGATATAAATTGATAAGTAAAAAATTTGAATTCATGCAAGATCATGATATATATAATATACTATAATTATGAGATATTTAAGACTTTTTGAAGACTTTCAATCAAATAAATTTTTTAATGTATAATCTAACTTAGATTATAAAGAATATTTAGACGCAGTTACTTTATGTGCAGAAGAATTACACAAATCTTTACCACAAGTCCCATATAACTATATTTATAAAGACATTAGAGATAAAGGAAATCCTAAATTATCATTAATAGCTTTAGATGATACCAATTATCCATTAGGTTCTGCTATATGTTATGAAAGTGAAATAACAAAAGATATTGAAAAATTTAAACAAAATGATCCTAGTTTTAGAACCGAATATTACCAAGATATAAATCAATTTGATAATTTAAAAGGAATTGAATTAGAAGCTATATCTGTTAAACCAGAATTTAGAAATAATAAAATAGCATCTAAATTATTAGATGCTATTAATAATAGTTATGATTATATATTTTTAAAACAAGATAGAAATTTAAAAGAAAATATAGATTATACTAAAAAAGGTTATGACCTTATATACACAATGTTTTTGCGTAATGAAAAAAGTTTATGTGATGTATATGCAAAAAAATTATAATTCATCTATAATAATACCATGAGTATCATACCACCATTCTTTAGGCATATCTTTATGCTTATCTTTTAAGCGATTATATCTTTCTACTATTTTAGTTTGTCTTTTAATTTCAGCATCATAAAACTCATGGTCTATATGAATGTTTAATTTGAAAGCTTCCCTAAGAAGCTTTCGTAATACATATCCACCTTTTGTATTTGATGGAATAAATCCACTATCAATAATTTTTAATATAGATTCTCTTAAAGTAGTTTCTTTATCAATTATTTTATTATTTACGAATATCTCAATCCTCTCTAAACCGAAACCTGCGTCTATTGATGTTCCTAAAGGATTAACTATATTCCCTATTTCTACATCATTAATAAAAAACTCAGTACAATAACCGCCTATTTCACCATCTGACCAAATACAATCTTCACTAATTCTAGTTTGTAGATTCCATTTAGAATAAAAATTTTTCCATTCATCATATTTATCTTCATGAATTGTGATATAATCAATTTTTAAGTTTAAATGATTTATCAAAAAATCACACCAAAAATCAATAGCTTCTTGAATAGACATTTGACGAAAACTAAATAACCCAATCATATTAAAATATAATAAATGGGAACTATCTCCAATTTCTTCAAAATCATTCATTCTAATACAACTTTGTATATTAGATTCGGTTCCTGTATAATCTAAATCTTTAAATTTATCTTTAAATTTTTGCATTCCAGCAGGACAAAAAATAGTGGTATCATCATATGAATTAACTTTATCAATCAATTCAAAATTAATTCCTTTTGATAGGCAATATTCTTTATATTTTTCTTTTACATTCATATTTTTATATTTTTACAAATATAAATAAAAAAATTGTAATAACAAAATTTAAATATAAATATATAATGTTATGAATTTATATACTCAAGAAGAATTAGATAGAATTAAAAAATGCTCTGAGAAGAACCAAGCAATGGAAGACTTCTTTCAAACAAGAATGAATGAATGGAACGGAAAAATTAATCCTTTATTTGACGTTCTTAAAGAAAAATTAACAAGTCCTGATTGCATTATGGAAAATCAAGCACTAGCTCTTTCATATAAACAAATAATTATGGAACAAATATCTCTTTTCTTATCTAAGAGGTCAAAAGAAGATACCCATCTTAAAAGATTAAAACAAGATAAGTTTGTATTATATGCTGTTGCTTCTCCATTAAAGACTAATACAGGTGAAAAAATAATGTTAATTGAAGGTCATATAGCAGAAAATCAAAGAACATTAGAACTAATTGAGAATCATATAGAGTTTCTTAGGTCTTGTTCAAAGAATTTAGATTCTTTTAGTTATGCAATCAAAAATATTATTGATTTAATGAATTATTTAGGTCGTTAATTCGTAATCTTTTTTAGTATTTTTTCCATAGGATCTTCCCATTCAAACTTATACTTAGGTTTATTATGAATAAAACTATCTAATTCTGATAAATCATATTTAACCATAACTCCTAACTCTTTCAGAGATTCTGCATTACATAATTGTTCATATTGTCCTAATATAGGAATACACATTAATTTCTTTTTCATAAACATTGCTTCTGAAGGAGTTTCAAATCCCGCAGAAGTTATGATTCCTCTACAATTTATAAAAGATTTTGTAAAATCTTTTATTGAATTTGGTTTGATAATACAATTTTTGTATATCTTAGTTGTATTAATTTCTTTTGAAAAAATCTCAAAAACTGCATTATGTTTAGATAAAATAGGCAATAACATATTTAATGAATAAGATGGTAAATAAACTGTATATACACCACCTTTTACTGGTTTAGAATACATAATCTCATCCCTTATGATAGGATATAAGATATTATTATCATATTTTTTAAAATGAAGTCCTATTTCATTACTTACTGGAGCCATATTTTTAAGAATAAACTCACCAAAATAACTTTTATTTTTTGGACGTGGAGATTTATCAGATGTAAATGAATATTGATGAGATATTCCTAAACAATCTATATTTTGTTTTTTACAAGCCCATGCTGTAATTGGTTCAAAATCAGTAATAATTTTATCATATTTAGATATGTCTAATTTTATATCTTTTAAGAATTGAAAAGGTTTTAAATCTTTAAATGTTTTTATATAATCAATAGAGCCATATTGATTATATTTAAGTGAAAATCCATGAAATTTATATTTGAAAGGTATGTTTAATGAGTGATTATTACCTGAGATAAGAATATCTATATCTTTATAACCTAATTTGTTTAGGTTTGAGATAATATTTAATGATTTAGTGATGTGTCCATTTCCTGTTCCATTTATACCATATAGAATTTTCATGATGTTTATTATTTTTAAGTATTTAAAATATTATCTAATAAATTGTTTCTAAGTTCTGAAAGTCTAATAAAATGATTAAATAATACATTTGATGAAATCATCATAGAGTTTAAATAATTTTTTTTATTAGAGTAAATATAAAATAATTCTGTATATAATGGATGTTGTATAACTTCAATAATATCATTTACTTCTAAAAGTTTAGAAATTATACTTGAATAAGGAGTATTTTTGTAGTAAACCCATTTCTCCATAAATTATTTACTATTTTATTTATATATTAAATAAAATAAATTATTAAAATGTTAAATATTATTATAATACAGGAGATAGATATATTTTATATATAATAAAAAGTATTATAAGTTATGAGTTTAAAAGAAAAAGTAGAGTTTTATTTAAAAAATAGTAAAAATAAAAAATTATATGCATCAATTACAAAAGAACCATTTTGGATAGAATTAAAAAATGAAATTAATAAATTAAAACTCAATGAAGAATGGAGTAAAAATAGAAAAATATGGCATTTTTTAAATGAAACTACAGAAATACCAAAATGTAGTATTTGTAATAGTAATGAAGGTAAATGGCAATATTATAAAAATAATTACGGATGTTGTTCTTTATCTTGTGCCGGAAAACAAAGTATGAAAACAATTTCAAAATCAATAGGAGTTGAAAATCAATTTCAATTAGAATCTGTAAAAAATAAAAGTAAAAAAACACTAATAGAAAAATATGGAGTTGATAATATCAGTAAGTTAGAAACTATCAAAGAACAAAAAAGAAATACTATGTTAAAAAATTATGGAAGAACTAATAATTTTGGTAATAATTACGAAGTAATGTCTAGTAATTTAATGAGAATATATGGTGTAGAGTACTCAGCCCATATTCCAAATGTTGCTGAAAAAACACAAAGTAATAGATATAAGAAAAAACATTTATTAATAACCCCAAGTGGAAAAGAAATATATTTACAAGGTTTTGAAGTTAAAGGATTTAATTTATTAATAAACGAAGGGTTTGATGAAAATGAAATTTTATATAAAAAATCCGATATGCCTAAAATAATGTATTATTTTGATGGTATCTTACGAAGATACTATCCTGATTTTTTTATTAAAAATAAAAAAATCATAATTGAAATAAAAAGTAAATATACTTATGAAGTAGAAAAAGATAAAAATGACGCAAAATTTCTAGCAACAAAAGTACTTGGTTATGAACATCGTTTATTAATTTTAAGTAAATAATAATTTATTTACAATAAATTAATTCTAAATTTCCTTCCAAATCTTCTATAATATAAGAACACGTCTCTACCCAGTCACCGCAGTTATAATATTTTCCTTTATCTAAAGAAGGACTATGTATATGTCCCATCATTAATGAATCACATTTTTCATTTTTAAGCTTTTCCTGAGAAATTTTTTTGTACTCGGATAAGAAGCTTAAAATACTTTTTACATGAATTTTTAAGTATGCTGATAAACTCCAATACTCTAATCCAAAAATTTTTCGGAGAAAATTATAAATTTTATTTATTTTTATAGAAAACTCATAAGCAGTATCACCCAACCAATATAAAAAAGGATGAACCCTTATGAACCCATCAAAACAATCACCATGTGTAATGTATATTTTTTCATTACTAATTGTTTTATAAATATAATCATCACATATAATTATATTTCCTAGTTTAATTGATTTAGATTCTTCTAATGTTGAATTTTCAATTAAAGTTCTTAAATAATGGTCATGATTTCCTAAGATATAAACAACATTAATACCTTTTCTATCATAACGAAGAACTTTTTGTATTACAGTTGAATGATGTTGATTCCAATAATACTTTCTTTTTAAGAAAGTTAAATCTATAAAATCACCTATTATAAATAAATTTTCAAATTCATATTTTTTAAATACTTCTAATAATTTCTCAGGCTGAGAATTAGGATTTCCTAAATGTATATCACTAATAAAAAGAGATTTAATCTTTATCATGACATTATATATTAATTTATAAAACAAATATAATATTTTTTTATATAATAAAAAAATAAAAATGAAGTTTGAAATAATAGGAAACCTTTCTAAATTAGAAATATTAATGGGGTTAAAATATTCTTTAATTAATCCAAAAATTAATACAGAAATAGTTAGCATGTCAAAACTATTAAATAGTGAAACTATTTATATAGAGTATAAAGCACCTAAAACTAGAAGAATAGGCAAACTAATCCCCCAATCATTTATTAGAGAATTTAAAATACAGGTTATATTAGATAATATAACTGATATAGACAACGAAATTAAAATAACAACCGAATTACTAAAGAAAAAACTTAATAATTATTAAAATTATAATAATATGGCTAAAATATCACTAAAAATAAAAAAAGACAATTTTACAGATTTTATACAAAAACTTAACGAACTATCAAATATTGATGATGTTCTAAAATTAAAAATAACATCAGAAAAAATATTTATGTATTCTGTAGTATCAACTACGAATGATAATACAGGCTCAATTTTAGCTATGAAGTATTTTAACTTAGATACATCAGAATATATTGATGGAGTTGATGATAAAGAATATCATTTCATTTTAGTATCTACTAATAAATTTATTAAGAACTTAAAAATAATGAATTTAGAATATGATGTTAAAATGGATTTAAATTTTAGAGAAATTGAAAATGAAGTTTGTCAAGTCAGATCTTGTCAATTTATAAATAATAAGTTGAAATTATCATATGTAGGTGGAGAAGATTCTAAAATTAAAGATATTTCTTATGAAGCTATTGAAAGTAGATTTAATCCAACTAAAGCAAAATCTAGATTTAATGTATCTATAGAAGATTTGATTTCAATTAAGAAATTAAGTTCTATAAATTCGGAAGAAAAAATATTTAATATTAATATTAAAGATGGAATTGTTACTTTATATGAAACAGGTAAATGGGAAATTGAAGTAGATAATGTTAATTCTAAAAATAGTCAGTTATTCTTTACTAAGAAATACCTAAGTAATATAAATATGGAAACTGATGGAGTAGAATTTTTATTATTTGAAACTTTTATTGTAATAAAAGATGATATATCTTCTTTATTATGTGCGTTTGAACAAACTTTCGATGACGATGATAAATAAAAAAAACCCGAACTAAGTTCGGGTTTTTTTTATTTACTTAATAATTTAATTAAATCTTCTGTTATTCTTGATATCATTTTTTTACCTTCCAATTCTATTGTAGGGATATTTTTTACCATTGAAAACTTATCATTTCCATCAACTACTATATTTTTAATCTTTTCTAATACTTGAGGATTACTAGAATACTTTTCAGAATAATACTTCTTTAAACCAGTAATAAACTTATTAAGATCTACACCTTGTTTATGATTATATTTAACCATTTGTAGTTCGTTATCTTGACGTTCTACCATTAGATACCAAATAGAACTTTTTGATATTTTTATAGATTCTAAAAAGTTAAAACCATTAGCTGCTTTTACTCCTTTTGGTAGTTTAGCTACTTTTCCAATAAACTCTACTTTTTTATTTTCTTTTACGTTTTCTGTATCTGTCTCAATATCCATTTCTTCATCACCTAAAACATCTTCTTCTATATCTAAAGAGCTATCTTCGGGTATAGTTAAATCAACTTCTTCACCATGTTTAGGTTTAAGATATTTAGTATTTGCTCTAACTGGTTTTTTTGTACTTTCGATAGGTAAATTAGGGTTCATAGGTAATTTATCTTCACCTAATTGCATTTTAGAAACTGAATCTTTCTCTTCAGAAATCTTTCCTGATTTATTAAGTTCCGAGAATTTCTTAAAACTTGCTATTTTACTCTTATTTGGTTTGTCCATATTATAATTTATTTTAATATACAATATATATTATTTTTATATATTTAGTTTTTGTTTATTTTAATTAGTATGTTTATAATAATATTTATCAACTACAAAATGATTCCAATTTTTAATTATATTGTGTTGATCAAATAGTAAACTAACTAATTTATTACAAGCATTTAGAAAATAATTCATTAAATTATTGTTATACAAATAAGATGATAATGACTTATTTAATATTTCATTCTCATAATCAACATATCCTACAAAATCATCATTTAGATGCTTCATATTAAACAATTCTGGTATTTCTTTATCTTCTAATAACATAATCTATATATTTATTTTAATTTCTTTGAACTGTTCCTATATTAACAATATTAACAGTTTTTAACACATTACTATTTATATCATCTGAATAATAATTATTATTCCTATCGTACCAACCACCTCTTATAACAGGAACTTCATTTGGTTCAAATAATATATCACCTAATGAATTATCTAGACCTAATGTTGTGTTAGGATTATATGTTAAAGAAGGTCTACTTATATTTAATAATGTAGGATCAGCATATTGATTTCTTCTATTTTGGTCAGCAGTCATAGCAGCACTATGATAGTCTTCATTTTTCTTACTAACAAATGAGATATTAACTGAATTAATATCATTAATAGCAGATAATATAGAAATTATACTACTAACAGGTATTCTACCATTAATAGCATCAGTTGAACTTAAACTTAAAAAGTATGTAGATAAAGCATCAATTATTTCAGAATTAACATTATCCATTACTGCATCACTATAAGTAATAACAAATACATTAATAACATATAATGATAAAACTGGGGTATCAATAACTAATTTTTGAGATAAAAGAATATTACCGCCTGATTGTAGATATTTTATTATTTTACTTTTTTCATAATTATCTAACATAAATGCAGATAAACTTATATTAAAATAACTACTATTAGAATTTTTAAATAAATTAATATTGGGAACAGCAATTATATAAACTACACCATTTTTTAGATAAGCATTAACATGAGAAAAAACTCCTAATTTTTTTACTTGATAAGCAAATTGTTGAACTGTCCCAACTACAAAATTATTAGAACTAACTGGTACAATACTTTTTGTAAATAATATATCTTCTGCATTTGCACCAAAATTTATATCTGTATAAATATCTACATTAAAATATTGCGTTAAATCAATACTATTACCTAAACCATCAGTAGCACTATCAACAAAAATCCAATCATTTGGAGTTCTTCTAAATATATTACCATTTTGTCCATCACTTGCTATATAATACACTTCAATTGTAGATGAAAGAGGAGGAATACCCCCAAAATCACTATTACCAAAAAGAATATCAATCCCACCATCAATCCCTGATCTAAGAACACAAGAATTTTCATTAGGTAATAAATCGGTTATTGCAGTTTTAGTTTCCCATATAGTTCCATTAACTAATACTTCATAATTAAAATTCTCTACTTCTTGATTACCTCTTAATGTTATAGTAAAAGATTGACTAATTGTACCATCTCCAGTAAAAGTTGTTTTAACCCATCTACCTTGAACTAATTGTATATAAATAGTACTTGAATTATTTATATTATATAATTGTTTATCTACTCCTAAATTTACTGAGTAATATAAACCATTAGTTTTATTTTTTAATGTTTGCTTATTGTATAAAGTTATCTTACCTCCTGATATATCATTTTGAATAACTGTTGTAGAATTTAATGATAATTTTAATGTTCCTGTAGCACTTATAGCTCTTGTTGGTAAATGTCCAGCTAATATAGCAGAATTTTTTATCATTCTTTCATTTATAGAAGTTTTGTCTAAAAGACTAACATTTTTTATTACATTTTTTAAGTATAAAACAGAAAGTTGAAATAAATTTTCAATTACTGATAATATTTGTCCATAAGGAGAAGCTGTAGTAAATAAAACACCTGCTTTATTATATGTGCTTTGTAAATATGCTTCAATTTCTGCTTTAACTTTACTAAAAGTAATTTCACTAAACATTTGATAATTATATATTTTTATTATATATAAAAATAATATATTTACATATATACCATTTTTAGAATCCTATTTTTAATATATAAACTAAATTATTATTAAAAAATGTCATTCTCAGATTTTTTAGCATTGTTATCAAAATATGGTATTAAAAGTTCATTAATTACCGCGGTTTTAGTAGTTTTGTACTTTTTATCTAAAAGTCAACTATTTATTCATATGTCAAAAACAATATTTGACAAATTTCATTCTAAAAAGAAAGTTAGAGAAACAGATATTTTAAATCATAACCTATTCAATTATATTGATTTATGGATTAATTCTAAAATACCTACATTAATATTTTCAACAGAATATAGAACTATTATATTTAGAAAATATTTAACTATCTATCTTAAAAAACATAAAGAATGTACACTTTCATATATTAACTCTAAAATATATGAAAGAATGGATCAAGGAGAATTATGGAAAAGTATTCTAAAATTAATAAATGATACAATTTATGAATATGAAAATGAGATGAAAAATATAGGTATTCCACCTATCATAATAGAAAAGATGAAAAATAAAATCAATGATAATATTAACTTAACAATTGATTTATTAGAAGGTATTTGTAATTCAGATTTTTATGATTCAGATCAAAACTTATTAAAAGTTTACTCAATATTAAATATAATATTGACCATTCTAGAAAACACAGTTTCTTCTGCTGAAGAAATATGTGATTCTATAAATGGTCAACTTAAAGGACTTTCAATAAAAGAAGGAAGTAAAATATATAGAGAACCTTAATTCATTAAGGAGAAAATAAATTCTGCATCAAAATCTGCATCACTTATTTTTAAATCATATTCAATAAAGTTATCAAAATCAACTCTATCTGCTAAAATTCTTCTCATAACAGAGTCATTAGAATCATATCTTTTTTCTATTCTTGATTTTCTTATATCTTCATTTATATCTAAATAAACAATATAACATTTATCCTTATCATCTTTTGATAGGGATTTTATTTCATGTGGTGTCATAATGAATACTTGATTAGTATCAAAATTTTCTTTAGATATACCATAATACCATATATCACCATCAATAAAAAACTTTTGATAGGTTTTAATCATACCATGCATTAACATTTCTTCAAAATCTTGATTATCAGTATAGATATAATCTATACCATTAGTTTCACCATTTCTTTTTGGTCTTGTAGTTATTTTAGGAGAGTATGGAAGACCAGCTTTTATACAATATTCTAATAATACATTTTTTCCTGATGCAGATGGACCGCAAATTATCATAGATTCATATTTCTTCATAGATATTTATTAATTTTTTATTATATTAATAATTCTTATTAATGTTTAATTTTTCTAAAAACTCCTCCTCTATTAATTTGTTCTTTTTACAGTTATGTGTTCTTTTAGTTATACATAGATTATTTATATTAAATATTTTTTCTTCCTCAATATTATTAAGAAATCCATAATATATAGATATTTTATGGTCTATTGTTGGATAACTTAAATCGTTTCTATCTAAATTAAAATTATTTTTAATATATTCTTTATCATAATAGTCATAACCATCCCATTTATTTAATAACTCATCTTTTAATAATAAAGTAGAATTATATATTTTATCTTTATAAATCTGAAAATCAGTTTTTAATTCATCTGATATTTGATTACCATTTAATATTTTTGTTATTTTTATTTTTTCTTTAATTTCTTTACACTGTCCTGGATTTTCAACACCATATCTTATTAAATTAGTTTCTTTAATTTTTTCTTTAACTTCTAAAGATTGAACAGGGTAAGAAACCCCATATTTATTAAAACTAGTTTCTTTCATTTTTTCTTTAATTTCTTTACATTGTCCTGGATTTTCAACCCCATATATTTCTAAATTAGTTTCTTTAATTTTTTCTTTAATTTTTTCATTTTGAAATCCATACTCAACTCCATACTTTTCTAAATTGGTTTTTTTAATTTTTTCTTTTATCTCCAATAATTGTTCTTCACTTTTTACTGATTTAGTTTCCTTTATTTTTTCAATTATCTCTTTTGATTTTGAAGGATTATCAACCCCATATCTTTCTAAATTAGTTTTTTTAGTTTTTTCTTTAATTGTAATATTTTGAGTTCCATATTCAACACCATATTTTTTTAAATTAGTTTTTTTAACTTTTTCTTTAATTATTTCAGAACATAAAGGAGAATTACCTCCATATTTTTCTAAATTAGTTTTTTTAGTTTTAATAATACTACATTTTTTACATGAATAAAAATTACCATTATTTATATTTTTATTATAACCACTATATAATACATTGTTTTTATTAAAACATATATCACATACAACATCAACTTTTATCATAGATAAAATTGGAACATCTTCTATTCTTACTTCAATAATATCATTTACATCACACACATATCCTTTATCTCTATATTTAGAGATATGTTTACCATTCATTTTTATAAAAACACTTTTTGTTAAAATCATTTTTTTTATTTTTATATATTAAAAATACAAGACCCTCATATGATAGTTTTTTCTAAACTAATAAAGAACCCATCTATTTTAGATGGGTTCTTTATTAGAAATCTTTAACCTTAGTTACTGTCTCTGTATTTTTCTTTTGAAAATCGTCAAAGTTAAGAACTTTACCTGCTTTTTTTGGAGCTAATTGCTTAACATCAAAACCTACTGGTCTCATTTTTTTACCTCTAGTAGAACCATGATTTTTAGTTTTTTTATTTCCAAATTTAGCACCTTGCTTCATATAAGGTTTTTTTCTAGTATTCGCATTAACATCTCCTGAACCTATAGTACCACCACCTCTTGTCCAATCTGAACCAGTTGTCGTTCCTGCAAATGAGGAAGGTTGAGCACTTACCACAGGACCCATACCTAAAGTTGCAGCATTACCATAAGCTTCTCCACCACCTCCACCGTCTCCACCACCAACTGATGGTCCACCAACTGCTGAAGTATCTTCATTTATAAATTCTAAAAAGTCTTTAATATTATCCATTATAGTATATGTTTTTATAATGTATATATTAATTTCGTAAAGTATTATTTAATATATACTTTATAAAAAATAATAACTAATATGAATCCAAATGATAAACCTTATCAACCAAGTTATAATGCATATACAATTGAAGAATTAGTAGATCAGATACAACAAGACATAACTGTTGGATTTGCTTTACCAAAAACATTACCCGATAGTGAGATAATAAGATTTGTTGAAACTAGAGCTAAAAAATGGTTTTATCAAAACTATATGTATGCAGTTTCAAAAGTTTATTATATAATTAAGCAAGAATGTTTTAATACACAAGAATATGCTGCTTATGGTTACATAACATTACCAGAAGAAATTCAATCTATTAACTGGATTTATGAAATACAAAATGCAAATTTATATTCGTTAGGTCTTAATACTCCGAATTTATCAGTTAATTTAGGGGTTACTAACCAACCTTATTTATCATCTTATGTAACAACGATTGGTGAATTAGGTATTTATAAAGTTTTAATTGATTCTATGTCAGATATGTTAAATCAATTAAATAAATATACAGTTAGATTCCAATATAATTATACAATGAGAAGACTAAATATATTAACAAGTGTAGATACTGATTTAGTATTAGAAGCATATGCTAATATACCAGCAGAACATTTATATACAGATCCATATTTTATTAAATATATAACAGGTTGGTCTAAAAGACAATTAGGTAATTTATTAGGTAGATTAGATTTTAACTTACCAGGCGGTGTTAAATATAATGCTGCGGCATTAGTTACTGAAGGTAAGGAAGAAATGACTGAAGTTGAAAGTGATATCAAAAATATGAGCAATTCTGCATGGTTTTTTTCTTGCAAAAGATAAGGCCTTACTTTTTAATATATAATTCTATAAAAAGAAAAATATATTATGAAAACAACATTTATTTATTCATTATCAGATGAGTTAGGAAACATAAGATATGTTGGAAAAACAAGTTATCCTATACAAAGATTAAGCTCTCATATAAGAGAAAGTATGAGATCTGAAAGAAAAACTCATAAACATAATTGGATTAATTCATTAATATTAAAAGGGATTAAACCGAATATAGAGATTTTAGATGAAGTTTTAGAATCTGAATGGCAATTTTGGGAACAATATTGGATATGTTTAATTAAATCTTGGGGATTTAATTTAGTAAATCTTACAGAAGGTGGTGGAGGTCATAATGGGTTTAAAGCTACAGAAGAAAGAAAGCAAAATGTTTCCAAATCATTAAAAGAATATTATTCTAACAATCCTTCAAAAAATGTTCCAAGAATTATTTTAGATAAAGATTTATTATATCAAAAATATATTATAGAGAATCTATCTATGCCTGAGTTGTCGGAAGAATTAGAAGTTTCACAGAAAACTATATTTACAAATCTTAAAAAGTGTAATATACAAAAAGATAAAGAATCTTGGAAAGAGCAATTATCAACTAATCCAAAAAAAGTGGTTCTTCAATATGATTTATTTGGTAATTTAGTAAAAGAATGGGAAACATTAAAAGATATAAAAGGATTTGGTAATGTATCTCATTGTTGTAGAGGTGAGTTAAAAACTGCGGGTGGTTTTATATGGAGATATAAAGATGAGTTCTTTGATTTGGGTTTAGATAATTTAATTAGTGAAAAATTAAAATCTGTAGATCAATATGATTTATTAGGAAATTATATAAAAACATACATTTCAATAGCACAAGCAGAAAAAGAAAATAATACGACAAATATAGCAAGTTGTTTAAGTGGAAAATATAAATCTTCTGGTGGATTTATATGGAAATATAAAGGTGATAAAATACTTAATTCATATAAGAATGAAAAAATAAAAAAAGTTATTCAATATGATTTATCAGGAAATTATATAAAAGAGTTTAATTCAATAGCAGAAGCTGCGAGATTAACTAATTCGGATTCAAGTAGAATTAGTGCTTGTTGTAATAATAAAATTAAATCTTCAAATAATTATATATGGAGATATGAAGAAACTTTTATAGAAAAGTATGTTGATAACAAACATAATAAAAAATCAATTAATCAATATGATTTATTAAATAATTATATAAAAACATATAATTCTATTAGTGAAGCAGAAAGAGAGAATAATATAAGTAATATAAATCATTGTTTAAGTGGTAAAAGAAAAACTGCGGGTGGATATAAATGGAAATATTTAAAATAAAAAAGAGACCTTTTAGGTCTCTTTTTTATTTTAATAAATAATCAATTTTAGCATTTCTCAAAATACCTGAAGTTTCTATATATTCTTTAGTAAAAATATCATGTATATTTAATGTTCGTGAATATGCTCTTAATACACTTGACCACTTATCAGAGGGGGGATAATGTTAACCATAATGTCTCTACTTGAAAAAAAGTATCACTTGATCTTTTAAATGGATCTCCTATAAATAAGGGATAACCATTATTTATAAATTTAGGTAATAATCCTTTATAATGTTCTATGTTTATGTTTAAAACGGATAATAAATCATTTATTTCAGTTTGAGTTCCTAACATTTTTATTATATCAGATACTTCTTTTTCTAATTTTTCTTTAGTCATTTTTTAATTTTTTATTTTTCTAAAATCTTTGTAAGTAAAATATCTCGATGTATTCCTATTTTAATAACGTAATCTTTGTAATTTACTTCATTCACATAATCATCTACAAAACATCCTCTTAAATAGTTATCATATAATTTATATACCATAAATGGTTGATTTATGTCATGATAATAATCATAACTCTTACATACATGCGGTATTTCTAATACCTTGTTATCTTTTATATACATGCAAAGAAATACTGTAAGATCAACATTAAAATAAATATTTCTATTATTAGCCAAATTTTTTATAACTTCTACAGATGGAACTATCGGTCCTAATGAAGTAAAAAAATTTATTCTTTCATCTACATGAATTGGTAATATTATTATCATATATAATATACATTTAAGAAACATTTCAAATCTTTACCACCTCCATATGATATAGAACTTTGTAAACATTCTGTTAAAAACTTATATTCTTCTAAAAAAGTTTTATTCTTTAATGGAACTCTTTTAGATATTCCTTCAATTCTTGAAGTTTTTCCACTTTGTCTGTTAGATGCAGAACCCCACATTTCTTTAAATGAACCTTCTGTTGTATAAATAGTTTCCCCTGGTGAATCTAAAAATCCACCTAACATACCACCAATCATTACACAAGTAGCACCTAAAACAAGTGATTTAGCAATATCACCTGGTTCCCTAATTCCCCCATCCGCTATAATTGGTTTAGTAGCAACTGTCGCACATTCTTTAATAACTGATGCTTGACAATCACGAGATCCAAAACCTGTATTCATAGCAGTTGAACAGAAAGAATTGTGAACAATAATATTTTCTATATTATATGACTCGTCTTCTTCTATTGTTAGGTCTATAACTTCACCTAAATAATTAACCTCTTCTATACTTTCAATTTCAATAAATTCCATATTTTTTTAATATTTTAATAAATTCATTATTATTTATTTCGGTTTCCCATAGATAAATAATACTATATTTTTTATCTTCTGCGTATTCTTTTTTTATTTGATCTAAATTAATTTTATATTCTTGTCTTTCATTTAAATTCTTTTTATTCATATCTGTATTAGAGTAAATGGTAGGATTTGAATGCCAGTAATCTCCATGTGTTTCTATTATAAGATTTTTATCGTTTAATAAAAAGTCAAATTGATATTTTTTATCTAAAATAAAATTATACTTAAAATCTATATTTAACGTTTTTAGATATTTTTCTACTTTTATTTCTATAGAAGTTTTTTTATACAAACCTTTTGATAATCTTTCAATCATTAAATCTCTCATTTTATCTTTATGTTCTTTTGTATTAGTAGATAAAATCAATTTATTAATATGATTTTTATATAATAAATTTGCTTTCTCTTCTCCATATTTATCTAACCAAACACCATAAAAAGATTTACCAAACATTCCATTATTAGGTCCAATTCTTTTAGATTTTTCTTTGTGTTCTTTTATCAAGAGGGTTCTCGTTTCTTCATCATATTTATTTGACCAAACTTGATAAAGATCTTTTCCGAAAAAATGATTTTTTTCTCCTTTCATAGAATCAGATTTTTCTAATCTTTTTTTCTCATCCCATTTTTTACCAAATTGATGATTTTTCTCTCCAATTTGCTTACATGTTCTACATAAAAAATTATCTTTTAATAAATATTCTTTAGAAGGCTTAGTTTTCCAAATAGATTTTTTATCACATTCATCACAAACGAAATATATACTATAAGTTTCTTTTTTAAGAGGTGTTGGTTCATCTAAACTATAGAATGTTTTTCCAGTTTTTTCATCTAAAAAATTAACTAATATATCATTAATTTTAAATTTTAATTTTAATTTTATCATATAGTATATATTAAAATATATACGTCCTACTCCAACTTTTTATAATTTAACTAAAAGATGAATTTCCTTATTTAATTTTTCAGCTTCAATAAAAAAACCATAATCATTTAAATTTTGTTCATTAACAAAATCTTTATCACTTTTTAATATAACGTAAAATTCATGACTCTTTGTGCATGGAGCTAATCCATTTATTGATAATAAATCAAACTCTGTGGTTTTAGAATGTTTATTTAAAACTCTCTTATACCTATTTTTATGAGTTAAAACATAATCATCTAAAGAAATTTCACTTAGACTTTTTAACCCATTTTTAGTCATAACTTCAGCATCTGCTGTAAAACAACCTGGTGCTATCCCAACTTTTGTAGCATGAGCTCCCCAAGATTCTAAATCAGAAACTCCTTCGGGAGTTGATACATTACCTGCTATAATAAAAGATCCTGGTAAATTAGCTTTGATATATTTTATCATATCTTTCATTTTAACAGAATGTCCATGAGCAATATCAATCGTAATAAAATCAGGATAAGTATCGTTATCTACAAATTTATCTACTAATTGATAAGCATCTTCATTTACTCCCATAGAAATAGATGATATTAGCAATTTAGATTTCATCATTTTATGAAATTCAAACATATCGTTATCAAATCGGTGCATTATATAAAAATAACCTGCTTCTGCTAATTTTATACATAAGTCTTCGTTAATAACTGATTCCATATTTGATGGAACTATTGGCATCTTAAATGTAAAATTACCTAATTTTAAGCTTGTATCACATTCAGAACGGCTATCTACAATACATTTTTTTGGGACTAGGTTAATGTCCTTGTAATCAAATTTTTTCATATACATAATTTATTAATAAAAAGAATATTTGCCATTATCTACTATACAATAGATATTACACGGAGTTAAATAGATCCCATTTTCTTCTTCTCTAACAGAACATCTTAAAAATCCATCTATTTGATTATTATTTATAACTCTAACAGTCATATTATTTAATCCTTTTAGGATTATTGAGTTAGAATCTTCATTAGGAAAGAAAAATTCATCTTTATTTTTTAAAATTTTACCATTTCCTTCTTCACCAAAATAAGTATTATTTATTATTTCTCTAAGTTTAGTTTCGTCAGTAAATTCAATTTTAATTTCGTATTTCATTATATATTTTTTAATTGTTCAAAAATCGCTTTCTTTTCAGGAGTTAAAGTTTTTGGAATTTCTATTGAGAAAATAACAACAATACTTCCTCTACCTCTTACATTTCCACCCATATCTATGATAGGAATTCCTTTTCCATTAAATATTTGTTTACTACCAACTTCTGTTCCTGCGGGCACATTTACTTTTATTTTACCAGTTGGTGCATTTATATCAAAATTAGTACCTAATACAAAATCAGTAATACTTAATTTTCTTTCATATACTAAATCAGAATTAATTCTTGAAAACTCAGTATACTGTTCTTCTTCAATTATTACATGAAGATCACCTGGTTGTCCGTCTAATATTTCATTACCTTTACCAGGCATGTTCAATGTCATACCCGTTCCAACACCTGCTGGAAAATTAATTTCAACAGTATCTTCTGCTGTTATAACAGTGTTATTTTTAACAATATTTCTTGGGTATTTAATGGTTCTATTACAACCATTAATAATTTCATTAATACTTAATGTAAGTTTAATTCTTAAATCACTACCTTTTCTAATTCTTTGTTGGTTAAAGAAATGTGAAAATATATCTTCTACATTAAAACCACCACCAAATGGACTACCATTTCCAAATGGATTACCTCCACCAAAAGGATTATCTCCTATATTGTTATCATATTTAAACTTTTTATCATTATCTGATAAAACTTCATAAGCCTCAGTTATTTCTTTAAACTTTGCTTCATCTCCCCCTTTATCCGGGTGGTGAGTCATAGCCAATTTTCTAAAATTAACTTTAATTTTTTTATTAAGCTCATCTGAACTTAATTTTTTATCTTCTTCTGATAAATTTAATAATTTGTAGTAATCTTTTTTCATATTTTATTTATTTTATTTAATAAATCTTGTTCTGTAGAAATAATTTCATCTAAATAATTTTGATAAGTAAATTTACTATTATTAGTAAAATATATAATTTTTATATTATTTTTTTTACATAAATCATATTTTATTTTATCTCTTTCTTTTATTTTTTCAAATACTTTTATTATATGTTCTTCTCCTTTATTTCCAAAATCAATAGGTATAAAATGTTGGTCTTCTTGACATTCAATAGCTATTGAATGATCTGGTAAATAAAAATCTAAAGATTGTAATTTTAACCAATCTGATTTATATTCCCTTATATAAGAAATATCTAATTTTTTTAGAATATTTTCAATAAAAATCTCTAATTTACTTTCTTTACATAGAGGACATCCTTGTCCTGATAAATGTTTAAAAGGTTTTTGTAAAAAAACCCCATGTTTTTCACAAACTATTTTTATTTTTATTTCAGTATTTACATAATCTACAAAGTCATAGTTATATTTATCTCCATGTTTTTCATAACATTCAATTAAAAATTGTTCTTGTGTTTTTGTATTTTTTATCTTAGCCTTATTTATACCACATTTAGGACAACCAACTCCTTTAATATGCTGAAATGGTCTTATTTCAAAAGAACCATGTTCTAAACAATTAATTTTAATCTTTGTTTTATTATTAATATAGATAACATCTTTATAATCATAAAAATCATTATGTATTTTTCTAACTTTACTTAGAAATTCATTAGGATTTGTTCTTAACTTTTTATTTAAAATTAATTTAGAACACTCTTTACAACCATCTCCTATTAAATGATTACAAGCTTTTTGCCAAAAATCACCATGAAGTTTACAAGTAATGCAAACTTTAGTATGTGCATTTATATATAATAATTTATCATATAAATATTTATCCCCATGTCTTTCAATAGCTCTTTCTATAAAAATTTCATTATTTAATTTTTTATTATTTTTCATTACTTATATATTAAGTATCTAGGTTTCTAGGTTTCTGTATACTTTTTTTGTTTAAAATACTTAATATATATATATAATTATATATTAATAAAGTTTTATTATGGACTATATAGTGATTAATGAATTTGGTGATAGGGAGATTATTTTTTCAAATAAATTATTGGAATATAAGTTATTATGGAAAGGTCATAAATTATCCATAGCTAATGACCAATCCACATTAAAATCTTTAATAAAAATGTTTGAAGCAAGAAATCCAAAAAAAGAGTATTCTTTGGATTACAAAAAATGGATTCAAACATTTTCAATGAAAGAAATCTCGTATAGAGATAATTGTTGGAATGATATAAGTAGCTATGGATTAGATAAAACATATAAGGATATATTAGAAATAATGAATACCAAATTTGGTTATTTTAATAAATTATTTATATACGAAAAAACAAAATAAATATGAAACATTTACAAACATTTAATGAAAGAAACCTAATAAATAAGATGTTATTTAAAGATGAAAGTATAATACTTAAAGTTATTAACTCTTTAAAAACAAAGTGTCCTCCAAAAAATATCAAGGTAGTAAATAATCCTATTAAACCTGTTAAGAAATTTCAAATAGATCAAAAATTACAAAAATTCAAAACTATAAAATTTTTCACAACTACTCCAACAAAAGAAGATTTTCAAATTACTGATGTAAAAATAGTTCTTTATTGTCAAGATTATTTATTAAGAACTAATTTGCTTATAGCAGTATTTGTTGATAACAAAGAATTAGAATGTAGTGAAAAATCTAAAGAAGAATTATATAATATTGTTAAAAGTTATATTTAATAGTTATTAAAGTTTAATAACTTCTTAACATTATTTGAATAATAAAATTCATAATTAATGTTTTTTAATGTTAATTTAAGTAATTCTAATTTTTCTATTTTTAGAGATAAATCATTTAGATAAACATCTAAATCTTTAAGAGCCATTTTCCAATTTATTTCACAATTCCAATGTGAAGGAAATTTATCTCTAAAATTAGAGATAGCTAATTCAACTGATTTCTTTTTTACTAAAATTTCATCACCATCTTTCATTGATTTAATACTCAAAAAATGAATGAAGTAATCATTAAATCTATGAATTAGATTATCAGTTTCCATTACTTTTAATAAACCAATAACTATTCCATTTCTTTCACTTAATTCGAATTCTTTATCTTCTGCTAAAATCTTTTCTGATTCTTTTTCAGAACCAACTACATAATATACATATGTATCCCATAAACCTCTTTTAACTATATCTGATGGTTTAACCATTATTTTCATATAAATATATTTCTTTTTTTAATATAGAATAATTATAGAAAAAGTTTACTTAAACTTAAAAGTATAATTAAATGGATCTCCTTGTCCACCTCCTGTCCTATAAGTTAGGACGTTATCACACTCAGGACAATATTCTACTTCCCAAGTTCTATCTGGTCTTTCTGAGGAAAACTCTTGTAAACAAGAATCACAACACCAAATAACATTTGTTAAATAAAGACTAATATCCCATCTATAATTATGTCTAAATTTTGAAAAAATCTCAGGTGTCATTAAATTACTTTCTAATAATTTAACTATTCTATGATTTTCATAAATCATTTTGGTATAGTAAGGAATATCAGAAACTTTCTTTTCTAAGATAAAAGTAGTATATAATTCTATACGTTCCTTAAATCTTTCCATTATTTCTTTTTTGGTTTAAGAATCATTAACCATTTATTACCTTCCATTTTTGGAAGAGTTTCAGGAAGTCCATATTCACTTAATGTTTCAGCAAATTTTAACATTACCAATTCACCAGCAGCAGGCATAGTTCTTTGTCTGCCTTTTAGTGTAATTACACATTTAACTTTATCGTTTTCTTCTAAAAACTCTTTGGCTTTTTTAGCTTTGGTTAATAAATCATTTTCAGCGATATTTGGACTAAGTTGAATTTCTTTCATCTCAGTCTTAGTTGAATTTTTCTTTTTTTCTTTCTCAGCTTTTTCTATATCATATAGAAATTTTTGATAATCTTCTATTCTAACAACAGGTGGATTAGCAGTTTCTGAAATAAGAATTAAATCCAATCCTTCTGCTTCCGCCATTTTAAAAGCTTCATAAGATGATACGATTGTTTGTATCCCATCTTTAACAAGACGAACTCTATCGAATCTAACTTCTCCGTTAATTTTGTGTTTTCTAGTTTTTTTTGCCAATTTTTTTAATTTTTGTTTTTTTATATAGCAAATATAATAAAAAAAGTTGATTTAAAAAAATCAACTTTTTTCTTTTTTATCTGAAAGATTTATTCACCAAATAAATCTTCTGCATTCAAATCATCTGCATCTCTTTCATCATCTCCTTCATCAACAATAGCATCAAATTGACTATTTACTTCTTCTAATTCTTCCAAAGATTTAAATCTAAAATATTCATTTACAATTGGTTCCATTGCTTTTAATACATCAGGGGTAAATATACCAGGGGTAAATAATTGTTTTAATGTAAAAGATTTATCTAAATGTCTAACATACCAACGAGTTCCACCAGGAGTAAATGCGAATTCACCAGTTTTTTTATTAACTTCTGCCTTTCCTTGAGCAATACCAATTTGTTCGAAATATTCAGGGCGACAAAAAGCTTCTAAACCTGTGAAAGGATTCATACCATTTACAAATGATATATCAAAACGAATTTTTTTAGGTTTAGCTAAACGATTTTTAACACATTTAAATAAAACACTTATACCTGATGCTCCTAAATCCATATCATCAACATTAGAATCTTTTAATTTTGATTTTGACATCATTCCGATAACTGAAGCAGAATATAAAAGTCCATTTCCACCTCGCAATTTTTCAACACTAAACATATCAAGTGTTTGATATGTTTGATTAGCAACTAAAAGAGGTATATCTAAAAATCCTAAATCAGTATTAATACTTCTAAACATAGATCCTAGAGCTTTTGCTTTAGTCATATCTTGTTTAATATTACCAGCCAATAAATCTTCTTTTTCTTTATTTGATGCCATTTGACCCAGTGAATCGATAACAATTAATAATTTTGGTAATTCAAATCCTGCTAATTTTTGATCTTTAAGTTCATCTAATAATTGTGTTAATAACATATTAACATCTTCTACTTTATTAGAACGAATTAATCTAAACTTTTCTAATGAATTATCAATTCCATAATTAGGTAAATCTTGTAAATCTATACTTTGTTCAGTATCAATATAAATTACTGAATATCCAGATTTTTGAGCATTTTTTGCAACAGAATAACAAATAAACGACTTACCTGCTCCACTTTCTCCTGCTACACAACTTATTCTATTTGTTGATATACCACCTCCTAATAATTTTCCAGATAAACATGCATCCAATAAATAAACACCTGTTGATAAGAATTTTCTTTCTTTAATTTCTTTCTCAATTTGAATAGGTATAGTTTTTCCTATATTATCTAATACAGTTCCAATTTTACTAAATTCAAATTTTTTAACTTCTTTTGCTGCTTTTGCCATTTTTAATAATTATTTTTATAAAGTATATATAATTTTTATATTACTCCCTTTTAAATTATTTTATTTTTTATTAAAAGAATTATCAAAAGGGGGTATTATAATTTTAATATATAAAAATAAAAAATATGACAAAACAAGAATTTTTAGATAGAGCACATGCTATACATGGATATAAATATGAATACTTAAATTTAAAAGACAAAATTTTATCAAATGAAAGTATAGATATTTTATATAATGGGATTTTATATAAACAAAAAGTAGTAAAACATATTTTATTAGGAAGATGCCCAGAAAAAAATACACCACTAAAAACAACTGAAGAATTTATAAAAGAAGCAAAAAATAAATGGGGAGATAAATATGATTATTCATTAACTAATTACACAGGAGCTTTAAAAAAAATAAAAATAAAATATGAAGGAATAATATTTGAACAAATAGCTAATTCACATTTAAATTATGCACCTGAATTAAATATGAACCAAGAATATTTTATATATAAAGCAAAAAGTAAATGGGGGGATATATATGATTATTCCTTAGTTGAATATAAAAATTGTAAAGAAAAAGTAAAAATTATTTTTAATAAAACTAAAGAGATATTTGAACAATCTCCAGAGTGTCATTTAATATATCCACCTGAAGGATTAAATAAAATTTATTCAAATGATAAATTTATTCATGAATCTAATATTATTCATGATAATAAATTTATTTACTATAAGACTAATTATATAAATACAAAAACTAAGGTAATAATAACTTGTCCTATTCATGGAGATTTTAACCAAACTCCAAATTCACATTTACAAGGTAATGGATGTTCTTTATGTAATGAGTCAAAAGGGGAAAAAAATATAAATAGATTTTTAACGGAAAATAATATTGTTTTTGAAAGACAAAAAAAATTTGAAGATTGTAAAAATATTTTTTGTTTACCATTTGATTTTTATATACCTTCATTAAGAATTTGTATAGAATTTGATGGTGTTCAACATTATAAAGCATTATCATATTTTGGCGGTCAAGAATCATTTGAAAAAACTAAAATAAATGATAAGATTAAAAATGATTATTGTGAAGATAATTTTATTAATTTAATTCGTATTCGTTATGATCAAATCGAAGATATTGAATATATCTTAAAAAGATCTTTATCAGCGTATAAATCACTCCTCTAAAGGAATGATTTTATCTTCTTGTAACAACACCACCTATATTATTTGTAGTCGGTATTCCTGTATCATTACCACCTGTATAAAATGTTCTAAATTCAGTTGGTCCATCTATTTGCATTCTTTCTGGATTTCTCATAAAATAATCAATAGCTTTTTCTTTAGCTAAGTCCATTTTTTCTTCAAATTCTTCACCTTCTAATGTTTGAGGCATATCAATTCCTACAATATCAAATATTTCGTGAAAATTTTGGCTTCCTAATTGTTCTTCTACATATTTAGTTACTTGAGATTTTAACACGGGGTCAATTGGTGTATTTTGATTAGAGTTTTCATTATCATTGAAATTTTCGTAAGTTTTAATATGTTTCATAATTTATATATTAATTTTTTTTATTTTAAAAATTTTTATTATATTTGTATATGAAAAAAATGGTAAAAAATAAAAAATGTATTAATTAAAAACATTTTAAAAATTTATTATATATTAACACAAAATTAAATTAAAAAATGAGTAAATTACTAGTAACTAAGGAAGGCTTCCATAGTATGCAAACTGAATTAAAGAAGTTGAAAGGTATAGATCTTAGAGAAGCTGCCCAAATGATGATGGAAGCTAGAGATAAAGGTGATATATCAGAAAATGCGGAGTTTGATTCCGCAAAAGAAAACATAGATAATCTAAATAAAAAGATTATTGAATTAGAACAAAAAATAGCAAAATGTATTATCATAAGTTCTGATAATGTAGATAATTCATCTGTCCAATTACTTACACGAGTAAGAGTTTTTAATCAAAAGATTAAAAAAGAACAAACATTTTCTATAGTTCCTGAAAATGAAGTAAATATAAAAGAAGGTAAAATATCTTTTAATTCACCAATTGGAAAAGGACTTATTGGTAAAATCGTAGGAGATATCGCTACAATAGATGTGCCTATTGGGAAAATGGATTTAGAAATTTTAGACATAAACGTAATTAATTAAAAACAAAAATAGATAACATGAAAACAATCGTAAAAAACGAAGTTTACCAAAGAGTAGAAGATTTAGAAGCAGATGTAAAAGTAAAATCAGGATGGAATTTTGCTCCAAAATCTGAGTGGAAAAAATTTGTAAGAGACATCAACAAAGTTGAAAAAGTAGCAAAAGTAGATACTGATGAAACTCCAAAAGAGAAAAAGAAGTATGTAAAAGAAAAAAGATCCTAATTATGTTTCCTTGGGAAGAAGGCTACAATCCTTACTCCAATGCCATAGAATTATCCATGAACTATGAACATGGGAAAATTACTTTTGGTCAAAATAGTATAGGATACTTTCGTCAAGAGTTGTTAGATAGAAATATCTATACAACTTTTGACTCAATTAAAGCAGGACTTAGAACTGCCACTACAAGAAATGAAAAGTTTAGTAGTGGAACTTATGTTGTATTTACAAAAACAGGCATAGCAGAGAAACTGCTATGCTTTATTATTAAATCATCTTATCCTGTAAAAAATATTTCTAATGAAGAATGGTCTTTATTAGAAGGTTGGAATGAAGATTATATATCATATAATCCAAATGTATTAAATAAATTTCAATTCGTTTTTAAGCTAATTAAAATTATTTAATATATAATGTATGTTACATACAATATATTCTCTTTTTAGTCAAATTTTTAGCAATCCTTATTACGCATTAGGAATTATTATTAATTTAATCCTTATTGAAGGACTTTTATCAGTTGATAATGCTGCTGTATTAGCAACTATGGTTATGGATTTACCACAAAACTTAAGAAGTAAATCTCTTAAATATGGTATTTGGGGGGCTTATTTATTTAGAGGATTAGCAATGTTTTTTGCTAGTTCATTAATTAATATATGGTGGTTGAAACCAATTGGTGGTTTATATTTATTATATCTGGTTTATGATTGGTATAAAGGTTTACAAACGGAAACTAAAGAAGATGATTATGTAGATAAGAAATCAAATTATTTATACAATGCTTTATCTAAATTAGTAGGAAGTTTTTGGGCTACAATTTGTTTAGTAGAAATAATGGATATGGAATTTTCCATTGATAATATATTTGCGGCAGTTGCTTTTACTCCTAATATAGTTCTAATAATATTAGGTGTATTTATAGGTATGTTTATAATGAGATTTGTAGCTCAATGGTTTGTTAAATTAATGGAAAAGTATGCTTTTCTTGAAAAATCTGCATTTGTAGTAATAGGATTTTTAGGTATAAAATTAATATTATCAGTAGCTGATCATTTTTTTCCACAAAGTAAATTCGTAGAAATATTAAATAGTCAAATAACAGAAATAATTAGTTCGGTGGTAACAATTGGTATATTTTTTATACCTATATTGTATAATACAATTATTAAAAAAATTAAAAATGCTAATAACAAATCTTAAAGAAGCAGTAGAGCTTCAAAAAGTAATAAAAAATGAAGGAGATTTAATAGAGTTTGTGTATAAGGATATTCCATGTATCTTAAAAAGAAATCAATTAGGGGCTCTTTGTGGGTATTGTAAAATACCTACTTATGTAGGTGTCAAAATAGATAATACAGATATTATTGAAGTTCATGGTGGAATAACTTATACAGGAGTTTGGGATGATTATGATGTATTTGGTTTTGATTGTGCTCATAGTCATGATTTTACACCAACATATCCTATGTATCATTCTATATATAGAACAAAAGAATATTGTATTAAAGAATGTCAAAATATGGTTGATCAAATAATAGAATTAGATCCGAATATTAATATCTATCTTAGAGATAAAAAGCTAGAAAAAATAATTAATATATAGATTCATGATATTAAGAAAATTTTCACTATTTAAAGAAAATCAAAAATATAATTCTATCGGTGAATACATAGAAGAATTAGTAGGTGATGATGAATACTTATTAATGTTAGTATCTAATTATTTAGACAATAAAGATACAGATATAAGATTAGCAAATGCTATAAATACCTTAGATCATTTTGAAGCTAACCAA
>Ga0316221_1000317_pt1 | contig 65779 bp, 57 predicted proteins | sample TBH18007metaG_FD_206003 | JGI IMG/M metagenome (GOLD analysis project Ga0316221, IMG submission 206003) | Freshwater microbial communities from Trout Bog Lake, Wisconsin, USA - TBH18007 | ecosystem: Environmental > Aquatic > Freshwater > Lake > Hypolimnion/Profundal zone | place: USA: Wisconsin... | reverse complement strand
GACCTGGTCGTGACGTTGGAGCCCTGCCCGATGTGCGCCCACGCCATCAGCCTGTTCCGCGTCCGCCGCCTGATCTTCGGCGCCTATGACCCCAAAGGCGGCGGAGTCGATCATGGCCCGCGGATCTACGAATCCGCCTCCTGCCATCACCGCCCCGACATCGTCGGTGGCGTGCGCGAAACCGAAGCCGCCACATTGTTGCGCGACTTTTTCCGGGAGAAGCGGCAATAAGCCGCCATGTCCACTGCGTCCTTGTTCAGCGCGCCCGATCTGGCGCGCCTGCCGATCGTCGTTAACACCCGCGCCATCAGCCTGTCAGAGGGCATGCGCGCCGGCCTGTCGGTCGCCGTCATCATCGCCCTCAACGAATACCTGACCTTCGCGCCGCTGCGAGAGGCCGCCCTCGCCGCCATGCTGACCTGCATCTGCGACCCCGGCGGCCCGATTCGCCGGCGGATTCCCGTGCTGGTGAGTTTCGCCATGGTCGGCGCCATGGTCACCGCCTGCTTCGGCCTCCTGCGGGAATTCGGCCCCGCCGTCGCCCTGCCGCTTGGCGTATTCGGCCTGTTCTGCTCGTCATTTGCGCGCATCTACGGTCAGGCGCCGATGCAATTGGGCGGGCTGCTCGCCACGGTGCAGGTGCTGGCGCTCGACCGGGGCAATCCCAGCGTGTCGGAGGCAGCCGTTCTGGCGGCCTCATTCATCGGCGGCGCGCTATGGGCGATCCTGCTGACGATGGTGATCTGGCAAATCCACCCGTTCCTGCCGGCCCGCCGCGCGGTCGCCGAAGCCTATCGTCAGGTGTCGGAACTCGCACGCGATCTGCGGGAACTGGTGCAGGCACCGTGGATCACCGAGGCCGCCTGGGAAGCCCACGCCCGCATACACCGTCGAGCGACCAGGGAAGCGATTGAGGCCGCGCGCACCGTCGTCATGGACACGGTGCGGTCGCGTGGCGCCGCCAGCAACCGGGCCGCCCAGGCCATCATCCGGCTGGAAACCGCCGACCAGATTTTCGGCGGCCTGATCGCGTTGAGCGATCTGCTGGAACACAGTTCGCCAACCGAACGCGGCGTGGCGGAACGGGTGCTGCGCCGGATGCGTCCGGTATTGCTGGTGCTGGGACACGTCATGGTCACCGACGACCCGGACGCGCATGCCCGTATCGAGAAGGCGATCGAGGCGATCGAGGCTGATATGGCGCGCCTGCCTGCCGAGTCGCCCCTGCATGGCGTGATCGACCAGATCACTGAACGGCTGCATATCGCGCGGACCCTGGCGGTGCCGGCGAACCTGATCCCGGGCGCCGATCCGGCGGGCCGGGCAATACCGATGTGGCAACGGGTGGTCCGGCCACTGCGCGCCAACCTGAACTGGAATTCGCCGGCGCTGCGTCACTCTGTGCGGACCGCCGTCACGGCTGCGTTCCCGCTGGCGTTCACCATGTTCTGGTTCAACCCGTACGATCACTGGCTGACCATCACGGTGGTCGCGACGATGCAGCCCTATTTCTCGCTGACTTACACGCGGGCGGTGGAGCGGATCGTTGGCACCGCCGCGGGCGGCATCATCGCGGCGGCGGTTGGTTTGGTCTGCACCACGCCGATTACCATCGCGGCCGCGATGTTCATCCTGGCGATGTCCGCCTTCGCCATCCGTTCGGTGAGTTTGGGCCTGTTCCAGATGGCGCTGACGCCGGTAATCGTCTTGTTGGTAGAGACCGGCGCCCCCGGCACCGATGAATGGCAGATCGCGTTTGCCCGCGCCGCGTTTACCACGATCGGCGGATTGGTCGCGGTCGGGGCGAATTTCCTGCTGTGGCCGAGCCGGGAACCCGATCTGGTGGCGGCCGAGGTGAAGAACGCCATCGCCGCGCATGGCGTGTACGCCGACGCCAATTTTGCCGCCCTGCTCGGCGAGGGCACCACCGCTCGGCTGGGTCAGGCGCGCCGGGGTGCCGGTGTCGCCAGTAATGCGCTGGAGGCGCTGATCACCCGCGCGTTGCTTGAGCCGGGAAAACAGCAACACGACCCGCTGGAGGCCGCGATGGTGATCGACGCCGCCTTGCGCCGCTGCGCCGGGCGCTTGGCGACGCTGCAACTCGATGCCGCTGCCGTGGCTGGCGTGCCGGACGCGGCGTTGCGCATCTGGCGCGACTGGGTCTCCGGGTCGCTGTCGCTGCTGGCCGCGGGCAAGGCCGACATCCCGCCGCGGCCGAGCGGGCCGGAAACCGATGCGCTGGCACGCATAGGCCGGCAGATCGAGCTGATGTCGGGGGCTATTGGGCGGGTGGGGTAGTCAGGTCAGCCCGACGACCTCCGCACAGGCCGCTAGTTGTTCGACGTGACGCGACACCGGGTTCAGCAGCAGGTGGTTGGCGCCCATGTGGACCATCTCCTCCAGCCGCGCCCGCACATGCTCCGGTGTGCCGTGGATGCCTGAGGCATCGGTGCCGGCCGGGTTATGATAAACCTCGGTGTACCAACGATGCAGTTCGGTGCGCGCAACCGCCGGGTTTTCGTCGATCGCCATGAAGATGCGTTTCGAGATCGGGAAGGTTTCCGGATCGCGCCCGGCCTTTTCCAGCGCCTCCTTCAGCAACGGCACGGCTTTACGGAAATCCTCGGTGCTGGAGCCCCCTGCCCCCATCCAGCCGTCGGCCAATCCGGCCGCGCGGCGAATGGCGTCGGGGTGACCGACTCCCATCCAGACCGGTAACGGCTGTTGCACCGGACGGACGCCGAGTTTGGCATCGTCCAGATTGTAGTAGCGGCCGTGGTGGGTGACTTTTTCGTGGTTCCAGAGGGCGCGAATCAGCTCAATTTGCTCGCGGAACCGGGCCACGCGACCTTCTTGCGGGACCTCGAATTCGGTGAAGTGGAACGGCCGGCCGATGCCGACGCCCATGATAGCGCGGCCGTTGCTGAGCGCGTCCAGGCTGGCCCACTGGTGCGCGACCATGCGCGGGTCATGCACCGGCAGCACCAGCACCGAGGCCCCCAGCCCGATCCGGCTGGTGACCGCGGCGGCATAGGTCAGCACCACGATGGGATCGAAGGACATGACGTGATCGAGCGTGTTCTCGGTGACCCACAGGTCGCGAAAACCGATTGTGTCGGCTCCGGTGGCGACCGCGTGGACGACATCGACGCCGACGCTGTCGGGTGAGCGATGCGGCAGCGACATGCCGAACGGAATCAGGTCCTTCAATGCCATTGTGAAAATCCTAGATTTTTTCGATGATTTCCATCTGGGCGCCATCCATGGCGGCAACGAACGCGACGCGGTTGCCCTTGTCGCCGATCAGTTCCTCCAGCACCGCCACACCGTTTTCGCGCAGTTTCGCCAGCGTCGCGGGGTAGTCGTCGGTCACCACCGCCATGTGTTCGATGCCATAATGCTGCTCGTGGTTCTGTTCGGTGATGATCCCGGTGATGTTGAGCTGGGTGCCGTGCAGATCGAGCTGCCAGCCGCGCCCAACCATCTCGGCCTTCCGCGTGGCGCCGTAGTTCTTCATGTAGTACTCGACGGTGGCCTCAACGTCGCGGGACTTCAGATGCACATGTTGGAACGTAATGGCCATGATCGTTTCCCCTTGTCTGGTTCGGTGGGGGCGATGGTTGCCGCTTTCGCGGCGTGCTGGCAAGGACCGGTTGATGCCGATAATCACGCAGTTCGGAGGTGTCCCTGGTGTTTTGTTCCGGACGCCGGCTGCAACGCTCCTTAATATCTCAATCGCAATTTTTATATCAGCACGCATCAACCTGGCACGTTTGCCGCCCCACCTACGATGCCGCCTGGCCAACAACCCGTCGAAGGAGCCAGCGATACCTGTCGGGGAGAGGACGGTTTCCGATAGGGCGTAGCCATCAGGGCCCGGCAGTCGTCACAAAGTTTTCTGCCTCCCCCACGGCTCGGAGAGCCTTTTCCAGCGGCACTGGCGTCGCTTCATAATCCGCCACCTGACGCAGGGTCTGAACATGTTGAATGGCCCGACCCGGTTCCGTTGGGAATAGTCCCGGCTTCACAAGATGTAACCCGAATGCAGAGAGAAGACCCTGGTGCGACCTGAACGCGCCACGCTCCGGCGCGATGCCTGCCCATATCAGCATCGCCCGTGCCGCGTCATACATAGCGTAATACGCTCGGCTACACGCACCGTCGGTATCGCCAAGGCCGAGTAAAACGCGAGCGCTCTTGATGTTTGTTTCGGCTTTCTGCAAAAAAGCCAAAGTCACAGGCGAATTCCGTCCTTCTGGATGTTCCTTATCAGCGCGGGATTTTTCGCTTGTTCCAAGTGTTCCAGATCGTCGCGCCACAGCGGCAAAGCCGATATCGCGATGCCTGTTTCGGTCAGCACGTCAAAGGTGATGTTAGCGAGGGCGACGGCGGTATCCCAGATATCGCACCGGCCGCCGCGCAGCACCACGGCGAGATCGACGTCGCTGTCCGGCCGGAAATCACCACGTGCGCGAGAGCCATACAGTCGCACATCATCCACCGCGTACTCCTTGTGGAGTGCGTCCACGAACAGGCGAATGGCCCGTTCAACCTCCGGGGTTTGTGCGACCCGACCCATGACCTTCGCTCAAAATTTGAAGCATCTCCGACAATCCATAACAAAATCGGAGCGTTAACGCCACCGTATAGCGGCTGGAGCGAGTCGGATCGTCAAGGCCGTGTGCCGGTGCAGGGTAACGTCTTAAACCAAGCGTTGTGGCATTGAGGCACTGCCATTCAATTCCGCCATCGCGCGGCCACTTTTCGCGGCACCGTGAAGGCAGAGCGGGTCCGGACAAGCCGGGCCATGACGGATAACGAGCCGAAAGCCGGGGCCAGCGGCCTCGAGTATTACCCCAGCACCAGATCATCCCGATGGATCATTTCGTCACGGCCACGCCAGCCCAGAATCGCCTCGATCTTGTCCGACCGGTGGCCGGCGATGCGTTCCGCATCCACACTGGCGTAGGCGGACAAACCGCGTGCCAGGATCGCGCCGTCCGGCCCGACGACGGTGACCGGATCACCGCGCTCAAACACGCCATCGACCGCACGCACGCCGGCCGGCAGCAACGACCGGCCGCCAGCCAGGGCTTTCGCCGCGCCGGCATCGACCGTCAGCACACCCTGCGGCGACAACGACCCGCCGATCCAGCGTTTTCGAGATGACCTTCCCTCGGGCGCCGGCAGGAACCAGGTGCAGCGGGCGCCGTTTTCCAGCGCCAGCAACGGCCGTTCCACGTTGCCGATGGCGATCGCCATGGCGCAGCCCGCTTGCGTGGCAATCCGAGCGGCAACCAGCTTTGTCCGCATGCCGCCGGACGAATACCCCGGCGGAGGTTCGCCCCCCATTGCCTCGATCTCCGGCGTCAGCGCCTCGACAACCTGAATATGCGTCGCATCGGGATCGCGACGAGGGTCGGCGGTGTAGAGGCCGTCGATGTCGGACAGCAGGATCAGTTGGTCCGCCTGCACCATCTCGGCGACCCTGGCAGCCAAGCGGTCATTGTCGCCAAAGCGAATTTCCGTGGTCGCGACGGTATCGTTCTCGTTGATCACCGGAATACAGCGCAGCGCCAGTAACGTGTTCAACGTTTCGCGCGCGTTCAGGTAGCGGCGGCGGTCCTCGGTGTCACCCAGGGTCAACAGCAATTGGGCGGCGGTCAGGTCGCGGGCGGACAACGCCTGGCTCCAGGCCTGCGCCAGCCGGATTTGCCCGACCGCAGCCGCAGCCTGCTTTTCTTCCAGTTTCAGTCGTTTCTGCGTCAGACCCAGCGTGCGGCGGGCCAGGGCGATGGCGCCCGACGACACGACGATCACGTCGGTGCCGCGTTCCCGCAGCATCTGGATATCGGCGGCGACGCTATCCAGCCAAACCGAACGCGGCGTGGCCTGTTTCTCATCCACCACCAGCGCGCTGCCGATTTTGATGACAATCCGTTGCGCCCCCTGGATCGACGGGGACAGCGTCACGCGGCGTGCTCCTGCCTCGATGTGGTGATGGTGTTCTGCATGACGCGCAGCAGTTCGGGCACGCCCTGGCCGGTGACGCCGGACAACAGATAGACCGGGCAGCCGGACGCTTTTCGCAGCGCCGCCATGCGGGACGAAGTTTCCCGCGGCGTCATGGCGTCTGCTTTGTTCAGGCCGATGATCTCGGGCTTTTCGGCCAGACCGCCGCCATAGGCCTCCATCTCGCCGCGCACGGTACGCCAGGCTTTGACGCAGTCTCCCGCCGCGCCATCGATCAGGTGCAGCAACACGGCGCAGCGTTCGACATGGCCGAGGAAGCGGTCACCGAGGCCGGCGCCTTCGTGGGCGCCCTCGATCAGGCCGGGAATGTCGGCCAGCACGAACTCTTCCGAGTTGGACAGCCGGATAACGCCAAGCTGGGGATGCAGCGTGGTGAACGGATAGTCGGCGATCTTCGGTTTGGCGGCGGACACGACCGACAGGAAGGTGGACTTGCCGGCATTCGGCAGCCCGACCACGCCCGCATCGGCGATCAGTTTCAGGCGCAGCCATACCCAGCGCTCCTCACCCGGCCAACCGAGCAGGGCTTTACGGGGGGCGCGATTGGTGGAGGTCTTGAAATGGGAGTTGCCGAAGCCGCCATCGCCGCCATTCAGCAACGTCAGCCGCATACCGGGCGTATCCATGTCGGCAAGCATCGTCTCCTGGTCATCGGCAAAGATCTGGGTGCCGACGGGAACGGTAATCACGACATCTTTAGCACCATGGCCGGTCTTGTCCGCGCCCGATCCGTTGCCGCCCTTGGGGCCGCGGAAATGCTGCGTATAGCGGAAATCGATCAGCGTATTCAGGTTGCGTTCGGCCACGAAGATGATGTCGCCGCCCTTGCCGCCGTCGCCGCCGTCGGGGCCGCCGAACTCCATGAACTTCTCACGCCGGAATGCGACCACCCCGTCGCCGCCGTCGCCGGAGCGGAGGTAAATCTTAGCCTGGTCGAGGAACTTCATGACGTGTCACCAAAACAGAACGGGGGCCGGTATGGAAACCGACCCCCGCGCAGATATTACAATGGGGTCGATACTACTCGGCAGCGAGCAGCATCGGCTCCTCGGCAGGATAAGGCTCAACCGAAATGTGCACGCGGCCTTCCGACCGGCGGGTGAACTTCACGTTGCCATCGACGAGCGCGAAGATCGTGTGATCGCGGCCCATGCCGACATGGGTGCCGGGATACCACTTGGTGCCGCGCTGACGGATCAGGATATTGCCGGCGACAACGGCTTCGCCGCCGAACTTCTTGATGCCAAGGCGGCGGCCTTCGGTATCGCGACCGTTGCGGGACGAGCCGCCTGCTTTTTTATGTGCCATTGCGGATTACTCCTGCGTTTCTGCGACGGTTTCGACGGGGGCGGCAGCAACTTGGGCCGGAGCCGTGTAGGTCTGGCCGTTGGCGTTGATGCCGGCGATGCGCAGCACGGTGACATGCTGGCGATGGCCGTTGCGGCGGCGGCTGTTCTGCCGGCGGCGCTTCTTGAAGATGATAACCTTGTCGAGGCGATCCTGCGCGATCACGGTCGCGGTCACGGACGCATCGATCACCAGCGGGGAGCCAATGGTCAGGTTGCCTTCGACGCCTACGGCCAGCACGTCATTGAACGTGATGGTGCCGCCGGCTTCGGCTTCCAGCTTCTCGACTTTCAGGACCGTGTTAGGGCTAACGCGGTACTGTTTTCCGCCTGTGCGGATGACAGCGAACATAGATCAAACTTTCCAGACACTACAAATGGGTCAGCCGGGCGAAAGACCCCCCGGCGACCGGAAGCGCGCCTTATAAAGGCCGCGGCCAGGGTGTCAACCAGGAAATTGGTAAGCCGGTCAGCAACTTGCTTATGTCACCGCCTTGCCGTTGACCAGATTGGCGAACGTCTGACCTGTCACCCATCGCATGAAGGAACGGGAGGCGGTTCGGTCCGCGCCGCCTTCACGATATGGTACGGCAATGAAACGGTGCGACTACACGACGGCAGGGAGGGACTCGAAACTGATCCGCAGACGATGGCCGGTTGCCGCGGCCAATCGTTGAAGGGTGCGCGTTGATGGTTTGACCCGGCCACTTTCAAGCCGCGCAATCACCGCTTGGGTGGTTTGCATGCGCTGGGCCAGTTGCTCCTGAGTCAAGCCGGCTTCAGCCCGCACGTTAATCATGGTTTGGGCGAGGGTGAACTCCTCCTCAAGCGCATCCCATTCGTTGCGATAAGCAGGATCTTGCATCGCGGCTTTATGCAGATCGGAAACCAGAATCGTGGTCATATTGCCTCTTTCGCGCGTGCACGGGCTAACTCAAGTTCCGCGCGCGGGGTTTTCTGTGTTTTCTTGACGAAAATGCGAACCACCACCACACGCTTGCCGCTTGCCGTCACATAGATCGCCCGAGCAATCCCATCGCGGCCGGTCATCCGAATTTCCCATAGTCGATCCTCAAGATGTTTGACATGCGGTTCCCGCACATGCTCAAGGCCTTGAGTTTCGATCAGTTGAGCGATCCGGTTGAACCGTGCCTGCATATCCAACGGGAGCGCGGCGTATTCAGCCCGCACGACCTCATTTTGTAAAACAACGGTCCAATCCATTACCGTTTATACCCAAAAAGCTATAGATACGTAAGCTCTTTTGCCGCCAACCGGACCAGCAATCCGGCCGGTCAATCAGCGACGGCAACGTCCACGATAGGACGTGCATCGTCGCCGCCAACCGCCAGCATCGCCCCCAGGCAGTCGAGAAGCTGCACGTCGCTGATCGGTTTCCGCAGCAACGCAACCGCCCCGCCGATCGAACGCCCCAGCGCGAGGGCATCATCATCCCCGGCAAACCCGGTGAGCAGAATCGCCGGCAGCGCCGGATAGCGCTCTCGGGCGCTTCGAATGACCGCGAGACCGTCCATGCCCGGCATCGACAGATCGGTGATCAGCGCGTCCACCCGCTGTTCAGCCGCCAGCAACACCAGTGCCTCCGCGCCATTGGCGGCAACCAAAACAGAATAACCGCCGTCGGTGAGATAATCGGCGATGACCTCTCGAATCATCGGTTCGTCGTCAACCACCAGCACGCGGGGCCGCGTTGTCGGCCCCATGATCCGGGTCCCGGCCGGATCCAATGTCTGCGGCGCCGGTGCGGTTTCGGCCTGAGGGAGCCAAAGAGTAACCGTGGTACCCTCACCCTGACGGCTTTCCAGCCCGAGCGCACCCCGGGATTGTTCCACGAAATTCTGCGCCATCGCGAGGCCGAGACCGGTGCCGGCACCGAGTTTCTTGGTGGTGAAGAAGGGTTCGCGCGCCCGCGCCAGGGTCTCCGCATCCATACCGGCGCCGGTGTCGGACACGCTCAGTCGAACGTAGGCCCCCGGTTCGATCCCCGCCGGGTGCGGCGGTCCCGCCGGTGACACGATCTCGGCTTCGACGGCGAGAAGCAGCCGGCCGCCGCCAGTCATCGCGTCGCGCGCATTCGTTGCTAAATTGACCAAAACTGCCTCAAGCTGGCGCTTGTCGGCCATGATTGGCGGCAGATGGATGGCCGAACGCACAGTCACCTCAATGTTGGCGCCCAGGGTGTGGATCAACATTTCCTGCAATCCGTTCAGCAGCGTCAGCACATCCACCGCCTCGACATGCAGGTCACCGCGACGCCCGAACGTCAGCAACCGGCGAGTGATCGACGCGCCGCGATCGATGGCTTCGTCCGCAAGCCGGATCAACCGCAGAACGGCGGTTTCATCGCCGCGCCGGCGCGCGATCATTGTCATCGCCCCGGAAACCGATTGCAGAATGTTGTTGAAATCGTGCGCGATGCCGCCGGCCAATTGTCCCAGCGCCTGGACCCGTTCCGCCTGCGTTGCCCGGGTTTGGGCCGCTTCACGCGCGACAACCTCTTCCCGCACCCGCTGTTCCAGTTCGCTGCTCAGGCGGCGCAACACGGCTTCGTTTTCGCGTTTTTCCGTCACGTCGAACGCCACACCGACGATGCGGACGGGCTCGCCGCGGGGATCACGGCTGATAATCGACCTGGCTTCCAGCCATCGAACGGCGCCATTCGGCCAGACAACGCGGTATTCGCACTTAAATTGGTCGAAGGGATTGCCGAGGGCGGCCAAACTCGCGGCATCCACGCGGCCGCGATCATCGGGATGGATCCACGACCTCCATGTGTCGTTATCCGGCGCATCCGCCCGGGGCTCCCGTCCGTGCAGGCGCCATAACTCGACTGACCAGACCATCGTGTCGCGCGCCACGTCACGGTCCCAAACGCCAAAACCGGCAGCCTCCCGCGCAAGCTGCAACCGCGCTTCGCTTTCCCGCAGAGCGGCTTCCGCTTTCCGGGTTGCCGTCACATCCATGGTGATCCCGACAATGCGAACCGCTTTACCGGATTTATCGCGAACGACAGTGCCGCATGTCAGCAACCAATGCACCGTTCGGTCCGGCCAAACCACGCGATGTTCGGTGAGGTAAGGATAGTCCGCCCGTGTCAACGAGGCCGTTATTTCAGCGTCCATGCGGTCCCGATCGTCGGGATGGATCGTTGCTCGCCAGGTTTCGACATGGGCGCCGGCCGGTCGTGGCTCCAAACCATGCAGATGCCACTTGTGATCGGACCAGTCAGACTCCCGGTTTTCAAGGTCTGTATTCCAAACGCCAACACCCACGGCGTCACGCGCGAGTTCCAGCCGGATCTCGCTTTCATGGAGCGCGGTGGCAATGCGGTGTTCTTCCGTGACATCACGCATGTAGAGCGTCAGACCCGCGTCCGACGGGAAGACGCTGATTTCGAAGTGCCGGCTCCCGATGCCGCGGACCGTCTCGATCTTTGCCGGCAAACCGCTGTCCCGGACGTTCTGGCAGATTGTTGCGAATTCGGCCTGTTCCAGGTCGGGAAACGCGCCCCAGAACGATTGCCCCACCCGATCGCCGCCGCCTGTCAGCAGCCGCGCGTGCCGGTTGATGTAGGTGACGTGCCAGGCGTGATCGACCACGATGACGGCGTCCGTGGTGCTCTCTAATGCTGTTTGCACCGCCCGTTCACGATGCTGCAACGCCGCCGCCATCTCGTCGAGTGCCGCACCGATTCGCCCGAATTCGCTTTTGTCCCCGGCCAGGTTGGCGCGCGTTGCCAGCGCGCCTTTGTGCCATTGGGCGGCCGCTTGCAGCAATTGGAGGGCGGGGCGGCGTATCAGGTGGTTTCCGAGTAAAGCCGTTAGCGCCACCGCCAGGATGCCGCCGGCCACCACCAGCAGCAGACCGATGCGGTCGGCCCGGGCGACGACCGCGAAGGCGGTGTCGGGGTCCACACCAACCCCAACCGCCAGGCCGGTCGGGCTGTACCCCGGGGGCGCATAGGCTATACTCATCAGGCGACCGTCCAGGTCGCGCACCAGACTGACCCCGGTCTGAGTTCCTTGAAGCAGGGGACGATTGTCCCCGGGTATCGGCTTGCCGACATACCGTGCCCCGTCTGGCCGGCGAGCCAGAACAATTCCATCGCGGTCGGCGATGAGCGCGACCGCGCCGTCCGGCAACGGAATGTGGTCAAGCTGCTGACCGAACCATACCAGGGTGAGGGAGATTTCGAGGACGCCGGTGATCGTTCCTTGGCCATTACGGAGCGGTTGAGCGATCACGAAAGACGGTTTGTGTAGCACGCGCCCGACCATATACTCACCGATGACAAGACCACCGGTTCGCAGCACGTCCTGAAAATAGGCTCGGTCGGACAGATCGACTCCACTGCCGTTCGGATCGGCCGAACAACCGAGGCGTCCATCCAGACCGATGACGCCGGCATTGCCGTAGCGCGGCTCGCGGACCAACAGGTCCCTGAGTAGACGCTGGCAGAACTCGGGTTGATTGCCCTGCACGGCCAGCGCGACACTCACTGTGTCCAGAACCTGAGCGGCCCCTTCGAGAATGCGCTGCTGTTCGGCGTTGACGAGGTACATCAGACGCAGCGATTCGTCCTTGACCAGTTGCTGGCGGACGTTGTGTGCCTGATTGGCGGTGTAGACATGGAAAACCATGGTCGGGGCCAGGGCGGCCACCACCACGAGCACGAGCCGGGCGAGCAAAGTTTTCAAAGCTAAAACCTGGTGCGTTCGGTGCGAACGCTTTTTTTCGCTGTAATTCAGACAGAGATCACGTTTTTGGGGCGCGCACGACCGAAATCGGTCCGATGCGCCTGAACTCACGATAACGTGATATCAAAATTTTGAAAGGTCGGCCGGCGCCGGATGCACACGGCGGCGCGGTTCGGCGGTATTTTTGGTGGTCGAACGGTATGCCAGTCCGCGTAAACATCGCCTTTCCGGCCGCCCGCGACCGTCATGCCGGCGAAGGTCGGTATCCACGTCTTTTGTTCGCCTAAACAAAGACGTGGATGGTGCGCCTTCGCGCACCATGACGGTCCGGGAAAGAGCCGCCCGGGCCGTGCTTCCCGAAGCTCGGGGCACGGCCCGGCCATTAGATCGGCGGTATTTTTGGTGTTCAAGCGGTATGCCAGTCCGCGTAAACATCGCCTCTCCGGCCGCCCGCGACCGTCATGCCGGCGAAGGCCGGTATCCACGTCTTTTGTTCGCCTAAACAAATACGTGGGTGGTGCGCCTTCGTGCACCATGACGATCCGGGAAAGAGCCGCCCGGGCCGTGCGTCCCGAAGCTCGGGGCACGGCCTGGCGTTTGACTAGAATGCCAATCCGGTCGCCTGAACCACCAGCGGCAAGGTGCGGACCATCGCGAGAACCTCCTCCGGCACCGGTTCATCGACCGACACCAGGCAAATCGCGTCGCCGCCCTGGTCGGCTCGACCGAGATGGAAGGTGGCGATATTGATCCCGGCACCCGCGAGCGTGGCTCCGAACCGGCCGATGAAGCCGGGCTTGTCCTGGTTGGTCACGTACAGCATGTGCGACGCGAAATCGGCCTCGATCCGGATGCCCTTGATCTCGACAATGCGCGGCCGCGACCCGGCGAACAACGTCCCGGAGACGGAACGGGTCAGACCATCGGTCTCCACCGTCACCCGCACCAGCGTCAGGTATTCGGTGGGACGATCATGCACCGTCTCAGACACGTCGATGCCATGATCGCGCGCGGCGACCGAGGCATTGACCATGTTGATGCCTTCCATCAGCGGCGACATCAGTCCGGCCAGCATGGCGGCGGTCAGCGGACGATGGTTCAGGGCGGCGACCTGCCCTTCATATTCGATCGAGACCTTGCTGATCGCGCCCTCGCGCGCCTGGGTCAGTTGGCCGGCAAAGGCCCCGAGCAGGCGGCAGAGTTCGAGGTAGGGCTTCAGGCGCGGCGCATCCTCGGCAGAGACCGATGCCATGTTGATCGCGTTGGTCACCGCGCCGGTCAGCAAGAAGTCGCTCATTTGTTCGGCGACATGCAGGGCAACGTTTTCCTGCGCTTCCGCCGTGGCGGCACCCAAATGCGGGGTGCAGACAACGTTTTCCAGGCCGAACAACGGCGAGTCGGTGGCCGGTTCGGTTTCGAACACATCCAGTGCGGCGCCGGCGACGTGGCCGGATTTGATGGCATCGGCCAGCGCGGCTTCGTCGATCAGACCGCCACGGGCGCAGTTGATGATGCGGACTCCCTTTTTCGTCTTCGCCAGGGCCTCCCGCGACAGGATATTCTTGGTCGCGTCGGTCAGCGGCGTGTGGATGGTAATGAAGTCGGCGCGGGCCAGCACGGTGTCGAGGTCGGCTTTCTCAACGCCGAGTTCGAGCGCCTTCTTCTCGGACAGGTACGGATCGTAAGCGAGGACACGCATTCTCAGGCCGACCGCGCGATCGGCGACGATCGAACCGATGTTGCCGCAACCGATCAAACCCAGCGTCTTGGCGGTCAATTCGACCCCCATGAAGCGGTTCTTTTCCCATTTCCCGGCTTTGGTGGAGGTGGACGCCTCGGGGATCTGGCGGGCCAGGGCGAACATCATGGCGATGGCGTGTTCGGCGGTGGTGATGGTGTTGCCGTGCGGCGTGTTCATCACGACGACGCCGCGCGCGGTGGCGGACCGGACATCGACGTTATCGACACCGATACCGGCGCGGCCGACAACTTTCAGGCGTGGCGCCACCTCCAGCAACTCTTTCGTTACTTTGGTGGCGGAGCGGATGGCGAGACCGTCATACTCGCCGATAATGGCGCGTAGTTCGGCGGCGGACAGGCCGGGTTTCAGATCGACTTCGATCCCGCGATTGCGAAAAATCTCGACAGCAGCCGGCGACAGCTTGTCGCTGATCAATACCTTGGGCATGAGACGTCCTAACGTTACTGAACGGAAGCGAATGTTTCGGCGACGCGGGCGGCGGCCCAATCCAGCCAGGGCAGCAGTGCCTGGACATCGGAGGTTTCGACAGTGGCGCCGGCCCAGATACGCAGGCCCGGCGGCGCGTCACGGTAAGCGGCGATGTCGTAGGCGACACCTTGCTTTTCCAGCAACGACGCAACCTGCTTGGCCGCCTTGGTCTGGCCATCGGCGGGCAGCGCGGTAAACCAGGGAGCCGTGATCTTTAAGCAGATCGACGTGCACGAGCGGATTTTTTCGTCGGTGGCCAGGAAGCCGGCCCAGTCGCTGTCTGCAACCCAAGCGGCGACAGCAGACAAATTGGCTTCGGACCGAGCGATCAGGGCGGGGAGTCCGCCGATGCTTTGCGCCCAACGCAGGCCGTCGTATGCATCTTCCACGCACAGCATCGACGGGGTGTTGATCGTTTCGCCCTTGAAGACGCCCTCGGCGATCTTGCCTTTCGAGGTCAGGCGGAAGATTTTTGGCAGCGGCCACGCCGGGGTATAGGTTTCCAGGCGTTCGACGGCGCGCGGCGACAGCGCCAACATGCCGTGCGCGGCCTCACCGCCCAGCACTTTCTGCCAGGACCAGGTAACGACATCCAGCTTGTTCCACGGCAGATCCATCGCGAAGGCAGCGGATGTGGCATCGCAGATCGCCAGACCCTGACGGTCGTCGGCAATCCAGTCGGCATTCGGCATCCGCACGCCGGAAGTCGTTCCGTTCCACGTAAACACGACATCGCGGGCCGGATCGACCAGGGCCAGATCAGGCAATTCTCCGTAGGGTGCGGACAACACGCGAGCATCGGGCAGCTTCAGGTGCTTGACGATGTCGGTCGCCCAGCCTTCACCAAAGCTCTCGAAAGAAACGATATCAACGCCGCGCGCGCCCAGCATCGACCACAGCGCCATTTCGACGGCGCCGGTGTCGGAGCCCGGCACGATGGCGAGACGCCAGCCGGCGGGCATGCCAAGGATCGAGCGTGACAGGGAGATAACTTCGGCCAGTCTGGCCTTCGGTTCGGCGGCGCGGTGGCTGCGGCCGAGGAATGCGCCCGACAGGGCATCCAGCGTAAAGCCGGGCCGTTTGGCGCAGGGGCCGGATGAAAAATTTGGATTTTCCGGACGCACATCCGGTGTCGTGGTGTTTGCCATCGTGGCTCTCCCTTACAGAAGAAAAGCGTCCCGGTGGGGGGACGTGACCCACCGCAGCGTTTAGGCGCCCGCCGTTGCCGCGTCAATCTGTTTTTCGCTGCGCCGCAACAATCAGTTTGTCGCTGCGCCGCAGCGATCTATTTTGCGCTGCGTCGCAGCGATCCGTTTTGCGCTGCGTCGCAGCGACCCTCACGATCCCGTCAGCAGGTCGGTTTGTGCGTCGCGAATGCTCCGGCTGGTGCTAAACAGCGTGGCATCACCCTAAGCACTGGAGCTGCCCATGACGGAGATCGATGAAATCTCTGCGCACCTGACTGTACTGGAAACCGTGGTGCGACAGCTCATCACCCATATGGCGGTTCGCGATGACAATCCGTCGGGCTGGGTGCAAACGCGCAAGACCCTGGCGATGAGCGTGCTGGATGCCGACGGGACCCAACAGTCCGCCCGTCTGAACGATGCGATGACGGATTTTTTCGAACCGGCCGAGGCTGTTGCAAGTGATTATAGCGATCTGGCCAAGCCGGGAACGCCAGGCATGGCCGCGCGTTAGGTACGGGCAGTTGTACCAGTCCGCGTTGATGCTAACGTATGGCTATTCCGCATCGTCATGGCCCTCCCGCGACTTGATCGGAGGATTGTCTGGGTTACCTGTGCCCTGACGGTGCCGCGATAGGTGGCCCGGACAAGCCGAACCATGACGATGGGGGCGAGCGTCGGCACCAACGCGGATCGGCATGACTGGCCGGCGGACCGCTGCGAGGGGCGCGATTCGGCCCAAATGCGGTTGTTGTTATCGCAACCGGGCTGACCGGGCCCTATCGACAGGAGTCATTGCATGATGATGCGAATGCTTAGCCTCGCCGCCGGTGTGCTGGCAGCCGTGCCGGCCATGGCACAAAACCCGCAAGCCTTGCCGCCGGCCAACCCAACCGTGCCTGTCGCGCCGCCGAACACCGCGTCGCCGCCGGAAAAAATCGCGCCGCCGGATAGTGACCTGAGTCAGCACCTCTCGAACCACAAGGGCACGATCACGCCGCCGAACGTGGACCCCGGCATGACCGTCAGTCCACCCCGTAACGGCTCCGGCATCACGCCGGTGATCCCGCCGCCGGGTTCTCCCGGCGGCAATCCGTCAGTCGTGCCGAAGTAGCGTTTTAAGAGCGGAACAGACCGTCTCGACATCCGCGTCGCTCAGTTCCGGATACATCGGCAGGCTGAGGATTTCGCGCGAGGCCGTTTCGGTTTCGGGGCAACCGGATGGACCGAGCGCCACGCGGCCGGCATAGGCGGGCTGGAGGTGAACCGGCATCGGATAGTGAATGCCGGTGCCGATGCCGGCCGCCTTCAAATCCGCCTGGAACCGGTCGCGCTGTTTCGAACGCGTGACATAGAGATGGAAGACAGCTCCCGCCCCCGCGCGTTGAACCGGCGGGCTGAGCGTGCCATCCGGCAAGGCGGCGGTGTAGGCTGCCGCGATTGCGCCACGCCGAACATTGTGGCGATCGAGATGCGGCAGTTTGGCGCGCAGGATGGCGGCCTGGATTTCGTCCAGCCGGCTGTTCACGCCGACTTCGTCGCTGATGTAATGTTTATGCCAGCCATATTGCCGCAGCGCCGCGATTTTCTCGGCCAGAGCCGGATCGGACACCGCGACCGCGCCGCCGTCTCCCAACGCGCCCAGGTTCTTGGTCGGATAGAAGCTGAAGGTGGCGGCATCACCGAACGTGCCGACGCGTTGGCCGTGCCATCTGGCACCGTGCGCCTGGGCGCAGTCCTCGATCAGTGCCACGTTGAAGCGGCGACACAGCGGAACGATCCGGTCCAGGTCCACCGGTTGACCGTATAAATGCACGGCGACCACCGCTTTGATCGGTGGCAATCCCGGCGGCGGTTGTTCCAGCACGCTTTGCAATGCGTCCGGGTCCATCGTGTAATGGACCGGATCGATATCGACCAGTAATGGCGTCGCACCGGTCATCTCGATCGCCGCGACCGTCGCGACGGCGGTGTGGGAGACCGTAACAACAGTAGCGCCCGCGCCGACGCCCAGGCCACGCAGGGCCAGCGCGATCGCATCGGTCCCGTTTCCACAACCAATGACCGAGGAAACGCCCAGCCATGCTGCGAATTCGGCCTCAAACGCCCGCAGTTCGTTGCCGAGGATGTACCAACCGGATGACAACGCACGTGCAACGGCATCGTCGATCTCAGCCTTCAGCGCGCGATAGCCGGCGCCGGGATTTGCTTGTGGGATCATAGGTAATCCGCCAACCGGGTTTTGTACCATGCCAACGTGCGGCCGATGCCGTCTTCCAGCGACGTCACCGGCGCCCAGCCTGACGCTTTCCGAAAGGCCGTGTCATCGGCATGGTAGCTACCGATGTCGATCCGCGCCCGATCGGCCGGGAATTCCCGCGTGGTGTAGTGTCCGGTGCCGCCGGACAGGCGCACCACGATATCGGCCAGTTCCAGCAACGACGCCGGAGGCGCGCCGCCGATGTTATAGATACCGCCGTGGCAGGCCGGATTTTCCGCTGCGGCCAGGAACGCGTCCGTCACGTCATCGACGTAGGTCAGATCGCGCAACTGGGCGCCGCCCCAGACCTCGAACGGGCGGTTTTCCAGCACGCAGCGGATCCAGATTCCCAGGAATGTCTGACGGGCATCGCGAACGCGCAGGCGCGGACCATAGCAGTTGGTCAGGCGTAACGAGACCACTGGCCGGTTGCGGACCCGGTTTTCCAGCATCCAGTACTGCTCACCGGCGAATTTCGATACGCCGTTGGCGTCAGGTGGAGCGACCGGCTGATGCTCGTCCACCGGCAGCTTTTCGACGCGGCCGTAGAACTGGCGCGTCGAGGCATGCACGACGATCGCATCCGGCGCGGCTTCGCGCGCGGCCTGGATCAGCCGGACCTGAGCCACCGCGTTGACCGCGATGTCAGCCAGCGGATCGGCCTGGCCGCCCATGTGGCTGGTTTGCGCGGCGAGGTTGAAGATGACCTCGGCCCCCTCGCACAGGGGGCGCAAATCGAGCTCTCTTATGTCGCCGCGGACAAACTCCAGCTCCGCGCCATCCAGATTGCGTGGATTGGCGCCGCCGCCAAACAGGAACCCATCGAGTGCTGTCACCCTGGCGCCCTTGGCGACCAACGCGTGACACAGGTTGGAACCGAGGAACCCGGCGCCGCCTGTTACGAATACTTTTCGACCTGACCAGTCCATGACCGCTCCTTACCGCGTGGCAAGTGTGTGACGCCACAAAATGGCAAGATTAGGCGTTTGGTATGGCCTGCCGCCACAAGCTGGCGCGCGGGCCGGTCAACATGCTGACAACCCACAGACCACCCGCCGTCAGCACGATCGACGGGCCGGCCGGGATATCAAGATTGTAGGACAGGATCAGGCCCCCGACCGACGACAGGCACGCCAGCAACACCGCCACGCGGACCTGTCCCGACAACGAATCGGACCAATGCCGGGCGGCGATGGCCGGTAACATCATCAGACCAACCGACATCAGCGTGCCCAACGCCACGAACCCCGACACGACGCACAGCACGACCAGCATCAAAAAGATCAAATGCCAGACCCCGCCTTTGCCCGACGTCGCGGCCATGAACCCGGGATCGAGGCTTTCCAGCACCAGCGGCCGCCAGATCAATGCCAATGCGGGCAACGCGATCGTCGCCACACCGGCCATCCCGAACAGGGCCGCGTTATCCACCGCCAACACATTGCCGAACAGCAGGTGCGTCAGATCGATACTATGCTGGGCCGAGATCAGCGCCACGCCGGCCGCCAGCGCCAGAAGATACATGCCGGCGAGTTGGCTGTCCTCGCGCCCGCCGGTCCGGCGCGCCAGCCAGCCGGCCAACACCGCGACCGCCAGCCCGGCCACGACTCCGCCGATGCCCATCGCCCAAACCGACAACCCGGCGAAAATCGCGCCGATCGCGATGCCGGGCAGCACGCCGTGCTGCAACACATCGCTCATCAGGCTCATGCGCCGCAGGACGAGGAAAACGCCCAGTGGCGGGGCGGCGACCGACAAAGCCAGACATCCGGCCAAGGCTCGGCGCATAAAACCGAGCGCAAACGGCTCCCACAGGAAATCGAGCATCAGGCGGCCTGGAGCCCCGGAGCTGGCAATGCGTCCCAGGACGCGGATTGGCCCGCCAGCAACAGGGTGTGGGGGAAATGCCGGCGCACCAGCTCGATATCATGCAGCACCGCGATCACGGTGCGGCCCTGCGCGTGCCAGTCCTGGATCACCGACAACAGTAACCGGGTGGTGGTGGCATCGACGGCGGTGAACGGTTCATCCAGCAGGATCAATTTCGCGTCCTGCACAATGGTGCGCGCGAACAGCACGCGCTGGAACTGGCCAGCCGATAGTGCCTGAATGGGCCGTGATCCCATCTCATGCAGACCCACGCGGGTCAAAGCGGCGTTGGTCGCCGCCAAACGGTCCTTGCCGATCGACCGGAACGGGCCGACGCGAGTCGCCGCCAGTGCCACCACGTCGCGGCAGGTAATCGGGAAAGACCGGTCCAGGTGGCTGCCTTGCGCCAGCAGCGCGATATCCGGCGGCGTTAGTCCGCCCAGGTCGATCCGGCCACTGCTCAGCGGATGCAAGCCGGCAATCGCGCGCAGCAGCGTGGTCTTGCCCGAACCGTTCGAGCCAATCAGCGCCGTCAGACTGCCGGTTTGGATCTGACCGGAGAGGCCGGATACAATCAGCCGCTCACCATGGCGCAGTTCGACGCCGGATAGTGTGATCATAGCGCCCACACCACGGCGGCCCACACCACCACAAGTATCGCAGCCGCCAGGATCAGGCGGGAGGACGCGCCGGCGGTGGGGGATAACGGGTCGATCATGGTTACAGTATAACATTACATCCGGTTGGACGGAAGAGCCGAGCGCGCCTAAACTGACAATCGATGATCAATCCCGACGTTCTCGCCCGGCGTACCCTGCGCAACCACCGCCTGTTCGCGACCGGTTTGCTGGTCCTGATGGCCGGTTTGACGATCGCCAGCTATTTTGCCCCGCCGAACTGGTGGGGCGGCTTGCTGCAAGCCTCGGCCAAAGCCGGGTTTGTCGGCGGAATCGCGGATTGGTTCGCTGTCACCGCCCTGTTTCGCCATCCGTTGGGCCTGCCGATCCCCCACACCGCCATCATCCCGAACGAGCGCCACCGTCTCGGCCAGGCGCTCGGGCGCTTTGTCGCGACGCATGTCTTCACCAGCACCGAGGTGTCCAACCTGCTTGGCAGGCTGGACCTGCCGGGGATCGTGCATCGGTTCCTGGCCGACCCGGCCGCCGCGCATCCCGCCGCCGTGGCGCTGTCGGGCATGCTGCCGCGCGTGCTGGCCAGCGTGGAAGACGGGCGCGCCCGGCGGGTGTTGGCCAGGGTGGTGCCGCGTATCGTGGGCGGCCCGGCCGCCGGTCAGGTGGTCACCCGGGTGCTGCACAGTCTGGTGGAGGGCGGCCGGCATCAGGAGGTGTTTGGCTTCATCCTGGAACAATTAAAAAACACCCTGGCCAGCCGCGAGGACGCGCTGCGCCACGCCATTGAGGAACGGGTCCGCGAACAGGGCGGCCGCCTGGTCGGCTGGGCCGTGGGCGCTTCGATCGCCAAGCGTGTGTTGGCGCAGATCAACGCGGAACTCGACAAAATGAGCCCGGATGGATCGGACCTGCGGGTGGCGTTCGACGAATGGGTCCATCGCGAGATCGACCGGATGGAAACCGACCCGCATCGCGCCGCCGAAATCGGCGCCGCGCTCCGCCGCGTGGTGGCGCATGAGACGATCCAGGCCTGGATGTGGGACATTTGGGCGCGCATCCGCATCGGCCTGGAGGCTGACATCGCGAAACCAAACGGACGCGTCGTCGCCTATGTGGAGGCCGCTCTCGGTAACCTCGGCGCCATACTGGAAGCCGACCCCGGGGCCAGGATGCGGCTGCAAACCGCCGTCGAGGGGATCGTTCGGACGCTGATGCCGGCCGGCCAGATCCAGATCGCCGAGTTTATCGGGCAGGTGGTTTCCAATTGGGACACAGCGACGATCGTGGACCGGCTGGAGCTGCGGATCGGCAAGGACTTGCAATATATCCGCATGAACGGAACCATTGTGGGATTCCTGGTCGGCGGCCTGCTGTACGCGGTGCTGGATACGCTATTCAAACAGACCAATTTCTAAACGGAGCGGGCATGATACGGCTTTCGGTGTTGGACCAATCGACCATCGTCTCCGGACGCTCCCCCGACACGTCGATTCGCGAGAGCATCGCGCTGGCACAACATTGCGAGGCGCTGGGTTATCACCGGTATTGGTGCGCCGAACACCATAACTCCGACAGCCAGGCCGGGACCGCGCCGGAAATCCTGATCGCCGCCATCGCGGCAACGACAAGCCGTATTCGCGTTGGTTCGGCCGGCGTGATGCTGCCGCATTATTCGGCGCTGAAGGTGGCGGAACAGTTCCGCGTGCTGGACGCGATCGCACCCGGACGGATCGATCTGGGCCTGGGCCGGGCGCCTGGCTCCGATGGAAAAACGGCGCACGCGCTGAACCCGCGGGCGGACACGGCTTCAGACCAATTCCCCGCCGACGTGCGCGATCTGCTGGCCTGGGTTTCGGGCGAGAAATTGGTCGAAGGGCATCCATTCCGCGATATCCGTGCGCAACCGGGCGGACCCACCGTCCCGGAAGTTTGGATCCTTGGCAGTTCGGATTTCGGCGCACAGGTCGCGGCCTATTTCGGTCTGCCGTTCTGTTTTGCCCATTTCATCACGGACGGACGCGGCGCCGATCAGGCTCTGGCGGTGTATCGCGAGGGCTTCCGTCCCAGCGTTCGGCTGGCGGCACCGCACGCGGGCCTGTGCGTCTGGGCGATGGCGGCGGAAACGCAGGACGAGGCCGATTATTTGTTCCGCTCACGGGAAATGTGGCGGTTGAACCGTGACCGGGGCATTTACACGGCCTTGATGTCACCGGATGAGGCCGGTGCTCAAGCCTATTCCGACGCCGAACTGGTGCGGATCGAGCGGATGCGGTCTCGCGCGCTGTATGGCACCGCCGGTGCTGTCGCTGACAAACTACGGGCGCTGGGGGCTGAATTTGGCGTGCAGGAAATCGCCGTCCTGACGACATTGCACGACCCCGACGCGCGCCGGCGATCCTACACGCTGTTGGCGCAGGAGATGATGCCCTGAACTGAATACCTCAGCACATAGCCTTTCGTTGGATTGATCATCAGATGCTTCCGCGACCCGGCTTATCCGGAAGCAACTGAACCTGGTTTGAAGCGGGTCTGCCCTCCCCCTCCGATTGGTGGTCCAGCCATTCAGCCGATACTCGCTGCTTTTCCAAGGCGGACTGCCTATCCGCGGGACTCAGGGCTGTTATACCAAGCCGCATTGAAACTGACGCACGCGGATTGTCCTGACATCGTCATGGTGCGCGAAGGCGCACCATCCACGTATTCGATTTAACTCTCTAAAGACGTGGATGCCGACCTTCGTCGGCATGACGGGGATGACCGGCGGAGAGTCGTTGTCAACGCTGATTGGTACTAAAGTTGGCCGGCGAATAGACCGGGACATAGAATCATGCCTGGCTTTGCAACAATTCGCCCGGATTCCGGACTCCCCGGAAATGGTTTCGTATAAGACATCTCTTTTTCGTGTCACCATATCTGAATTGTTCGTGTGGACACGAATATGAATTGGCACCTACAAACACGCTTTGTTGGCAGATTGGCTTCTATTGACATGAATCAAACCATCTATTGATTTCCATGACTTTTAAGGAAAGAGCTGCATCAGTGTCAGCGACGCCGGGATGCGGCCTTTCAACCCGGGGCCAGCGCGTCCCGGGCGTTCCGGCCTTCGTCAGCCGGACAACGTTCCGTTCACCTGTCTGGTTTGCCGCGGCTATTGTCTCGGTCACGTTGATTCCGATTGCGCTCTGGGGCTGGTTGGCATTCGAGACGCGGGCCAACGCCCTGGCCGTGGCGCTGGCCGATCAGCGGCGGGTCACGCAGGCGCTCGGTGAGCATGCGCTCAAGCTCCTGGAGGCCCAGACATTCGCCCTCGATCTCGTGGCTCAGGAGGCTGGGGAGCGCGACTGCCCGGCGCTGCGCGCGGATGCGCGGATGGAAAGCTTCATGCATCGTGCCGCGCAATCCCCGCAAACAAGACAGCTTTGGATCCTCAATGCGGACGGCTTGATCTGCATGACGAGCGATCTGTCGCGAATGGACGCCCGCAGCCGCTCCTTTCGGGGATATTTCATTGGCGCACGGGAGGCGGCACCTGACCGCTTCTTCGTGGACCGCGCCATCAACGGTCTCATTGATTCGCTTCCGGCCTTCGATGTCGCGAAGGCGCGGATGAAGAGCGGCGCGTTCAACGGTATCGTCCTGGCCTCGGTAAGCCTGACCGAGTTGGTGCAATACTGGCGTACGACGATCGGCACCTTGCCGACGCAACGCATCGGCCTGTTCCGGGACGATGGCGCCACGATCGCGCGGTCATGGCAACCGATCGTTCCGGCTCCAGATCCGGCAACCGAGCGGCGTTTGGCTGCAATCTGGCAGACGCTGCCCGACGGCAATGAGATGCATCGCGCCGCGATCGACGGCCGGCCGAGCCTGAGCGCCTGGCACCGCTTGCCGGCCTGGGGCGTTGTCGTCACCAGCAGCATCGACCAGGAGACGGTTCTCGCCCCATGGCGCTGGTCCATGCTTACCGACGGGGTCGTGGCGATGATGATGTCCGGCCTGCTGGCAACGCTGACATGGTCCCTGTTGCGGGCGCACCTTGTTGTCGGCGCGCTGCACGAGAGCGAGGCGGAACTGGCCGACATGAACCGGACGCTAGAGGAACGTGTACGCTCGGAAGTGGCGGCGCGGGAGGAGGCGCAAGGAGACGCCGCTCATGCGCAGCGGATGCAGGCGCTTGGGCAACTGGCAGGCGGCATTGCGCATGACTTCAACAACATCCTCCAGGCCGTACAGGGTTCCGCCGGGCTGATCGACAAACGCGCGACGGACCCGGCCAGCGTCAAGCGGTTCGCCGGCATCGTGGTCGCCGCGGCGGACCGAGGCGCCGCTATCACCCGTCGTCTGCTCACCTTCGCCCGGCGCGGCGACCTCCGGGCTGAACGGATTGACCCGGCCGGGCTGCTGGACGGCCTGCGGGATGTCCTGGCGCACACGCTCGGCAGCCCCATCACGGTCCGCGTCGAAGGTCCGGCCGGGCTGCCAGCCATCATGGCGGATCGGGGCCAGCTTGAGACCGTGCTGGTGAACCTTGCGACCAACGCCCGCGACGCCATGCCCGACGGCGGTATGCTGACCCTGGCCGCTGCCGCGGGGGAGACGCAGGTTCACCCGGCGGGTCTGAAACCCGGCCGGTATGTCCGCCTGACCGTGACCGACACCGGAACCGGCATGGACCGGGCGATCCTGGACCATGCGCTGGAGCCGTTCTTCACCACCAAGCCGCAGGACAAGGGCACCGGCCTCGGGCTGTCCATGGCCAAGGGCTTCGCCGAGCAAAGTGGCGGCGCGCTGGCGATCGAGAGCGCGCCGGGGCGGGGCACTGCCGTCATGCTCTGGCTTCCGGTTGCCGCCGCGCTTACCCCAACAGCACAGGTGCGGCCCACTCTTACTCTTGCGCCCGGGGCCAGTCTCGCGCGCCGGGTGCTGGTGGTGGACGACGATGATACGGTTCGCGAGACCTTGGCCGCGCAACTCGAGGATCTCAACCTGGAGGTCCTGGTCGCCTCGAGCGGGGCCGAGGCCATCGCCCTGCTGGCGCATCAGCCGGTGGATGCGCTGGTGACCGATCTGTCGATGCCGGACATGAACGGCGTGACGACGATCGAGAAGGCCCGCGCGCTGCACCCCGACCTGCCGTGCTTCCTGCTCACGGGCTATGCCGGTGAACGTGCGGCGCTTGCCGCCGGGGATGCCTTCACGCTGGTGCGTAAGCCGGTCTCCGCCGAACGTCTCGTCGCCAAGATCGAGGCGGTGCTTGAGGGCAGGCAGCGGCAGCCGGTTTGAGCGGTCCACAGGTCTCCACCGCGGTTACGCCGCCAGCCGGCTGAAACTCACGCAGGCCGCCACCGCCGCCGCGATCGACGCGATCACCAGGGCCACTGTCGTGCCGTTGGCCGGGAACGCCGTGAACACCAACGCCACCATGGCCGCCCCGATCGATTGCCCAAACAACCGTGCGGTCGCCTGCATGCCGCTGGCGCCGCCGGTTCGGGCGGGTGGAGCCGACGTGATGATCGCACGATTGTTCGGCGTATTGAAAAAGCCGAACCCGATGCCGCAAACGGTCATCCGCCAGACGATATCGACCGTCGTCGGATGATCCGGCAGCAAACTCATCAGGAACAGGCCGATCGCCATCACCGCCATGCCGCCACCGCCCAGCAGACCGGCCGGATAACGATCCGCCAGCCTTCCGATGAACGGCGCCAGCACGGCGACCACCAGCGGCCACGGCGTCATCAGCAGGCCGGTCATCACCTGATCCATCTCAAACCGGTGCTGAAACAGGAACGGCAGCGACACCTGGGCAATCGACTGGGCGATAAACGAACACACCGAACTGACCACCGACAGCGCAAACAGCGGAATGCGCAACAGATCGACCGGCAGCAGCGGGGAGCTGCGGCTGAGCTGGCGCATCACCAGCAGGAACCCCGACACGCCGGCGACAACAAACTCCAGCACGATGTGGATCCACGATTCGCCATGGCCGAACTGCGAAATCCCGAACAGCAAGGTGCCGATCGCGATCGCCTGCAACGCCGCGCTGATACCGTCGAATTTGATTCCGGACATCGGCGTTGACGGCAGCGTCCGCATAGCGATCACCGCCGCGATCAGTCCCAGCGGCACGTTGACCGAAAACAGCCACGGCCAGGGCGCCACGGCCAGAATGCCCGAGGCGACCGACGGCCCCAGCGCCGAGGCGATCGATCCAACCGTGGCGTTCAGCCCGACTCCCCGACCCAGCCAGCGGCGCGGATAGATAAAGCGGATCAGTGCGCTGTTGACGCTCATGATCCCGGCGGCGCCCAGGCCTTGCAGCATGCGCGCGACAATCAGGGTCGGCAGCGAGGAGGACAGCGCGCAAAACAACGAGGCGATGGTGAAAATCACCAGTCCGATTTGATAGATGCGCCGGTAGCCATAGATTTCGCCCAATGACGACAGCGGCAGCAGGGAAACCGTTACCGCGAGCTGATACGCGTTCACCACCCAGATCGAGTTTGCCGGCGAGGTGTGGACCTCCCGCGCGATGGCGGGCAGCGCGACATTGGCGATACCGCCGCCGAGGACGGCCAGCGTCAGGCCAAGGCCGATGGTCAGGATCGCCCACATGCGTTGCGGCATGGCGATGCCATCTTCGACCGCGATCCGCGGCTGGGCGGGAATGGACAGCGACGGCACTAGCCGGGGAGGCTTTGCAAAACGTCCTCAACCGGAAGATCCGCCAAATCGGGCCGTTGGAGCACCCGCGTCCAGGGTCCGCCTGGCGCGCACAACAGCGGATCCGAATCGCGGGAGAACAACGTGATCGAGGGGCATCCGGCGGTCGCGATCAGATGCATCGGCCCGGTGTCGTTACCCACCGCGAACCGCGCCGATCGGGCCAGTTCGGCGAGGTCACCAAAACTGGTTTGGCCGATCAGATTGCGCGCGGCGGGGATTTCGGCGGCCAACGGCGCCTCTGATCCGGTGCCCAGAAGCACCGGTTGAATCCCCTGTTCGATCAACCGTTCGGCCAGAGCCTGGTACCGGGCCGCCGGCCAGCGCTTGGTCAATCGATTGGGCGAGCTGCCAGGAACCAGCAATGCGAACGCGTTCGGTAGCCTGAATCGTGCGATGTCGTCGGTACACCAGGACAGATCGGCGGGGAGAAACGCGGTGATGCCGGCCTGCCGCAATTGGCCTTGCTGACGTTCGGCATCATGCAAAGCGTTTCGCTTCGGATCGCGATCCGGCAGCGAACAGCCGAACGCGATACCGGACCACTCCGGCCGGTGCTTGGCGGGGAACAGCCGGAAGTAGCGCGACGACCGAGCCGACGTTTGCAGGTCATAGACCCGGCTGAAATGTCCGTCCGCCAGCATGCGCCCCAACCGGCGCAGCGCGCCGAAATCCCACCAGTCCGGGCGCGGATCGACCAGGACCTCGTCGAAATACGGAAACGTCCGCAGCCAGTCCGCGTAAGGCGCGCTGGTCAGCACGCTGATCCGCGATCCCGCGTGATGCTGACGGATAGACGCGAACGCCGACAGCGACAGGATGATGTTGCCGAACGCACCCAGTTTGACGACGAGGATGTTCGGCCGGGCGGTTTCCACCGATTGTCGCTGTTGCAATACCGTCTGTTCACGCCGAACCATAAGACTCCGTATCAGCGTGGCGCCCGGGCGGCAACCGGCGCGCCACCGTTTTGGATCCGTTTTTTCCCGGCGTGCGATACCGGGTGCCGACAGGGATCAGCCGGCAGGCCTTGTCGCGACGTACAGCCACTCCATCGGCAGCAGGCTGAACCGGACCTCCTGCGCCTGCGTCACGCGGAAGATTTCGACCGCGAAGCCCGCTTCCCGCAGGCGATCCGCGAAATCGAGCCCGTAGTAGCGGCGGTGGTCCGGAGCATTGAAGTGCGCGTTGCGCGCGACGGGATCGGTAATGCCAGGCGACTCGTAGGTTTCCGCCCGTGTCGGATTCAGTGGCACCGTCAGCAGGGCGATCCCGCCGGCGCGCAGCACCCGGAACAACTCCCGCATCGCCTGCCGGTCGTCGTCGATATGCTCCAGGACATGGTTGGCGATGACACAATCATAGGTCGCGTCCACCATCGGCAGATGGGTGATATCGACCAGATGCGTCACACCCTTCTGCCGCAAATCGGCGGTCTCGTACAGCGGGTCGCGGCCCAACACCTGGCGCAGGGCCTTCTCCGGCGCAAAATGCAGAATATGCTTACCGGTGAGACGATTGCCGCCGCCTTCGGTCGCCCACAGCCACAACAACCGGTGCCGTTCGCGGCTGCCGCAGTTCGTACACCGCGCATCCCAGCGCGGCGGATGGCCGACACCAATCATGACACCGGTATGGTCGCAAATCGGGCAGGTCCGCGGCAGTTTGCCGCCGGAAAACTGATACCGGTCGCGGAACCAGGCCCCGGCGGTGCGTCGCGCGATCGCCCAGCGGCTGGCAGCCCGCACCGGTCCCGCGGCAAGCTGTCCAATGGTGGCGGGTCGTTCGCCTGTCGATGGTGGGGTATTATCCAAATCTGCCTCCGTAAGAGCGCCGCAGTAAGGGCCCGGGCCGGTCAAGGTCAATCAATAAACCAGCCGCAAGAGCGGATCGCCATGGAATCCGCATGCCTCGCGGCAGGCCTCGGTTTGATTCGCCCTGTTGTTGCGGCGGCGCTACAGCGCGGGCCACGGGGACCGGAACCACATTGACGTTCGATGACAGGACGCCGAAAAGGCCGCCCATGTCTGATATTGTCGCCCCCTGGGTCATAAGCGAGGGCCTGGCCGGCCTGCGGTCGCAGGCGTTGGGCCTGGCCGAAGCTGCCGGATTATCGCCCGAAATGCGGGTTTTGCAACCCGCCGCGCCGTGGAAATGGATCGGTGCGAAGTTCTGGCCGAATCCGCTGGCCGCCGTGGCCGCTGCCGTGGCAGCGCCGTTGCCGGGCCTGGCAATCGGCTGCGGCGGCATGGCCGGAGCGGTGCTCGCCGCCCTGCGGGGACCATCGACCCGCGTGGTCCAGGTGCAAAATCCACGCATGGACATCAGCCGCTTCGACCTGATCGTCGCCAACCACCATGACGAACTGACCGGCCCGAACGTGTTCGTCACCCGCACCGCGCTGCATCGCGTGACTCCGGCGCGCCTGGCCGCCGAGGCCGGCCTCTGGCGGGACCGTCTCGCCCCGTATCGCCGGCCGCTGGTCGCGGTCCTGCTGGGTGGCAACAACGGGCGTTTCCGCCTGGATCGCAGTGCCGGCGCGAGGCTGGCGGCGGACCTTGCGACGATGGCGCAGCGCGACAAGGTCGGCGTGGTGGTCACCCCGTCGCGCCGCACCGACCCCGCAGTGACCGACCTGATCCGCACCGCGCTGGCGCCGACCGGCGGCTGGGTCTGGGATCTGGAGGGGGACAATCCGTATTTCGGCATGCTGGCATTGGCCGACCTGATCGTGGTGACGCAGGACAGCGTGTCGATGGTCTCGGAAGCCGTGGCCACAACGGCTCCGGTAATGGTGGCTTCGCTGCCGGGAAAATGGCGGCGGCAGGCCTTGTTTATGAAACCGCTGCTGGACGCGGATCGTATCCGGCCGTTCGAGGGACGTTTTTCGTCGTGGCCAGTCGCGCCGTTGAACGATACACAAGAAGCGGCGGCCGAAATGCGCCGGCGGTTGGGGCTTTAAGGGTAACACATGCTGCGCATTCAGACGTTCGACGCCCGAGCCGGGGGCAATGTTATTTATAAGGCGCTGGCGCATCCGTTGGCCGCCGAGGCGCTGGCTCGTCTCTACGAACGTCTGGACGGTTCGGTGGCATTGTATGACCCGGACGGCATCGCCGATGCCCTGCTCGCCATGTATCCGGCGACGGTCGACTCGCTGTTCGTTCATGACGTCAGTGCCGTCGGCCAGATCCGGGGCGGCCTGACCGCGCGTCCGCTGACCGACATCGGCGATTGTGGTGCCAACACGTTGCTGATCGCCGCCTTTGACGCCGGCAAGATCGTGGCCCGTATCGCCCATATGCTGCCCGCGGGCATGACCGTCCTGACCCTGGACGATGCCCGCCTGCCGGAGGCGCTGCTGACGGTGCGCGGCCGTTATCTGGACAAGCTGAACTTTGCCACCAACTACGCCTTCTTCCGGGACGCCGATGGGCTGCACACGCGCCTGGTGTCGGCCAATTACTGGGCCAATTACGGTGCGGCCGAGGTACGGCTGTGGCTGCGGCTGTTCGACTTGGACGGCGCGATCCTGGCGACGTGGGAGCAGACTTTGCCCTCCGGCCCCGGCGGCTTCAGCATCGACAGCCGGGTGGTGCGGGACCGGTTCGGGTTGGATGCGTTCACCGGCCAGTTGTTCATCCATGCCGTCGGAGTCGCCGGCCACGACGTGGTGAAATACGCTTTGGATACCTATGCGTCCGACAATGGCGCGTCGCTGTCTTGCACTCATGATGCCAACGCCTGGCCGTCCGACCGGTTCGCCGGGCTGCCCGCCCCCCGTGCGGATGAAACCGTCGTGCTGTGGCTACAGAACAGCCACGCCGTGCCGATCCCGGCGGGCACCGTCGCGCTGGATCGCATGGGCGCCGAACAGCCCGTGTTCCTGACCCGCGAGGTCGGGCCGTTCGCCACCGTCGCGATGGATGTCGCCGATTTCCTGCCGGGCCTGCATTGGCCGGCGCAAATCGAATTGCGCACCGGCCGCCATGTCGTCAGGCCGCGCTACGAGGTCACACGGAACGACCGGGTGCGGATCGCGCATGTGAACGTCGAGCGCGATAATTTGCGAAATGATCCTGGCATTCCGGCGCTGCCGGCGGAGATAGGACGCGGCTATATCCTGCCCTTCCCGATCCTGCCGCGCGCCCGCTTCCGGTCGGTGGTGCAGCCGACTCCGATGTCCACCTGCCAGGACGATCTGCCGATCCGTCTGGACGTGTTCGACGCGGACGGTACCAAACGCGGCGAACGGTTCCTCGGCAACCTGCCGCGCGACCACGATCTGGCGGTGGACCTGGACGCGTTTGGCGTCGAGCAGGGCCACGCCGAACTGGTCTATGATTTTCGCGACGGCGGCAGTGCCGATGGCTGGCTGCACGGCCTGTTCCGGTATGAGGACAAAGCCTCCGGCCATGCCGCCGAGTCCAGCTTCGGTGCCCATATCTTCAATACCGCGATGACCTATCGGGACGAGCCGCAATCCTACTCCGGCCCGCCGCCCGGCCTGTCCACGCGGCTGTTCCTGAAGCTGGGCGATGGCGTTCGCCACAGTTTCGCGGTGCTGATCTATCCGGCCTCCGGCCCCTGGCATCCGATGTCCGCGACAACGTTGCAATTGCACAACGGCGCCGGGGTGTTGATTGGAGAGGCTGCGGTCGCGATTGCCTGTTCCGGATCGGCGATGGTCTGGCCGCACACGGCGTTTGACGCCGCCCTGCTGGCGGCGGCGGGATCGGAGGGCTACGTGCTGGTGCGCGACGCGACCTGCCGGTTGTTCGGGTATCATGGCCTGATGGATGATGCCGGTAGCTTCTCGCTGGACCACATGTTCGGATTCTAAAACGGTTTTTCCACCGTGTTGCCTGGATCACACGGTTGCCGGGTTCCCGGGCCAATTTTCCGTGGTCTTGCAACCATATCGATTTTGTGGTTGCGCGGCGCTTCACGGATGCGGCAGAAATGTGGCGAGCAAGGTCACGATATCGCGACAACACTGAGATGTGGTCAGCATTTTTCGTCCGACGAAATAGTGTGACATCGTGCCTGAACGTCGCAACTCATTACGTATGAGGCAGGTTTATGACTTACGCCACCCCGTTCGCTGTTGAAGAGCATGTCCATGGTGAGACTGTCTGGGTCGCACTGCGGGCCCGCGGTGCCGACTGGTCCTGGCTGACGCCGGACGAAGCGGTCGAACTTGGCCGGACATGGATCGAAAAATACAGCCCCGCGCCAAACGCGGCGGAGTGATCCGCGCCAGGTGTAGCCCGCTACACTTGGGATTCACCCGACGAGCCGGGCGGGCCGGTCCTGATTGCGGAGGCAGGCCGTAGGGTGTGCTATGGACTTGGCACGATGCTCAGGCATCGCGGTTGCATTCCCGGCTATGTTGGTGAGACTTCAGTTTGCTGACGATGAACTCGATCCGGCCTGTGTGGCGAGGCATTTTTGGTCGGGCTTGCTTGTCCGGACGCGTCTCGCTTGAAATGGAACTCTGATAAGGACGGATCAGAACGGATAAGAACTGATATGGCACCGTATCCAGGCGACCGCCTGCCGCTTTGTCCGTTTGAACCATGGCACCGCCACACCCGACGTTCGGTGCATCGGCCGCCCGCCACGACAATTTCCTGGAAATCCGTTCTTATCCGTTCTGATCCGTCCTTATCTGTGTTCCCATTTCACCCTCCGGCCCGTCGATCCTGCTGATACCGGGGAAGCCGCGCCATTCACCATAGAATTGTCCGGACAGCCTTCTATACGCAACCTGCGTTACCATTGCCTCTCCGGCGCCCCTGAACCGTCCTGCCGACGAAGGTCGGCATCCACGTCCTTTGTGTTTCTAAACTAAGGACATGGATGGCGCGCCTTGCGCACACCTTGACGATCCCGCCGCGGCCGGCATGTGTTAGCCTGACGCGAACCGAAATCGGGCAGACAAGCCAGCCATGACGGTGGGACACAATCGGTCGCGTGGGATGGGCTGCCGTTCAGGACCAGGTGTCGCCCGTCCAACCGTTTTCGTCGTAGTCGGCCATGCACTGATCGACCAGGGCTTCCATTTTTGCCATATCGCCGCCCTTCTCGGCCCCGGTCAGGGTTTGCGCGCGAATATCCTCCCATCCGCCGGCGTAGTTACGTTCGTACAGTTCGTGCCGCCCGCCGAATTCGGTGCCGACGCATTCCCAGAGCAGTTTCATGATCTTGATCCGCTCTTTGTAGTCGATACCGTGCGAACCGCGGACATATTGCCGTAGATACGGATCAATCGCCGGGTTGGCGAAATCCTTCACGGATGACGGCAGATAGATCAGCCCGGAGGTCACGGTTCGCTCGATGATGTCCTTGATGCGCGGATAGGCATCGGGCGCGAACACGCGATACGCCTGCCCGGCTTTCAGGTCCGGCAGCACCGCGTCGCCGTTCCACGGGCTGGGGTTGTGCGCCATGGCGTTCGACAGCGACCAGAACAGGTTGCGCCAGGCCACGGCCTCGCCCAACAACACCTGATTACCGCGCGCCTCGTCGCCGCCGGTGCAGCGCAGCGCCTTGGCCAGCAGGCCAACGATGAAGTCCAATTTGACCGCGAAACGGGTGCAGCCCTGAAACTGGAAGCCGTTGGTAAAGCCCGAGCGGGGATAGAAGCTAAGCACCCGCGCCGGATCGCGATAAATGAAGACGTCCTCCCAGGGGATGAACACTTTATCCAGAATGAAAATCGCGTCGTTTTCGTCGAAACGCGAGGACAACGGATAGTCGAACGGACTGTTATACCGAGCAGCTTGTTCGTAGGAGGTGCGGCAGATGAGTTTCAGACCGGGGGCGTCGATCGGGACCATGAACATCAACGACATATCCAGATCCTCGGTCGCGGTTTTCGAGGACTGGCCCATGAAATTATAATGCGTAATGGCCGCCGAGGTCGCAACGACCTTGGCGCCGGAAACGATAATGCCGCCGGCGACCTCTTTCTGGACGCAAACAAAGACGTCTTTGGTTTCCTCGGCCGGTTTGTGGCGATCGACCGGCGGGTTGACGATCGCATGGTTCATGAACGGAACGGCTTCCTGGGCGCGTTTATACCAGGCGCGGGCATTGCCGGCGTAGGGTCCGTAGTATTCGGCGTTCGCGCCCAGCGTGTTGGTGTAGGCGGCTTTATAATCCGGCGTGCGGCCCATCCAGCCGTAGGACAGGCGCGACCATTCAGCGATGGCGGTTTGGGCGCCGATCAGATCCTCGCGCGATCGTTGCACACGGAAGAATTTATGGGTGTAGCCGCCGGACCCGGTATCGGTCGGGCAGGTCAGTGCGTCGTGGCTTTTGGGGTCATGCAGGGCGTCATACAACCGGGCGATGGAGCGCACGGAATTCCGGAAAGCCGGGTGGGTCGTGACGTCGGCGACCCGTTCGCCGTCGATATAGACCTCGCGTCCGTCCCGCAGGCTTTGCATGTATTCGGCGCCGGTGAACGGACGGCGCTTGTCGGCGATGATGTCTTCCGGACGCATGCGCGTCTCTCCCCTGCCCTGTCGCGACTTTTATAGCCGAACGTATCCGACGATACGCGCGGTGCCATCGGGTGAACACCCCGGGCGGTCAGGCGGCGCCGCGAAAAAGCGACGCCTGGATGCATATGTTAGTGCATCGTTTTGGTTGGGCTACCACACGGGTCAAAACGGCGCGCGCGGTCAGGCCGCGACGCCCGGACGTTGTTCGCCGAAGTCCGGATACTGCGTCGTTCCGCCCAGATGTACCGTCAGGTCGAGACCGGTGGGGAACCGCGCGAACGCCTCGATCGGCAGTTCGGCGTAACCGTTGGTCCAGCGGATATGTTCCGCGGCCTCATAGTCGTGGAAGCCGGTGGTCAGACGTTCGTCGTCCGCCTCGATCAGGGCAGATCGAGGGTATTGCTCCAGCGTGACCCGCCGCAGCGCCACACCCAGCGATCGGGGGTCGCGGGCAAACCCAAACTCGGCCGGCACGGCCCCACGCGATGCCAGGATGACAGTGGATGGCTTGCCACGCAGACGGAACGTCCGTGAGTCCGCGGTCTGTGCCACGGGGTCCAGACGCTGACCGTCAACGATCAGATGCAGGTCGGGATCGCTGGTCATCGGCGGCAAATCGCGGGGGCCGGCGCGGTCGCGCAGCCGTTCCCAAATCGCGTCCACCACCGGGCCGCCGGTCAGCACGGGGGCGTACGGGACTTGCCGCTCGCCGGGGGTTTCGCGGGCGTTCTGGAACATCCAGCCGTTGCCGTCCTCGCGGAACGTTTCGGCCGGGGCGCCGTTGGCGATCAACACGTCGTGGCTGTCCAGCTCGATATGGTAGATCTCGACTTCCTGCGCCCGGTCGTCCCACAGGATGGTCTTGTGGTTGACCAGGAATCCGACCGGGATCAGTACGCCGTCGAAATACAGCGAATGCGCCTTGGTGACGCGCAGATCGGCGTGCGGAACGTTGGGCGCCAGTGCGTGCTTTTTCACGATGACCGGAGTGGCGGCGCCGCGCCGACCGCGCGTGGCCAGCACCTTGCCCTTGCCGATCCAGTTAATCGTTCTGGCATTGCCATGCCCGAGCGTGACGACCTTGTCGCCGATGGACAGGGTTTCAATGGCAACCTCTCCAGCCGGGGTCAGTATCCTGGTGCCGCGGCAAAAGCAGACGGTCTCCAGGATCCCGCCGGCCGTGACCGTGAAGCCGCCGGCAAATGTGCCGGCGAAGGCGAGGGTCATGGCTTCCGAACCGGTCAGCGTCACATGTTCGATGCCACCCGACGCGCTGGAGTGGCTTACAGTGTCACCGCTGAGGAGGATGCCATCGCCGCTGGTGAAGCCGGCAATGGTCTTGAACATGGTGCCGAACGTGCTATCGGCATCGACGGTCCAGGTGGCGCCGGAGGCGATGGACAACGTGCCAAAATTCTTAAACTCGCCGCTCGTCGCATTCAGCGTGCCGGCGCTGGCGCCGGACGCGAGCAAGAGGATGCCGGTGCTGCCAATGGCATTAACGACGTAGCCGACGAAGCTGCCGCCCGCATCGACGATCATTTCATGGGTGCCGCTGCCATACAGATCGACCGCATCGCGGCCGCCGCCGTCGATCGTCCCGGCGTTGGTGATGGTGCCGGCGCCAATGATTGCCACGCCGTAGGCGTTGCCCGTGTTGGCGTTGATCTGGCCGCCGGTCAGGTTCGTGACAGACCCGCCGGCGCCAAGATAGATGGCGCCATAATATTTGCCGCCGCCGCTGCCGCCCTGAATGGTGCCTGCGTTGGTGACCGACGCCACCGCCCCGGTACTGGATATCTGGCCGGTTATCCGGGCGCCTGATTTGTTGGTGACGGCACCACCATGAGAGAGAACGATCGCGCCGGAGGCCGCCCCGACGGTTGCAACAATTTTACCATAATTGACGACGGTGCCGGCGCTGTTGAAATCGACGGCTGCATCAGAAGCCACAACGCCATGCACGTAGCCCGCCGATTTATTGGTGAGTATCCCCGCCGCAGCGAAGTAGACCGCGTTACCGCCGGCACCTGACGGCGAGGAGATCGTCCCGTCGTTCGTAAGTGTCGCGGTGGCGCCCGTGAACTTGATTCCGTTCGTGTTCGTTGCCGAAATATTTCTGCTGACGTAGTATGCACCGGTGCCTGTGATGGTCGTGCTAATCGTAATCGTCGTCGTCATCGGTCCAGTCTCCCACTGTAGTCTCAGCCCATCCGGCCGCCAGATCTCTCGTCACGCGGCACCCGGGCGGGATTGGATGGCGATGCCGATGCCGGTCTACCTCGCTTGCGGGAACGCACATTCGGCACGAACCGGACGCGGATGCAGCGCGTGCTCCCGAACCCACCACCCGCCCGACCAACGTATCCGTCGCCGTGTCGCCGGCCTGGGAGCAACTGCCTGTATTCGGCCGTTCCTATGCCAGTATCGAAAAGATAGCGGACGCACCTGGCATTGCAAACCCCTCGTTGCAGCGGCATTCGTTCGCATCCGTTTTGGGCGGTCTCATCTTGAGATGAGGGCGCCGATCGTCACCCTGGATTGTGCCAACCGGTCTCGTGTTGGCGAAAAGCAGACGCCTTGAGCGAGGCCGCCGATGCGCCTGTGTTCCCCGGTGCGGGGATGGACGGCCCCGGCACTATGAACAGGTTCGAAAAGAAAATTCTCCATTGCAAAGTCCGGATGACGTTTCACACACCCTGCTTCGCGGACCCTGACGATGAAGGTGATCGCGACAGGTGGACACACCACAGGGACGTTGACGCACGGCCCGGTTCGCTCCCCATGTCATCGAAACGCCGCTGCCGCCGCCCGGATCCTATTTCTGGTAAATATTCTTACTAGCCCCTTGCATCCACCACCAAGCTCCCCAACCTCCTCCGATATTGAGAACAAACAGTGAATTAAAGCCCATGCCCGATTGTGCCACCGAAGCCTCGCCCCCTTACAACCCCGACGCCATCTTCCACCCCAACGGCCCGCTCGATCCGCATTGCGTGGTCGAGGCCGTCGCCGCCATCAAGCGCGCCCTGCCGATCACCCCCGGCGAACCGCGCGACGCCGTCAGCCGCCGCGTGCACGCCGCCTTGCGCGGCCTCTCCGCCCTGCACGCCCGCGACGAAATCGAGCTGATGCTCGGTGTGCAGGCCCTGTGCGCCTACCACGCCGCGACCGCCTGCTGGCGGCTCGGCATGAACCTGACGCTGCCGCACGGCGACGGCACGCGGCATATCGCCACCGCCGCCAGTGCCGCGCGCACGTTCGATTCGATGCTGCGGGCGCTGGAACGGCGGCAGGCGAAGCCGCTGGCGGTGCCGGCCGGGCGGCCGGACTCGCAGGACTGGCAGGCCACCGACCCCGCGTGGCAAGAGCTTTGCGTGATCGAGGCCGGCGATTTCCTGCGGCCGGCCGCCCGCCAGCTCGATCCGTCCAAAGGCAGCGACGACGAGATTCTGGATGCGACGTATTTCGACACCGAGGACGATCTCGACCTCAGCACCGTCGAGGGCATCCTGCCGGGCGGCGGCATCATCGTGCCCGAGGAGCCTACGCCGGCGCAGGCCGCCTACATCGAACGGCGGCTGCGGCTGATTTACCAGCGCGAGCGCGAGGAAAACCGCCGCAACGGGATCATGAAACCGACGCGGTTCCGGCCGCTGCATGACGGGGATCTGGTGCCATGAGCGCTCTGCCATCTCCGGCCGAGGACACACAGTCCGGTCCGTTGCTGACGTTCGTCCTGACGATGCTGGCGTCGATGATGGCGCCGGCGCTGGCTGACGCGGCGCTGGCCCGTCTGGCGGCGCGCGAGGCGGTGGAGATGTACCGGACGCGCGGGCGCGACGAATGGCTGACGATCGGGCAGATCGTGGGGTTCGCGGTGGCGGCGCTGGATACGCTGCGCTTGTCGATGCCGGCGGAGGTGCCGGTGCCGCTGAAACTGCGGCTGCGGGGTAACGCGAACGGGCTGAACCGGTCATCGTGCGCGTGCCGGCGGCTGTTGGAGACGGGCCGGGCTTGCGAGCGGGTGGGCGGACGGGCGCGTGCGGAAGCGGACGCCGACGGCGGGGCCGATCTAACGGAGGCTCCGGTGACCGGCGGTCTGACCGGGACGGATTGGGCCGACGCGATGCAGACCGTGGCGGCGACGCTTGCGACGGACGCGGCGGCGGCCTCGCCCGAGCAGCGCGAGATCGATGCGGTGTGGATCGAGGCGTTGAACGGGGTGGGGGCTGAGCTGCGGGCGGGTCCGCCGGCCGAACCCGGGGGCACGCGATCGAGACTGATGGCGACGTTCGGGTCTGGCGGGCCGCCGGGCTTGTTCGGGAAGGCGAAGGGTAAGCGGAAGCGCGGCGGGTCGAAGAGGCGGCGATCCGGCTGATGGGCGGGATGCCGGTTCTGGAGCGTTGTCCACGACCCGTCGTGCGCCTGAACGGACGTCTCGCGGATTTGTCCCGTCATCTCATTCGTTCCTGCCAAGCTATGTTCGCCGGACCCGCGTGACGGAGGCTCAATCGGCCGGCTATTCATTGCCACAAGCGACGGATATGACGCAGGCTCGCGGAGCCTGGCGTTGAGGCTGTGGGACGGAGCCGGCTCAACGCCGTGGCGCCAACCCGCTGCGACGCTCGGCACGCTGAACCAACGACGGCCGGCAGCGTATCCGGCGTCTTGGCGCCCAGGCATTGAAAAGGCGTTTTTGGAGCGCGTTTGCCGCCACACGGGACCTCTCCGCCGCCTTCGCGCGGTTCCGGACCCGGGGCGATCGTCGTTCAAAACCAATACACCATTGGTGTGATATCGAGTGCTGCAGAAAGCAATTTGGAACCACAGATGCACACAGATGCACACGGATAAGAAAGGATACTTTGCCTTATCTGTGTGCATCTGTGGTTCCATTTTTCTGTTTATTGGGAGCCTCGCCGGCCCTGCGGCATACCGTGCGTCGATTGACAGGCGCGCTCTACCATGCGGAAAACCGTGGAGAACTCCAGAGGAAGGTCCCAAACATGCCGGTCAAGAAAATCCGCGGCGTCGATATCGTTTACGAAATCCTGGGCGACAGCGGCCCGTGGGTCACTGTCACGCCCGGCGGCCGGCGTGGCCTGGTCGGCGAACGCACCCTGGCCGGCCTGATCGCAGACGCCGGTTTCCGCGTGCTGATCCACGACCGGCGCAACATGGGCGCCTCCGGAATCGCCTTTCCGGGCGACAACGAAAGCTTCGAGCAGGCCGAGGATCTGCTGGCGTTGCTGCAAGACCTGGGCACCGGGCCGGCCTATATTGCCGGGTCATCCTCCGGCGCGCGCATGTCGATCCTGCTGGCGCAATACCATCCCGAAGCCGTCAAGGCGCTGCTGCTGTGGCGCGTCACCGGTGGCGCCTACGCGGCCGGTCGCCTGGCGTTCAACTACTACGAGCAATACATCGATGCCGTAACAAAAGGCGGTATCGAGGCGGTTCTGGCGACGGACCATTTCGCGGCGATGGTGAAAGCCAATCCGGTGAATGGCGAGACGTTCAAGAGCGCCATGCAACGCTGGCTGGCGGGCTTCAAAGCCGATTGCGACTTCCCGGTGGCCGGCATCAGTCCGGACAACATGCGCGCGATCACCCTGCCGGCGATCGTCATCCCCGGCAACGACAAGGTGCATCCGCAAGCTCCGGGCCAGGCGGCGCATCGTTTGCTGTCGAACAGCGTCTATCAGGAAGTATTGACACAACAGATCGATGCCGACGTCGATTTCGCCGGCTGGGAACAAGCCACCGGCACCCTCGCCGCTCGGTTTATCGACTTCCTGCGGGCGCAGGAACGCGCGTAAAGTCAGCCCCTGGCGGTTCTTTTACCGCCAGGGGCTATCTTCGTTATGCGGGAAGTCTAAAATACGCGATGTCCGCGGGCTTCGGCGTCCAGGCCGGGTTGCGGCGCCATTCCTTGATCAGGGTGGAGAAATCGGAGCCATACCGCACCCGGAACAGCAACGTGCGTCCGGGTCCGTTTTCATACTCATGCAGTTCACCGCGCGGATGCACGACGAATGCACCCGGAACGATATCGACGGTCTGGTCGGGCGTGCGCATGATGCCGCCACCTTCCAGGCAGAAGTAGATCTCGGTGCAGTTGGGATGCAGATGGTGAGGACTGCATTGGCCGGCTTCCCAGCAGGCCACCGTCACATCGCCCTCACCCATGCGTCCGAGCACGTTTTCGACGTGCTTCAAGGGGTCCCAGCGGGCTTCGGTGTGCAGATTGAAGACATCCATCGCGTTTCCTCCGTTTTGTTGGAAACACGTTGACCCGGGCATCCCGGAAATTCAATGGCGAGCCGGGTTGGCGCTGGTTTCCCGGGCCAAAGGTCTGACCATGAACAGCGCCAGTCCGGCGAGAACAGCCATCGCCAGAAACACCAACCCGTCGTACCGCGCATACAACCACCCTGACAGCAGCATCATCAGCCCGGTGGGTGCGCCATATCCCAGGGCGGCGTGCAGCGCCTGCGCGGTGGCCGCCCGCTCGGACGGCACGAACCGGCTGAGGACCAGCATCGCCGACAAATGCTGCATGGCGAATGTGGCGGCATGGACAAGCTGCACCGCCATCAACACCGGCAGCGGTGGCGCGAACGCCGTGATCGACCAGCGTAAGACCGACGCCACGGCCGCGCAGGCGGTCAGGCCGGCCGGTCCCAACTTTTCCACCAACCGGCGGCCCCTGGCGAACAGCAGGATTTCAGCGACAATGCCCTCGGCGATCAGCAAGCCAATCATCGTGTCGCTCATGCCCTGCGAGCGCCAGAACAGCGCCGCGAAACCGTAATAGGCCGCATGAGCACCCTGGATCAGCGCCGTACAGCCGACCGCCAAACAGAACGCCCTGTTGCGGAACAGCGTCAACCCGACAACCGCCCTTGGTGCGGCCGGTGGCGTGGCCGCCTCCGGCAGGAACACGCTGAACAGCGCCGACGCGCCATAGAATACCGCCAGCAGCCACGGCACCAGCCAGGAACCGACGCGGTTCAGCAGCCACCCCGCCACCGCCGTCGCAACCATGAACGTTGCCGACCCGACCGCTCGGACTGGCCCGTATTCGATGCGTCCCTCCCGAGCCAAAGCCAGCGCCAGGGAGTCGGCCAACGGATTGATGGCGCTGGAGGCGATGCCCTGGGCGGCGGCGATCAACAGCAACGGCAGGAAGCCGGAGGCGGCGGTGTAGGACAAACCCAGGCCCGCGGCGGCGGACGCGGCGAACAACAGGACCGGGCGGCGGCGTCCCATCCGGTCGGCGACCGTGCCCCATTGCGGACCGGCCAGGACGCGCAGCAAGGCCGCCGCGCCCAGGATCTGGCCGATGTCGGAAGCCGACAACCCGCGATCGGCAAACCACAGTGGCATGAACGCGTTGATCGCATTCGCCGCGAAATACGCGCCGAGAAACGCGGCGACCCGCGCGGCCGCCGACATGTTGGGTTAGCCGGCTTGCAGCATGGCGACTTCGCGAACCTTGCGGGCCATCGCGGCAATGCCGTTGCCCCGGTTGGTCGAAAGCGCCTCCAGCAAACCGAGGTCCTTCAGGAATACCGGGTCCGTCGCCAGGATTTCCGCGGGCGGGCGGCCGGAATAGACGCGCATCAGCAGCGCGACCAGGCCCGAGACGATGGCGGCGTCCGACTGCCCCGCGAAATACAGTTTTCCATCGCGCAGGATCGCTTCCATCCAGACGCGGCTTTGGCAGCCGGGGACGCGATGGGCGTCGTTCGACCACTCGTCCGGGAACGGCGGCAGCTTGCGGCCCATGCCGATGATGAATTCGTACCGCTCCATCCAGTCGTCGAACAGGGACAGGTCTTCGCTGATCGCCTCGATTGCGGCGGCGGCGGTGGGTTCTTCGGGTTGGACAAACGGATCGGTCATGCGTGGCATGTGCGGGCGCCGGAAGACCGCGTCAAGGTATTTGGGCGTCCCGCGGTGGCCGTTCGCCCGTCAGCAGGATTTTGGCACAGAGGATGTTGAGAACGGTGGAGTTCACTGAGAAACAAGATTGCCGCTTCGCGGACACCAGTGACCCGTGGCCTGGCCCCGGAGACAGGCGCTGTCTATATCTAATTCGAACCAAACACGCACCGGCGCGTTTACTGATCCGGCCGGTGCGGGTCGTTCGCCGGGAGAATGTCCTTGAGATAGTCGCGGCTTTTCCATTCCGGCGCGGGTGGCTCGTAGCCCGGGTGCGGCAGGTAGGCGGACAGCCGGCCGCCCTCCAGGTCATGCACGGAGCGTGGGCAGTTCGAGAACATTTCGCATTCCACCCGCACCACCACTTTCGCCGCGTGATGCCGCGCCAGCGCTTCCGCATCGTCCAGGATTTCGGCGCGGCCGTTGATACGAATGCGCGCGGTCTTGCCGTCGAACTTCACGAACAACAGCCCGACATTCGGATTGCGGGAGATGTTACCGAGCGTGCGATACATGGAGTTGCCGTCGTATTCCGGAAACTCGATGGTTCCGGGCGCAACGATTTTGACGAAACCAGGCATGCCGGAGCGCATGCTGCAATCGCTGTACTCGCCGAACGAGGTGGCGATAAAGAAGAACGGCGCGTTCTCGATCATCACCCGGTCGTCATCCCAGAAGTCGTAACGGCGGCGGTGAGCGGCCAGCCCATCGGCGACGCGGCGCCCGTCGAACCGGTCCTGCAGCGCGCGCATGCCGTCATGGTAAAAGTCGCGTCGTTCGGTCATGGATTGGTCCCCCCTTCTCGACGATGGCACTCCACGGTGGCCGGCCCGGGCGAACCTTTAGCTCGTTTCCGAACGTCACGCATAAAACGACGACGTATCGACCGATACCGTTTCGATGATCGCCTCTCCGCTCGCGTCGAAATGCCCTCGAACTTCGGCGGGGAAATTATCGGGATATGCGGAGGCGCCCTCCATGTCGTCATCGACCAGATCGACATAAACCGTTGCGATAGCAGTAAAACCGTTGCCTTCCACCGCGAACAGACCTTCGGGAACCGCGTCAATCTCATCGAACCGAGTCCCGGCAGACAGCGCCTCCAGGTCATGCCATGCATCGGTCGCGGTCAGCTCAAACCGGTTGATCGCATTCATTACCGCCTGACGTTTGGACTGATCCCGCAAAGGGGTCATCCGGGCAGGGCGTTCAGATGACGAACCCGGCCCCGCCGGGCGATCAGCCGCGGATTGCGATGCCATGGCTTTACCTCACCGCTCCCAAACCAACGCGAGCGCCGTATTGCCAGGCCAGCCTGCGGCATAATCCATCCAATCCCCCCATAATCCGCTGATCATCGACACCAAGATGGAAGAGCTTGCGCCGAAAATAGGCGCGCATGTCCCCCGGTATGTCAAAAATATTTTTGGCCTTCGCCAGAGGTTCGGCCCATGGGATCTCGGGGGCAGGATGAACACTAAACAGACCGCTTTGGGTACTGATACGGGTCGTCAACACGCGCGGCATCAGGAATTTGATCTCGGTGAGCGCGAACGGATCGGTATCCGTGGCCGGGTCAACGACATTTTTCGCCAGCACGGTCCATGCCACGATCCGCGCCGCCACATGCTCCGCATGTGGTTTGACCTTAATCGCCCCGTTGTTCGCGTCACCAGGGTTCGGATGGTCCGTGTCAAACGACGCCGGTTCGGCCGCAACAGCGAAAAAGGCGGCGACCAGCGGATTGGTTGTCCAATCCAACAGGCGTGTCGGCAAACCGTGATGTTGCGCCAACGCCAGCAAATCCCAGGGTCCCGAATTGTGCACGCCAATAAATTCGCTGGCACGCCGCTCAAAAATCTCAAGCACGGTGCGTTCGTCGGCCAACCGATACTCCCGGCTACGGCCGGCCCCCGTCATCAACGAAAAGCCCGGATCACCGAGACCGCGAAAGATCCAACGCGAATCGCCATGACCGTCGATCCAGGCCATGAATTCCGACCATTTCGCCTGCCTGGCGCTTGCCGAACGGCCGGCCGCGGACGGACTAACCCCCATGAACAAGTCTCAGACGATGAGGCAAAGGATCGCTCGCTCCAGTCCCGGGGTGCGTGGTCAAACGTCCACCTCCTCCACTGTCTTCGCCCGCTCCTGAATGAACGCGAACCGCAGTTCCGGCCGGCGTCCCATCAGGCTTTCCACCAGATCGTTGGTTTCCGCCCGCATCTCCGACACCGCCATCACTTTCAGCAAGGTCCGCTTGGTCGGGTCCATCGTGGTTTCCTTCAACTGAGCCGGCGGCATTTCGCCCAACCCTTTGAATCGCGAAACCTCCACTTTGGAGCCGGCCTTGAACGCACGCCGCATCTTCTGCTCGCGATCCGCGTCGTTCATCGCGTAGATCGACCGCGCCCCCTGGGTCAGCCGGTACAGCGGCGGCTGCGCCAGATAGATGTGCCCGTGCCGGACCAGTTCCGGCAACTCCTTGTAGAAGAACGTCATCAGCAGCGACGCGATATGGGCCCCATCCACGTCGGCGTCCGTCATGATGATCACCCGCCCATACCGCAGTTTCGTGCGATCAAACCGGTCACCGACGCCACACCCCAGCGCCTCGATCAGGTCTTTCAGTTCCTGGTTGCCGCGCAGCTTGTCGGCGGAGGCACTCGCGACGTTCAGAATTTTGCCGCGCAACGGCAGCACCGCCTGGGTTTCCCGGTTCCGCGCCTGCTTGGCCGACCCGCCGGCGGAGTCGCCCTCGACCAGGAAGATTTCGGTTTCGGCCGCATTTTCCCGCGTGCAGTCGGTCAGCTTGCCCGGCAACCGCAACCGCCTTGTCGGCGACTTCCGCGCGGTGTCCTTGTTCTCTTTCCGTCTGATCCGGTCCTCGGCCCGCTCGATCACGAACGACAGCAAATTGTCGGCGGACGCCGGATCACCGGCCAGGAAATGGTCGAACCGGTCGCGCAAGGCGCCTTCGACCAGCCGCGACGCCTCGCCGCTGGTCAGTTTTTCCTTGGTCTGGCCCTGGAACTGCGGATCGCGCAGGAACAGCGACAATTTCGCCGCAACCGGATCCAACACGTCATCGGCGGTGATCTGCGCCGCGCGTTTGTTGCCGCGTTGGTTGCCCCAATCCCGCAGCCCCTTGACCAAGGCGGCGCGAAACCCGGTTTCGTGCGTACCGCCCTGAGCCGTCGGCACGGTGTTGCAGTAGGAGTGCAGAAACCCGTCCCCCTGCTCCAGCCACACCACGGCCCATTCGACCTTGCCGGTGGATTCGCCGGGCAAAGCCGCCTCGCCCGCCCAAATCTGCGGCAGGACCTTGGCCATCTCGCCGATATCGGCCGCGAGGCTGTCCTTCAAACCGCCGGGGAAGTGCAACACGGCCTCGGCCGGCACGTCATCCTTGCCGCCCTTCAGCAGCGCCGGGGCGCAGTTCCAGCGGATTTCGACACCGCGAAACAGGTACGCCTTCGACCGGCACAGCCGGTACAACCGGCTGGGGACGAACTGGAGCGCCCCGAAAATCTCGGTATCCGGCTTGAAGCGAATCGTGGTGCCGCGGCGGTTATGCACCGGACCGGCGTTGATCAGCTTCGTGGTCGGCTTGCCCTTCTCGTACGACTGCTTCCACAGAATGCGGTCGCGCGCGACCTCCACATCCATGTGTTCGGACAGCGCGTTCACCACCGAACTGCCGACGCCATGCAGACCACCCGACGTCGCATACGCCTTGCCGCCGAACTTGCCGCCGGAGTGCAGCGTCGTCAGAATCACCTCCAACGCGCTCAGATTTTTGAATTTCGGATGCGGATCGACCGGGATGCCGCGGCCGTTGTCGCGCATCGTCAGCCAGTTGCCTTCTTCCACCGACACCTCGATGAAGCTGGCGTGGCCGGCCACCGCCTCATCCATCGAGTTATCGAGGATTTCCGCCGCCAAATGGTGCAGCGCCGCTTCATCCGTGCCGCCGATATACATACCCGGGCGTTTGCGCACCGGTTCGAGGCCTTCCAGGACCTCGATGTCCTTGGCCGAGTAATCCGAGTCGTCGCGTGCCGGCAGCGGCAGACGCTTGTCTGGCTCCGCCTTAAGCGGCTTCGCAGGCGGCTTTTGGGGGGACAACGCGGGAGGCTTCGCGGACCCGGGGTCAAACAAATCGTTCATGCTGTGTTCCCAAGACTGAAACGCACCCTACATGGCGCCGGGGCGTTTCGGCAACCATCTTGCTCAATTGCGGCGTTCGGCCTGTCCGATGCGGCGTTGCCGCGTCTGACCGGCAATGGCCTCAACGGGAGACAGACCGATCGCGGCCGGGAACTGAAGCGTGCGGGACAAGCCAAAGGGTTGCCGTCCCATTGTCGCGGTTCGTTCACCTGCGAATTGACAGACCGGATCGGCTGCGTGTCGCCGTGGGCGGGTTCCGCCCGCCATGCCGCTAACGATAAGCATGAACCCTCAAAACAGACGGTTCTCGATCTGACCGGCGCCCGCTCTGCATTGCCTGAACCAAAATGTATTCCGCCGCATCAGTATGAAATGTTATCGGAAACAAATGGTTTTATGTTGACCCTCATTAGGACGCGGGAATAAAGGAACTTTACATATCGATTGGCTTCGCTAACGACGGCGTTTAATCTCGATCCGGAACAGAATGTCCGTCACATTTATCGTAAAAGCGAACATTGGTGGCACGCTGTGGTGGCGCCTTTGTTTTTCCGTTTGACCTCCCTGATCACCGGCTGCTGCCCGCGCCTTAAGACTGAAAGTGATACAAGCGTGCGCTTATCCAAAATTGCTGGCCGGTCCCTGGCATGCACCTGACGATCGCGGGGCTTTGCTTCACCGATGAAGCGGGTATTTCTCCGGCTTATAATGGCGCCCTGGTCGCAATCTCGTTTGTTATTGCCGTGCTGGGATCCTACGCGGCTTTGGAAATGATCGGCCGCATGCGGGCAACCGCCGGCCTGCGATCCCGGTCGTGGCAGGCGGGCGCTGCTGTCGCCCTTGGTGGCGGCATATGGTCGATGCACTTCCTGGCGATGCTGGCCATGAATCTGCCATTTGCGTTTACCTATGATACCGCCCTCACGGCCCTGTCACTTGCCGTTGGCATCGCAATGGTTGGCCTGGGATTGGCCATAGCCGGCAACAGCAGCCTGAATTTTATCCGTATCGGCGCGGCCGGCGCGGTCATCGGCCTTGGTATCGGGGCGATGCACTATATTGGCATGGCCGCCATCAATTTCCCCGGGACCCTGGCCTATACGCCCAACCTGTGGGGGCTCTCAATACTGGTCGCCGTCAGTGCGTCCGCGGTCGCGATCTGGCTGGCCTTGACGATGGACGATGCGTTGGAACGCGGCGCGGCCGCCGTCATCATGGCGGTCGCGGTCTGTGGCATGCATTTTACCGGCATGGCCGCGTCGGTGTTCCAGGTGAGTTCGCTACCGCGATTGACCAGCGGCCTTGCGCCCGATGGCCTCGCGTTGGCGATCGGCGGCATCACCGTGTCGCTGGTCGTCCTGGCGCTGGTTTTGGTCTCGGCCGACCGAAAAATTTCGGCGTCTCGCGCGCGCGATTCCCATTTTCGCACGAAATCCGCGGCGACCCTGGCCGCGATCGAACAGCGGGTTTCCTCGCTCAATGAGGACCTGGAACAAAAAAAATCGATAGAATTACTCCTGTCCAACGTGTTCAGGCTGGTTGACGCGCCGATGGCGATCATCGCCGAAAAAGGCGAGTTCCTGATGACCAACCCGGCCTTCGACATACTGTTGGGCTGCCCTCCGGGCACGTTGGCCGGAAAGCTGGCAATCAGCTATGCGACGCCGGTCTGTCGTGACAGACTCTCGAAATTGCGGGATCAGCAACTGACGGACCGCAAACCCTATAGCACCGACGCGCAATTTTTTCGCGCTGACGGGTCGGTGTTCTGCATGAACCTCACCTCGGCCATCGCTGACCAGGAATCGCTTCACCGTTTTCAAATCGTTTCATTAAGCCACCCGATGGCCGTCCCCCGGCCCGGCGAGCCGCCGAAAACCGTGGTCGGCGGCAAAATCAAATTTATCGGCCTGGAAGAACTGGAGGCCACGATGGGGGCCGCTTGGGCCGCCATGTCTGGCCGAATCATGACCGCCGCGGAACGCATTATCCAGTCCTGCCTGGTCGAAGGCGAAACCTGCTCCCGATCCGGCGGTTGCAGCTTTCTGTTAGGTTTCGGGACAGACTCCGAAGAGTTGGCTGCTTCGCGTGCAACCGGTATCGAACAGAAACTGCGCGACGCGCTGATGAACCTGGGCGAGGACCTGGCGGGACTCGAGATCATCATGGCCACGACCACCGTCGTCATCCCGGATGATGCCATGCCGGGAGGCAATCTCGCCCGGGAAATGATCGACTCAGCCCTCGACGTCAGCATCCAGGCGACCACGCAGGCGTCGGCGCGTGCCAGGCGAGCGCCGTTCCAACTTGGCGGTTGCATCTTCGAACCCGTGCTGACCTGCCAGCGCGCCGAATTCATTGGCCACTACATCGGTTTGTTGCCGGTGAACGGCGGCGAAGGCGGCCGCGGCCTCGGCTTGCAATCGATTGACGTGCAGAGCCGTATCATTGCCGCGGCCGAACAGCTTGGCAGCGACATCTCGGATAAATCCCTCAATCTGATGTTTGTCGATCTCAACGTCGAAACGCTGCTGAAAAGATCGTCTCTGGATTTGCATCTGGCGCTCTATAAAAACGCCGGTGCGGTCGTTCGGTCGCGGCTCGTGCTGTTGCTGCATGGATGGCCGACCGGCATTCCATCCAGCCGCGTGCGGGATCTGACCACCGCCCTCAAGCCGGTGTGCCGCACCCTGGGCATCCGCGCGGGCGACTTCGCGATGCCTCAGGTCGATCTCGGCTTGTTCGGCAATCCCTACGTGGCGATCGACGCCGCTCAGGTCGGTGTGGATTGCGCCAAAAACGGCAAACTTGAACGGTTCGTCCTACAGCTTCACGCAAAACGAGCCCGCGTGCTGATACGGGACGTGCCGTCCATGGCGGTCGTGCGTCAACTGCAATCGTTGGGGATGGATCTGGTATCGATCGAGGCCCGAGCGGCGACGGCTGACATGCGGCGAGAAAGCGCTCGGGTGGCGGCGGCCTAGCGCCAAAGATCGAATTTGCTCGAAACTAGTCCCGGTAGAGCAAATCTACACGGGCGCGGCGTCATCCCGGCGCCCGGGCCGCACAACGGCAAGAATGCGGGCGACGGCCTCCGCCAGCTTCTCCCGGTTGCGCGTCTCACAGTCCCAAACAATGGCGACATGCCACCCCAACTGCGTTAGCTCCAGGACATTCCTGGCATCGCGGCGACGGTTGCCGTCCAGCTTCGCGGACCAAAAGGCGGCGTTACTCTTCGGCTGGCGCGTGCCCCGATCGCACATCACGCAGCCATGCCAGAAGCAGCCATGCACAAATACGGCAATCCGGTGTCCGGGCAGAACGATATCCGGCCGCCCCGGCAGGTCTCGGCGGTGCAACCGAAAGCGTAATCCACTGGCATGCAAAGCCTTACGAACTATCAGTTCCGGCGCGGTGTGCCGGGTCTTGATCGCCGCCATCTGCCGCTGCCTGGCCGTTGGGAGCACGATCGCGGGTTCGATCCCCAACGCACCGGCAGCGACGCCCTCGGAGCGTTTTCCAATCACCGTCCGACCTTCCGCGCCCGCGGCTTCGGCGCTTTCGCCGTAACGATCGTCGCTTTGCCGGCGGGCGCGGACCGGGGCTCCACCTTCGGCACCGCCGGTAAAGTCCGCCGCGCAGCCTCGAACCCCGCCCAGGGATCAGCCCGCAGCGCCTTCAACCGCTCCGGCACCGTTCGCACTGTAAACGCGGCCAAATCCAGCTTCGGAGTTACCTCCGTCCAGGCCAACGGCGTGGCTACACCGGCGCCCGGCCGCGCCCTGGGACAATAGGACGCGACGGCAGTGGAGCCCAATCCGTTGCGTAGCCAATCGATCAGGATACGTCCTCGCCGGTCCGCGATTTTAACATGTGCCAAATACAGATCGGGATGGGCCCCACTGGCGACTTCAGCGACCCCTCGGCAGAAACTTCGTACTTCATCCCAACCTGCCGCCGGCGTAAGCGGCACGACGACATGCAGTCCCTTGCCGCCACTCGTGCGGCAAAAGGACGCCAACCCGATCGCGTCCAGTCTCCCCCGCATATCCAATGCCGCCGCAACGATGGCCGGCACCTGCACGCCTTCCCCCGGATCGAGGTCGAACACAAGCTGGTCCGGATGCAACGGATCGGCCTCCGTCGCGCCCCAGACATGCAGTTCGATCGCCGACATCTGCGCCATCGCCACCAGCCCCTGCAGCCCGTCGATCGCCAGGTATGGAGCCTTGTCGGCAACCCCATCGCGAATCCCGGCCGGCATCGTCCCGTGCCCATGCTTTTGGAAGAAATGCTCGCGGTCCACGCCTTCCGGGCAGCGCACGATCGCCAATGGCCGTTTCACCAGCCCCGGCAAGGCATCATCCGCCACCGCCTGCCAATACTCCACGAGATCTCGCTTGGTGATCCCGGGCCACAACGCGCGATCGGGATGCGTCAACGTAACGCCCTCGACCGTCTCGGTTCGCGCCCGCGGCGCCTTCGCGGTCACGATCGCGGTGCCAGTGCGGGCGGGAATGGCAATCGGACGTTTCGGTGGCACAGCAATAACCGGTCCTTTGCGTTTCGCGGAACCCGCGAAGGCCCTGGGATCGACCGCCCGCCGTTCAGCCCCCGGGTCCGCGGGATCGCGCACGACTTCGGCAGGCGCCTTGTCCTCGCGCAATCCAAGAAACACCGCGTGCCGCACCCGGCCGGAGCCGGACCAGCCGGTAAACGACGTCTCAGCAACCAACTCCGGCCGAACCCAGTGGATGCCCCGGTCCAGATCCTCGCCAGCCACCATAAGCCCCCTCGGAGGTTCGGAACCGAGCCCATCCAACCGGTCCCGAAGCATCGCCAGCATGTCATCGGAGAATCCGGTGCCAACACCCCCGGCGTAGTGCAACCGCCCGTCCCGATCATAATAGCCCAGATGCAACGCCCCCAGTCCGGTGCGGCTTCCCGCTGGTTCGGTCCACCCGATGACAACGAATTCCTCGCGTCCCTGGCATTTGACCTTCAGCCAGTCATGACCTCGGCCGGGGCGATACCGAGCATCGGCCTTTTTGCATATGATGCCTTCCAATTTCATTTGGCAGGCCGCTTTTCGCATGCGGCTGGCATCGCCCTCGTGATGGTCGCTGTAGCGCAGCATCCCATGCCAGGTATCCAATTCGGACAGGCGTTGTTTGCGGTCTCGCAAAGCGCATGGCCGCAAATCCCAGCCATTCAGGTGCAGCAGATCGAATAAATAGAAGACAAGGGTCTCATCCCGGCCGGCCGACAGCGCCGCCTGCAATGCCGGGAAGCTGGACACGCCATCCGTGTCGAGCGCGGCCAGTTCGCCATCCACAAGAGCCGCATCGACCTTCAAGCGGCCGATCGCTTTGGCAACCGCCGGCAGGCGATCGGTCCAGTCGTTGCCGTTCCGGGTCAGCAACCGCACCGTCCCGTGTTCCACAAACGCCAACAGCCGGTAGCCGTCGAACTTGATCTCCGTTAGCCAACCAGCTTGTTCAGGAGGTTCATCAGCGACTGAGGCCAATTGCGGGGCCTGCCTGGCAGGTAGCTGTCCGCGGACGGCACCGGCCACAGGCGGATCGGACACCGTCTGACGCGGTGATGATGCCGGGGGAGCATTCAAAGCGACCGCCGCCTCCAGCGATTCGGCATCGGCGCCCTCCCGTTCCTCCGCGTCATGCCCCTTGATCAACAACCAGTTGTCTTGCCGCCCGCGCTGGTTCGGTTTCGGCTTCAACCGCACCAGGGTGAATTTGCCGTGCAACCGCTGGCCGGACAGCACAAACTTGATCTCTCCGTCGCGCAAACCCTCGTCGGGGTCGATCAGCGGTTCCCAGGTGCCCCGGTCCCAGGTTTCCACTTTGCCGGCGCCATACTGTCCCTCGGGAATGGTACCCTGGAAATCGGCATAATCCAGCGGATGATCCTCGACATGCACCGCGATTCGCTTGTCGGACGGGTCCAGCGACGGCCCCTTGCGCACCGCCCAACTCCATAGCACCCCGTCGTGCTCCAGCCGAAAATCCCAGTGCAGGCCGGCGCGATGGGCAGCATGCTTCTGCACCACAAACATCGGCTTCTGCCGAGCAGTCTTCGTTCGGGGCTTGGGCGCAGGTTCACGCGTCGCGGCAAAATCCCGCTTTGCCCGGTAAGCCTGGATCGAGGTATCGCGAGACGTAGCGGCCGAACGAGGCATAACACCGCCCTCATAAGGTTATGATGAACCGAAACGGTGCACCACCGTGGCCGGTTCCGCGCCGATGAAAGATTGCACGCCCGTGAATGTGGCGCTAGATTGCCCAAATCATGGGCAACTGTCGTTCACACATCACACCTTCTGCCCCCGGAGCGTTGGAACTGAAACCTATCGACCTCGGCGGCGGTGTCCGCATCGAAACCCCGGTGATCCTGGCGCCGATGTCCGGCGTCACCGACCTGCCCTTCCGCCGCACCGCCAAACAGCTCGGCGCGGGCATGGTGGTTTCGGAAATGATCGCCTCCTGGGCCATGATCCGGGAGAACCAGAAAACCCTCTGCATGGCGGAGATCGACGGTTGCGGCGGCGTTTCGGCGGTCCAGCTCGCCGGCTGCGATCCGGACGCCATGGCGGGGGCCGCGAAACTGGCGGTCGATCGCGGTGCCCACATGATCGACATCAACTTCGGGTGTCCGGTGAAGAAAGTAGCGGTCGGTCAGGCCGCCGGCTCCGCGCTGATGCGCGACGAAATCGCCGCCGCCGCGATATTGCACGCGACGGTCAAGGCGGTGTCGGTTCCCGTCACGCTGAAAATGCGCATGGGCTGGGACCATTCGACCCTGAACGCCCCCAAACTCGCCCAGATCGCGCAGGACGCCGGCATCCGCATGGTCACCATCCATGGCCGCACCCGGCAGATGTTCTACACCGGCACCGCCGATTGGGCGTTCGTGCGCACGGTCAAGGACGCGGTCGGCATCCCGGTCATCGTCAACGGCGACATCCTGACCGAGGACGATGCCGCCACCGCCCTGGCCCAATCCGGCGCCGACGGTGTCATGATCGGGCGCGGATGCTACGGCCGCCCGTGGTTCCTGGCGCAGGCCGCGCATTACCTGCGCACCGGCCAGCGTCTGCCCGAACCCACGCTCGCCGATCAGAAATCCATCCTGATCGGGCATTATCACGCCATGTTAAGCCAGTTTGGCACCAGCGCCGGGGTCCGCCTCGCCCGCAAGCATGTGTCCTGGTATTCGCGCGGCCTGACCGGTTCAGCGGAATTCCGCGACACGATGAACCGGATGCCGGAACCGGAGCAGGTGCTGGCGTTGATCGACCGCTTCTACGACCCGATGATCGCGCGTGGCTATACGCGAACCGTGATCAATCGCGACGACATGCTCACGGCCGAGGCCGCATGAGCAACGTTGTCGCCCGCGCCTCGCGTCTGCTGGCCGGACGGACCCGTTCCGTTGAGTCGCATACCAGGCCCGTGGATGCGGCCGCCATCCTCAGCGGTTTGCCGGTGCCCGTGGTCCTGCTGGACCCGGATAATCGGTTTCGCCACGCCAACCATGCCGCGGAACAGTTCCTCGGGATCTCGGCCGCCGGTCTGTCCCAGCTTCGGCTGAACGATCTGTTGCCAAAGGACAACCCGCTGTTTCTGCTGATCGAGCATGTCCGGCTGACCGACTCGACCATCTCCGACCATGAGTTGACCCTGGAGAGCCCGCGCCTGCACAAACACGGCATTACGGTTCAGGGATCGCCGTTGCCCGAGGAACCCGGCGCGGTGCTGCTGGTGATGCAGGACGCCTCGGCGGCGCGTTCACTGGATCGGCAGTTGGCGTTCCGCGGCGCCGCGCGCAGCGTGACCGGCATGGCCGCGATCCTGGCGCATGAGGTGAAAAACCCGTTATCCGGCATTCGCGGCGCCGCTCAGTTACTGGAAGCCAGCGTAGGACCGGCCGATCGCGAGTTGGCCGAATTGATCCGCGACGAGGCTGACCGGATCCGCGATCTGGTGGACCGGATGGAAGCCTTCGGCGACAAGCCGATCGCCCGCACGGCGGTGAACATTCATCGAGTTCTGGAACACGTCCGCAAACTGGCGCAGTCCGGTTTCGCGGCCCATATTCCGTTCAAGGAAAATTACGATCCGTCGCTGCCGCCGGTCTGGGCCAATCGCGATCAACTGATCCAGGTGGTGCTGAATCTGGTCAAGAACGCGGCCGAAGCGGTCACCCAGGCAGGCGTCATCCATCCCGAAATCATCCTCACCACCGGCTTCCAGCACGGTATGCGGGTGGCTATTCCCGGCACCAACGAACGGCTGGATCTGCCGCTGTTCGTCAGCGTCCGCGACAATGGGCATGGTATTCCCGACGACATCAGGCCGCATTTGTTTGAGCCGTTTGTCACGTCCAAGGCCGCCGGCACCGGCCTCGGCCTGTCTCTGGTCGCCAAGATCATCGGCGACCACGGTGGCCTGATCGAGGTCGATAGCCGTCCCGGCCGCACCGAATTCCGGTTGCACTTGCCTGTAGTCACCGAGAAAGACGCCGACCAATGACCTTGCCCACTGTCTTGATTGCCGACGACGATCGCTCGATCCGCACCGTTCTCACCCAGGCGTTGGGCCGCGCCGGCTACCAGGTGCGCAGCACCGGCACCGCCGCGACGTTGTGGCGCTGGGTGGAGGATGGCGAGGGCGACCTCGTGATTACCGACGTGGTGATGCCGGATGAAAACGGCCTGGACCTGATCCCGCGCATCAAACGCATCCGCCCGGAGCTGCGGATCATCGTCATGAGCGCACAGTCCACGCTGATGACCGCGGTGAAAGCCACCCAGCGCGGTGCCTTCGAATATCTGCCCAAGCCGTTCGACCTCCGCGAACTGCTGTCCGTGGTCGGGCGCGCGCTGGCGGTGCCGACCGAGGCGACCTTCAGCCCGCCGGAAGCCAAGGATACCGAGGAACGTCTGCCGTTGATCGGCCGCTCCCCGTCGATGCAGGAGATCTACCGCACCATCGCCCGGCTGACGACCGCCGACCTGACCGTCATGATCAACGGCGAATCCGGCACCGGTAAGGAACTCGTGGCCCGGGCGCTGCATGACTACGGGAAACGCAAGGCCGGGTCGTTCGTTGCGATCAACATGGCCGCCATCCCGCGTGAACTGATCGAAAGCGAACTCTTCGGGCATGAACGCGGCGCCTTCACCGGCGCCACCAACCGGTCGCAGGGCCGGTTCGAACAGGCCAACGGCGGCACGCTGTTCCTGGACGAAATCGGGGACATGCCGCCCGAGGCGCAGACCCGCCTGCTGCGTGTGCTCCAGGAAGGCGAGTTCACCAGCGTCGGCGGCCGCCAGCCGATCAAAGCGAACGTTCGCATCATCGCCGCGACGCACCGCGACCTGCGCACCGCCATTCGCCAGGGCCAGTTCCGCGAGGATCTGTTCTATCGCCTGAATGTCGTGCCGATTCGCCTGCCGCCCCTGCGGGAGCGCGTCGAGGACATCGCCTTGCTCGCCAGGCACTTCCTGGACCGGGCGAAAGACGACGGACTACCGGCGAAGAGCCTGGATCAAGGCGCTGTGGACCGCCTGAAGCAACATGGCTGGCCGGGCAATGTCCGCGAACTGGAAAACCTGATGCGGCGCCTGGCCGCTTTGTGCCCGGACGAGGTCATCGGTACCGCGGTGGTGGAAGCCGAACTGGCCGAACCGCTGGCTGCCCCCGGCCCAACGGCGTCAACGCAGCCGGCGGACGGCCCCGAAACCCTGTCCAGCGCGGTAGAGCGCCATATTAAGGACTTTCTTGCCGCGCATAATGACGGCATGGGAGTGACCGACGTGTACGACAAGATCATCGCCGAGGTTGAACGGCCATTGATTCGCCTGACTCTCGCCGCAACCCGCGGCAACCAGATCAAGGCAGCCTCCATGCTCGGTCTGAACCGCAATACGCTGCGGAAGAAGATTCGCGACCTGGAAATCCCGGTCGTGCGCGGGCTGATGTAAATGCAACGGCGCCCCGCCATTGTGCCCGTGATGACGGCATGCGCCGGGTCAATGACGGCGGGGTGTGATGAGGGCGTTGGCGGGGAGTTTTCGCCCATGACGGAGGAGGGAAAGCCCGGTCTGCGGCACAAACCTTCTTCCCCAGTCGCTTATCCTGATGCCTATGGGGATTGGCCCGGCGACCTCAGCCCCCAATGGCCAACGCCATGACCACCTCGTTGCCGGCCACCAAGCCACCCCGGGATCAGCCCCGCGATATCATTTCTGAGCCGAGACTGTCGTGGTTCGGCCAGTTGGCCGATATCTTGCTGGGCAAGGGCGTCACCCTGCTGTTAGCCACGTTGGCGTTGCTGGTGGGAATCGCCACCTTCATTATTCTCGCCCGCGGCTCGCCGCTGGGATGGCGCCCCAAGGTCGGTATGACCTTGATGCTGGGCAACCTTTCGGCCTTGCTGCTGCTGGGCACCGTGCTGGCCGGCCGGTTGACCCGGGTTTGGGTGGAGCGGCGGCGCGGATCGGCCGGGTCCAGGCTGCATGTGCGGCTGGTGTTCCTGTTCAGCGGCGTCGCCGTCGCGCCGACGATCGTGGTCGCCTGTTTCGCGGTTTCGTTCTTCCATTTCGGCATCGCCTCCTGGTTCAACGAACCGGTGCGCACCGCGCTGGAGGAATCGCTCCAGGTTTCCCGCGGCTATCTGGAAGAACACCGCAACAATATCCGCACCGTGGCGCTGGAGATGGCCAATGATCTGGCGCGCGCCGGGCGCTTCCTGTCCGCCGATCCGACCGTCTTCGCCGAAGTGCTGGATACGCAAACGACCCTGCGCGGCCTGACCGAAGCCGTGATCTATGAACCTGTCACCGGCCAGGTCCTGGCCGCGGCGGGCATCTTCGTCGGCATGGGGGTGGAGGCACCGTCGCAGGAGGCCACGCAACAGGCGATGACCGGCGACGTCGCGGTGTTAAATGCGGGCGACGGGACGCGCGTGCGGGCGGTTGTGCGGCTGGAGTCCACGCCTCCGCTGATGCTGATGATCGGGCGCCCGATCGATCCGACCATTCTGGGATACATGCAGCGCACCGAACAAGCGGTCGCGGACTACCATCGCATGGACGAAAATCAGTCCTGGCTACAGATCGCATTCGCCTGGATTTTCGCCATCGTCGCCCTGTTGGTGCTGCTGGCAGCCGGGTTGATCGGGTTGATCATGGCCAACCAGATCGCACGCCCCGTCGGCATGCTGATCAATGCCGCCGAACGGGTGCGCAGCGGCGATCTGAGCGTGCGCGTGCAGGAAGCCGCGACCGGCGACGAACTGGCCGGTCTGTCGCGCGCCTTCAACCGCATGACCGGGCAACTGGCGGCCCAACGCACCGAATTGATGGACGCCTACAGCCAGATCGACGAACGGCGGCGATTCACCGAAACCGTGCTGGCCGGCGTATCCGCCGGGGTGATCGGCCTGGACGCGCAGGGCCGCATCGAGCTGCCGAACCGCACCGCCGACGAGTTGCTGGGGCGGGATCTGCTGGCCGCCACCGGTCATTCGTTGTCCGAAATCGTGCCCGAATTCGCCGCCTTGTTCGCCGAGGCCGCGGCGTCCCCGGACAAAGCCCGGACAGCCGAGATCCAAACCGGTCCGGCCAATCACCGGCGTCATCTGCTGGTGCGAATCGGCGCCGAACTTTCGGGCGGACGGACGGACGGATTCGTTGTCACGTTCGACGACATCACCGAGTTGCAGTCCGCCCAGCGCAAGGCGGCCTGGGCCGACGTCGCCCGGCGGATCGCGCACGAGATCAAAAATCCGTTAACACCGATACAGCTCTCAGCGGAACGCCTGAAACGGCGGTTCACCAAGGAAATCCAGTCGGATCCAGACACCTTCGCGCAATGCGCCGACACGATCATTCGTCATGTTGGCGACATCGGGCGCATGGTCGATGAATTCTCGGCGTTCGCCCGCATGCCGCAGCCTGTCATCAAGCCCGAGGACATCGGCCGCATCGCCCGCGAGGCGCTGGTGCTGCAGAAAACCGCGCGGCCCGGTATCGACTGGGTCACCAGCATTCCGGAGCGCGGACCGGTGGTCCCCTGCGACAAGCGGATGTTGCGTCAGGCGCTGACCAACCTGCTCCAGAACGCCACTGACGCGATCGCGATGCGCGACGGCGCTGGCCATATCGCGCTGATGGTGCAAGACCTGCCGGACGGGGTGCGGATCGTGGTTGCCGACGATGGAGTCGGACTGCCCGCGGAAGAGCGTTCGCGGCTGACTGAACCCTATGTGACACACAAGCCGAAAGGAACCGGGTTGGGACTGGCCATCGTGAAGAAGATCATGGAAGACCATGGCGGGACCCTGACCCTTGGGGACCAACCGGACGGACCGGGGGCAGTCGCTGCTCTTCAACTGCCGAAAGGCACCGCGTCCCTCGCGTTGTCCACCGATGCAAACTCTGTGAGCAATGAGATGAAACAGGTGTCGCATGGCGCATGAAATCCTCATCGTCGATGACGAACCGGATATCAGGCTGCTGATAGAGGGCATCCTGCGTGACGAAGGCTACGAAACCCGTGGTGCGGGCGATGCCGAGACGGCCATCGCTTCGTTTCGGGCGCGCCGTCCGTCGCTGGTCATTCTCGATGTGTGGCTGCAAGGCTCCCGCATGGATGGGATCGGCATTCTGGACACGCTGCAAGGCGAGGAACCGAGCGTACCCGTGATCATGATCTCGGGCCATGGCACGATCGAGATGGCCGTCGGCGCGATCCAGCATGGCGCCTACGACTTCATCGAAAAGCCGTTTCAGTCCGACCGCTTGCTGCTGGTGATCCGGCGCGCCCTGGAAGCCGCCGCGCTGGCGCGGGAAAACATCGAGCTGCGGTTGCGGGCCGGCCCCGAAGTGACGCTGACCGGCGACTCGGCCGTGATCACACAGCTTCGGTCCCAGGTGGAGCGCGTCGCCCCCACAGGGTCGCGCGTGATGATTTCCGGACCGGCCGGATCGGGCAAGGAAGTCGTTGCCCGCATGATCCATGCGCGCTCGCGCCGATCGGCCGGCCCCTTCGTCGTGATGAACTGCGCGACCCTGAACCCCGGGCGCTTCGAGGAAGAATTGTTCGGGGTGGAAGCCGGCAACGATCCGGTCTCTCACCCCAGGCGTGCCGGCGTGCTGGAACGCGCCCATACCGGGACGCTGTTGTTGGACGAGGTGTCCGACATGCCGATGGAAACCCAGGGCAAGATCGTCCGGGCGCTGCAGGATCAGACGTTCGAGCGCCTCGGCGGGTCCGCTCGGGTCAAGGTCGATGTGCGCGTATTGTCCACAACGAACCGCGACTTACAGGCTGAGATCGCCGCCGGGCGGTTCCGCGAGGATTTGTACTACCGCCTTGCCGTCGTGCCGGTGAAAATCCCGGCGTTGCGCGAACGGCGCGAGGACGTGCCGAATCTGGCGCTGCATTTCATCGAACGGTCGGCCGAAAGTTCGGGCATTCCGGTGCGGGCGCTGTCGGCGGATACGCTGGCGGCGTTGCAGGCCTATGACTGGCCGGGCAACGTGCGCCAGTTGCGCAACCTGATGGACTGGTTGTTGATCATGGCATCCGGTCAGGCCAGCGATCCCATCCGAGCGGATATGCTGCCGCCGGAGATCGGGTCGCGGGCGCCGGCACTGCTCAACATCGACCCGGCCGCCGACATCATGTCACTGCCGCTGCGAGAGGCCCGCGATCTGTTCGAGACGCAATATTTACACGCGCAATTACTGCGTTTCGGTGGAAATATTTCCCGGACCGCGCAATTTGTCGGTATGGAGCGGTCGGCGTTGCACAGAAAGCTGAAACAGCTCGGCGTCAACTCGGACGAACGGGTGGGAGGTTAGCCATCACTTTTTGACCGGGGACCACCCGCCCACCTTTCGACTGGCCTGCTCCGGCAGCCACATCCATCGGAAAACCGGCCCAATACGTTCGGCACAGCCATGCCGAGCGTCTTCGGCCGGTAACACGACTTGACCTAACCGGCGCCTAACATCATGTTCCCGCCGAATCAACAACACCAAGAGGCCTGATGTCAAAAGAAGACATGATCGAGTTCAGCGGTACGGTAATGGAGCTTCTGCCCAACGCCATGTTTCGTGTGAAATTGGATAACGAACATTCCATCCTTGCCCATACCAGCGGCAAGATGCGCAAGAACCGCATTCGCGTGCTGGCCGGTGACCGGGTGAACGTCGAGATGACGCCCTACGATCTGTCCAAGGGCCGCATCACCTTCCGCTTCAAGTAGCGCGCGACATTCGCGGCGCCATGCCGCCCCCGTTGACGATGACCCCTCTGATCCTGGCGTCATCCAGTCCGCGACGACTGATGCTGTTGCAACAGATCGGTATCGTGCCGGATCAGGTCGTCTCCCCCGACATTGATGAGACTCCTCGGCGCGACGAGGAGCCACGCCTGTATGCCCTCCGCATGGCCCGCGCCAAGGCGGCGGCGGTGCGGTCGTCCGACCATCTGGTGCTGGCCGCCGATACGGTGGTCGCCGCCGGCCGCCGTATCCTGCCCAAAGCCGGGACGGAAGCCGAGGTTCGTTCCTGCCTGACGCTGCTGTCCGGCCGCCGCCACCGGGTGTTGACGGCGATCGTCTTAACGGCGCCGGACGGCCGCTCCACCGAACGCGTGGTCGAAAGCGCCGTCACTTTCAACCGCCTGACCGACGACCAGATCGGGCGTTACGTCGCCACCCGGGAAGGCGAGGGCAAAGCCGGCGGCTATGCCATCAACGGCCAGGCCGCCAGCTTCATCCGGTTTCTGTCCGGTAGCCACTCCGGCGTCGTCGGCCTGCCGCTGTTCGAAACCGCCCAGTTGCTGCGTGGTCACAACTGGCAGGTGCCGTGAGCGTTTCGATCCGGGTCGCCACCAGCCCGGGCGAGGCGCAGATCGCCGTCGTCGATGACAATCGCCTGCTGGATTTTGCCCTGTGGCGTCCCGGCGCACCGGATGGAGTCGGCGACATCCATCGCGGCCGGGTCATCGCCCAGGTTCCCGGCATGGCTGGTGCCTTCGTCGCGTTGACCGATGCCGAGGGTTTCCTGCCTGACAGCGAGGGCGCCAAGGGCCTGTCCGCCGGCACCATCCTGACCGTTCGGATTACGCGAGCGGCGCAGGGCAGCAAAGGGCCTCGGCTGACCGCTAAAGTGGACGAGCCGGCCGCGAGTGGGCCTGTGGGGTTGATACGCCGCGGCCCTGATCCGGTGGTTCGGCTCGCAGCCCGCTACCCCAACGCACCGGCTTTGGTGGATGATGCCGGAGTCGCCGCCGCCTTGCGTCAGGCCGGCGTTGCCGGGATGCGGTTGGGTTCCCGCGTTTCTGTCGCCGCGTCCGTCCTGGATGACGATATCAAGGATGCGATCGATGCCTTGTCCGCTTCGGTCGTCGAGGTCCCGGGTGGCGCCCGCCTGTCGATCTGGCCCACCCCTGCCCTGGTGGCGATCGATGTGGACGCCGGAGGGGCTCTGGCTGGCGCCAGTGGCGCGCGCGCCCGGCATGAAGCCCTGAACCGCGCCGTGCTGCCATCGCTTGGCGATCAGATCAGGCTGCGCAACCTGTCGGGGGCGATTGTTGTCGATCTGGCCGGATTATCACCGCGCAAACGCGCCGCCCTGGCCCCCGATTTCGCGGCCGCTCTGGCCAACGATCCGTTGCGGCCTCGATTTCTCGGTTTCACGGCTCTGGGGCTGGGCGAGATCGTCAGGTCCCGAATCCACCCGCCACTGCACGAACTTCTGTCTGGACCACTGGCGGCGGGACTGGCTGCTTTGCGGGCGATGATGGCGGACTACACCCGCGACCCGCGCGCCATGCCCGCGCTACGGGCGCATCCGGCGGTGGTGTCGGCGCTACAGGCCGATCCAGCCGCCCTGCCCGACCTGCTGCGTCGCACCGGACGCGGGGCCCATTTACGATCGGACCCATCCCTGCCGGCAACGGCCTGGGTTCTGGAGGTGAACCATGGTTAAGAAACCACCCACTTGCCCCATCTGCGGCCGGCGCTCGTCTGAGGCCACAAAACCGTTCTGCACGCCGCGTTGCCAGGAGGTCGATCTCGGCCGTTGGCTGACCGGAGTTTACCGCATTCCGGGGCCGCCGGCGGAACTGGACGAAGACCCGCCGCCGTCACCTGACGCCGCGTAAACGAATCGGTTGATAGTGGCTTGATCCCCGCGCGGGCATGGGCTAATCACCCTGCCTCGCCGCCGTTCCACCGGTTCGGCAGCGAGGTGCCTCGCGGCACGCCCAGGTAGCTCAGTTGGTAGAGCATGCGACTGAAAATCGCAGTGTCGGTGGTTCGATTCCGCCCCTGGGCACCATCTCCCCCTGCGCCAGCGCATCTTTTCACCGCCCTCTCTACGCCACATCCCACTAAACCATTGTTAAGGCGGCGATTTAAGGGCTGCTCGGGCGTGGTGCCGGATATCCGGTCGCACGCCCGGTATCGCCCCTGATGTGTTGGTATCCGTCCCCCTGTTGGTATCGTCCCTATGAGGGGAGACCGCAGCGATGGGATTGTCGGACGCGAAGTGCAAAAGCGACGCAGCCTGGAATCAGGCTTCAGAAACTCACCAATGGCGGCGGCCTGCAACTCTGGGTTCAGCCGGGTGGCGCTCGCCTGGGGCGGCTGGATTATCGGTTTGGTGGAAAGCGAAAATTGCTGGCTCCCGGGGTCTACCCGACAATCTCATTGGCTCGGGCCCGACAAGCTCGAGAAAAAGCGCCGAAAGCAGGAGCAAATCGACGCCGTTACATTCCGCGCACTCGCAGACGAATATATCTCGAAGTTGAAGCGCGAGGGCCGCGCGGTCGCAACGATCGCCAAGACGGAGTGGTTGCTGGCATTCGCACACGCTGACCTTGGCGATACGCCGATCAACGCAATCGATGCACCTGCTGTCCTGAAGGTGCTACGAGCGGTTGACGGGCGCGGGCGATATGAATCCGCCCAGCGGCTTCGATCGACGATCGGCAGTGTGTTCCGGTATGCAATTGCCACAGCTAGGGTGGACACCGACCCAACGTACGCTGTGCGGGGTGCGCTAACCCGGGTGAAAGTCATCGCTCGAGCCGCGAGTACCGACCCCGGGGCCTTGGGTGCTCTTCTCCGTGCGATTGATGCCTTCGACGGTCAGGCGGGAACGCGAATCGCGCTGCAACCGGGTTGCGACCCATGTGCATCACTTAACCCCCAGGCGAGAAAAAATAGTACTTCTCCCGGCTCGGATAAGTTACGATTCGGAAAGATGCCCAACATCGCACCCCCTTTTGATTCCGGCTGGCACGATATTCTGGCGCGTCGGTTCTGTCGCAAATTTCCGTAGCTTACATGCGAGGTCCCAATATATCCCCGGATTTATTCCGCCAACGAGTAAATTTGTCACGCCCAGCATATTACACCCGTCGTCGGCAACTCACCTTTCCGAATCATGTGCAAGAGTTCAATGTTGGCAAGCGTCACATTGGCCGACTTGAAGGATTTGAACCACAGCACTGGCCGCACCAGCCGCTTGATGGTCCGATGGTCCTGCTCGACGATGTTGTTGATATATTTGACCCGGCGGATATCAATAACCGTCTCGTGTTCGGCATTCTGGTTTTCAATCGCTGCGATATTGGCGCCGCTCTTGTTGATCGTGATTTTCGCAGGCGTGCCGTTCCACTTGATTGCCCTGCGTAAAAATCGCAGCGCGGCTTTGCGATCCCGTTTGGCGGTCAACAAGAAACCTATCGTGTCGTCGGCCCTAAGGACGGCTGGATACAAGTACTTCCAGGCATCCTTGACCTTCACATAGGTCTCGTTCATGCACCAGCCAGCTAGAACCCATTGGGGTTCGTGCTCGCACGAAACTCCCGATCCGCAGCGCGATATATTTGAGTACCAAGCGATTGAGCGTGGCGTAGTCAACATCGACGCTCTGCTTATCCATCATCTCTTCAAGCTGACGATAGCTGACCCGATATGACACATACCACCGAATGGCCCACAGAATAACGTCTCGTTCAAAACGACTGCCCTTGAACTCGATCGTCGACCGATTGCCCGATGAAACCGTGGCCGGTAAACCGAAGTCATGCTGGCGGCCGGTAGATTTTGCGCCAGATCCACGGCGAGCGCCTGCACGGAGATCGCCGTGGCGGTCGATGACAAGGTTGCGCCGGTATAACAACAAGCTTGGCGATTTCAGTGCCTTGCACACATCGCACGTTGCCAATGAGGCGACCGGTCCCGGCCTGTTCACGAGTGCGAATGGTTCGGCCTTCTTATCCCCGCGCGGGTTGCGGCAGTGCGACGGTCATGCAAGAACGAAAAGGAGCGGCAAAATGAGAGGTTGAGATGACACTGACCCGCAAGCGTGTTCTCGTAACCGGCGGGGCGGGTTTCTTGGGATCACACCTGTGCGAACGCCTACTGGACGAAGGCAACGACGTACTGTGTGTGGATAATTATTTTACCGGTCGCAAGGACAATATTGCACATCTTCTTGACAGTAAATATTTCGAGGCGCATCGCCACGACGTAACCCTGCCGCTATATGTGGAAGTGGACGAAATTTATAATCTTGCTTGTCCCGCGTCACCGATACACTACCAATTCGATCCTGTACAAACCACGAAGACCAGTGTCCTCGGGGCGATTAACATGTTGGGCCTGGCGAAGCGCGTGGGCGCCAGAATCCTGCAATCATCCACCAGCGAAGTCTACGGCGACCCTGCGGTACACCCCCAGACCGAAGATTACCGCGGAAACGTCAACCCGCTTGGTCCGCGAGCATGTTACGATGAGGGCAAACGATGCGCGGAAACGTTGTTCTTCGACTACCATCGGCAACACAAGACGCACATCAAGGTGGCCAGAGTCTTTAATACCTACGGTCCCCGAATGCATCCAAACGACGGCCGTGTGGTCTCGAATTTTATCGTACAAGCCTTAAGGGGTGACGACATTACCCTTTACGGCGACGGCAGACAGACGCGGGCGTTCTGCTATGTGGACGATCTGATCGACGGCTTGATCAGGCTGATGGGTACCCCAGCCGATGTCGTCGGTCCGATGAATATTGGCAACCCCCATGAAATCTCAG